>Ga0209573_1000055_pt1 | contig 322947 bp, 275 predicted proteins | sample TNRBio252014_DNA_FD_185870 | JGI IMG/M metagenome (GOLD analysis project Ga0209573, IMG submission 185870) | Wastewater treatment Type I Accumulibacter community from EBPR Bioreactor in Madison, WI, USA - TNR Reactor_6/25/2014_ DNA (SPAdes)... | ecosystem: Engineered > Bioreactor > EBPR >... | reverse complement strand
TTCAGCGCCGTCAAACCCGACGGAGCCGCGCACTGTGCCTGAGCACTCTGTAACCCACCCAAGGTAAGAACTACCAGCGCCAGCAGCGCCTTCATCCAACCTTGCGGACTAACGAATGTAGAATTCGCCTTTACCATAAGATTACAATTTGTTAAAATAAATAAAAAAAGGTTGTGTGGTTGCTATGGTCGATGGCGCCGGCATAATTAAATGCAAAGCGCCCAAAAATCATGGTCGTCGTCTTAAATCCAAAACTATGGTAAAAACATCCCTGTGTCAAAGACGGATCTGCAACTTTTTGCAGCCGGATAACCTCGGTTCACTCAAAGTTATGGAACTGAAAAAGATTAGCCCCTGCCGAATACAACAGCAGCGCCTACGCCTGGTAAAATGGATAAATTGGGAAAATGCTTGACAGCAATTGATTGGTAAGCCTGAGGCATAATGTTGTGGGATTATTTTAAAACCTACATGACTACTTAAGCACAGATGAAGGTAACGTCTCGGCTATCGTGGTGAAATTCACCTTGTTCTCGTGTAGTAGTAACGTCTGTTTCTCTCGATCTCTATGAACACCCTGATAAGGGAATTTGTCTTCTCTAAGTCGTTTCGCATGGCAAAGGTATTAAACAGAATTGATTTTGCGCAACACCCGGCCATTTTTTTTTAAAAAGTTACTTTAGGGGCATCTCGCGTTTTATCGACTTAGTCGCCGGCTTATTCCAAGAGGAATTGTAGCGATTCGCGGTCAAAGTCCATCTGCTCAACTTGTCCGATGATGTCTTCCGCCAGTTGGCTTTTCTTTTCCTGAAGTTTGAGTATCTTTTCTTCTATGCTGTCTTTGGTGATGAACTTGAGGGCAAAAACGCTGCGGTTTTGCCCAATGCGGTGCGCCCGGGCAATGGCCTGTTGTTCGGTGGTGGGGTTCCACCAGGGGTCGAGGATAAAGACGTAATCGGCAGCCGTAAGATTGAGTCCGGCCCCACCGCTTTTAATGGAGATGAGAAAGGTTTGCACTCCTGCCTGCTGTTGAAACTCATTGATGGCTTGCTGGCGTTGTTTGGGCGAAAGATCGCCGGTAAGCCAGGCATAAGCAGCTCCAACGGCTTCAAAATGACGCCGGAACAACTCTAAATATTGAACAAAAGAGCTAAAAATAAGCACTTTATGCCCGCTCTTGCGCACTACCTCCCACTGCTCGACGACGTCGTTGAATTTGCCGCTTTCCCGCTCATAATCCGGGTTTACCAAAATGGGGTGGTTAACTAATTGGCGAAGCTTAGTTAGCGTTTGCACCACCAGCAGCCGGTACTGCCCGCTGTCGGGCTGAAAATTATCGAGCAGATAATTGCGGGCGGCCGATTTCTCCCGTTCGTAGAATTTGCGCTGCTCGGCCGACATCTCTGTGTAAAAGAGCTGGGTGGTAAGGGGTGGAAGATCAGGGGCTACTTCTTCTTTAGTACGCCTTAATAAATAAGGCTGTACCAATTGGCGGAGTTTGGCTTTCTGCCGGTCGTCCTGCTGTCGCTCGATGGGGTAAATGAACTCTTTCTGAAAGTAGGTAAAGCCGCCCAACAGATCGGGGTTGATAAACTGCATCTGCGACCACAGGTCGGCTAATGAGTTTTCGATGGGCGTACCGCTCAGCGATACTTTATGCCGGGCCTCAAAATGGCTTAGCGATTTATATACTTTGCTTTCCCGGTTTTTGATCTGCTGGCTCTCGTCGAGGACGACGTACTCAAAGGTCATTGCCGACAGCAGAGCCTCGTCGCGCAGGGCGGTCTGATAGGTGGTGAGCACCACATCAAACCGAGCCAGCAGGCGGGTATCTTTGTATCGTTTAGGTCCTACATGCTGATATACCGATAAAGAGGGGGCAAACTGCCTGATCTCGCTTTCCCAGTTGTACAGCAGCGAAGCCGGCATGATGATGAGCGCCCCAAGTGGGTTCAGGAAGTCGTGGTCGTCGGGCGGCGCGCCGAACAAATTGAGCTGGTTGCCATAATTGGCCTCAACGGTCGGCGACTGCTTTTTTTTTCGGCTGTGCTTGGCATATAGCAGCGCGGCTATTGTTTGAAGGGTTTTGCCTAAGCCCATATCATCGGCTAAGCAGGCGCCAAGCCCTTGCTGGTACAAGCGCACCAACCAACGGAAACCCTCAAGCTGGTAGGGCCTCAATTGAGCGCGAAGCCCTTCGGGCGGCAGAACCTCTGCCAGCGAGTCGGACTGTATGCCGGCTTCCGACTCGCTCAAGCCGATACCATATAATAAGGTGTACTGGCTCTTGGCTAAGCGAAGCGCTTCTCCCGACTTTTGCCCCAGTGAAGCTACATCGCGGTAGCGGGCCATCCACTCCTCGGGGATGACAAATAAACTGCCGTCGGGCAAGGGATAAAAGCGGTTGCCATCGCGGATGTGTCGGGCCAGCATCAGGAAAGGAAAGCTAAACTCCCCTACCCTGACGAGGCCGTTGAGGTCGAGCCAGTCATTGCCGGCCGCTACGCCCCATTCTATTCTGGCTTCGTGCAACTGTACCTCCTGTTCATCAACCTGGGGGGCTACTACCTCAAAGCCCGCCGCCATGAGCGCCGCCTTGTGCCGGGCCAGCCAGTATACTACGGCAAAAGTATCGTCGGGCAGCGGTTTGCCATCTTCGGTCGCCGGAGCCGCGGGCAGGAGTTGGTAATGGCTGCCATCGGGTGAAGGGGCCACGCCCAGCGGCGCCAACAAGGCCAACTGCCGCTGCTCGGCCTCAGCATCGCGGCGGACTTGCACGATGCGCACTTCGTCGGCTGATACTTCCAGCGAAAGGCGCTGGCTTCGGGTTTCATTCCAGTTGAAGGTCGCATTGGCATAGCGCATTTGTACGGAAAGCACCCAACGGTCTTCAAACAGATGGCGCACGGGTTCGAGGCGGCAAGCTTCCAGGCGGCCGAACTGCTGGACGGCAAAGCCCTCGGCTTCTATCTCCACTTTGGCGGCTACCCGGAGGATGAAGTTTTTGAAGTAAGCGTTCACGCTGGCCGCCGGAATGTTTACTTCGTCGCGATCGCGGAAGGGCTTTACAAGGTAGCCATTGACGTATTCTATGCGGTATAGCTTATAGTCGGCCATGATCCAGGCCGGATTGTTGACGAGGGCTTCCACCTGCCGCTCGGCGATGCGCCAGGGCCGGCCGGCCTCGGTGAGCCGAAGCTGGTAGTCGACCCCCGTAGCTGTCTTGCGAAAGAACAACATGGGCTGAAGCGGCTCGGCTATGGGCTGGAGTATAAAATCCTGTACTAAGGCCTTGCGCTCGGCATTCCAGGTGAGGGGGTAGCGGTGGGTGGTAATCAGGCGCAGCCACTCGTCGAGGAGGCGATCGATCTGGCGGGAGATGGTCCTGCGCACTTCGCGGTTGTCTTTATCATTCAGCAGGTCTTCGAGCGGGGTGGGTTTGCGGCCTTTTTTTTGATAAGGCCGGGCGAGCTCGGCGGGCTGTAGGCTGTCCATAAGTCGGAAAAGGCGCTCGCGGGTGGAATCCAAAGCTAAACCGAAGGCGCCTATGGTAGCAGGGGTAGCCTTCTGGAGAATATGGGTGAGATAGCCGTCCTTATCTTGGCTTACGATAAAGGCATTGGGGAGGAAGACATCCGACTGAAAAGCAAACAGATTGTATACAATATCTACTTTCATGGGCTAAAACGCCGTAAAATTTAGCTAAAAAATTAAGATTGCAATGATACGGCATATCTGGCAAAAAACAATTAGTTTTGTAAAAATTCCGAATATGCGCTGCGGAAATTGCGGCGGCCTGGCTCGGCATAACGGCTGACCAGGTATGTTGACGCTGCGGAGCCGCGTGAGGGGGTGCAGCGGTATGGCCATCTGCGCTGCGGCCCTCAAAGGACGCGGGGCAGATGGCCATAAGAGCGGAACACCCGACCCCGCGCGCCTGCCTTTCGCGTTTGCGCCCCAAGGCGCCGGCGGGTGTTTGCGCGCGGGGGCACGCCCAAAAACGCCTTACTGACGAGATATAATCGCCCATAAAGTATTGAGCGCATGAACATACACTGGACGGATCATTTGCTTTTTTTGTTGCTGGGCGTGTGGTTGCCCTGGCGCTCGATCAGTGCGGGGCCATCGCCGCTGGAGGGCGTCCGTTTTGACACGCGGGCCAAGCTGGCGCTGTACTGGGGCAATAATGCCTGGCTGTGGCTGCTGACGCTGCTGGTAGCGGGGGTATGGTACGGAAACGGGCGGAGTTGGGCGTTGCTGGGCATGGCGCCGATGCAGACAGCCGAGAGAGGATGGCCCTATCTGGCGCTGGGCTTGTTTGTGGCGTTGTATGTGGCCGATACCATAGCCGACATCCGCGATCAGGTACGACGGGCGGATACGCGGGCAACGTTGCGGGAGTCGATGGGCTTTTTGCCTGAAAATGGGCGGGAGTTTTTGCATTTTATACCGGTGGCGCTCACTGCGGGTTTTTGTGAAGAGGTAATTTTCAGGGGCTACATGCTGCGTTACCTTCAGGCTGTGCTCGCCGGGCTCGATGGGTCGTATACGCTGGCGCTACTGGGCGCCGGGGCCGTATTTGGGTCGGTGCATCTGTATCAGGGATGGCGGGCGGTGGTCAAGATCATGAGCATGGCGGTGTTGTTTGGGTATGTGTTTGTGCATACGGGCAGCATCTGGCTGTTGGCGGGCCTGCACTTTCTCATTGATTTGGCGGGCGGCGGGTTGGCCTGGCAATTACTTAGGCGCGCGAAAGACGACCACTGAATAAAAAAGCTTATGTTTGCAGCGGTCAAATTAAGCGGAAGCTTATGGTTCGCTACTACGCCAAGTTTGACGGCCGCCTTCGGGAGCTGGAAAATTCGGAGCACCAATGCTGGATCAACATCACGCCGCCCTTCAACCACGAAGAGCTGGAGGATGTAGCGCAGCAGTTTGAAATTCCGCTGGACTTCCTCACCGACTCCTTGGACATAGACGAGCGATCGCGCTATGAAAAAGACGAGGAGGTGCGGCTTATTGTGCTCAACACGCCCATCCTGAACGAGGCTGAAGAAGAAAACGACGCCATATATATTACGGCGCCCCTCGGCATTATTCTCACCCTCGACCACGTCATTACCATTACGGCGTTTGAAAACCCCATCATTCAGCTTTTCCTCGACGATCGGGTGAAGAACTTTGACCCCTCCGATGAAGCGCTGTTTGTCATTCAGATCATGGAGCAAAATGTGTACCGCTTCCTGACCTGCCTCAAGAAACTCAACCTCAAGCGCAACCTCATCGAGCAGGAGCTATACGACAGCAGCCGCAACCGCGAGCTCAAGCAACTGCTGAGCATCGAAAAGTCGCTGGTGTACTTTATGAACACCCTGAGCGAAAACGAGCTGCTGAAGATGAAAATGAAGCGCACAGACTTCCTGCAACTGCGCGACGACGAAGATAAAACCGACCTTTTTGAAGACATCATCATCGACAACAGCCAGGCCTTGGGCATGGCCAATGTATACTCCAACATCCTCAGCGGCACTATGGATGCCTATGGCTCCATCATCTCCAACAACCTGAACATCACCATCCGGCGCCTTACGCTCATCACCATCATCCTCATGGTGCCTACGCTTATCGCCAGCTTTTATGGCATGAATCTCAGGCTGCCGTTTATGGATCACCCGCTGGCGGCCTATTTTGTGATTGCCACCTCCATACTGCTCACCCTTTCGCTGGCCTGGTACTTCCAGCGAAAAAAGATGTTCTGACCCCCCCCTGCCATGCGCCCGCAAGAAACCAACGCGTTTAATGGCGGATATACTCCCCGCCACCTGACCCGGCAGTATGCGTTGCTGGGGCACAATGCCGCTGTATTCGGGCTTGCTGCCGGAGATACGCCGCATTCTTTTTACTCGGCTGCCGGCGACGGCTGGATCGTGCGCTGGGACTTAGCCGAAAACCCAGAACTGGGCAGGCTGACAGCCCGGGTGGATACCCAATTGTTTTCGTTATGTCGGCTGCCTGAACAGGGCTACCTCGTGGCGGGCAATATGTACGGCGGGGTGCACTGGATAAGCCCCGCCGAGCCGGAGGCTACGCGCAATGTGGCTGCGCACCAGGGCAAGGGCGTTTTTGCGCTGCTGCCTATAGCCGGCAGCCTGCTTTCGGCCGGGGGCGACGGCCGCCTCATCCGCTGGGATGCCGCCTCGGGCCGATCCGCGGAGAGCCTCCAACTGAGCGGGCACAGCCTGCGCACATTGGCCTACTGCCCCCAACGCCATGAGCTGGCGGTAGGCGCCAGCGACTGCGCCATCTACCTGCTGGATGCCGCCACCCTGAGTCTGAAAACGACCATACCGGGCGCTCACCAGAGCTCTGTATTTGCCCTGGCCTACTCCCCCGACGGACTGCGCCTGCTGAGCGGCGGCCGGGACGCCCGCCTTTGCTGCTGGTATTTAGGCGATCAGGAGCCCAGATGCGAAAAAACCATCGAAGCGCATTGGTTTACCATCAATGACCTGGCGTTCTCTCCCGACGGCCAATGGGTAGCCACCGCCAGCCGCGATAAGACGGTAAAGATATGGGACGCACAATCGCTGGAATTGTTAAAAGTGCTTGAATTACAGCGCGATAATGGCCACCGCAACAGCGTAAACCGCCTGTTGTGGATGCCCGACGGCCAGGCCCTCATCAGCGCCGGCGACGACCGCGCCATCTTAGTATGGCATTTTCAGGCCGGCTGATAACACATCTTTAACGCCGCCTTGACTTTTTGTTTAGACGAAACCGCCCCTCGCCGCTCGTTATAGCTCCGTTCGCACAGGCGAACCCATTAATCCACCAACTGAAAAAAAAATCTGCATTATGAAAACGAGCATTCGCGTGGTTCTGGGGATGGCTATCCTCTTCGCTTCGGTTCAATATGGTTTCAGCCAGGTGCGCTTCAGCCCCAAGGTAGGCGTCAACGCCTCGGCCCTCGACGTTAAATTGGAAGACATCAACGCGGAAGCGGAAGCCCGCGCCGGCTGGAACGCCGGTCTTGATCTGCGCCTCGGCGACGGCGCCTTCTTCCTGGCGCCCGGCCTGCACTACTACAGCTTCACTACCCGCATCGTGAACGACCTCAGCAACCCCTCCGATCTCGACTTCTCAAAGGAAAACACCATACAAAGCCTGCGCGCGCCCATCAACCTGGGCCTGCGCCTCACGGGCGACAACGGGCTGCTGGGCATCTACGCCAAAGGCGGTATAACGCCCGCCTACGTGCTGAACGTGACGCAAAAAGACGAAGTATCCATACCCGAATCGCCCTCCGTTTACCTCGACGACCTCAACCGCTTTACCTGGGGCGCTAATGTAGGGGCCGGCGTCGATCTGCTCTTCCTCACTGCCGAACTCAACTACGAGATAGGCCTCAATGACTTCTTCAAAAACGCTGAAGGCAAAAACAATGTGCTGACGTTTAGCGTGGGGTTGAAGTTTTAGGGGCGGCTGCGCGGGGGTTTAGGGGCGGCTGCGCCGCGTTTAGGGGCTTGCTGGCGCAAGCGTTTAGGGGCGCTGCGCGCGTTTAGGGCTCCGCTTAGGCGTGGGGTTTAGGGCTTGCTGGCGCAAGCGTTTAGGGCGCTGCGCGCGTTTAGTTGCGCTGCGCGCGTTTAGGGCTCCGCTTAGGCGTGGGGGGGGGCAGGATGCTGGCGGCAAACGGGGGTTTGCGGGCGGGCGTCCTGCCCCCTATTTGTTTTATCGTTTTTCAAGTCAGGATTTATGAATCCGGGTTAAAAAAACCGATAGCGCGCATCTGCCGGTTTAGGGCTGTTCATCATTCCTAAGCCGGCTTAAGGCAGCTTGTCTGATTTTTTTGGGGCCACGCCGCATACCATCTACACCTTTCAGCACCATGCGCGGCGCCGGGTGTTCCGCTACTATGCGCTCGTGCCTCACGCATACCGCCACGTCCGCCGTCGTTTCGCTAGTCGGCTAAATCTTCGCTGCGCTCTTCCGGGTAAACTTCACCCCCTTGTCCGACAGTGAAGCGGGTTGCCGGGGCTGCGCCAGTGATGATTAAGCCGTATCAATAAGCAGGAACAGTTCCTTTATAGGGCGCCGTTAAGAAAACATTAAGCTTTTGGTAACAAACTGACAAAAAAAACGTAAGTATCTTTGGAGCAAAATTATTTTCGCCCGATCTTGTGACATTCAAAATCAGTTATTATGAAACGACTCGCACTTGTACTCCTTCTGGCCGGTTTCGGTCTTTCTACTCAGTTGAGCGCTCAGTGCTCCGGTTCTTCATCGGCCGAGGCCAAGCCATCCTGCTGTAGCAAAACGACGTCGGCTTCGGCTGCCGCCGCAGCTACGCCCGGCAGTAATATTGAGCAGCGGGTTGCGACCGATGGCAGCGTTTCGTTCGTTCGCAAAGAGACGAGCGCCCAAACCGGCACTACTACTTATACTCAGGTAGCTTACAACCAACAAACAGGCGAATATGTAGCCGTAACGCCGGCCCAGATGGCCGATGAAGCTGCCGCCCAACCTAAACATGGCGGGGAAGCGAGCGCTGCAGGAGGTTGCAATCAGAATAAAACGGCCGGCCAGGACGCCTGCTGCGCCAAACCTGGCACAGAAGCTTCGTCTTCTTCAACCAATGGCGCCGGGGCTACGCCCCAGGCTCAGGAAAAGACACAGCAGCCGCAATCGGGTACGCGGGTACGCCGCTCCAATACGGTAAAATTAGCCAGCTACAGGGGATAAAAATTTTGAACAACAACACTACATCCCGGGCTTTCGATTCGTCGATCGTCCGGGATGTTTATTTTTTGATCTCAGAATAGAGGCTGCCTTTGCGATATTCCTGTAGTACGTGCTTTACGGTAGCGGTGAGGTTGCGGGGCAGTTCATCGAGGTGAAACCATTCGGCTTCCTGAAACTTATTCTTTTCGCGGGCGCGGAGGTTGCCTTCCCAGCGGTAGGCTTTGAAATACAATACAATGCGTTGTTCCGACGAGGTATTCTTTTGTAGCACATGCACCAATTGAAGGTCCTTTTCCTTAAGCGTGATGCCCGCTTCTTCTTCTGCCTCCCGGATGAGGCAGGCTTTGGCGTACTCGGCTTGTTCTATGTTGCCGCCCACTAAGGTATAATTGCCGCCATTGGGTTTGGTTTGACGCAACAAGAGTATCTTGCCGCGATCGTAGAGAATCAGTCGTGTCTTAAGAACTATGTTGAACTGCGCCATGTCCTTCATGTAAATAAGTAAGTGACCGTATAAATAACGCTTTTCCCTCTGATTGTTTGATCGAATATCCCGGCTTTGTCCTTTTATTATTGAAAAGGGCATTGTATTTTTGCCTAAGAATAATCGGGCGCAAAGCTAAGTATTTTAGTGATACCCCCGATTAGGTTGAATAAAAGTAAACTTCATCACATTTGGCGACCTTACACAACCAGCAACCAATCTATCAACCAATCCCTTCGGTTATGCAACACGAAAGCGTTCTGACAACCATAGGCAACACGCCGCTTATTAAGCTCAGCCGTATGTCTAATGGCATTATTCCGGCTACGGTATACGGCAAAGTAGAAGCATACAACCCCGGGCACTCAGCGAAAGATCGCATCGCGTTGTTCATGATTGAGGAGGCCGAACGCCGGGGCGACATCAAGCCTGGCGACACCATCATCGAAGCCACCAGCGGCAATACGGGCTATAGCTTAGCGATGGTATGCGCCATTAAGGGCTATCATTGCGTGCTGACCCTCACGAGCAAAGCCGGGCAGGAGAAACTGGCGTTGCTGCGCAGTTTGGGCGCCGAGTTAGTTGTATGCCCCGCCGATGCCGAACCCGACGACCCGCGTTCGTACTACTCCAGGGCCGAGCAGTTGGCCGCTGAAATACCCAATGCTTACTACCTGCGGCAAAACTGGAACAAAGACAACTCTGAGGCCCACTACCGCTCGACGGGGCCGGAGATATGGGAACAAACCGAAGGGAAAATCACGCATTATGTCTGTTGTGCCGGCACAGGCGGCACGCTATCGGGTACGGCGCGCTATCTCAAGGAGAAAAACCCCAACATCCGGATCATAGGCGTTGACGCCTACGGATCGGTGCTGAAAAAATATTGGCAAACCGGCGAGTTCGATCGCAAAGAAGTTTACCCTTATAAAGTGGAAGGTCTCGGTAAAAACATCATTCCCGAGAACATAGACTTCAACCTCATAGACGACTTCGTGAAGGTCACCGACCGCAACAGCGCCATCCGCGCCCGTGCGCTGGCCCGCAAAGAAGGGCTGCTGCTGGGCTACTCCAGCGGCTCGGCTATGGAAGCCGTTTACCAGATTCGCAACCAGCTCAGCCCGGATGATGTGGTAGTGGCGCTTTTCCCCGACCACGGCACCCGCTACTTAGGCAAGATATACAATGAAGAATGGATGAAGCAGCAAGGGTTCTTAGCCCATCACCACGGCGAGACGGATCCTTACAGCTACCAGCATCTGATGCGGATGTATCGGGTATACCGCCGCAAATACGGTCGCTACATCCAAAAAACGTTGAAACTTAGCTAATTGACTTAATCCGTCACAAAGGAGGCTGCGCCATGAGCCGGCCTCCTTTGTTTTCCTGATACATGGACCAACCAACTGCAACACCACAACAGCGCGATTCCGACGAGCTGCCCCCGCTGCTGGGCTCCTGGCAGCGACTATATGGATTTGTTATATTGCTGCACACGCTCATCATTGCCCTGTTTTATTGGTTTACGCAAGCCTATTCTTAATGGGGCCTGCTATTGTTTTTAACCGGGCCGCACTTTATAGTTCGCGCCAGCAGGTTTTGCGCATAAATTTGGGGGGGGTATCCACGCCCTTGTTGTCCAAAACCTGTCGGCGCGCAGTATGGCTGCCCTAAAAATCATGTATGCATTGGATTGACTGGCTCATCATGGTGGGCTCAATGCTGGTTATTGTCGTTTATGGCGTGTGGCATACCCGCAATATCAACTCTGTAAAAGGCTACTTACAAGGAGATCAGGATCTGAAATGGTGGACCATAGGCCTGTCGGTAATGGCTACCCAGGCCAGCGCCATCACCTTTCTTTCCACACCTGGCCAGGCCTATGAAGACGGCATGCGCTTTGCGCAATTTTATTTTGGTTTGCCCGTGGCTATGGTCATTTTGTGCATTTTTTTCCTGCCCATCTACTACAGGCTTAATGTTTATACCGCTTATGAGTTTTTAGAGGGTCGCTTCAACCTGCGTACCCGCACCCTTACTGCCGTACTTTTTTTAGTGCAGCGGGGCTTAGCCGCAGGTATTACCATTTATGCCCCGGCCATTATTTTGAGTCAGATTTTGGGGTGGTCGCTCAACCTGACCATCTTCCTCACAGGAGCGGTGGTCATTTTTTACACTTATTCGGGAGGCACCAAGGCCGTTAGCGTCACACAAAAGCAGCAGATGGTGATCATCCTGGGCGGCATGGTGCTGGCGGCCATAGTAATTGTATATCAACTACCGCCGGATGTGCACTTTTCCGACGCCCTGCACATAGCAGGGGTTATGGATAAGCTGAATGTAGTGAACTTTGAGTTCAATTTCAGTGATCGGTACAACTTCTGGTCGGGTATGTTGGGTGGCGTTTTCCTCTTTCTTTCTTACTTCGGCACCGACCAGTCGCAGGTACAGCGCTATCTTTCGGGGCGCTCGTTGGCTGAGAGCCGACTGGGGTTGTTGTTCAACGGGATTGTAAAAGTGCCCATGCAATTCCTGATTTTGTTTACCGGTGTGCTGGTGTATGTTTTCTTCCTGTTCAACCAGCCGCCCTTACACTACAATGCGGCCAACATAGCCAAGCTGGAAGCTGGCGCCAAAGAGAAGCTCCAGTACGAGGCTTTACAAAGCCGGCATCAGGAGCTCTTCAACACCCAACAGCGGCAAGTGCGCGATTTGTTGGGCGCCATTCGCCGGGCAGATACGGCTGCTGTGGGCACTGCCAAAGCCAAACTGCACATCCTTCGGAATGAAGACCGCGGCCTGCGCCAACAAACCCGCGAACTCATTCTAAGCGCCGACGCCAACGCGCAAACACGAGATACCGACTACGTTTTCATTACCTTTGTAACCCGTTATCTGCCCATAGGCATGGTTGGGTTGCTGTTGGCGGTCATCTTTGCGGCGGCCATGTCGTCTACGGCTTCTGAGCTCAGCGCCTTAGCCACCACTACGGTCATCGACATCTACCGGCGTTCGATAGCGCCCAACCGCGACGATGCGCATTATCTGAAAGCCTCCAGGTGGTTTACGCTGATGTGGGGCGGTATTGCGCTGTTTTTTGCGGCTACAGCCAGTTTGTTTGACAACCTCATACAGGCTGTTAATATCATTGGTTCGCTCTTTTACGGAGTCATATTGGGCATCTTTATGGCCGCTTTTTTCCAGAAAAAAGTAGGGGGCGCGGCCGTATTCGGAGCCGCCCTGCTGTCGGAAGCCATCATATTAGCCATTTATGCCCTTAGCACTTATGAAGTGGCGCTGCCCTACATTGGCGTTATTAAAATTGCCTACCTATGGCTCAACCTCATTGGCTGTGCGCTGGTAATGGCCATAGCGGCCATCTGGCAGACCTTGTTGCCAACCGCCGGAAAAGCCAAAATATAAGCGTGGAAAAAGGCTGAAAATTGAAGAAATTTCCTTCTTTTTGCGCTATTATAGCTGTTGATTGTTTATTTAGTAAAAAGCAGGCCAAAGGCTTTTGATGCGTTGGCGTCTGCGCAATTGACTCAACGTTATGTTTATTATCAATCCATATCTTCGTTTGGCGCTCATTGGGGCAGGTATCCTTGGGGGTGTTGCACTTTGGGCTGCATTGGGTTTCTGGTACGGCTTTTTCTTCCTGCTCACAGGCCTGATTTTGCTCATTGGTCTGATTTTGCTGGGCACAGTGGCGCCCGCAGCCCAGTCGCTGCAAGCCGGCGACTTCGACAAAGCCGAGAAGCTTCTGGCTTTGACGCCCAACCCCAAGTGGCTTTACTCGGCCAACCGGGCCTACTATTACCTGCTCAAGGGCTCCATTGCCTTGTCGCGCCGGGACCTGGAGAAAGGCGAAGAGTATCTAAAAATAGCCGAAGCCATTGAGCTGCCTACCGATAATGAGCGGGCAATGATACAGCTTCAATTGGGTCAAATTGCCGCCAGCAAAGACCGCTGGAACCAGGCGCAGCACCATCTGCGCAAGGCGCAGGGCTATAAGATTACTCAGGCGGAAATTAAGGAACAGCTCAAGCAATTTGAATTGGTAATGTCGCAGCGGGGCCAAGCCAAAGCCATGATGCGCATGGGCAAAGACGCCCACCAGATGATGCAGATGGGGGGCAAGCGCCGCCGGCCAAAATTGCGCTAACGGGCTGTTTTTCTTTTATATAGCAAATAAAAATCGGTATCTAATTCAAGCGGTTGCCATACTGCTGAGTCGAAGCGCACACTATCGAGCTGGCATTCGTCGGTAAGCAGGTAGCTATACTTAGGCCTGTTTTGCGGGAAGGTATCGATACTCATGTCGTAAAGGCGGCCCAGATAGCCCACCACATAGGGGTCGTAAGTAGCCGACGCAATAATGGTATCGGGATAAGTAGCTATGGCTACGGCCTGCATATCGGGCAGGGTTTCGGCATCGCGGCGATTGATGTCGCCGTAGAAGCCCCCCGCTCGTACGATTCCGGCCAGCGTGAATAGCACCATCAGGGCATTAAATGCTTTAGGCGCCCAGGGAGCAGCCGCCCAGGCAAAACCCTGCGGCTTGAGGGCTGCCACCCATAGCCCCAACCCAAAGGCAAAATAAGGCAGGCTGGGCAAGAGGTAGTAGTACGACTGCTTAGGTGAAACGACCATAGGCAGCGAAGCAGAAAGCCCCAATAGCAACAGCAATACGGAAGCCCGGGGCAACTTCGGGCGCAGGGCCGACCGATACCAGGCCAGGGCGCAAACGCCCAGCGCCGGGGCCATAACCCCTGCCAGCCGGCCCATGAGGTAAAGGCGATTGTTGCGATGATGCCTGTCGCGGCGGGTCTTAGCTAAGCTTGCCTCTACCTGAGTATTCCAGTAGGCTACAAGCCCCTCGCGGGCGTCGGGCCAGCAAAGCAGCAGGGCCAGTAAACCCAGCGCCAGAGTTATTGTCATGACAGCAGTGAGCCATGCCGCCTCGCGCAGGGTTATGCTCCGGTACGCAAAGGTGTGCAGCGCAAAAAAAGCCAATGGGAAAGCCCCTACCGGCCCTTTGGTCAATACGGCTAATAAAGTAAAAACGCCCGCCGCCGCCGCCCAGGCGTAGCGGTTGCGCCCCTGAGTATCTGCGCTGCGCCATGCGGCGTTTACAGCGGCCAGCGCCCATACCGACAGCAGGGGTTCGAGGATGTTGCTGGGGTAAAAATGGGTATTAATCTCGTTGAATAACCAAAAGCTAAGGGGTATCCAGAAGTGCTGAGCGCTGCCTCCGGCGCGCTGCCATAGCCGCCACAGCAGGCCTACTGTAACGGCAAAAATCACTGCTGTATAGATGCGTTCGGTATGCCACCCTTCGCCCAGGAGCGCAAAAAACGGCGCCTGCACGATAAAGCCCAGCGGAGGATGCTCGTGGAAGGTTGTAAAGATGGTATCGGTGAGCTTGGGCGCCCACAGCTCGCCCTCGCCCCGCGCCAGGTTGCGCGAAAGCATAGCGTACCACAGGCCATCGTTGTAGAGGCTGCGTTCGAGCCAGTCTTTGGCGAACAACCAAACCAGTAACGCCGCCGGCAGCAAATGCACCCCCCAGTAACGGACAGGAGCGACAGTAGAGCGCTGTGAAGAGGAAGACGATGACATGGCTTAAGCAGAGAATTGGTACAAAAGCGCAAAATTAAAGAATGTAAGGTTATGCGATGATTTAAAGTTGGCGCTTTATGGGGTTGGACCAGGGGGTGAAGCGGTATGCCGACCTCAAGGAGGCATAAGAGCGAAACACGTTTACCCGGAAGAGCGCAGCGAAGACGTGGCGGCGCCGCGCAGGGTGCTAAAAAAGTGAATGTTATGCGGCGGGGCCCAAAAAAATACAAAATTTCGCCCGGATAGACAAAGGGGGCGAACTGCGGGTTACCGGGGCGTGTGGGATGTATGGGAGGAGGAGGGCGCGGCAGGCGGCAACAATCTATAAAAAAATTGAGTCTGGCTATTGCACATAATGATAAAGGGGTTTATCTTTGCCCCGCGCTGAACGAAAGAGGACAGCGGCCGAATAAATTGGGGGTATAGCTCAGCTGGCTAGAGCGCTTGCATGGCATGCAAGAGGCCAGGGGTTCGAATCCCCTTACCTCCACGACTAAAGGGTCAATAGCTGTTAAACGCTGTTGGCCCTTTCTTTTTTGGATCAAAACCATTGTGTCCATGGCCAAAAGAACGTACTCGCAGCCGCCGGCGCCCGCCGGTTTGGCCATTTCTCAGCAAGACAAACATGTGCTGGTTCGCATTGTGCTGCTTTGCAGCGTGTTGCTGGGGCTTACGCTGGCTATTTTGCATTACCTGCTGGCCGGCTGGGCCTCGGGAACCTTCCTAAACGGTTTGCGCACCGGAATGGGCTTGCTTGCATTTTGGCTGTTTGTCACTTCGGCGGTGCGGGGGTTGCATCGGCTACGGCCGCGGATCAATACTTATTGGTTGGTGATATGCGGGTTAGGCACGGCGGTATTGGGCACGTTTGCTTTTTTGTTTAGTGTGCGCATTTATGCGACGATGGCGGATAAAACCAGCGTTTTGCCGAGCTACTCCGTAATTGGTTTTTATACGCTCGCCGGGCTGCTGGCTTCGTTGTTGAGCCTTATACGCCTGCGCGTGAAGGATCGGGCTACCGGTAACGTGCTTGAAGTGGCGCTTGTGATTGGGGCGGTGCTGATTTTTTTCTGGATCACCCGTTAATGGCTGGAAGGTTTCTGGTCGCGGGTCAGCGAATATACCACCCCTGCGCCTAAGGTAACGCCAATAACGGCCAGCGACACCCACTCGGCCGGATGCCAGAAATCGTGTAGCAGCATCTTGGCAGCTACAAAAAACAGGATGAGGGCTAAGCTGTACTTGAGGTACTCAAAGCGATCGAGCATGGCTGCCAGTACGAAGTATAAAGAACGAAGGCCCAGTATGGCAAAAACGTTGGAAGAGAATACGAGGAAGGGGTCGGTGGTAATGGCCAAAATGGCTGGAATGGAATCGAAAGCAAAGAGTATATCTGTGCTTTCCACGATAACGAGCGCTACCAGCAGGGGCGTGGCCACCCATACGTCGCGATGGCTGGAAAAGTCGCGGCGCCTGACAAAAAACTGCTCCCCTTCTATACTCTTGGTTACGGGAAATATGCGTTTGACAAACTTGATGATGGGGTTATCTGCCAGATGCACCGACTCGCCGGCCGTGAGCATTTTGTAGGCCGAGTAGAGCAGCAGCAAGCCGAAGAGGTACATCATCCACTGGAATTTTTCGACCAACCATACGCCGAGGCCAATCATGACGCCCCGGAAGAAAAGGGCGCCAAGGATACCCCAAAAGAGCACCCGGTGCTGGAACTTTTGAGGAATGCGGAAATAAGCAAAGATAAGCGCAATAACGAATACGTTATCCATGCTCAGAGACAGCTCTACGAGGTAGCCGCTGAGGTATTTGAGCATAGCGTCGGCAGCGCTGAGATCGCGGGCGCCCCAATGATGGCTATAGAGATAGTAGACCACGCCGCTAAAAGCTACGGCTACGGTGGCCCAGAGGCCGGTCCATACAAAAGCTTCACGGGTGGTAGGTACGTGTATTTCTTTATTGAGCACGCCCAGATCGAGGGCAAGCAGCAGCAGAATAAACGTTATGAATACAATCCAAAGTAGCATATCCCTAGCGGTGTGGTATAAATATAATGCTCCAAGGCGAGATTTGAAATAGGCTTAGAGGACTATAGTAAGACAAATGAGCGGCCTTTTTGTCACTTGGGTTAGTCGACGAAAAGGCTGCTTTAGTCGAATGTAGAGGCAGGCGGCCTATTCGGCCACCAGCAAATATTTGTTTTTCTTGCCGTTTTCAATCATGATGTAGCGGCCGTGGAGGAGTTGCCCGGCATTGACGAGGGCCTCTGCCGACTCTACCTTAGCTTTATTGATGCTCACGGCATTATTTTGTATGGCTCGGCGGGCCTCGCTTTTGGAGGCGCAAATCTGGCTGTGTTCGGCCAGCAGGTCGGCCACATTGACGCCGGCCGCCAGCAAGTCGGCGGGTATGGCATAAGTGGGAATTTCCTGAGCTACGGCATTAAGCGAGGCGGCCGATAAGCTGCGCAATTCATCTTCGGAAGCCTTGCCATTGAACAGCAGGTTGGATACCTGCTTCACGGCCTGGTAGTCTTCGGCGGAATGTACCCTGATGGTGAGCTCTTCGGCCAGCAGTTCTTTTAATGCGCGGGGGTTATCGGCGTGTTCTGCCTCTAACCGGAGCACTTCTTCCTGGCTGCGCAAGGTGAAGTAGCGCATGTACCGGGGCAGATCGCGGTCGTCGGCATTGATCCAGAATTGATAGAAGCGGTAAGGCGAGGTGAGGTTGGGGTCGAGCCAGATGTTTCCTTCTGTGGATTTGCCAAACTTGGTTCCGTCTGCTTTGGTAAGCAGGGGCGTAGTGAGGCCGTAGGCTTTGGCGCCTAAGTTTCGGCGGATAAACTCCGTTCCTGAGGTAATATTGCCCCACTGATCGGAGCCTCCCATCTGAAGGATACAGCCATATTGGTTGTACAGGCACTGAAAATCGTAGGCTTGCAGCAACTGGTAGCTAAACTCGGTGTAGGAGATGCCTGAATCGAGGCGACGCTGCACCGACTCTTTCGACATCATATAGTTGACGGTGAGCGTTTTGCCCACATCCCTGAGGAAGGTGAGCACGTCCATGCTGCGGTAAAAATCGAGGTTATTGACCATGCGCACGGCATTGGGGCCGTCGAAGTCGAAAAATTTACGCATCTGTTCGACCTGAAAATTGAGGTTGTGGTCGAGTTCGTCGTACGATTTCAGGTCGCGCTCTTTGTCTTTGCCTGAGGGGTCGCCGATGCGGCCCGTAGCCCCGCCCATGAGTACGATAGGGCGATGACCTGCTCGTTGCAGCAGGGTCAGCAGCATGATCTGGACGTAATTGCCGATGGTAAGCGAGGGCGCTGTGGGGTCAAAGCCGATATAGCCCGTTACGGGCCCTTTGGCTAATTCTTCTTCGATACCCGGGGAAAAGTCTTGTAGCATTCCCCTCCATTGCAATTCTGCTAATAAATCCGCCATGATTAAAATTGTATGCCGCGCGTCGGCAGGTTTTGTGCACAGAGGCCCGGATAAACACAATAATCCATGCACAAAACCTGGCAGCGCAAACGATTAAGGGTGGCCCCACCAGGACTCGAACCTGGATTTAAAGTTTAGGAAACTTCCGTTCTATCCCTTGAACTATGGGGCCAGAGAGGATGTTGTCAAGCCAACAATGGCGCAAAGGTAAAAGTTTCAGTTTACTTCCCCTACTAACGGCTAATTCTTTTGACAATGCAAAAGGGAGTGCTTATTTTTGGGCAATAAACCACCTGCTATGGACTTAGAATACTTCCGCGAATACTGCCTTCGCAAACCTGGGGTTGAAGAGACTTTCCCCTTTGACGAGGTCACGCTGGTATTTAAGGTTATGGGTAAAATGTTTGCCCTTACGGGCCTTGACAACGAGGTTTTTAGCATCAACCTCAAATGCGACCCCGAGCGCAGTATAGCGTTGAGGGAGTTGCACCCGGAAATCCAGCCGGGCTACCACATGAACAAAGTGCACTGGAACACCATCAACTGTGAGGGCGATCTTGCCGAGCGCTTAGTGCTTGAGCTCACAGACCACTCCTATGAGTTGGTGGTCAAATCATTGCCCAAAAAATTACAGGCCGAGCTCGCCCAATTGTAACCATCTATGCAAGCTACCCCAACTTATGACTTCCTGATTGTGGGCCAGGGCCTGGCGGGTTCTCTGCTGGGGTATTTTCTGGAGCAGGCAGGCAAAAGCTGTTATTTCATAGACCACCCGGAGCAAACGGCCTCCACTGAAGTAGCTGCGGGCATCATCAACCCCATCACGGGGCGCTATTTTGTTAAATCATGGCGGGTAGACGATTTATTGCCTTTTGCACAGCGCGTTTATGCCGGGCTGGAAGCCGAGCTGGGGCATACTTTTTATCATCCGCGCGGTCTTTTGAGGGTATTGGCCCATCAGGGTGATGAAAACGACTGGTTGGCGCGCACCGGCGACCCTGCTTACCAGCCCTACATGGCCGAACGGGCCGACCCTGGCAACTACCCGGAGCATACATCCCCGGTATATGGTTATGGCGAAACGAAACATTCGGCTCAGGTAGACCTGCCCTTGCTCATCAAAGCGCTGCGGTTGCGATGGCAACAACAAGGCAGGTGGACGGCGGCAGCTTTTGACCACCGCCTGCTGGAAATAACGCCCGATGGGGTGCGCTACCCAACCTTATCGGCCCGCAACGTCGTCTTCTGCGAAGGCTGGCGGATGCGCGACAATCCTTTTTTCAGTTATTTACCGCTACAGGGCAATAAAGGGCAGGTGCTCATCGTCGATTTTCCCGGCCTGGTCTTCAATAAGATGATCAAAAACAAAGTTTTTGTGGCGCCGCTGCCTGATGGTACCTACTGGGTGGGCGGCACCAGCGAAAATCGCTTTGTGGATGATGCGCCTACGCCTGAAGGGCTCGCCTTCCTGACGGAAAAGTTAGCCGAACTGATGCGCGCGCCCTGGGTACAGCTCGACCACCGCAGCGCCGTTCGCCCGACGGTGCGCGACCGAAGGCCGCTGCTGGGTCGGCATCCGCAACATCGGTCTTTGGCCGTATTCAATGGGCTGGGCACTAAAGGCGCCTCGCTGGGGCCCTTTTGGGCCTGGCAGATGGCAATCCACCTGATCAACGACAGCCCGTTAGATGCAGAGGTTGACATTGCGCGCTTTTCGCCAGTTGCGGGTTGATCGAAAAAAACCGGGTTTAGATTTGTGCATTCAACCGGCTATTGGCATCTAAACAAACAGATAAAAACATCGCGTATGCGCACATACATCGGCCGGCTAAAGCTGGTTCTTTTCCTAACCTCCCTCACCGCTTGCCTGCTGCAAGCGCAATCCACTATGAACGATCCGTATACCAAGGAGTGGTCTCATATTGACTCCCTCGATCGGCAGGGCCTGTATCGTTCTGCTCAGGATGCCGTCAAGGCGCTCTATGCCCGCACCGTAACCGACGGCAAGGCCGAGCAATCGGTAAAAGCGTTGCTTTACTGGGGTAAGTTCGAGCAACAGCTCTCTGAAGATGGCGACTTAGCTGCCATTGCGCTGCTGGAAGGCGAGTTGGCCAAAGCGGGTTTTCCTGTGCAGCCCGTATTGCAGTCATTGCTGGCTGAGCTCTACTATCGCCACCTGAGCTTCAACTACTGGCAGATAGGCCGGCGCACGCCCAACGAAGGCGAAGATCCCGGCGCCGATCTCAAGCTGTGGACGGCTGCCGACTTCATCCGCAAGAGCACCGGCTTGTACTTAGCCAGCCTCAGCGACCTGCGCACCCGCCAGATCGACATCAGTCGGTTCGAAGCCATCTTAACGACGGCCAAAAACAGCGCTCCGCTCCGGCCTACGCTCTACGATATGTTGGCCAATCGCGCCATTGATCATTTTTCGCACTCCAATGCTTATTTGGCTGAACCAGCTTATGCTTTCCGGCTCAACCAGTCGGAGGCTTTTGCACCGGTAAGCGGCTTCATTGCCCACCGTTTTGAAACCCAGGATACCAGTTCCTTCGTTTACCGGGCGCTAATGGCCTTTCAGGAGCTGCTGCGCTGGAGAAGCGAAGAGGCGCGCCAACGCCCCGAAGCGCTGGCTGCGCTGGTAGATGCCGATCTACGCCGCCTGGCGTTTGTCAACCAGCAATCGCAACATTCCGATAAAGCAACCTTATATAAAAGCGCGCTCGACGCCCTGCTGGCCCGCTGCCAGGGCAAGCCCGAAGCCGGCTTGGTACAAGCCGAGATAGTAGGCTGGCACTACCAGCGCGGCAGCGACTATACGCCGGAAGACCCCGCTACGGCGGCGCAGCGCTGGGCCTGGCGCGACGCCATTGCGCTATGCCGGCAAATTGAGCGCGACTACCCGGGCTCCGCCGCCGCCCGCAAGGCAGCGGAGTGGTCGGCCCAAATCCGCCAGCCTTATTTGAATGTACAAACCGAATCGGCGTACCTGCCCGACCAGGCCGGATTGGTTTATGCCGCTTACACCAATATCGATAAGGTCTATTTTCGCATAGTTTCTCTCGAAGAGCGCGACTATGCCCAGCGCAACTACGATGAGCGCAAGCGGTGGCTGGTAGAAATGGCCGGGCGTAAAGCCATAAGGCGCTGGGAAGTAAATCTGCCCGACCCGGGCGATTATCGGGCGCATAGCACCGAAACCTCTTTTGCCGCTTTACCGCTGGGCAAATATGCCCTGCTCGTATCCCGCGAACCCGACTTCACATCGCCCGAGATGGACGCCACCTTCTTCTGGGTAAGCCGGTTAGGTCTGGTTCACGAATACAGCGGCGGCGCCGAAGGCATGGAAGCCGTAGTGGTTGACCGCCTCACAGGGGCGCCTCAGGCCGGCGTAAAAGCCACCCTCTATACCCAGGCCAACTGGGGCGAAAACTGGCGCGAGATTCGCACCGTCACCAGCGATGCCAACGGCTTTTTGCCCCTAAGCCAGGGACGCCAGCGCGAGTCTATCCGCATTCGGCTCAGTAAAGGCAAAGACGAGTTCTTTCCCCTCGATCCTTTTTACAACTACTACTACCGATCGGGTAATGCCTCTTGGGAGCAGACGGTATTTTTCACCGACCGAGGCATCTACAGGCCCGGGCAGACCATCCATTTTAAGGCGCTGCTGATGCAGTACGACCCCAAGGGGGCGCCCAATCTGCTGGCAGGCCGCCGCGTAACCATCAAATTGCTCGATGCCAACGGCCAGGAAGTGGCCGCTCAAGAGTTTACGTCTAACGGTTATGGCAGCGTGAGCGGCAGCTTTACGGCCCCCGAAGGACGGCTGCTGGGCTACATGACCTTACAATCGAGCGTAGGCTCATCCGGGGCCTCTATCCGGGTTGAAGAATACAAGCGCCCCCGCTTTGAAGTCAAGCTCGATGAGTTGGAGGGCCAACCCCGCATAGGCGAATCCGTAGCTGTAACGGGAGCCGCTTTAGGTTATGCAGGGCCGGCGGTAGCCGAGGCCGGTTTCACCTTTACCGTGACCCGTTCGGTGTACTTCCCCTGGATGCCCTTCTGGCGGCGTTGGGGCGGCCCCTGGAACAACCGCCCTCAGGCCGTCATTGCTACGGGTACCGGCACGACGGATGCCGAAGGGCGTTTCAAGGTGGTTTTTACGGCTGCGCCCGACGCCGACGCCAACCGCAAAGACCATCCGGTATTTGCTTACAACATCAGTGTAGATATAACTGACGTCACGGGAGAAACCCACTCGGCGACCAAAACGGTCAATTTAAGCCATACGCCCATAGTGGCTAACCTTCAGGCGCCCGAGCGCCACGACAACCGCCAGCCGCTGCGCATTGGTATCAGCGCCCGCAACCTCGATGACAAGCCTGTAGTTGCAGCGGGCCGCCTTAGCGTTCATCGGCTCCAGGCGCCCAACCAGTTTTTCATCGATCGCTACTGGGAAACGCCCGACCAACCCGTTATCAGCGAGCGGGATTTCAAAAAGGCCTTCCCGCTCCTACCCTATCGCGATGAAAACGAGCGCCAAAACTGGCCCTTAGCCGAATCCCGCTACGACGAGGCCTTCCGCACGGGAGATGCCGACAGCTTGCTGCTCGCTACCGCCAATTGGCCGGCCGGCCACTATCGCATCCAGTTTAGCCTCGTTAGCGAAGGCGGCGATACCCTGCGCACTGAGCAATACGTACTGGTATCTGACAAGGGCCTCCTGCCCGCCGGCATCCTGCTCGACACAGAAGCGGATCGGTCTGCCTATCAGCCTGGGCAGTCATTGGGCGTAGCGCTGAAAACCAGCCAGGGAGAAACCCATGTGCTGACCGAGATGACGCGCCGTGACGGCCGCGTGAGCATGGGATGGCATAAAGCGGCCCCGGCAACCCGGCTTAACCATAACGTTGAGGAAGCCGACCGGGGCAATATAGGACTCGCATTAGCCTATGTGCGTTACAATCGCTTCTTCTCTGAGCAACTCTTCTTTAGCGTACCCTGGAGCAACAAGGAACTGACCATCACCACCGAAACCTTCCGCAACAAGCTCCAGCCGGGCGCTGCGGAAGAATGGGTCGTCCGCATAGACGGGCCGCAAAAAGAAAAAGTTGCCGCCGAGCTGCTCGCCTCCATGTACGACGCCAGCCTTGACCAGTTGCAGCCTTTCGACTGGGCGTTCCAGCCCTTCCCCTACCTGAGCGCTTCGGCCAACTGGCTGGGTGGTAGTTTCCAGGCAGGCGGCGTAGGCCTCACGCTGCTGCCCATAAGCGTGCCCGGAGACCCCGTGGAGATCATCCACCCCGACTTCGACTGGTTTGGGCTGTCGCCGGTGTACACCAATGGCGCCGTTTATAAGTCGATGGCCCGCAGCGCCCCGGGCATGGCCGCAGAAGCTGAGATGGCTACCGCCGATATGCGTGCCGGCGCCCCGCCTCCGCCGCCCGCGCCGGTTGCCGCCGAAATAGCGGCCGTACAAGGGCAGGGCGGCGAGACCGATGCCCGCACCCAATCGACAACCAATACCCCGCCGCCGGTGCGCGCCAACCTTCAGGAGACGGCCTTCTTCATGCCCAGCCTCGAAACCGATGCCCAGGGCCGAATTGCCTTGCGCTTCCAGGCGCCGGAGGCCCTCACCCGCTGGAAACTGCAACTGCTGGCCCATACCCCTGACCTCCAATTTGCGCTCTCCACCCGCGAGGTGGTCACCCAAAAAGAGTTGATGGTGCAGCCCAATGCGCCCCGCTTCCTGCGCGAAGGCGACGCTCTGGCCATAACCGCCAAAGTGAGCAACCTCACCGACAAGGGGATGCAGGGCACGGCGCGCATGGAGCTGTTTGACGCCGCTACCGGCGCTCCGCTCTCGGCAGCCTATGGCCTTGTGTCGGAGCAAAGCTTTAGCGTTGGCGCACAAGGCTCAACAGGTTTGGCCTGGCCGCTGCGCGTGCCCGCCGGCGCCACGGGCGCCATCACCTATCGCGTGACGGTGCAAAGCGGCAGCTATAGCGATGGTGAAGAAAATGCCCTGCCTGTGCTCACCAACCGCACCCTCGTCACCGAGGCCATTCCGCTGTATGTGCGCGGGCGGCAACGTCGCTCCTTCACCCTGCGCAACCTCGAAAGCTCGGGGCCTTCGTCGTCCATTCAGCACCAGGGTCTTTCGCTGGAGATCACCAGCAATCCCGCCTGGCTGGCCGTCAAAGCGCTACCCTACCTACAGGAGTACCCGCACGAGTGTACCGAGCAAATACTCAATCGCTTCTACGCCAATACCATCTCTGCCGGCATAGCCAACAAATACCCACGCCTGCGCGCCGTATTTGAGAGCTGGAAGGGATCGGCAGATGCGCTCAAGAGTCCGCTACTTACCAACCAGCAGCTCAAAAGCGCTCTGCTCGAAGAGACGCCCTGGGTGCTGGAAGCTCAGGACGAAACCACCCAACGCGAACGCATCGGCTTGCTCTTCGACCTCAACCAGATGGCTAAAGCCCGGCGTGAAGCCCTCGAACAATTAGCGCAACGACAGGAAGCCGACGGCGGCTTTACGTGGTTTCCCGGCGGCCGCACCAATGCCTATGTTACTCAGTATGTGGTAGAAGGGCTGGCCCACCTTCGCCAATTGGGCGTCGAAAATTTCAGCAATGAACCCCAGGTGGAGCAGTTGCTGCAAAAATCGATCGGCTATATCGACCAGCAATTTGTGAAACACTATCAGGAGCTCGCCCGCCGCGTGGAGCGCAAGCAGGCCACCCTCGAACAGGACAACCTCGACGCCCTCGTGGTACATTACCTCTACGTGCGCAGCTTCTTCCCCGAACAAAAAGCCGACGCCGAGCGCGACCGGGCTTGGGCATACTACCTGGGTCAGGCCGAAAAATACTGGCTCAGCCGCGGCCTCTACGAGCAAGGCATGATTGCGCTGGCCCTGCATCGCACGGGCAAGCTGCGGCAGGCGCAAGGCATCTTAGCCTCGCTGCGCGAGCGCGCCCTGCGCAACGACGAGCTGGGCATGTACTGGAAATATGCGCCCGGTTGGCGCTGGAACCAACTGCCCATTGAGACCCACGCTTTGCTTATTGAGGTCTTCCATACTTTAGGCGCCCCCGTCGAAGAAGTAGACGAACTCCGCCTGTGGCTGCTCAAAAACAAGGAAACCAACCGCTGGGAGACCACCAAAGCTACCGCGGCAGCCGTATACGCCCTGCTGGCTACCGGCGAGTCGTGGCTAACGGAAAGCCAGCCCGTGGCCATCTCCTTCCCCAAAGCGCCTGCCGCGGCTTACAGCCAGCGCATCGCACAGGCCGAGGCTTCGGCTGAAGCCGGCACAGGCTACTACCAGACCCAATGGACGGCTGCCGAAACCGGCCCGTCTTTAGCTACCGTGCAGCTCGACAACCGCAACAAAACCGCCGCCTGGGGCGGCATCTACTGGCAGTACTTTGAAGACATCGACAAAGTAGCCCGCCATGCCGACTCGCCCCTGCAGCTCGATCGCGCGCTCTACCGCGAGCGCAATACCGACGCCGGTAAGGTGCTGGAACCCTTAGCGCCGGGCGCCGTCCTGCAGCCTGGCGATAAGCTCACCGTTCGCCTCACCTTGCGCACCGACCGCGACATGGAGTTTGTGCATCTCAAAGACCTGCGCGGCAGCGGCTTAGAGCCGGTCGTTCAGCTCAGCAACTACCGCTGGCAAGACGGCTTAGGCTTCTACCAAAGCGTTACCGATCTGGGCATGCACTTCTTCTTCGACTACCTCCCCAAGGGGGTCTACGTACTGGAACACCAGCTCTGGGTAGTGCACCGGGGCGAGTTCTCCAACGGCGTAGCCACCCTCCAATCGATGTATGCGCCGGCCTTCAACAGCCACAGCGCCGGCGTGCGATTAGAGGTGAGATAATCTGGCGCCCTCTTTTGCACACTTCTCCGGAGTAATGCCCCAAGGGGCGTCTCCGGAGAAGCTATGGCGAGGCTTTTTATAGTTCTCCAAGTCAGGATGAGTGAAAAATGGACGCCGCTATTTTTTCGGCTGGCAAGGCAAAAAACGTAGACATAGCCTAAGCTATGGCGAGGCTTTTTAACGCCGCCAGCCGAAAAAAGAGCAAGTATAGATTCACAAATCTTGGCTTGGAGAACTATAACGCCGCCAGACGAGAAAAGAGCAAGTCAAGATGCACAAATCCTGGCTCGGAGAACTATAAAAGCCTAACTTTGCGCACTCAACGGCTGGGGTCGCAAACTTTGAGGGATGGATTTTCTCTCGGGTTGCCCGGCAATGTCTACCGCCAAGCCGTATAAAGCAATTTGGATAAACGTATGATCCTCAGCGATAAAAAAATTTTAGACGCCATAGAGCGGGGCGACATCGTCATTGAGCCCTTTGCGCGGGAGTACTTAGGCACCAACTCTTATGACGTGCACTTAGGTAAGTGGCTGGCCATCTACAAAGACCACATCCTCGATGCGCGCAAACACAACCCCATCGAGCTTATTGAAATCCCGGAAGACGGCTTTATCCTGCACCCCAACACCCTGTACCTCGGGGTGACGGCCGAATATACGGAAACCCATAGCGCCGTGCCTTTTCTGGAGGGCAAGTCGAGCGTAGGGCGCCTCGGGATAGACATTCATGCTACTGCGGGCAAGGGCGACGTGGGCTTTTGTAACCACTGGACCCTCGAGATTAGTTGTACGCACCCGGTACGGGTATACGCCGATATGCCCATCGGGCAGCTCATCTACTTTGTGGTGGATGGCGACATCGAAACGTACTACAACCGCAAGGGCAACGCCAAGTATACCCAGCGCTCAGATAAGCCCATGGAAAGTATGATGTGGAAGAACAAGTGGTAGCGGCAACGATGGCCCAGGGGTTGATTATTGGAATTTTATTTACCTTTGCCCCCAGCTATACGCCACATTATCAGGCGATAGAGATTGCCCTTTCAAAATAGTACTATGGACGAGTCGAGCAGTAGCGATCCTTTGCCTACCCTCATCATTGGAGCCGGGCCCGCCGGGCTGGCCGTAGGGGCGGAATTGAGCCGCCGTCAGTTGCCGTTTATCATGCTGGAAAAAGAAGCCGATGTGGGCGCCGCCTGGCGCAAGCACTACAAACGGCTGCATCTGCATACCGTGAAGGAGTATTCCCATCTGCCAGGGATGCCGTTTCCGGCCCACTATCCGCGCTACGTGCCGCGGGAGTTGCTCATTGCCTATTTTGAAGACTATGCCCGCCACTTTGGGCTGACGCCGATGTTCAACCAGTCGGTTTGCCAGATCAACCGCGTAGGCGACGGCCGCTGGAGCGTCCTCACCACCGAGGGTACGCGCTATGAGGCGGCGCGCATTGTGGTAGCTACGGGCATCAACCGCATCCCCTTTTGGCCCCGGCTGCCGGGGCAAGAGGACTTTCAGGGCCAGCTCCTGCACAGCAGCGCCTACCTGACGCCCGAGCCCTTCCGGGGCAAGCGCGTGCTGGTGGTGGGCATGGGCAATAGCGGGGCCGAGATTGCCCTCGACCTGAGCGAGGCCGGCATCGCTACTTTTCTGAGCGTGCGCGGGCCGGTGAATATTGTGCCCCGCGAAGTGCTGGGGCGCCCCACTCAAGTGACGGCTTTTGCGCTGGCTAAGCTGCCACACTGGTTAGGCGACGGCATCGGACTGCTGGTGCGCAAGCTCACCGTGGGCGACATGCCGCGCTATGGGTTATCGCTATCCCCGATAGCCCCTGCCCGACAACTGCGCGAAACCGGCCAGACGCCCGTCATCGACTTAGGTACGCTGGATGAAATACGCGCCGGCCGCATCAAAGTGCTGCCGGCCATCGACCAGTTTCACGAAACGGGGGTCGTATTCAAAAATGGCGACGACTATGCCTTTGACGCCGTCATCATGGCCACGGGCTACCGCCCCAGGTTAGAGGACTTCCTTGATGATACCGATAAATTTACCGACGCCTTTGGCCTGCCCACCGGCATTGCCGCCGAGGGGCAGTTCGGAGGGCTGTACTTCATCGGCTTCGACAACTACTCGCCGGGCGGCGGCTTGGGCGTCATCCGACGCGATGCAACGCGGATTGCAGAGATGATTGGGAGGGGGTAATTTTTTTGGGGGCCCGCCGCATGGCGCCCACATTTTTTATCACCACGGGCGGCGCCGGGCTATCCGGTCGCAGGAGCTCCCTTTTATCCCTGGCCCGGACACCAAACAGCTATAGCCCGGTTCTATATCGTCAGCATCGGCGATATGCTCATCAGGGTTTGTCGGGCCGCCTCAATCATAGCGGCGGACACGTCGAGGTGAGTCACAAAGCGCACCGTTTTCGGGCCGAAAGCCGAAGCTTTAATACCCCGGTCGGCCAGTACCTCCAAAAAGCGGGCGGCCATGAGGTCGCCGGCCAGATCGAAGATCACGATGTTCGACTGCACGGGCCGGACGGCGGCTACATACGGCTGGGCCGCCAGGGTTTCGCCCAGCAGGCGGGCGTGGCGGTGGTCTTCGCGCAAGCGATCTACGTGATGGTCGAGGGCATAAATGCCGGCAGCCGCCAGATAGCCGGCCTGGCGCATGCCCCCGCCAAAGGCCTTGCGCAGCCGACGCGCCTGCCGGATAAAATCGGCGCCGCCCAGCAGCAGCGATCCCACCGGCGCCCCCAGCCCTTTGCTGAGGCAGATCGAAATGCTGTCGAAGAGAGCGCCCCACTGAGCCGGGGCTTCGCCCGTCTCTACCAAGGCATTAAACAGGCGGGCGCCATCGAGATGGTAGGCAAGCCCATGCCGGCGACACACCTCGCCTATGGCCGCAGCCTCCGCTATGGTATAGATGCTGCCCCCACCCTTGTTGCAGGTATTCTCCAACACCGCCAGCCGGCTCAGCGGCAGCCAGTCGGCAGTGGGCTTTATAGCCGCCTCCACCTGCGCCGCCGTCATTTTGCCATTGACGCCTTCTATAAGGTTGACCCCCACCCCCGAATGGAAGGCATAACCGCCCACCTCGTACTGGTATACATGCGAAGTGACTTCGCAGATCAGCTCGTCGAGGGGGCGGGTATGCGCCTTGATGGCAATCTGGTTGGTCATGGTGCCCGAAGGGCAAAACAAGGCCGCCTCTTTTCCAAAAAGGGCTGCGGCCTTGGCTTCGAGGGCGTTCACGGTGGGGTCTTCCCCGAAAACATCATCGCCGACGGGAGCGGCCATCATCGCCTCCAGCATAGGCGGGGTAGGCCGGGTGGCGGTATCGCTGAGGAGGTTGATGGGCGTAGCTGCCATGACCGCAACACGTATTAAGCGCCTACAGCGGCAATGATGGAAATTTCAATATTGACAAACTTGGGCAGGTTGGCCACTTCTACCAACTCGCGGGCAGGCGCCGTCTCCTCGTCAAAATACTGGGCATAGATGGCGTTGATGCGGCCGAAGTCGTGCATATTTTTCACAAAAACCGAGCTCTTCAGCACCCGGTCGAAGCCCGTGCCGGCCGCTTCGAGTATGGCCTTCACGTTTTCGAGCACCTGACGGGTTTCGTCTTCGATGTTGGCGGTTACTAATTCGCCGGTAGCGGGGTCGATGGCAATCTGGCCGGAGGCAAACAACATGCCATTGTATACGATGGCCTGGTTGTAGGGGCCAATGGGCGCCGGCGCCTTATCGGTGCGGATGATCTGCTTGGTCATGGAAATACCATAGATGAGGAGTGAATAAAACACCAAAAGCCCCTGATAGCCTACGGGTATCAGGAGCTTTCAGCAAGATAAATAAGCTCTTATTAAGCCTCGCCGCCTTCTGCCGGAACGAGAACCTTGCCGCGATACATCAGGTTGCCTTCTGCATCTTTGTATGCGCGATGAAACAGGTGACGTTCGCCCGTAGTCTTGCAGGTAGCAATCTGTGGAACGCCTACTTTGTAATGCGTCCGGCGCTTGTGCTTGCGTTGCTTCGAAACGCGTGTCTTCGGATGTGCCATTGTTAAGCTAATTTTGGCGACTTTTCAGTCGGCTATCGATCATTAAGATTGTTCCAGTCTTTGAAGGCATCCCGAAAAGGATTGTTCCCGGGATCGTCTTCGTCGCTTGTGCCGCTTTCCGCTTCGTCTTGTTGGCGCGCCAGATAGTCGAGCATCTCCTGATTGCAAGGCTTTACGGCCTCATCTTCACAATCGAAAGCTTTGATGAGGGGCATCGACAGCAGCACGTAGTCGTAAATAAAAGGAGCTACGTTGAGCTGCTGGCTTTCGGGATGGATGAAGAGCACATCGGGGTCGTCCGACTCTACTTCTTCCAGGTTGTATTTTACCAGCAGGCGCTGCTCGTCGGCTACCGGCAGGTCGATCTCTGCTAAACAGCGATCGCACTCGGTGCGCACCGTACCGCTGAAGGCAAACTCCAGCACCAACATATCGGGCCGTTTGTCAAGCGAGAGGGTCAACGCGATGCTTCCCTTTTGTATGGGAGAAGCTTCAAAGGCGGCAAAAAACTCGTCGTCGATGTCGAACGAATAATCGTGCGGCCCATTGTGCAACCCTTTCACCGGGATACGGAACTGAATTAACGGATCCATATTTCGTCTTCTTTCAGACTTCAAGACTCCCGGTAAGCCATCGTCTTAAAGCGTTTTTAGCAAAAGCGGATGCAAAGGTAGACAAAAACTCATTAATGGCGTTTATTTTGTTTGAAAAAAATTGTGGGCCCGCCCAATAGGGAGTGGTTTTACCCGGCTGACTATACGGGCGGGTAAACATGGTGGGGGGTATTTTTTCCTGTCAAAAACAGAGGGATGCTTTTATGGCTTGTTATTTCTGCCGTTCATAACAGCCGATGTCAGGCAGGGCGTCGCGGGGGGCGCCCTCCAGGTCGACGCCAATTTCCGGCAGCAGCAGGCCTTTGTCGATGGCAATGGAAAGCGAATCGAGGCGATAGTCATCCATCTCGCGTTCTAAGAAGAGCTTATCATCGCGGGTACCGCTAATGCAGCCCTGGCAGTAGGTGCTAAAAAAATCGGCGTAGCGTCCGTTGTTGCTCGTCAGGAGGTCGCGCACCTTTACAATGCAGTTTTGCATAGAGAGGTTAAACAGCGTAGGCTCATTGCGGCTGGTGGCGTCGGCTAAGATCAGTTCGTCATTTCGGGAGCCAAAGAGGATGCAATTTCGGAAGCGGGCGTTCATCCGGTACACGTTGAAGCTGGAGCACTCCTCGTTGTAGCACTGAAAATTGGTGAGCGCCAGCGCGCCGGCATCCACGCCATAGCTGGCTACGGTGCAGTGGTCGAAGGTGTAGTCGCCGCCGTGGGTGAGCTGCACGCTGTTGGCGGCATTGCTGTGGATGAGGCAGTTTTCGGCTTTGATCGTTGCATGAATGCCCGAGATGCCATTGCCGGCGGTATTGAATATTTGGGTATGCTTGAGACTCAGCTCAGCGGCCGAGTCGACGAGCACGCCAAAAATACTGTTCTTGATGGTGGTATATTCCACCCGATTATCGCGGCTGCCCCGCCCGATGATGATGCCGAGCCACTGGCCCGCGCCCTCCTGGAAGGCCTCCTCTAAGCGGTCGCCCTGAATAATAACGGGCTCGTCGGCGGTGCCGTTGATGTGCAGCCGGCCGTTGGCCAAGGTATAAAAAAGCCCGTCGTTGAAGACGCCGAAAACATCGTTGCGGGCTATGCCCCCATGCACGTAGATGCGCGTGCCTGCGGCCACCTGCAGCAGACAACTGTCGATGAGGATTTCCCCATAGATGACGTAGGGCAGCGGGCTGTTCCAGGTGATGGTCTGGTTGTCGCAACTCAGCAGCACCGGCACGCCCTTATTAAAGCGGCTGGGGAAGTAGTTGGCGTTCTGGCCCCAGGCTTCCAGCAGTACGGAAGCCGTTTTGTCGCCCGTATAAAAAACCACCCGGTCTTCCACCACATAAGGGCTTACGGCCGCAGGTTGGTTGGGGTCTATGGTCACTTCCACAAATACGTGGATGCTGTCGTTGGGCCATATTTCTATATCCCGCAGGTCGTTGCCGGGAAAGCCGTCGGCGTTCATGCGGAAGCGCACCCCCGAGGCGCCTTCTATCTGTATGCGGTCGATGCGCACGGGGCGATCGGCGGTGTTTTGTACCGTAAACGAACGGGTAGCCGAGCCCACCTGAGTAAATACCGTATCGAAGCGCAGGGTATCTACCGAGAAGCGCAGCTCTACCTCCGAGCCGGTGAGGAAATCATCGTTGGGGTTGCAGGCTGCCAGCAGGAAAGCCAAACCCAAAAGCAAGAAGAGCAGGTTGCGCATGTTGTTGTATTGTCTTTATAGTTCTCCAAGCCAAGATTTGTGCATCTTGACTTGCTCTTTTTCCGTCTGGCGGCGTTAAAAAGCCTCGCCATAGCTTAGGCTATGTCTGCGTTTTTTGCTTAACCAGCCGAAAAAATAGCGGCGTCCATTTTTCACTCATCCTGACTTGGAGAACTATTGCTAAAACGCGGCAAAGGTAAAAAAATTTTGGGGGAGGGGGCAAGTCAACGGAACTACGGTGGGCGCCTTTGTACTGTCGGACCAGGGGGCGCAGCGGTATGCGTGAGGCACGAGCGCATAATAGCGGAGCACCCGGCGCCGCGCAGGGTGCTATTCGGCGGTGAATGCTATGCGGCGGGGCCCCTAATATAGTTCTCCAAATCAAGATTTGTGAATCCTGACTTGGAGAACTATAAAAAAGCCCGACCTTCGGCCAGAACAGCCGAAGCGCCGGGTTTGTTGTTCCACAAAAATGGGGGGGGGAGAGAGTTTGTAGTTAACCTACAACTCAATTACAAGTACTTAGCTACAAACACTAAAAATTCTTGCTTCAGTTCGTCAAATAGTTTTTGGAAAGTTTCCATGCGATCGCGCAGGCTCACCTGATCTTCAAAGCGCACCCGGTCGATGGCTACGGGATGCTCTTCGGCATATTTGGCTAAGTAGCCAGCGTGTTCATTTACGTCGTGGCGCAGTTCGTCGATCACTTCGCGCTCGCGCACGAAGCGATTTTGGTATTGTTCTAATTGGGCCAATACATCATTATCGGTCCAGCGACTGACCAATTCCTCTAAACGATGTTCGAAGATAGCGAGTTCATCGCGATAAAAATCCAATTGTCTTTTCCAGAGTTTGTGCTCAAAGTGGAGGTCGCTGATATAAACTGGTTTGGCCTTGGCCGTGCTTACTGTGTTTGTGGCGTCCATTGGTTTAATGATTTTGATTACGAGTGCAAGCTAAGCCGAAGCGCTCAATGGGCAGGATGACAATCGTCAGCGGGGCGTCTAATTTTTGTCAGCCTTCATCGGGCGTTGCAACATCGGCCGGGCGGCGCTATCTTTGCGCCATGAAGAGTTTTACCCGGCTTTTGCGCTACCTGCTCCGCTACCAGCGGGGTTTGTGGCTGTCGATGCTCAGCAACATTTTAACGGCGCTGTTTACGGTAGTGAGCATCCCGATGCTCATTCCCTTTTTCAGGATACTTTTTGAAAAAGAGACGCCTGCCATACCTGCGCCGAAGGGCGGCTTCAGCATGGCCAACGCCAATGAATATTTTACGTACTGGTTTGGCGAGCTCATTGGCCGGTACGGCAAGGAGGGCGCGCTGGGCTATGTGTGTATAGCCATTGTGGCCGTCTACCTGCTGCGCAACCTCTTCCGCTACTTAGCGCTTTACTACATGGCGCCCGTGCGCAACGGGGTTATCCGCGACCTGCGCAACGAGCTTTTTGAGCAGGTGCTGGCGTTGCCGCTGGCCTTCTTTGGCAACGAGCGCAAGGGCGACCTCATGGCCCGCCTCACCAGCGATGTGCAGGAGGTGGAGAGCAGCATCCTGAACATGCTGGAAGCCATCTTCCGCGAGCCGCTCATCATCATTGGCGCTTTGGGCTTCATGCTTTATGTGAGTCCGTCGCTCACGGTATTTGTCTTCGGGCTCATCCTCTTCACCGGGGTAGTTATTGGCGGGCTTGGGCGGCGCCTCAAGCGGGCGTCTGCGGCGGTTCAGCAAAAACTCGGGCAGCTCATCAGCATCACCGAGGAGGGGTTAGGCGGCTTGCGCATCATCAAGGGTTTTGCCGCCGAAGACTATCAGCGGCGCAAGTTTGGGGATACCAACAACGAATACCGCCGTCTGCTCACGAGCACTTTGCGCCGGCGCGACCTCGCCTCGCCCCTGTCTGAGTTTCTCGGCATTGCCACGGTGGCCCTGCTGTTGTGGTATGGCTCCCGGCAGGTGTTCAGCGGCCTTATGGCCGCCGAAACCTTCATCACCTTCATTTTTGCCTTTTACAACGTCATCGACCCCGCCAAAAACCTCAGCAAGGCCGTGTCCAACATCCAGCGGGGCATAGGCGCTTTCCATCGGGTAGAGGTACTGCTCGACGCCCCCAACACCCTGCCCGAGCCCCCCAATGCGCGCCCCATCGCCGCCTTCCGGGACGCCATAGACTTCCAGAACGTCTCCTTCCGCTACCCCTCCAACGAAGGCCCCGTGCTCAGCGGCATCAACCTGCACATTCCCAAGGGCAAGGTAGTGGCCTTGGTAGGCGCCTCCGGCGCCGGCAAGAGCACCCTCGTGGACCTCATCCCCCGCTTCTACGACGTAGCCGAAGGCAGCATCGTCATTGATGGCGTTGATGTGCGGCAGTACCGGCTTGCCGATCTGCGCCGCCTGCTCGGCATCGTCAGTCAGGAAGCCATCCTCTTCAACGACACCATATACAACAACATCGTCTTTGGCCTGCCCGACGCCACGCCCGAAGACGTGGAGCGCGCGGCCCGCATTGCCCACGCCCACGACTTCATCATGGCCACCGAGGCCGGCTACCAAACCAACATCGGCGACCGCGGCAGCAAGCTCTCCGGCGGCCAGCGCCAGCGCCTCACCATCGCCCGGGCCGTACTGCGCAACCCGCCCATCCTCATCCTCGACGAGGCCACCAGCGCGCTCGACAGCGAAAGCGAAAAGTTGGTACAGCAGGCCCTCGAAGCCCTCATGCAAGGCCGGACGGCCCTCGTCATTGCCCACCGCCTGAGCACGGTGCAACATGCCGATGAGATCATTGTGCTTCGCGAAGGCCGCATCGTAGAACGCGGCGCCCACGCCCAACTGCTCGGCCAGGGCGGCGAATACCAAAAGCTCGTGGCCCTGCAAGGACTGAGTTAACGCGGCTTGCGGGTACGCAATCAACCCAAAATAGCGTTACAGGATTATCTATGGCTACGACCACATCAAAACCGGCATTGGAAGCCATTGATCCCGGCTTCGAAAGTTCGTTTAAACTGCGAAAATACACCCGCTCGCAGTGCGGCAAGCCCTTTTGGCATTTCCACCCCGAGTACGAGATCGTCTACATCAGCAACGGCCGCGGCAAGCGCCACATCGGCGATCACCTCTCCTACTACGAAGACGGCGACCTCATCTTCTTAGGCCCCAACCTGCCCCACTTTGGATTCACTGAAGAGCAGCAGGACGAGCACATACAGGTGGTGCTGCAAATGCGCGAAAACTTCTTGGGCGAAGACTTCTGGAACCGCCCCGAGCTCTGGCAGATACAGGCCCTCTTTGAGCGGGCCGCCACCGGCATTTCCTTCTCCGGCGCCACCAAACACCAGGTGGGGCGGGCGCTGCTCGACATGCTCGAGCAGCGCCCGCTCGACCGCCTCATTGCCCTGCTGGCCGTCCTGCGCGACCTCTCCGAATCTACGGAATACGAGCTGCTCAACGCCGACGGGCTCGCCTTAGAAGTAAACACCCAGGATCGCGCCCGCATGCAATCGGTGTACGAGTTGGTCGAGACCCACTTTCAGCGCCCCATACCTTTGGAGGAAGTGGCCAGCCTTGCCAGTATGACTGTGCCCGCCTTCTGCCGCTACTTCAAGCGCCTCACCTATAAGACTTTTACCGAGTTTGTCAACGACTTCCGTTTGGCTTACGCCCGCCGCCTGCTGGCCGAAACCGATATGACCGTCGCCGCCCTCAGCTTCGAGGCGGGCTTCAACAACCTCTCCCATTTCAACAAACTCTTCAAGGCCGCTACGGGGCTGAGCCCCAGCGCCTACCGCCTTCACCGCAAGGCCCTCATCAAGTGATTCCACACCCATCTTAGCTTGAAAAACGCTAAAAAGCAGGCGCCTTTTACAGATTATCGAATGGAGAAGTTAAGACTCATATAGTTCCAAGCCAGGACTTATAAATCCCGACTTGGAGAACTACGAATAAAAAATGTACCCGAAAACAGCCATGATTTACTGTTTATTGGCTACTTTAGCTTTTTATCAATCTAATGGACTATGAAAAAACTATTTTTCCCTTTAATTTTAAGTCTTTTCCTTGTACCCCTGTCATCGCAAGGGCAAAGCTGTACCCCGGAAGCAAGTCTGCGTTCTGAAATCCAGGATGTAGCTGACTGGGCGGCGAATAAGCTGCTAAACTGCTGTTCTACGTTTGGAGGCCGGAACCTCTCCGCTAAGGTATTCTATGAGGCTGATAAAGACGGGCGTTGCCAGACTCGGGTTAGCCAACTTACCAACTCGCTTATCATAACCATGCAGGTAGAGTGGACCGGCGGCCTCTCTGGAACGCGGTACTGGATCAAAGGCAAGTTGCTTGTCAATTTGGATACAGGAGCTAAAGAATGGCAAAAAATTGCAGACAGCGGCGGCTTCTCTCCCGGGTGTAGTCAGGGTTGCATTCAGTAGGGCATACAGAGAATATTTTCCTATATTGCAGCCTGGCACAGCGTATGCCCCTGCCTGCCATATTGTTTGTTTACCCTCAGCCTGACTTTGCAAAACAGCCCGTGTGATGATCCCTTTTCGCATATTCATCATAGAAGACGATCCCTGGTATGGGGAATTGTTGAAGTACCACCTGTCGCTCAACCCCGACTATGAGGTGAATTTGTTTGACAGCGCCAAGGCCGGGTTGGAGCGATTGCACCTCCAGCCGGATGTCGTTTGCATTGACTTTAGCCTCCCCGACATGCAAGGCGATCAATTGCTGACCTATCTCAAAGCCGTAGACAGCAACCTGCCCGTTATTATCATCAGCGGGCAGGAGGATGTTGCCGTAGCCGTCAATCTCCTCAAAGCAGGGGCCAATGACTACTTAGTAAAAAACGACAACACCCGCGAGCTGCTCTGGACGGCCATTCAACGCATACGCGAAACGACGGCGCTCAGGCAGGAGGTAGCGGCGCTCAAATCGCAGTTGGCCAGAAAGTTCAGCTTCGAAAACAGCATCATTGGCCAGAGCGCCGCCATACGCGGCATCTTCACCCTCATCGACAAAGCGGTAAACTCCAATATCAACGTATCGATCAGCGGAGAAACCGGCACCGGCAAAGAGGTGGTTGCCCAAGCCATACACTACAACAGTGATCGGCGCCAGAAGCCTTTTGTGGCCGTCAATATGGCCGCCATACCCGGCGAATTGCTCGAAAGCGAGCTTTTCGGCCATGAAAAGGGCGCCTTCACGGGGGCTACCAGCCGCAAAACAGGTAAATTGGAGGAAGCCCAGGGAGGTACGCTCTTTCTCGACGAGATCGCCGAGCTCGACATAGCCATGCAGAGCAAAATTCTGCGCGCCATACAGGAGCGGGAGATCACCCGGGTAGGCGGCAATGAAAAGATCAAACTCAACTTCCGGCTCATCACCGCCACCCACCAAAACCTGGCTGAAGCCATGCAACGAGGTCTTTTTCGGCAAGACCTCTACTACCGCATCATCGGGCTGCCCATAGCGCTGCCTCCGCTGCGGGAGCGCCAGACCGATATATTGCTCTTAGCCAAGCACTTTGCCGAAGCCTTTAGCCTCGACAATGGCAAAACTGTACCCCGCTTCAGCCCCGACGCCCAAACCAAGCTGATGAAGTACAACTACCCCGGCAATGTGCGCGAGCTCAAAGCCATAGTGGACCTGGCCTGCGTAATGGCCAATGGCGCCGAAATCAACGCCAACGACATTTCTTTTATAGCTACCCAGACCGAAACGACCTATACCAGCGAGGAAAAAACCCTGCGCGAGTATGAATTGGACATCATCCGATACTTCCTCAAAAAGCACGACAACAACGTAGTATTAGTGGCTCAAAAACTGGGCATCGGCAAAAGCACGATCTATAAAATGATTCAAGAGAAGGAAATTGTGTTGTAGCGGGTCACAACCCCGCTCCGGCCTTCGCAACTTAGAGGAATTTCCGAACACGCCTTAGTGCGAGCTCCCCCTTCTTTTGGCAAGCGCTTACCCCCCCAATATCCACGGGATTAGCCATTCCGTAAGCAGTGCCGTGACCGCCACTGTAACTAAATTAAGCCAGAAGCCCGTCTTAACCATATCTGTCATGCGCAGATGGCCGCTGGCAAATACGATGGCATTGGGCGGGGTGCCCATAGGCAACATAAAAGCGCAACTGGCCGCCAGCGTAACGGGTATGCACAACAGCAGGGGCGGGATCCCCATGCCCGTGGCAATACCGCCCACAACGGGTAAAAATACCGTAACTAAAGCTACGTTAGACATTACCTCTGTGAGATAGAGACTTACGGCAGCTAAGCCCAATACAAGCCAGAACCGAGCAATTCCGGCATCTTTAAACTGATTTCCGATGAGGTCGATTAGGCCTACGTCTTTGAGGGCAGCCGCTAAACTGAGCCCGCCGCCAAAGAGGAGTAAAATGCCCCAGGGGAGTTTGTCGGTATCGCGCCATTCGAGCAGGAAGCGCTGACTTTTCCAGTCAACCGGTGTTATAAAAAGAGCTACTGTGGCTAAAATGGCAATCTCTTCATCTCCTAGTCGGAACGGCAGCCATTGGTTGAGCATATCGCGAAATATCCAGGCCCCGGCCGTAAGTATAAAAATGAGAAAGGTAAGACGCTCGGCCCGGCTGGGCGCTCCCAAGGCCTCAACCTCTCGGGCGATGAGCTCGGAGGCGCCGGCAAAGCGCCCCAGGCGGTTGGGCAGCAGTACGTATACCAACAAAAAATACGTGGCTGCCAACAGCAAAAGGGCAAAGGGCAGGCCAATGGCCATCCACTGCAAGAAGCTCACCTCTATATTGTAGTTTTCGCGAATAAAGCCGGCGAATACCACGTTGGGCGGCGTACCGATGATGGTGGCCGTACCGCCTATATTAGCGCCATAAGCCACCACCAACATCATGCTGGCGGCAAAAGCGCGAATGCGACCCGGTTCATAGTCGGCGCCCGAACGGCTAAGCAGGTCAATGACCGAAAGGGCTATCGGCAACATCATAATAGCCGTAGCGGTATTGCTGATCCACATACTGAGGAAGGCCGTAGCCAGCAGGAAACCCAGGATGATACCATTGGCATTGGTACCCGTCATGCGTACAATATTTAGGGCGATGCGGCGGTGAAGCGACCATTTTTCCAAGGCTAAGGCCAGCATAAAGCCCCCCATAAACAGGTATACAATAGGACTGGCATAAGGCGTTGCCGCCGTTTTCATATCACTTACCCCCAGCAAAGGCAGGCATACCATAGGAAGCAGGGCCGTAAGCGCTATGGGCATGGCCTCGGTGATCCACCAAATGAGCACCAGAGCCGAAAGAGCCAGTACCCTCCATGCTTCAGGAGTAAGCCCGCCCTGAGGCGGCAACAGAAGCATGAATAAAAATAGCAGCGGCCCGAGAAAATATCCAATTTTTTTCATAATCCCTTGGTTGTGTGCGAAAGCTACGGCTTTTAAACGCTTCAATAACTCCTTACCCTTATTTTTTCATGACCAACGTCATCGCCTTTAGGCTTGGCGGTAACGCAGCATTTCCTTTACTTTGCGTCGCTCAAACCAAATGGTATCCAAATTATGAAAATTGGCCTCATCCGGGAAGGCAAGGTGCCCCCTGACGCACGCGTAGCCCTTTCACCTGCGCAGGTAGCCCGTCTTATACATGAGCGGCAGCTTAATCTGGCGGTACAGCCCTCGCCCGTTCGCACCTATAAAGACGATGAATATACCGCCCTCGGGACGCCTATGCAACAGGATATCAGCGACTGCGACCTGCTACTGGGCATCAAAGAGGCGCCTATAGACCAGCTCATTCCGGGTAAGACATACTGCTTCTTTTCGCATACCATCAAAAAACAGCCTCACAACCGCAAACTACTGAGGGCCATATTGGATAAGGGCATTCGCCTGATCGATTATGAAGTGCTGACCGATGAAAGCGGGCAGCGCGTTATTGCCTTTGGCGTTTTTGCGGGTATGGTAGGCGCGCACAATGGCCTGTGGGCTTACGGCAGGCGTACCGGCGCCCCTATCCTACCCCGGCTCAAAGATTTACATGACTATGCCGAGGCTAAATCTATATACGCCGCCACGCATTTTCCGGCCGTAAAAATTGTACTCACGGGTACAGGGCGGGTGGCGCGGGGCGCTGTCAAGGTACTCGATGATATGGGCATACAGCGGGTATCGGCCGAAGATTTTCTCCATAAAACCTACTCCCATGCCGTTTACACCCAGTTGGATTGCAGCCATTACGTGGCGCACCGCAGTCAGGCCGAATTTAATAAACAGCACTTCTACGACCACCCGGGCGAGTATGTAAGCACCTTCGCCCCTTACGCCCAGGTAGCTGACCTTATGATTAATGGCATCTACTGGGACAGCAACTCGCCGGCTTTTTTCAGCCGCGAGGACATGGCCTCGCCAGACTTCCGCATTCAGGTTATTGCCGATGTCACCTGCGATATTGCGCCGGAATCTTCAATACCCGCTACCCTGAAGGCCTCCACCATTGCCGACCCGATTTTTGGCTACGACCCCCGAACCGGAGCCGAAACTGCGCCAGGCGGCCCTGGCGTCATTGATATGATGACCATAGACAATCTGCCCAGCGAACTCCCCCGCGACGCCAGTACCGCCTTTGGCGAGATGTTCATCGACTGGGTATTACCCGAGTTTTTTGTAGCTCACAGCCGTATGTTGGAGCGGGCTACCGTGGCTGAAAATGGTCAATTGGGGCCGCACTTTCAATACCTCGCCGACTATGTAGCGGGAGCGGAATAAAAAAATCCGGCTGCATCGCTTTCTGCTATGCAGAAGCGGTACAGCCGGATCAAGACATTATTCACTGTATAGCTTGAAGACATTCCCGGCAGGCCGGGTCGGGCAAGTCTGTTACCTGCCCGACCCCGCAGGCGGGAAGTAATTATCTTAATCGCGCTCCAACAGCCATTGGGCAATGGCGGGCGTGAGCGTATCCTGCGAGCGCGCGCCCACAAAGACGCCGATATGCCCGCCGGGAAATTCCATCAATTGCTTATCTTTAGAGCTGATGAGGTCGTTGATGGGCGTAGTGGTAGCCGGCGGCACAATGTGATCGTCCTTGGCGTAAATCGTCAGCGCCGGCATATTGATACGAGACAGGTCGACGCGGCGGCCTTCCAGCTCAAATTCTCCTTTGATGAGCTTGTTGTGCTGGTACATATCCTTGATAAATCGGCGGTAGGTTTCGCCGGCCTGGGCGGGGCTGTCGGCCACCCAATGCTCCATGCGCAGAAAGTTCATCAGGGTATCGCGCTTTTGCATGGTTTGGGGCAGCGCCAGGTATTTGCGGGATTTGTTCATGGGTTTGAGCAAATCAAAACCGGTGTTGAGAAAATCACCCGGCACTACCCCTCCAAAACCATCCACAATTGCGTCTACATCCATATCTTTTGCCCATTTGAAGAGCAGTCCCTCTTCATTGTCGAAATCGACGGGCGTTACCAGCGTAATGAGGTTTTTGACCTTCTGCGGAAACAGCGCCGAATAGATCAGACTAAAGGTGCCGCCCTGGCATACGCCCAGCAGATTGACCTTCTCGGTCTGATGCCTCCGTCGGATAAAGTCGACGCAATCATTGATGTGGCCCAGAATATAATCCTCCATGGTCTTGTATCGGTCGATGGAAGAGGCATAGCCCCAGTCGATGAGGTATACATCGACACCCTCGGAGACCAACTTGCGCACAAAGCTGCGATTGGGCTGAAGGTCCATCATTTCCCATCTATTGACGAGGGCATAGCTGATGAGCAGGGGCGTTTTTACTTTGGCCGTCGCCTCCCGCTTAAAGTGAAACAGTTTAACTTTTCCGTCTTGCCATACTACCTCTCGGGGGGCGGTGGCTATGTCTACCTGCTCAATATCGGCTAAGTTGCGCATAGCATCGGAGGCCGTATTGACCTGCTCGACCAATTGGTCGGCTATTTGATATGGTTGTGTCATGTGGCTACTACAGTGAATGGTGTTGATTGAGCGAATTTTTTAAAGCTACCGGCTAACGCTTGCCGCTTTTGAGCTCACTTTGCCAGCGGCGCAGTTCTTCCCAGCGCCCCTGGGCTGCCAGCGAAGCCTGTTCGGCCCAGGTAGAGGGATCGTGTACCCGATAGCGGCTGCCCGCATTGGTCAATATTTCGCTCAGGGTTTTAGCCTGGGCTTGAGCCAATTGCTGGAAGGTGCGTATGCCATTGGAATACAACAGCTCGCTGATCTTGGCGCCAATACCCTCGATGGAGGTGAGGTCGTCGGGGCCGCCCACGCCATTGACGGCCGCATCGCTTACGGCGGCGGCGGGTTCGCCTTTGGCTGCAGGAGCAGGTTTGCGGGCGGATTCTTCGAGCCGGGCTTCCAGATCAGCTAAGCGCTGCTCTAAGCCCCGTACTTTGCGGCGCAGGCCGGTGATTTCCTGAGCCGCCTCGTCGGCAAAAGAGCGCATCAGGAAAGGCTGATTCGCAAAGGTAAGTTCCACCAACTGGTCGATGCCCGCCTTAACGGATACGCCTAATTTGGCCACCTCAGCCTGGAGGGCAGAGTATGCGGAGCTGTTGAGCGATTCCAGGACATGCTCTTCCAACACATCGAGATAGTGCTTGAAAAACACCTGATAATCAGGCATCTCTCGCTTAGCCATGTACTGGTTGTAAAAGTAACGGATGGTGTCAGGCAGTGCAAACTGGCCGGCCTCGTACACCATACCCTGTAGCTCGGCGCTGCGGGTGAGAAATGCTAAGTAGTTGAACTGGATGTCTTTGAGCGACTGGGCCATTTCGAGCTCTCGGCTGGGCGTAGCTACGTGGAAGATGCGCTCCATGCCTTCATTCACCAATTCGCTGATGTCCATGACGGCCTGGAAAACCGGACTTACCCCCTGTTTGCGCAGTTGCTCGAAGGAAGAGGCCCACTGCGCCCGCATCGTGGCCGGATCGGGCGTCAGTTCTGAAAACTGCCGGATGTACTGGTCAAAAACGTCTTTGGTCGATTCTAACCACTGGGTATAATCGGCGGGCATCTTCATGCCAAAGAACTTGCCTATCCACTCCCGGTAAGTATCCAGACCAATGTGCTGCTGGATGTGCTCTCCGCCAGAGAGGTTAAACATAATCATCTTTTGGAGGGGCTCCCAGTACTTGTACAGGGTTTGGTACGACTCCATGAACGAGCCCAAATGGGGGCGCATGTTGCCCGGTAGCTTGCTCATGATGTTCTCGCTGATCCAGCGGTTGCTCTCTTCTGCCCAGCGGCCCATGTCTTTCCAGGCCTCCATACCGGCGGGCATGCGGCCATTAAACTGGGTCCAGGGGAAGACCGTCGAGGGGCCTGCCGGGGCTTTCGACCACTGCTGCGCCCACTCCTGCTGCATCTGGGCCCAACGCTGTAACAATTCGGGCGACTGCTCCCATACCTGGCGGAAGTTGCCGTTTTTCAGCATCTCTTCCATCAGGCGCTGCTGCTGCTCGTACCCCTTTTTCCACCAGTCCTGAAAAGCTTCAGTACCCATAGCCGCCGGAGTCGGGGAAGGCGCAGCGGGGGTCTGGCTCATTTGCCTGGCCATATCCGCCCACCAACTGAGGGCTTTTTGCTGGTTCTCCAGCCAGGAATCCCATTGATTGCTCATGTCGCTACTCAATTTATACTGCGCATAGGCCGGTTTTGTGTACAAAGGCATGGATAAACGCTACAATCCATGCACAAAACCGGCCCCTGCGAACTTACATAGATGCGTCGAAAAGAAAAAGATAAGTGCGTTATGCGTAGGCTTCCTGAGCCAGCTTAGCCTGGGCGGTAGTGGTATCAGCAATAGCCTTGGCGCTGTCCTGAGTGAGTTCAGCAAACTTCTTGGCCGTCGTTTGTGCCGTTTCCGGCGCAAAGCCCTGCCACAGGTTGCGGTAGTATTCAAGGGTCTTGTTGAAAAACTCGGTATTCAGGTCCATCGCTTTGGTGTAAAAAGCAGGCGCCTTTTCATAAAATTTCTCCATGTTCTCGGGCTTCATCATATCTTCAGCCAGCGCACGGCTTTGATCGAAGTAAGTGCGGGCAAGGTCCATGCCTTGTTCCATAGCTTTGGTATCTACATGGAAGAGCTCCATAGCCGAATTGGCATTCTTAACGAGCGTATCCATAAGCTGGTTCTGCTCATCCAGCATCTTCTTGAAGGTCTCTTTCGTGGGGCTGTCTTTCGTGGGGGTGGCCATAATCGTAACTTTTTAAAAATGAGGAAAGAATGTTGGTTGCTTGATGGCTCAAAGATACGCCGCTTATCCTCCCTCACTCAAGTGCGCCTGAGCTTAACTCCCCCTTGACTCCAACGAAAGCAAATGGCAATAAAAACCCATAATTAATTCAAATTCAATTCATTACACAACCCCAAACCCCCGTTGACTGAAGCGCTGATCTTAGGGTTTATTTCTTCATTAGACTTGTTCGGCAGGCTGTAAATGAAGAGGATTTTGTTTTAAATGTATTTTTAATATCAAAAAACCAAAAAAAAATTTGAAAATTTCAAACAACTGACTATCTTTGCTCAAGCAACACAACAAAAGCTTTTTCCGACATCCACATCTAAGCGAAAGCATACGCATCATCACCATAGCTTTTGTTCATCATCAAGCCCGGATACCGGGATCATCATTTTTTGCTGCGCAGCCTTTGGCGTCAGCCGATGGGTTCATCTGCTTTGAGATAGCCCCCTGCGGTTGAATGCCAGACATAGCCCCGCTTCCGCTAAAGGTAGCCGGCGCATTTCGGATGGCGTTTTCAGGCCTTGGCGGTTTGAGGGCGGTGGCCGGAGGTATGCCGGGTAGTGGCGGTTGTGGAGCGGGGAGTTGGTGTGCAGGCCAGGAGGGTGGGATCCCACCCTCTTCTACAATGATCATAGTAAGTACAAAAGCGCACCCAACCCGGAAGGGGCCGCCGATGCCGGCTGCCGGAGGAGAGACTATGGGTTGAGGCTGAGATTGAGACTGAGGTTGAGGTTAAGGCTGAGATTGAGATTGAGCATTAGGGCGTGCCCCCCGGCCCTTTGGCGATATGCCCTGCCGAAGGAGCGTTTTACCCGAGGGCCGGGGGTCGGGTGTTCCGCCCACGTCCTCGCTGTACTCGGCCGGGTAAATCTTATGCGCGCCCTTGGGGGCCGCGCATACCGCTGCACCCCCTCACGCGGCTCCGCAGCGGCGTGGGCGGATTACTTCGTTACAGCGTTACCCGTCCGTTGAAGCACCGGTGCATCATTTGCACCAGCTCACTCCAAACCCCGCAAATGCAAAGCCTACAACTCCCCGATCACATACAATTCAGATAAGGTAGGGGCGGGAAGGCCGCCATCCGGCTCTAAGGTGATGGCAAAAGCATCTGCCTCGGCGATAAAGTTGACCTCTTGAACAAGGCCGGCATCGGGGCCCTGCTCGAAGACGCCTAAGCTCACCGGCTGGCCGTCTACCAGCGCCCAAAGTTGGTATTGTTTGCCTTCAGCCGCCAGCGGCAGGCTGCGCACATCCAATATGGTCTTTTGCAACCTGGGGTTGAAATAAACCGCTACAGCGGCATCGGGCGCTTTGGCAGTGCCCGGCAGTTGAATGAGGCGGGTGGCGGTATCGCGCATCAGGTTCATGCGCTCGCGCAGCGAGGCCAACTCTTCCGCTGTATCCGTACAACTGACCTTGAGTTGCTCGTGTTGGATTTTTTCCTGAGCGAGCTCGCTGCCCGTTTGCCGCCATTGGGTATAGAACCAACCTGCCAGCAAGGTCAGGCCGGCGGCCAACACCCAACTACCCCTGCTCCAGCGCGACAAGGAGCCGGTAGTAGAGGCCGGGCCTTGTGGAGCAGCGGCGATTTCAGCATCAATCCGGGCCATAAGCCTCCCCAGAAAGCCCTCGGGCAGGGGGGCGGCCTGTGTAGCTGCATAGTTGGCCAATGCGTCTTCTAACCCTTGCAGCGCCTCGCGCACCTCGGCATGCTCGGCGGCTACCTTTTCTACTTCCCGTTGCTCTGCCTCACTGAGCAAGCCCAGCAGATAGTGCTCAAGTACTCCGGATGCTATATATGCCTGAATATCCACCTCTTTGTTGTATTATAATGAACGTAACCATTGATCTAACACCAACAGTACAGCAAAGTCGGCATCGCCCAGCAGCTTGCGCAGCTCGCGTATGGCGGCCTGCGCTCTGGTCTTTACCGTACCCAGCGGTATGCCCAAGATATCCGTAGCCTGCTGCTGGGTGTACCCTTGCAGGTAAAGGAGATCAATGATCTGCCGGTATTTCTCGTCGAGCTTTTGTATGGTTTCCACCAGCCCGCTGTCAACGAGGGTGGGATGACCGTCATCAGCCAACGAGCCGATTCTTTCGCTATATACGGGGCTATCCAAAGAAACAGATTGCCGCTGTTGCTGATTTTTCTGCACCCGCAAATAGTCGATGGCAGTATTCCTGGCAATACCAATGAGCCAGGTGAACAACCGCCCGCGATCGGCATTATAGCCCGAAGCGTTTTTCCATACTTTTACCATGGAATCCTGCAACAGATCTTCTGCCAGCTCGCGCTCGCCCGTCATGCGCAGCAATACGCCCAAGAGCGTTTCTCCATATTTACCCACGATGAGCGGCATGGCCTGTCGGGGGTTTTGCGCCAGCAAAGCAACGATTTCCTGGTCAGCTATCACGTTTCTTCTCGAATCCGGCATACCCGTACTATGAAGTTGAGAACAAATATACAACCTATTATTTTTCCACACTCATCTTTCATAACCTGCAAGAGGCTCTGTGCCGTAACGCTTGCCTGCCCGGGTCATTTTTATGAGGTAGTTGAGTCTTTTTTGGGCTTCCTCCTCTCTCAGACGACCCGTTTCTGTAATCCAGCCGATTTTCAGGCGCTGATACAAGCGGGGAAACTCCTGAAACTGCGCCCATACCGCTTCTTCTTCTTTGAGGCGGGCGGCTATCCAGTCGGGGATAACCAAAGCATCGTCTATGGCCCCAATCTGATCGCGAATGGGTTCAATACCGGCAGGCGTCATCAGCCCCTGGGCCTGCAACTTCCATATTCGCTGCCGATTGAGTTCTGAGAGAAAACTCTTCTTTTTACGGGGAGTGATGCGCTGCACTGCGCTGAACTCATCGTACTTTTTCACCACGCCGTCTATCCACCCAAAGCACAAGCACTCTTCTACCATATCATCATAGGGTAGCGAGGGTTGGTTGGCCGCTTTGCGAAAAGTGCGCAGCCATACTTCGGTCTTGGTTTGGCCGTGTTCTTCCAGCCAAGCCCGCCATTGTGCCCGATTATGTGGATAAAATACTTCGGTTACTTCCATGTGATCCCGGTGTACAGCGGTTTAATAGACTTGTTCTGCGAGTCACGAACAAAGCTAATAGTTTAACTCCCCGTCCCGGAAGCAAAACTACCAAATTTTACATAAGTTGCAGACTAATACCTATTTTATATTCATTTTTATGGCCCCTAAGCTAAGATAAGCGATATTTCGCCGGCTCGCAAGGCAAAAAACGCTGCCACAGCCTAAAAAAAACGCCGCAATACAGGAAAAAAGCTGGTCTGGATTCATAAATTTTGATCCGGAGAACAACCTTCATCCAACCTCCTTAAGCGGGCGTTCATCACCCCTACCCTGCCGTTCGTTGCATTCTGGCGCTTTTTCATCGATTCTCGCCCAAGCCGTGCAACACTACCTCCGTCGGTTGCGTCCTTTGGTTATAGTGATTGATTATTTCACAACCCGACTGTTCAAATCATGAAAAATTGGAAAAACTGGATCAGCGCCGCAGCGCTGGCCTTACCGCTGGCATTAACTGCCGCCCCCGCCGCTCCTTTGGTTGATGGCAACGTTGAGCCTATCGTCAAAGTGCTGGCGCAGGCCGAGAAATCCATTTCTCTCCGGCTTGCCAACTTAGAGCGCAGAAACACCCTTATCCGCATCATCGACAGCGCCGGCGCCGAGGTATACGCCACCCACATCAAAGGGCATAACGGCTACTATTTTACCCTCGACCTCAATGCGCTGACGCCCGGTCGCTACCTCATCCAGGTCGCTAAAGGCAGCGAGTCCGTTACCAAAGTCATCCGCGTCACCCCCGAGGGCGTACTGGTTTCTTAGCGCCTGCGTAGGGCAAGGCTACGCCTTTCCCTACATGGGAAGATAGACGAATGTGAATGGAGGCCCCTCTGGCTTTTTTAAAGCCGGGGGGCTTTTGTTTATCATTAAGGCCCTAAAATATGAGTGAAAATAATTATTCGCCCTTATGCCAGCCCATCATCAGCTTGCCGCAAATGGCGGTATTCTGATAAATGCCCATGAACCGCCCGGCCCCGGGCCCGTAGGCAAAAACGGGAATCAGCGAAGCCGAATGCCCTCCGGTCGAAAACGTCAGCATAATTTCCTCGTAGGAGCGCCGCCCGAAAGACTCGGCCCCCGACAGCGACAAGCCTCCGGTTTCGTGGTCGGCGGTCACCACCACCAACGTATTGCCGTCGCGGGCGGCAAAGTCAAGCGCCAGCCCCACCGCCTCGTCGAAATCCTTCATCTCCGTCACTAAATACTGGCCCTCATTGTTGTGGCCCGCCCAATCGATTTGCGAGCCCTCCACCATCAGGAAGAACCCCCTCGGGTTGGCGTCCAACTGCTCCAGCGCCATGCGCATGGCATTGGCTAAGAAGGGCCCCCTGCCCTCCGTCATGCGGGGCATACCATCGGCCGCCAGCAGATAGCCTTTGCGCTCGCCGGGCAGCGGTTTCAGCGCGCTGGTATCTACGGCAAAGCCGCGTGCGCGCAGCGTATCCAAATAGTTGAGCCCATCGGCGCGGCGCACAAAATGCTGAAGCCCTCCGCCCGCAAAAAAGTCTACTGGCGCGTCGGCCAATTGGGCGGCAATGGCGTCGTTAAAGCGTCGAAAAGGCACATGGGCGTAAAAACTGGCCGGTGTGGCGTCGGTTATCGAAGAGGTTGCAATAACTCCGGTGGCCTTACCCTGGGCGGCGGCCCACTCCAGTATGGTTTCCCGGGGTAGGGTGTCACCGTCTACGCCAATGGCCTCATTGTAGGTCTTATAGCCCGTTGCAAAAGCGGTAGCCCCCGCCGCCGAGTCGGTTATTTTGGCGCCCACCGCATAGTTTTGGTGCAACCCGATATGTGTAAAACGCGGAAAATTGCTGGGCGTATCGCCAAAGTAGAAGCTGGTGGAAAGTTGCGCCAGCCCCATCCCGTCGCCAATGAGCAAAATAACATTCTGAGTCCCTTGCGGCGCCTCGACAGCCATCCGGCGCTGGCACGAAAACAAGCCGGCAACCCCCAAAGCCAGCAGTAAAGCCGGCGCCCCCCATTTTATAGTCCGTATCATAACAAAAAGACATTTAGCCGCAAAGGTAAATGGCAAAGCCCATAATGCTCCGCTGTGTTACATTATGGCAATGTAAAGAAATGAGCACAACGCTGCATGGATAGTGCGCGCCTGCGTGAGGGATAGAAGCGATATACCCGACCCCAAGGGAGGGTATAATAGCGGATAGCCCGACCCCCGGCCCATGTGCAGTCGCTATTCGCCAGGGTAAATGCTAAAGGGGCCGGGGGGCACGCCCTAAAAAAAATAACCGGCCCGACTTGGCGAAAAAAAACATCCCGGACTTTGGCGTTTCCTGCTCAAAATCCGGGATGCTCCTGGTGGGCAGCGCCCAAATATTATTCGTATTTGTAAGGCAACACCTTGCTGTCTTTGACGGTCGAGAGGGTCATGAGGGTCTTCAGACGCTCGATTTCCTCGATCTGCGACAAGGTTTTGAACAGCAGCTTTTCGTAGGTGGGAATGTCCTGGCAGATGATTTTCATGATGAAATCGGCATCGCCGGTGATGATGTAGCACTCTACGATCTCGTCGATCTCCTTGATCTTCTCTAAGAAGTTGTTGAGGGCATTCTCCTTTTGCCAGGCCAGAGAAACCAATACGAACGTCTTGACATTCAAGCCAATAGACTGTGGATTCACCTGAGCGTGATAGCTCTCAATGATTTCGCTCTGCTCCAGCTTTTTTACCCGTTCGAGGGTAGGCGCCGGCGACAACCCGATTTTTTTCGACAAATCGAGGTTAGTGATTTTACTGTTATCCTGGAGTATCTTCAGGATTTTGAGGTCAATCTTATCCAATTTTTCTGCCATGACCAGCAATGAGTTTGAAGTTTCGGTTCTAATTGAAATTTGACGCAAGATATACAGTGCAAAAATAAAATACAAGCCTTTTATGTAGAAAGCTATTGGAAATTTTATTCCACCTTGACCTTGCGTGAAATTTGATAATATTATTCTGCCTGATTAGACGCAAGAAAGTCGGGTTGGTTACAACCCGCCGGGCGGTTTTTCCGTTACATACGCAATGTGCCGGCAGCAGCGCCCTTTGCCGGGGAGCAGGCGCTCCGGCAGCAAACTGTCAACCATAAATAAATACATGACCCCCAACTGGGACGCGTTTCGCCAACTGCTCAATGAAGCCGGCCGGGAAGGCCGGTCGGGGCTGTTTGTCATCGACTTCGAGATGCAGCGCCCGCTTTGGTTTCCGCTTCAGGACCTCGACCCGGCCCGGGTATTGTACGACTTTCAGGGGGTTGGCAACGCCGCTGTCGATGTGGCCGACGATACGCCGCCCATCGGGCTGACGGAACGCCATCCGGCCTCGGCGGCCCGTTATCAGGAGGCCTTTGCCGTAGTGCGGCGCGGGCTGTTGCGGGGCGACAGTTTTCTGGCCAACCTGACCCTGCCTACGCCCATTGCCCTGAGCGGCGACCTGCGAAGCCTGTTTTTTCAAAGTCAGGCCCGATACCGGCTTTGGCTGCGCGACGATTTCGCCTGCTTTTCGCCCGAAACCTTCATCAAAATCCAGGATGGCCGCATCTTCACCTACCCGATGAAGGGTACGCGCCCGGCCCGCGACCCCCACGACGGCCGGCAGTTGCTGGACGACCCCAAAGAAAAAGCCGAGCATGCCACCATCGTCGATCTGCTGCGCAACGATCTCAGCAGGGTAGCCCGCCGGGTGCGCGTTGAGCGGTACCGCTACCTTGAGTGTATTCCTACCGCTAAGGGGGGGCTGTGGCAAACCAGCAGTTGTATCGCGGGCGACCTGCCGCCTGACTACTCCGCCCACTTAGGCGATCTGTTGCACGAGTTGCTACCGGCCGGCTCGGTGAGCGGCGCCCCTAAGGCCAGTACCTTAGGCATCATTCGGGAGGCAGAGGGGCAGGATCGAGGTTATTACACGGGCATTGCGGGCATCTTTGACGGGGTTAATGTGGATAGTTGCGTACTCATTCGATTCATCGAACAGCATCCTCAGGGCCTGCGTTACTGGTCGGGCGGCGGCGTTACCGCCCAAAGCCAATGGGCCGATGAATACCAGGAACTGCTCGAAAAAGTATATTTATCCCCGCAAACGGCAATTCTATCCCCTTGATTGGCGCATATTTGCACACAAGCGATTATCTTTAAGCCGACAGAAAAGAAGCGTGTACTACCCGGGCGTCTTAGCATACTACCCTATGCGCCTTCAAAAGAGAATTGCAGTGAGCGCCACGCCGTCCCAACCGCTGTTAATGGAGTCGATCCGTCTGGAGAATGGAGCGCTCCCGTTGTTGGCCCTCCACCAGGAGAGGGTCAACCGCAGCCGTTTGGGCGTATTGGGCGTCAATCGGCCGCTTTCCCTCAAAAAAGCATTGGAAACGGCAGAACTCCCCGACCAGGGCCTTTATAAAGTGCGCATTTTATATGGAGAGGAGTTGCATTCCGTGGAGTGCCTGCCCTATGAGCGCAATCCGGTGACCCAACTGCTGGCCCTCGATGCGGGCCATGTGCGCTACCCTCATAAAATGGCTGACCGCCGGGCGCTGGAGCTCTGCTACCAACAGCGGGCCGGCTGCGACGACGTGCTGCTGACCCACAACGGCTTTATTACCGATACCTCCTATGCCAATGTAGCCCTTTTTGACGGGCGCTGCTGGTGGACCCCCTCCCACCCCATGCTCAGGGGGGTGCGCCGGGCGAAACTGCTGCAAACCGGCCGCATACGGGCAGCCATCATACGGCTTACCGACCTCCGGCACTTCCGCTGCCTGCGCCTCATCAATGCCATGATTGATTTGGATGAATGCCCGGATATTCCGCTATCGGGGGGGCTTATTTATTGAAAGATAGCTCCATCATCACAACCGCCGATACCGCAGTCCCCGGCCCTCGCCCGCCAAGGGCCTGATCTCTATGGTTTGCTCATCTATTTTAGTGATGGCATAACAATTGGGGCTGCCCGAGCCCTCGGCAACTAAGGCGAAACACGGATAATCAGCATTATCGCCGCCGCCGGCGCACTTAGGGGGGCACTGATCGTAATAAGCTAAGGGCTTATCCACCATCTTCACGCCCTGATAAGCCGACTCGAAGCGGTCGCCTGAAAGTGTCACCACCTCCTTGGCGTCGTTTACCGAGGCCCATTTTCCAAAAAAGGGGTTCTTCTCGGCCCCGGCAGGCAAAGCGGCAGCCCCCAGAGGCGGCGGCACAGCGCCCGGCGCCGAACTGGCGCCCGATGAAGATTGACCCGAAGGCGTATCCGGCCGGCAGCCCGCCAGGCCCAATGCAGCTCCCAGCAGGAGCGAAAAAATCAGCTTGTGTTTCATGCCGACAAAGATAAAGTAGATAACGCCAAAACTCGGGCTTCGCTGTCATCGTTTAATTATCGTACCTTTGCACCCACAAATTTGGACGCATGTCGGTAAAAGTATCGGAACTAACCAAACTGTACGGCGAACAGCGAGCCGTAGACAACATCAGCTTTGAGGCTAAGCCCGGCGAAGTGTTGGGCTTTTTGGGCCCCAACGGCGCCGGCAAAACCACCACCATGAAAATCATCACCTGCTACATCCCTGCAACGGCGGGCAATGTAGAGGTATGTGGTTTTGACATCGAAAAGCAGTCGATGGATGTGCGCCGAAACATTGGCTATCTGCCCGAACACAACCCCCTGTATAAGGACTTGTACGTGCGGGAATACCTCAGCTTTGTAGCCCGGCTGCATCGCATCAACCGGCCTATGGCCCGCATAAATGAGCTCATTGAGATGACGGGATTGGGCCGCGAGCAGCACAAACTCATCGGGGCCCTGTCAAAAGGCTATCGCCAGCGCGTAGGCTTGGCGCAGGCCATCCTGCACGACCCCCAGGTGCTGATCCTCGACGAACCCACCTCCGGCCTCGACCCCAACCAACTGGCTGAAATCAGGGCCCTCATCAAAGCCCTGGGCCAGGCTAAGACGGTCATTTTTTCTACCCACATCATGCAGGAAGTAGAAGCGCTCTGCGACCGGGTAGTGATCATCGACCGGGGGCGCATCGTAGCCGACGACCCCATCGACCGCATCCATGCCCGCAACCAGGCCGAAAGTATGGTCACCATAGAGCTCGGCGCCTCCGCCGAAGCCGCCCTGCTCCGCAAAATCAAAGGCGCGCGCCGGGTGGAAGAACTGGGCCGCAACCGATGGCGCATCTACGCGCCGGCCGGTATCGACATCCGACCTGAAATCTTCCAGTTTGCCGCCGACCATAAACTGGTGTTGCTGGAAATCCATCGGGAGGAAAAAAGCGTGGAAGACGTATTCCGCAGCCTTACCCTGCCTTCACAAGACGGTTCCAAAGCATGAGGCGACACCTGATACACTGGCTGATGGCCGCTACCTGCATGGCGCCGGCGCTGCTGGCGGCGCAACGCGACAGCTTGCCGCTGAACCGGGACTTTCGCTTTGCCGACGGGCTCTACCTGAGCTTTGAAGCCCTGCGCAACAACCAACCCGATCTGCGCACCGAAGTCCTGGACGGTCGCATGGTGGCCCTGCCCGAGGAGTACTCCCTAAAAGTGGAGCGCCTATTCCCCAAGGGCCGGCCCGACATAGCCATCCCGCACGGGCAGATGTACGCCCTCGTGTTTGACGGCATCCCTTACCGGCTTACCCATACCGACACCCTGCGCGGTTACAGCGAGTTCTCGGGCTTGCGGGTGCGTGGGCAACTGTCGTACTTCGAGTTCGACACCCTGCTGGTGGAGGAGCGCCTCATAACGGCTTATGTACCTCAAACCGGCAGACCCTTCCGGCAGGGCGTCATCCAGCGCGAATCGCCGGCTACCGTACAGCGGGTGCTCGACTTCGCCTCGGGTGAAGAATGGCCCCTAACCCGCGAGCGCCTGCTGGCCCGCACCCAAAACGACCCGGCCCTCAAGCAGGCCATTGAAACCCTGCCCGAAGACGCCGGCTTAGATATGCTGTACCGATGTTTGCTCATCTACGACGACCGGCATCCGCTGTACTTACCCGCTACGACGCCGTAGTTAATGTATAACCAACAACTTCGACACTCAACTCGCACGACACTCATCATCAATAACTATGTGGAGTATCTACCATAAGGAGATCAATACATTTTTCAGCTCGCTCATCGGCTATTTGGTCATCGCCGCCTTTCTGGTGCTGCTCGGGCTGTTTATGTTTGTCTTCCCCGAAACCAGCCTGCTGGAGTATGGCTTTGCCACCATGGACCAGCTCTTCAGCTTAGCGCCCAGCATCTTTGTGCTGGCCATCCCGGCCATTACCATGCGCTCCTTTGCCGAAGAGCATCAATCTGGCGCCATTGAGCTGCTGGCTACCCGCCCGATCACCGATCTGGAGATCATCATGGGCAAGTACTTAGCTAATCTCACCCTGGTGGTTATCGCATTGCTGCCTACTTTGCTCTACTACTACACGGTATACCAGTTGGGCAACCCCAGGGGCAATCTCGATACGGGCGGCATCATGGGCAGCTACATTGGTCTGCTTTTCCTTGCGGCTGCCTTTGTAGCCATTGGCGTCTTTGTTTCGTCGCTCACCAACAACCAGATCATCGCCTTTATGCTGGGGGCGCTGTTGTGTTTCTGGATGTACTGGGGCTTCCAGTATGTAAGCCTGCTGCCCGTTTTTGTAGGCCGGCTCGACGATCTGGTGCAACAAATGGGCATGCTCAGTCATTACAATTCGCTCAGCCGGGGCGTCATCGACAGCCGCGACGCCATCTATTTCCTGAGCCTCACAACCCTGTTTTTGTTCTTCACGCTCCTGTCGCTGGAGCGCAGAAAGTGGTAAGCTATGACACAGAATAAAAAAAGCAAAAAATGGCAGGCCTCGGTGCAGGCGCTCACGGCCTTTGCCATCGTCATATTTGTAAACATCGCCGCCAATAGCCGCATTGGGCAAAAAGCCCTCTATGGCGCCATCGACCTCACCGAAGAAAAACGCTACACCCTCACCCAGGGCGCCCGCAACATGCTCGGCGACCTGGAAGAAGTGGTCTTTGTGCGCGTGCTGCTGGAAGGCGAATTCCCGGCCGGTTTCAAGCGGCTGCAAACCGCTACCCGCGAAGTACTTGACGACTTCAGGGCGCATAGCGGCTACATCGAGTATGAATTTGTAGACCCCAACGTAGGCACTCAGGAAGACGTCAACGCCAAGCGGGAAGAGATGGCCAAAGACGGCATCATTCCCGTCAACCTGAGGGTAAAAACCAACGACGGCACTTCTACTCAGCTCATATACCCCTACGCCATCGTGTACTACAAAGGGCGCAGCATTCCGGTAAACATCCTGGAGAATGAAGTACCAGGCGTTCCCAGCGACGTTATCCTCAACAACGCCGTAGCGCTGCTGGAATACAAGTTTGCCAGCGCCATCCAAAAACTGGATCGCGGCGATAAGCCCATCGTGGCTTTCACTGAGAGCCACGGCGAGCTGGCGCCTCAGCAAACCGCCGACCTCGAAAAGAGCCTGCGGTCGTCTTATGAACTGGGCCGACTCAACCTCGACAGCGTGGTGATGATACCCAAAGAAGTAAATGCCCTCATTGTGGCCAAGCCGCGGCTGCCTTTCTCCGAAAAAGATAAATTCAAGATCGACCAGTTTGTAATGCGCGGAGGCAAAGTACTGTGGCTGATCGATAAGATCGCCGTAGACTTGGACAGCCTCCAAAACCGCAAGGAGTTCTATCCTTCTGCTTATGAGCTCAACATCGACGATCTCCTCTTCCGCTATGGGGTGCGCATCAACGACGACCTCGCCCTCGACCTCACCTGCACCCGCATACCGCTGGCAACCGGCATGGTGGGCAATGCGCCCCAATTTGACATGTTCAAATACCCTTACCACGTGCTGGCGCTGCCCCGCAGCAACCACCCCGTTGTAAAAAGCCTCGAAGGGGTAAATCTCTACTACCCAAGCACCATCGACCTCAACATTGAAACCAAACTACCCCTGCAAAAGACGCCCCTGCTGCTGTCGAGCGAGCATGCACGCTTCCAGAAGCTGCCCGTTGGCATGGATTTCAACTTCCTCCGCTATGAGCTCGACCCCGAGAAGTTTCCCTACAACAGCTTGGTGTACGGCGCCCTGTTGGAAGGCAAATTTGGCAGCATGTACGAAAATCGCATGACCCGCGAAAACCTCGACCTGCTGGAACAGGTAGGCGCCCCGTTCAAAAACGAAAGCGATGAGAGCCGCATGATCGTCGTCGCCGACGGCGACGTAGCCGCCAACCCCATACGCAGCGATGGCAGCGTACTGCCCCTGGGTACTAACATCTTTGAAAAATACCAGTTCTCCAACAAAGACTTCTTAGTAAATGCCATGGAGTACCTCCTGGATGAAACCGGCATCATCGAAGCCAGAGGCAAAGACGTACGCCTGCGCCTCCTCGACGAAACCCGCGCCAAACAGGAGAAAACTTCCTGGCAGCTATTCAACATAGCGCTGCCCCTGGCTTTGCTGGCCCTCGCCGGCTTTGTCTACGCCTTTGTGCGCCGCCGCAAGTATGCAAAACAATCTTAACATAAAGCTATGAATCGTACCGCTTTACTCGCACTCGTCGCCGTTGCACTCGGCGGCGCCGCCTGGTGGTTTGCCGCCGGCCGCACCGACATGAAAACCACCTTGGCCGGCGCCGACCGGAATTTCGCCGTCAAGGATACCAACAGCATCGCCCGAATCTTTCTGGTAGACCGCAACAACAATAAAACCGACTTGCGCCGCGAAGGAGACCACTGGACCTACAACGGCCAATACCGCGCCGCCAAAGGCCCCATGAAGAACATCCTCGACGCCATCGCCCGGCTCGAAATCCAATACAAGCCCGCCAATGCCGCCGTCTCCAACATGGTTCAAAACATAGCCACCGAAGGCATCAAAGTGGAGCTCTATGACAAAGAAGGCAAACTTATAAAAGCTTATTATGTGGGCGGCGCTACACCCGACGAACGCGGTACCTACATCATGCTCGACGGCTTCAACCAACCCTATGTGGGCGGTATACGCAACTGGACGGGCAATGTGCGCTTCCGCTACAACCTCCTCGGCGACGACTGGCGCGACCGCCATATCTTTGAAGAAGAAGTAGAGGAAATCCAATCCGTTACCGTAGAGTATCCCCAGCAGCGCAACAAGTCGTTCCGCCTCCGGCGCCAGGGCGCCGGCTTTGAAGTGACGCCTTATTATAGCATCACTCCGCGCATCAACAAACCCGTCGCACAAGGGCGCATCGAACAATACCTCGTGGGCTTCGATAACATCCAGGCAGGCCGTTACATCAATCGGCAGCCGGAACGCGATTCCATACAGCGCATGACGCCCTTTAGCATCATCACCGTCAAGCGCGCCAACGGCGACTCTACCTCCATCGTACTGCACCCCATGTACGTAGACCCCGCCGTAGATACCAAAACCGGCAAAATCGTCTATGCCGAATATGTGCCCGGCTACTATGTGACATCCCTCCCTAAAGGCGACTTCCTGTCCATACAACACGACGTCATCAGCAAACTGTTTTGGGATTATTCCTACTTCTTCGACTAAAGCATGCGCTGAGCCGCTTTTTTGTTGCGAAAAATAATTTCTGCTTATAATTTTTGTAGTTCCAGAAATAGGCTTACCTTTGCACGGCTATTTCGAGACCTACTCAAAAAAGGAAAGATGGACGCCATCAAATTTGTACACGAACAGATGACTAAGAAGCCGGAGATGCCCAATTTTCGCGCCGGCGACAACGTTATAGTCAATTATAAGATCATCGAAGGCGACAAAGAGCGTATTCAGGCTTTTCGCGGCGATGTGATCCAGATCAAAGGCCAGGGCGCCACCAAAACGTTCACGGTTCGCAAGATATCCAACGGCGTAGGTGTTGAGCGTATCTTCCCCTTTGTTTCCCCCAACATCGTAGATGTGACGGTTACGAAGCGCGGTAAAGTTCGCCGCTCGCGCCTGTTCTATCTCCGCGGCTTAGTGGGCAAAAAAGCCCGCATCAAAGAACTCAAAGACAACAAAGGTTAGTCTTCCACAACAGCCCTTTTTGGCTGGATACAACAAAAGGCCTTTTGTGCATATCGCGCAAAAGGCCTTTTTCATTATCGCCTGTTTCATCTCCTCCCCAAACCTTTTTGTTTTGTATTTTTTTGGGGCCACGCCGCATAACATCCTCCCGCCTTGGCATACTGCGCGGCGCCGGGTCTTCCGCTATTATGCCCCCTCCTTAGGGTCGGGGGCATACCGCTTCACCCCCTTGTCCACTACTGAAGCAGCAACGCTCGGAAAAGGCGTAACGCATTGCGGAGGCAGATGTCCGGGGCAGCGGGGGCGGTATGCCCCGCCGCGACAGCCCCCCGAAAAAGAGGATGAAGCGGAGGTATCAGATTGAGGTTAAGGGCGTTCCTCGGGCAGTTCACTGAGGTAAGCCATGCCGTCTACATCAATGTTGAGGCGGCGAAGATCGTCGTAGCGAAGCCAGCCCTCCAAACTGAGCAGCGTAAAGCCCTCCGGTTCCTGAATCAGCAGCACCACATCAGTAATGGCCTCCGGCGTTTCGCGTATCATGATGTCGATCTTATCGAGGCCGTCGCGAACAAAAAGCAGGTCTTCAAACGACTTGGCGCGCAGCGACTGCCGCAGCCCGAGCACTTCGGCGGGTGCAATGGCAGCGCTGTTTTCAACGGTAAAGACGCGCAGGTGGCTTATTTTGCTGAGCAGCAAAGCGGCATCTTCGTCGTCGGTATGGTTGGCGGCGATCTGCAGCAAAAAGCCGCCAAGGTTAATGTGCTCGGCCTCGGCTAAGTGTCGGTGTTTCTGCACAAAGGCGCGTACGGGGTCGGCTTGCGCCGATACCAAAGCAGGCAGGGCGGTTAACACAAACACAATCAGTGCAAAAGCTCTCATGATGGGTAAATTTAAAAGGATACAACAATATGGATTTGGGTACGGCAGCGGCAACGCTTACTCCTTATCTTCCATTTCGCGGGCCAAACGGGCCACCTTGTCGAGGTCGATGCGACCTACAAAGCTCAGCAGGGTAAACTCATCTGCCCCGCCGGCAAGCAGCAACAGCTCTTCGATAATACCCTGGCTATTTTCGCGCACCAAAAACTCGACGTTATCGCCCCCGCGGTCTCTAACCGTCATCAGAGGTTCATATTCCTTGGTATTGATGCGCTGTTTGGCCTCCTGATAGAACTGCTGCGGATTGACATCGGTGCTGAGTATGCGCAATCCGCGCAGATCGCGGGCCACCTCCCGGAAAGTAGTGGCCGCCTGGTCGTCGAGTTGTAGCTGTTCAGCCCCGATGCGGTCGATCATCTGGAACAGCTTGGGACTGATGTAGACCACCGAGAAGCGCTCGTCTTCGAGGTATTGGGCAAAATAACGCTCAATGGCGTTGGCATCGCTCTGGGCCGCTAAGCCGGCAGCGAAAGTGGTGCAGGCCAATAAGACCGCAAGTAAGTATTTCATGGCAATCCATGTTTTATTGACGGTTTGGATACCGATCAGGTGAATGAATGAAGCGTATTAAAAGCCGGGCGAGCGCTTAAAGCGGGTCGGCCATCTTTTTTACTTTGGTTATTTCTTTGGCGGCGCGGTCGGCGGCGCGGTTGAGTTCCCGGGAGGTGCGTTTCAGGGCCTTTTTCGTGATGCGCAGGGCCTCTTCGGGGTCGGTGACCTCGTATTTGCTCCAGTCTACGGCGGCTACCTCAGGCGCCTGTACGTCAGCCGACTTTGGCAACCCGTACCATACGGCCAGGGCAAGCATCACCGAGGCGGCTATGGCTGCCCAACGGCGGTAAGCCGGCAGGCGCCTGAGCCGGGCCGGAGGTTTGGCGGCAGGCATATCTATACCCGGCGCTTCAAGGGCGGCTTCGGCCCGAAAGAAAGTGAACAGCGGCTGATAGGCCTTGAGGCGGTCGTCTACATCAATCCCGGCGAAGTAGTCGCCCAACTGTGCCTCCTCTTCGAGGGTGGTTTCCCCTTCAAAGTAGCGATCCAGCAAGCTTTTGATCTGTTCGTAGCTCATACATCTGTTTTTAAACCAATCAACTTGCAGTTGTTTGATGATCCCACTGAACAAGTCTACTTGTTAATCAGCATTTCCCGCACGCGCTGGCGCGCCCGGTGCAAATTGGTTTTTACCTGGGCCATGCTCAGGTCGAGGGCATCGCAGATTTCCTGATAGCTCAGCCCCTCCACATCGCGCAGGTGCATGACGGCGCACTGGGCTTCCGGCAACTGATTCATGGCCGCGCGCACCTGCTCGTAGGTGTCCTGCCAGTCGGAGACCGGAGCTGCCGCAGCCGGCAGTTGGGCCTCTTCTAAATCTACCCTGCGCCGGCGATACCCGCCCCGCAGCTTGTCGATGGCTAAGTTGTGGGTGAGCCGCAGCATCCATGCCTCTAAGTTGGCAATACCCGACAGCGCGCCGGCCTGATTCCACAACTTTACGAATACCTCCTGCACCACATCTTCTGCTTCGGCCATGTCGCCGGCGGTAAGGCGCAGCGCAAAGCGATAAAGGCGGTCTTTGTAAGGCCAGATGTATTGCTGAAAGTCTTCTGCCGTCATCCCTCTAGCGTGATTATACCCGGCAGACGAACCGGGAAAGTGAAAAGTTACAGCAGACCGGTATTTTTTCAAAAAATCTTCTTTTCCGCTGCACATCGGCTTATATCCATTGCAAAAGGCGGGTCTGAAACAGGCCAGACTCAACAAAAGGCGATGGTTTGCCGTTGTTGGTATTGAAAATGAAGCCAATGGCTTTTGTTCACCAACTTTTATATACCTATGTTTACCGTTCTTCGACGGGCATTATTGGCACTGCCTGTATTCGTGCTGTTATTCTCTTGCGGCGCTTCCCCGGCCGAGGCCGGGGCTGCTGAAACCACTACCGACCTTACGCCCACCCCGAACGATACCCTCCCCTACCCCGTTTATGAGCGCTTCGATCAGTTGGCGCCCGCGCTTCAGCACAACAACGACACCACCTATGTCATCAATTTTTGGGCTACCTGGTGCAAACCATGCGTAGAGGAACTGCCCTACTTTGAACAGTTGGCTGCGGAAACCGCAGGCCGCCCCGTAAAAATACTGATGGTAAGCCTCGACTTCAAGCGGGATATCCCCACCAAGTTGCTCAAATTTGTTCAGGAGCGCCCCTTCACGCTGCCCCTGGCGGCGCTGGCCGACAGCCGCTACAACGAGTGGATCGACCGCGTAGACCCCGAATGGGGCGGAGCCATCCCCGTCACCATTGTCTATAAAGGCGCGCATCGCCGCTTTGAGCAGGGGCAGTTCCCGGCCTATGCCGACCTCCGAAAATTGGTAGACGAGGTGAGCGCGCTTTAATCATTAATTATTTCATTATCAAATGATACTGCTATGACTAACCGCATGTTTTTTGCACTGGCCGGACTGGCGCTGCTGCTCTTCCAATGCGCGCCGGGCGAACCTGCCGCCGATGTTCAACCCAATGGCGGCGCTAAAGCTGTGCAAGTAGCCGCCCATGAGGCAGTAGCCGAAGCCAATTATGCCGATGGCCTGCAGTTGGGCGAAAAGGCGCCCGACTTTAGCCTCAAAAACATCGATGGCAATATGTATTCCTTAGCCGATGTAAAAGACGCTAACGGCAATACCCCTAAAGGCTATGTGGTGATCTTCACCTGCAATACCTGCCCCTTTGCCGTAGCTTATGAAGACCGCATTGTGGCCCTCCACAAAAAAACGTCGGCGATGGGTTATCCGGTGGTAGCCATCCAGCCCAACGACCCGGCCATCAAGCCCGACGACGGCATGGAAGGGATGCAGCGCCGCGCCAAAGAAAAGGGCTTCTCCTTCCTTTACCTCTTCGACGACGGCCAAAAAGTATACCCCATGTACGGCGCTACCCGCACGCCCGAAGTGTATCTGCTCGATGCGGGCCATGTATTGCGCTACCATGGCGCCATCGACGACAACGCCCAGGATGCCGGCGCCGCAACCGTCAACTACGTCGAAAAAGCCATCGCGGCGCTGGAGGCCGGCCAAAGCCCCGACCCCGCCGACGTCAAGGCCATTGGCTGCACCATTAAAGCAGCCAAGTAAGGTAGCCAAGTAATCCAATCGGGTAGATCAGCCGACGAAGCCCCCTACCCGTATTTTTGCTCTTTTGCCCGCTTTGCCGTATCTTCGCGGGCAAAAGAGCAAATGACGACTACCCTAACCAAATTTCAGGAAGCCATACTCGAAGGTATCCCAAGCGAGCTGCCCCCTGCACAGCCCTGGGACGAAAACGCAAGCCATGCCCCCCGGCGCGTTGTGGAAGGCGTGCTCAACGACGACGATAAAAAACTAGCCCTGCGCAACGCCCTGCGCTATTTTCCGGCTCGCCACCATCCGGTGCTGGCGCCCGAATTTGCCGCCGAACTGCGGCAATACGGCCGCATCTATATGCACCGCTTTCGGCCCGACTACCCTATGTATGCCCGCCCCATAGCCGAATACCCCCACCGGTCGAAGCAAGCTGCCGCCATCATGCTCATGATCCAGAATAACTTGGACCCCAAAGTGGCCAAACACCCCCACGAGCTCATCACTTATGGCGGCAATGGCGCTGTTTTCCAAAACTGGGCTCAATATCGTTTAGTCATGCAATATTTAGCCCGCATGACCGACGAACAAACCCTGGTGCTCTATAGCGGCCATCCGCTGGGACTATTCCCCAGCCACCCCGACGCCCCCCGCGTAGTGGTGACCAACGGCATGATGATCCCCAACCACAGCCGTAAGGAGGACTGGAATCGATACAATGCCTTAGGCGTCACGAGCTATGGCCAGATGACGGCAGGCTCTTTTATGTACATCGGGCCGCAGGGCATCGTACATGGCACCACCATTACCCTGCTCAATGCAGGCCGTATGCATGGTTTGGGCAATGACAACCTCCGGGGCAAACTCTTCGTCACCTCCGGCTTGGGCGGCATGTCGGGCGCTCAGGCTTTAGCTGCCGTCATCACCGGCGCCGTGGGCGTAGTAGCCGAGATCGACCCCGACGCCGTGCGCCAGCGCACCGTCGACGGCTACATCCAGGCCGCCAACGTATTCACCGACCTGCCCCGGCTCATACGCCGCATACGCGAGGCGCGGGCGGCCGGCGAAGGCATAGCGCTGGTATACCAGGGCAATATAGTAGACCTCTGGGAATACCTCGCAGCCGAAAACGAGCTCGTCGAGCTGGGCAGCGACCAAACCTCCCTCCACAACATCGACGACCTCGGCTACTGCCCCCAGGGGTACTCCTTTGCCGAAGCTCAGGAGCTACTCATTCGCAACAAGCCCCGCTTCATGGAAGAAGTGCGCGCCACCCTGCGCAGGCATGTAGCGGCCATCAATACCCTCTCTGCCCGCGGCATGTACTTCTGGGATTACGGCAACGCCTTCCTCAAAGAAGCCGGCGAAGCCGAAGCCGACGTCTGGCAGGCCGAAGCCGGCGGCCCCTATCGCTACCCCAGTTATGTGGAAGACATCATGGGGCCCATGTGCTTCGACTTTGGCTTCGGCCCCTTCCGCTGGGTGTGCTGCTCCGGCAGCCAGGACGACCTCGACGAAACCGACCGCATTGCGGCTCAAGTGATTGAGAAGATGCTCGAAGAAGCCCCTGCCGACATCCGTTCGCAGCTACAAGACAACCTCAACTGGATACGCAACGCCCGCCACAACATCCCTGTGGTAGGCTCCAAGTCGCGCATCCTCTATGCCGATGCCGAAGGCCGTATGCGCATTGCCCAGGCCTTCAATGAAGCCATAGCCGAAGGGCGTCTGCGGGGCCCTGTGGTGCTGGGCCGCGACCATCACGACGTCAGCGGAACCGACTCGCCCTATCGCGAAACCGCCAACATCTACGACGGCTCCCGCTTCACTGCCGATATGGCCGTACATAACGTCATCGGCGACAGCTTCCGGGGGGCCACCTGGGTAAGCCTGCACAACGGCGGCGGCGTAGGCTGGGGAGAAGTCATCAACGGCGGCTTTGGGCTGGTGCTCGACGGTAGCGCCGAGGCTTCGCGCCGCCTCCAGGCCATGCTCCATTGGGACGTCAACAACGGCATAGCGCGCAGGGCCTGGGCCCGCAACCCCGCAGCCCTGACCACCGCCGAGCGCGCCATGCGCGCCGAGCCCCTGCTCCAGATTACGATGCCCCACCTCGCCGAGGACGACGTCATTGCAGCGGCTTTTGAGTAGCGTCATCACAGAGAGGGGCAAGCCGATCTTTTCGTTTTGCCTCTCCTCTTCAATAGGATAGCTATGAGAAATTATGCTTTTGTCGCCGGCCTGCTGGTACTGGTCGCCCTGAGCTGCGGCTGCCGGCCGGCTACCGAGCCTGAGCCCAACTTTCAGCCTGTCGCCGGGCTGCCCCTCGATTCGCTGGTGCGCCGGGTGGCTATCCCAAGCGCCGCTATGCACAAAATTTTCAATGCTTACGTTTTCCTGCCCGAGTCGTATTTCCTCGACAGTAGCGCTCAGGAATACCCTACCGTATACCTACTGCACGGCTATGGCGGCAACTTCAGCAACTGGCGCGATCGGGTACCCCGGTTGGCCAATTATGCTTCGCATTACAACTTCATCATCGTTACCCCCGAGGGAGGCCTCAACAGTTGGTACCTCGACAGCCCCCTCGACAGCCTCTCCCGCTTCTCTACCTACATCAGCAGGGAGGCGCCCGGCTACATCGAAAGCCAGTTTCGCACCCTGCGCAGCCCTCGCCATCGCGCCATCAGCGGCCTCAGCATGGGCGGCCACGGCGCGCTTACCATAGCGCTCACCCATCCCGGTATTTTTGGCGCAGCCGGCAGCATGAGCGGGGTAGTCGATTTGCGCCCCTTTGCCAACCGATGGGAAATTGCGCGTCACTTAGGCGAGTTTATTCCCACAACCGACAGCCTCGCTGATAATCACTACCTCTACTCGGCTATCCACCAGGTAAGCGCTGTAAGCGAGTGGCCGGCCCTGATTATCGACTGCGGGGCCGACGACGAACTCCTCAAGGTCAACCGCGCCCTACACCACCGACTCGTAGCCCTCGATGTTCCTCACACCTATACCGAACGCCCCGGCGGCCACAACTGGGCCTACTGGGATGAAGCCGTGGCCTACCAACTGCTGTTTTTTGATCGTTTTTTCGATCGATAAAACGAATTGAGGCCTCCGGCGGTTATTTAGGTCAACCCCGCTTCTTTGCAGCCAACGCAAGCACGGAAGCCCTAAAAAGCCCTACTTTTACATATCGCTTTGCTAACCAAGTAAACTTTATTCAGCGATGAAGGAAGTCTATATCGTTTCAGCCGTTCGCACCCCCATCGGTAGCTTTGGCGGCATGTTTGCCGGGGTGACGGCAACTCAACTCGGCAGCGCCGCCATCAAAGGCGCCTTAGAAAAAGCGGGCGTGCCCGCAACGGAGGTTCAGGAAGTCTTCTTCGGCAACGTCTGCTCCGCCAACCTCGGCCAGGCGCCGGCCCGACAGGCTGCGCTCGGCGCCGGCCTCTCCCTCAGCGTGCCCTGTACCACCGTCAATAAGGTGTGCGCCTCCGGCATGAAATCCATCATGTTTGGCGCCCAAAGCATCATGCTGGGCTACAACGACGTGGTCGTAGCCGGCGGTATGGAGAATATGTCGAACATCCCCTACTACGTGCCTGGCGCGCGCTGGGGCCATAAATACGGCGATGGCGCCCTCGTCGACGGCCTCTCCAAAGACGGCCTCACCGACGCCTACGACCATAACGCCATGGGCGTATGCGCCGACGCTACCGCCGTCAAATACGGCATTACCCGCGAAGCTCAGGACGCCTTCGCCATCCGCTCCTATCAGCGCGCCGCCGAAGCCACCCAACAGGGCTGGTTTGCCAATGAAATCACCCCTGTAGCCGTGCCTCAACGCAAAGGCGACCCTCTCCTCGTCTCTGAAGATGAAGAATACAAAAAGGTAGACTTCTCCAAAATACCGGGTCTGCGCCCCGCATTCACCAAAGACGGCACCGTTACGGCCGCCAATGCCTCCACCATCAACGATGGCGCCGCAGCCTTAGTATTGGTTAGCAAAGAGAAAGCCGAGGCGCTGGGCCTCAAGCCATTAGCCCGCATTGTATCTTTTGCCGACGCCGCCCACGAGCCCCAGTGGTTCACCACAGCGCCGGTACTGGCCGCGCCCATCGCCCTCAAGCGCGCCGGCATGACCATTGCCGACATCGACTACTTCGAGGTCAATGAAGCCTTCTCGGTCGTGAGCATGGCCTTCGCTCATGAGTTCAGCATCGCCGACGACCGCCTCAACCCCTTCGGCGGCGCCGTAGCCATCGGCCATCCGCTGGGCGCATCGGGCGCGCGCATCGTCGCTACCCTCAACAATGTGTTGGCCCACAAAGACGCCTCCGTAGGTATGGCAGCCATCTGCAACGGCGGCGGCGGCGCATCGGCCATCATCATCGAAAAGGTATAACAACGGTAGTATGCCCGGGGCTTCCGGCGCCTTTTTATTGGGCCGGCCCTGCATACCAACAAAGACTTTGCCCTTTATGACAGAGGGGCAAAGTCTTTTCTTTTTTCGCTTGGTATGCCTCAACATCCGGCATACTCACTTACTCCATAATTTATAGTTCTACAAGCCAAGATTTGTAAATCCTGGCTTGTAGAACCATCAATGCTTGCATTATTGCGGATAAAGGCATAACTTTATACTAAGTAGTGTATGAAAAAAACTGGCAGCTCAGCCGCGAGGAAGAAATAATTCCACTACCTACCGAAAGCCTGGCGCCGGGCGTGTACTTCATTCGGCTTCGTGCCGCAGATTCCATCACTGCGCTAAAATTCATCAAGCTATGAAAATCATTCCCTCTACTCATTTTGCATTATTGCTCGCAGCGGCAGTTACTGGATTTTGGGCCTGCGAGCACGATGCGCCCATACCCGCCGCCGCGCCCTGCGCCATAGCCCTGCCCCTGAGCGCCCTGCCGGATACCTGCTTTGAACTGCCGAACGGCCCGACGGGGCCTATCATCCCACCTATAGTTGACTATACCTATTTTGCTGTATCCGCTTCCTCTACCGAAGAAGGCGCGTTTTACTACGTCAGAGAAGACTATGTACCCAGCAGCGCGTATGGCAATCAGAAAATTTTCAAGCACAACATCTGTACAGGTGAGACTACTTTAATTTATGAAATCGTAGGCGGATCTTTTTACCTTTCCATCAATGGCGAAGGCGAAATCCTGTTCCATCGCAGGCCCTCACAGTCCATACTATTGGCCTCGGCTACCATACAGCCCCCCATCGAAGTGATGCCTGCCGGCGAATATATAAACCCCAGATGGATCAACAACGACAGCTTCAACATCTCGCGGTGGACAGGCAGCGGAAGCAATTTCAAAAGCCTGATGGTCGATCAAATGGGCAATGAAACGGTTGTTGATCCTGATATTTTCCAACATGTTTATTTTGATGCCCTCGATAACAAACTGATCCTATCTTTTCAATCCGTTAGCCGGAGTATCCATAAAGGACATCTGGGCTTGTATGATTTAGCGACCCAGGAGCTTACTCTTGTAGAGGACATAGCAACCAATTATAATTTACAAGATGTTAATGTAGTTGTGTTTTGGCTTAATGCAACTACAATCATTGGCTACAGTTGGGGTTTTGTTTTCAAATATAATCTAACTACCCGGGAAATGACGATGCTGCATAGCGATGATTGTGATAACACAGTCTATTTTGCTTATGCTACCAGACTGAAAGGCAGAGACGATATTGTGCTGCTTTCTCGGGGAGATTATTTATATTTATCCCCAACCCCGAGCCAGTTTCGCAGGCGGCACCGCATCTCGGTATTGGATGTCAATACCGGGGAGGAGCAGATATTGGAGCTGGAGTAAGTAGTAGTTTTGCCTGCACACTAAAATTCATCAAGCTATGAAAATCGTTCTCCCTACTCATTTGTGGGGAGCCAATACCTTATTTAGCCTTCCAAATTTGCCGTACGATGGATCACAACCCGGACTTGTTCAGCTTCAGTGTCGTTGATGAAATCGATATGCGGGTAGGCGCGCAGTGCGCGCAAGATGCCGCTACCCGCGCCTTTATAGTGAAGCAAACTGGGTGAGAGCGAATCAAGGATATCGTTTCGTTTCTTTCGGATACCTTTTTTCATTTGTTCTATGGTAAGGTTGTTGGGTAACTTACCCGGGCTAATGATTTCAATCCTATTGTTGAATATGTACAACTTAATCGTGTCTTTTACGAAGTAATCGCGATGCACCAAAGCATTGGTGAGTAATTCCGTAAACACAATCTCTGGCACTTCTAAAACACCTGGGCTATTGAAGCCCTCTCCACTTTGGATTTTATGGAGGGCACGCAACACAAAATCTTTAGCTTGTTTATACTGTTCGGCAAGCGTACCCCGCAAATAATCGGACGCCCTGAAGCTGTCTGCTTCTATCTCGTTGCCCCAAAACCAGATAGCCGTGATGAAGAAGCCTGTAATTGCTTTTTGCGGATTATTGGTAAAAAGTAGCGCACCTGCCAAATTGGGTTTACCCTCCTGGCCTAAGCGTATGTTCTCAAATTTGCGTTCGATATCTGGCTCTGCTTCTTCACTATAGAAATCTTCGTAAAATATCTTGAATCTATCCCAGTCTATATCCTGATAAGTACAGTGTATGAGTACTTGTTCTTCGGCATACAAGCTGCCACTGCTTTGCAGCATACGCATCAGCTCTTCATTGCTGGTCACTTTGCGTTTATCAGCGCCATTCTTAACAAAAATCAATCCGTCTTTATCTTTGTAAGGTTTGCTATAGCCCTCAGGCACTTGTGCTATTACCACCCTTTTGCCCATTTCTACTTCTACCGTTTCCGTTTCTATGTTGATTGAATTTTTCACATGGTCGTTAGCCGCAGTGGCAAGCAAGTTATTGATTCGTTGTATATCCTGGAAGGTCAAGCCTTCAACTTGGCCTGTTTTATCGTTTACCCCGATGATGATGCGTCCCCCTTTCGTATTGGCAAAAGCCACTATTTCCTGAGCGATGCTCGTTGCGTTGGTCACATCCTTTTTAAATTGAACGTAACTGGTTTCTCCTCCGGCGATGAGATTTAAGACCTCTTGTGCTTTCATACCTGATTAGATGTTCGTTGTTAAGCCTTCGCAAAATTTTACACAAAGATACATGTCGCTAAATAAAAATTTGAATAAGCGTGCGGTAATCGTCGCGGTTATCGGTCTGGCGCTTCATTTCCAGCATCTCCAGCAGGGTTTCGCCATAGTGGGCTTCGAGCGCTTGTTGGGTCTGTTCGCAGCGGATCTCTATTTCACCTTCGCTTAACTGGCTTATGCGCCAGCGCAGGGTAGCCGATATGCGCTCATACATGGCCCGGTATACCGCCTGGTGATCGAGGTCGGGGGCCGGCGGACGGGCCTCCCGGAAGGCCTTTTCATTGCGGGCCAGCACTTGCCCTCTGTCGATGATGAAATAGGCGGTATGGGGCAGCGGCAAGCGGCCTTCTTCGGCGGCGAGGTAGGCGTACAGGGCCAATTGAAGGTCTTCCTGATTGCGCAGCAACTCCTGATAGCGGCCGGCGCCGCTCCATTTCATATCTACAATGGCGCGCTCGCCGTCGGGGCGCTCCAGCAGCAGATCTGCGCGCCCTCTCAATGTGACGCCGTCAAATACGCCGTCGAGGTCTTCCTCGGCGCCGGCTACCGACCAGCGGTTGTCGAGCAGCAGGCGCATCAGGCTCCAGGCGGCATTTTTCATGCGCTTTACGAAGGCTACGCGTTCGGGCTCGCGACCGTACATCAACAGGCTGGCCCCTTCTTTGCGGAGCAACACTGGCGCCTGTTCGTCCATCCAACGCTCCAGATCGGCTTTGTTCCACTGCTGCCAGTTTTGGGCAAACATCTCTTCGATGAAGCGGTGGGCTAAATTGCCCAACAGGGCGTTGCCGTCCACTACGCTCAGTATGCCCGAAGCGCGCAGCTTAATGTGATGCCGAAACACCCACTGGTGCGGGTAGTACAACAAAGCCATAAGGCTGGTGGGCGTCTCGGCTTCGCGCAGCGCCGGCGGACGTATGCGCAGGAAGGGCTCGGGCCGGCCCAGCGGGCGGGCGGGCGTCGGGCCGGCCTGGGGCAGCCGCAGCGCGACCCAGGCTGAGCCTCCGGCAAAAGCGTCTACATCATAAGTTATGGCCGAAAGATCGCCAAAAGCCGCCTCCAGATCGCCGAACAGCGGGTGGGCTTCCATACTTTCGCCCGCCACGCTTTGCGGCAGACAAAGCACCAACCGACGGCGGCTCCAGAGCACGGGGCGCTTGCGGCGCCAGGCTAAGCGGTTGTTTAGGTCGGCGGGCAGCTCGGGGTATACGCCTAAGTCATTGAGGTACCGCAGCTCCGGCGGATACCAGCGGGAGAAAAAATAATCGGGCTCGGCCTGGGTAAAATTCCACCACAGCAGCTCGTCGACGGGGCCAATGACGGCGCCGGGCGCAGCGGCATTGGGCAAGCGCCCGCGGGCCGGCTCTCGTGGGTTTACGGGCGCCGGCTCATATATGGTGCGCACGATGCGCTCAAGCTCCAGATAGGTCAGTCGTTGCTCTGGCAGGGCGTCTAGCAGCTCCACGATACGACGAGCCTGAGCGGCTAAGGTGAGCAGCGACTGGCTCATGGGCACATTGGAATCGTAGGATGACTTGGCCCAGAGAAAGAGGTATTCATAGATTTCACGGGCCTGGCCCTTGTCGATCTGGCCGGCAGCCACATCCTCGCGGTGGCGGCGAAACCAAAACTCATATTGCCGGCGCACGGGTTCATCGCTGATACCCCGGCCCGCGAGCTCGTCGAAGTAGCCATTGACAACGGCATACCAGGCGTCGGAGAACAGGCCCGGCGTTTGCGCCAGCAGTACGGCGATGCGCCGCGCAAGGCCGTCGTCGAGGGGTTTGACGGCTAAGCTCACAAACTCCATTACCTTGTATACATCCACGGGCTCCCAGAGGAAAACCGTCACCAGCTTGAGCACTTGCAAGGTAGGGCGGGCTAAACTGGCCGATGGGAGGCCCAGGCTGGGCAGGCCTTCGAGGTATAGGGCGTCGTCGAGGGTATTATCGGCTTGGAGTAAAGCCGGCTGAAAGTCGGGATTGAGCCGAAGCCAGGCAGCCGCAAAGGCGGCCAGATGCGTATCGCGACGGGCGCGCAATACCAGCAGGCTGCCGTCGGCAGCCAGGGTTTGCCGGCCGACGCTGCCGCCTTCGGCCCTCAGACTCCGCTGCCAACGCGCCAGATCGGTATCGGCGGCGGGCGGATCGGGCTGGGGCATGGCAAGCACGCGGGCGCCTGCGCCGGCCAAGGCCTTCAGCAGTTGGCGTATACCCGGCGACAACTGTACTTCAGGCTCGGCGCAATGGAAGGTTTCAACGCCATGACGGCCTCCGGCAGCGATGGCTTCCACAACATCCTGCCAACGATCGGCAAAGCCCGGAAGCAGCAGCCGCTCGCCGCCGTCGGGGGGATGAAGGGCCTGCTCGACCCCGGCAAAAGCCGCCAACCGGGGCGGCATACCCGGCACAAGGGAAAAATCCCAGCCCGCTTCCCGCAACTCGTCGCGGCGGGCCAGCAGCACTTCGGCGGTAGCTAAGGGGTCGGCTTGCAGGGAGACCGCAAAAAACGCCTCCGGCCGGGCCGATGTATAAGTGAGCAGGGCCTGTCGGTACTGTTCGACGCGCAAAAAAGATATTTCGCCGGCGGGGTAAGTGAGTCCGAGCTGCTCTTCCAGCAGCCGCAGCAGGCGGCGCGGCCCTACCCGCCAATGGCCAAGGGCTGGCCCGGTATGGGCCGGCAGTGCATCCTGATCGAGTGAAAGACCAAAAAAGATGTGCATAGCTTAGCCGCCAGTAGCTTTTTGAAGGCGCTGTATCTGAGTCTCCCAGAGCTTGCGCTGATCGTCGAGCTCGTCTTCGTCACAAAAATCAGTAATTTCAAGAATTGTTTCGCCGGTAACGGGGCTTTCGAGTATTCTGAACTCGAGGTATTCGTCTTCGTCGGCGTCTTCCCAATGAAACCGAAGACGCTCTTCCTCTATATCGTCTATGAGGTCGGCCTCTTCCGAGGAGGCGCCCCAATAGAAGATAAAATGATCTGCTGTAATATCTACTTCATCACAAAACCAGCGCGTAAGGCAGGAAGGCGTCGTCAGAAATTGGTAGAGTATCCCGGGGGAGGCCCGAAATAAAAATTCCAGTTCAAGTTTTGCTCTTTCCATAAGTCTGACAAAAAATGCGTTAGGTTCTATCCTTGGGGCACAATAAAGGGCAATTGTTTGATTTATCCAAATTTTTTTATTAAGCAGTTGCGAAATTCCCAAAGCCGGCGAGGAAGCAACCATTGGCCTTGGAAAGCGTTATTATAAAAACATAGCGGAAATAAAGTACAAACACTTGACATTACAGTAGTTTGGCTGTATTTTTGCGGTCTGAAAACGACAGAAGACGGAGGCTTTGGATAAAGCGATTTTGATTAAGGAATGGGACAACACAATCACTATCAGCTCTTTGAGGAGCTCTGCTACTGACTTTCAGGCCCAATATCAGCGACAACCTGACTTCACCGTGGTGAGGCAGGTTTGTTTTTTGTAGCCCCGGCCCATTGGCCAGGCTATACAACCAATCAGACAACAACGACGTAAAAGGCACGTAGATGAGACAGCTAAAGATCACGAAGTCGATCACCAACCGCGAGAGCCAATCGCTGGAAAAGTACCTTCAGGAAATAGGCAAAGTAGACCTGTTGACGCCTGAAGAGGAAGTAGAGCTGGCCAAGCGCATAAAACAAGGGGACCAGGCCGCGCTTGAAAAACTAACCAAGGCCAACCTGCGTTTTGTCGTTTCTGTAGCCAAGCAATACCAGAACCAAGGCTTATCGCTGAGCGACCTGATCAATGAGGGCAACCTCGGCCTCATTAAAGCCGCCCAGCGCTTTGACGAAACCCGCGGTTTTAAGTTCATCTCTTACGCCGTGTGGTGGATTCGTCAGTCGATCCTTCAGGCGCTGGCCGAGCAATCGCGCATTGTTCGTCTGCCCCTCAACAAGGTGGGTTCGCTGAACAAGATCAACAAAGCATTTTCGGAGCTGGAGCAGGAATACGAGCGCGAGCCCTCGGCCGAAGAGTTGGCCGAAATGCTGGATATCCCTACGGAAGAGGTGGAAACCACCCTGGGGGTAGCGGCCCGCCACGTATCGATGGACGCGCCTTTTGTAGAAGGCGAAGACAACTCGCTATTGGATGTGCTGGAAAATACGGCCACGCCCAATACCGACTCGGCGCTGGAGTACCTTGAATCGCTGCGCCGCGAAATTGAGCGCTCGCTGTCTACGCTCACCGACCGGCAGTGCGACGTCATTAAGTTGTACTTTGGCATTGGCGTTGAGCACCCCATGTCTTTGGAAGACATCGGCGACAAATTTGGCCTCACCCGCGAGCGGGTTCGTCAGATCAAAGACAAAGCCATCAACAAGCTGCGTTCGGCTAATCGCAGCAAGCTGCTGAAGCATTATCTCGGAGCATAACCCTCTGTGTCAGAATTTGTTGAGCGGGATCATCAAATGGGGCTGCAAGCGGCAGATTTATAGTCCATTTGCGCCCCGCTGAGCAAGTCTATTTTCCCGGGCCGGCTGCTTACGGAGCGTGGCGCCCGGGCCAGGGATGGTAAGGGCCGCCGCCCAAGCGGCGGGTGTGGGCGGGGCGCGCGCACAAAGCGCCCCGCCCATACCGGAGCCCTGCACAGCCCGGCCGCCCTCAAGGCGGGGCCCCCTAAAATATAGTTCTCCAAGCCAAAATTTATGAATCTTGACTTTGAGCGCTATAAATCTCACCCCATCCATTGACAAAGCTCACCTGCAAAGGTAGCTGCCCGCCGTATTTTTACCATACAAAAAGCAGGCATTCCAATAGAGCTTATGGTTCTACAGGCTAAGGTTTATAAAAACCAGCTCGGAAAACCATCTCTCCTGAGAGCGCCATTCCCAAACCTTCAATGCTAATTGTATGGTACCCGTAGTAACAACCAAGACCACCTTCCTTGACCAGCTCGTTGACGGGCAGGCTGTAGTTGGGCTGGAACTGGCGCGCCCTGATTATTCCGTTCTTGAATACTTGCGTTATTTGTTTGGCAATGTCAAGGCCGGGGAGGTGCGCTTTGTTCATGTGATTCCGCGCTTGGAATTCTTTTACTGGGAAGACCAGGAAGAAAAAGTGGAAGTAGACAACAACATCCTGAAACGGATGGAAGACGAAATATCGGCCTTCTTTAAAGACGGCGCCCGCCCCCTGGCTACGCTGGAAATCAGGGAGGGCAACGCTATGGAAGAGCTGCTGGCGGAGGCCGATAAGACGGGCGCCCGGCTGGTGGTGATAGGCCAACGCGGCATAGGAGGCCACAATATAGCGCCGCGCAGGCTGGCGCGCAAGGTAGACTGTCCGATATTAGTAGTGCCTGAAAAGGCCGATGCTGTGCTGTCGCACATATTGGTTCCCATTGATTTTTCGCCCAGCTCGGTGAAGGCGCTTCAGGCGGCCATTGCTATGCGCCGGCAGGTGAACTCCGATGCGGCCATCACTTGTGTGAACATATACGAGCTGCCCGACCTGAGCGCTTACCGCCTGCAACGGACGCCCGAAGAGCTGCGCCAGATGGTGGAAGAAGACCGGAGCCAGGCTTTCCGGGCCTTCCTGCGGGAGTATGCCGGCGAAGATGCCGCCAGCATCCAGACGACTCTGATCAATAAAGACGACTGGAGCATAGCGCACTACATCACCCGGTTTGCTGCCGACAACCACTGCGACCTCATCATCGTGGGGGCCAAGGGGCACTCCAGGCTCGAACGCTTAGTGCTGGGCAGCGTAACGGAAAGTTTACTCTCAGAGAACGATCAATATCCGGTATTGGTGGTAAAATAACCGCCACCGATGACGCGGCGCCCGCTCCTGTGCCTCGGGGCGGGCGTTCTATAGTTCTCCGGGCCAAATCTGGAGATACCCGGATGGGGGTCGGTTCAAAAAATCAAATAGCCATGCGTATCCACGACAAACTTCACATCCGCGACATACAGGTGGGTTTCAACCAATTGTTTCCGCATCTGAAGCTGAGTTTTTACAAAACTGAGCACCATGCGGGCGAAGGCACGCCCCGGCAGGCCGAGTTGAACGCTGAACTGACACTTGAGCAGGCGCGCACGGTGCATAGCGAAGGCGAGTTGGTGATAGACCCCTACATGACGGTGGCTGAGTTGGAAGAAGAGTTTGCGCGGCACTTTGGGCTCAATGCCCAGGTTTTTCGGAAATCGGGCAACCTTTGGATGCAAACCACTGCTACCGACAACTGGACGCTGGGCGAGCAAAACCGCAAGGGGGAGTCGTCGGAAGCTCACTTTGCCGAAAAATACGGCGACGATCTACAGGAAGAACCCGGCTGAGGGTTTATCTTTGTGTCGGCGGCTCCTCCGTTGGGGAGCTGAAACAATCCCAATAACGTATGAAAAGATTCCGACACATTCTCCTGTGGGCATTTATGGGCCCGTGCGCGCTAATGGCCCAGTTTGAGCCCGTCTTAACCAATGGCGAAGTACTTTTTAAGCTTGAGATAGCCCTGCCCGACGGCAGTACGGAGCTGGGCGAGATTACGGTGGCCGAGCCTATTGTGGTAAATGGCCGCTTTTACCGCAAGGTATTTTTCCGCTATGGAACGGGGGGCGACTCGGTCATTGGCTATCTTCGTGAAGATACCGCTTCGGGCGAATTGTGGTTTTTGCTGGAATCGGATCAGAGTGAGGTAAAGGTGCAGGATCTTACTTTGGAGCCTGGAGATGAAATAACAGTACCTGGCAGTTGGTGCGGTCCGGGTAGCGATGCTACGGCCCAAGTGGTGAGCGCGGGCATCATAAACGACCGCTGGACGGTAACATTTGACCGCACGTTTGGGGGCGACGCCTTCTGCGAAACCTTGCAATACATAGAGGGCGTAGGCCCTAATGCCACAATTTTTTACCCTTATTTTGCGCCTACGGCCGAGCTACCGGGCACGGCTTACCGCCTGTGCCGCATGCGGCGCAATGGCGCGTTGGTGTATCCTTCCCCGGACGCTATCGTTGATGATTGCGACTTAGCCACCCCAGCCGAAGAGGCGCCCCGGCAAAATCGGCTGCGGGCCTACCCCAACCCGGCCTCGGAAACGCTGACCCTTGATCGGCTGCCGGCCGATGCCGGATTTTGGATGCTGGCCGATGCCGGAGGCAGGGTTGTTGCACAGCAACAGATAACGGGCGATATGGCGCCGGTGGAAGTAACTACGCTGCCGCGGGGTCTGTATTGGTTGTTGGTACAGGGCCGGGATGGTCGATTGCTGGATCGGGTGGCGGTAGTATTGAAGTAGCGCAGGGGGCAACAAGCCTAATGCGTTTGGTCAAAGTCTTCGATGATTTTCAGCGCCAGGCTGATATCGCGGTAGAAGGTATAGATGAGTTCAAAGCTCAGGTTAGAGCGAAACACGAAGGGCTCTAGCAGGTCGCGCTCGGAGGTAACGCCGGCGTAGATTTCGCGATTGTGGAATGAGATGTAGACGTCTTTGTCTGTTCGGTGCACGAATTGCACCAGGGCCGCTTGCATAGGCTCGGAGAGGATGCCCGCCACGTGGGTATCTTCGGTGGCGTATACGAGGAAAAGCTCGCGGAACTCGGGGTTCATCATCTCTTCATCCTGGTTGGAACCGCCGGAAAAAGCAAATTCTTTGATGCTGCGGGTGAGGTATTTCTTATGGCGGCGTGGCCACACCCGGATGCTGCCCTCTGCATCTTCGCCGAAGATGGCGTATACGAAGATGCCTTCGAAGACCTCCTGTAATTTATTGGTGAGCGGCGACAGCTCGCGCACGGAGAGCTCTGAGAGTTCAAAGGGCATCATGCCCACCAGCCCGGTGATGTAGTCTTCGCCTAAATAATAAGGCGCCGATGTTTTGAATAAGCCGCTCTGCTGAAACCTGCTTTTGGCAATGCTGCGCTTGGCGTCGTAGCTGAGCTGGTCGTAATTGACGCCCTGCTGCATGAAGTCGAGCACCAGCCGCATGACGCGCGGTTTGAAGGTGCGGCGAAACTCCTGAATGCGCCACCCTAAGTAAAGCATATAAAAAACCAGCGGCATGAGCAGCAGCAACGTAAAGCCCGCCATGTTGAGGTACATGAGCACCCCCATGATGGCCAGCCCCAACAACAGGGAAATGAACAACAGCAGCAACAGCCGACGCCTGAGTCGCTCGGTGCGCATCAGTTCGGGGTGGATGTGCGTATTGTAATAAAGCCGGAATTCCTGAAGCCGGAAGAGGTCCATGTGCTGCGTTTCTCCTACCGCCAAAAGTAGTTTTTTTTCTATGACCAACCAACGTTGAAGCTGAAATAACAGTCTGTTGATGCAGTGCCCCGAAAAAAATTGCCCGCTCGCGCGAGCATGCGGCCTCCGCCCCTCAAGCCGGCTGCGGAAAAATTTGACTTATTCTACAAAATAGCTTAATTTTGCGGCCTTATGAGAAGTAAGCTCGTTTACATGGCGGTATGGATGGCGGTTGGTCTTGCAGTTTCGGGCTGCAAGAGCGAGTTTGAACGCATCCGCACCAGCGGCGACCCTGTTTTGCTGTACGAAAAGGCCAACGCCTACTACGACAATGGCGAATACCTGCGGGCGCAAACCCTCTACGAGTTGGTGCTAAGCAGTTATCGCGGCAAGCAGGAATCTGAGCAGATTGCTTACCGCTATGCTTACACCTACTATCACTTAGAGCAGCATCTGCTGGCGGCTTACTATTTCACCAACTTCTCCCAAACCTACGGCGGCAGTCGTTTCCGCGAAGAGACAGAATTTATGGCTGCCTACTCCAACTACCTGCTATCGCCCAACTTCCGGCTCGACCAGAGCGCTACGGTGAAGGCCATAGATATGTTTCAGGAGTTTGCCAACCAATACCCCAATAGCGAACGGGTGCCGGAATGCAACCGCCTCATCGACCAGATGCGGGCCAAATTGGAGCGCAAAGCCTTTGAGTCGGCCAAGCTCTACTTTGAGCTGAAGCAATACCAGTCGGCCGTGCAAACGTTCGACAATGTGCTTAAAGACTTCCCGGAAACGCCCAATGGGGAAGAAATCCGTTATCTGATTGTTCGCTCCGACTTTCTGCTGGCGCAAAACAGCTTTGTGGAAAGACAGGCCGAGCGCTATCGCGAAGCCATCAAGCGCGCAACGGAGTTTCTGACAAAATATAAGGATGGCAGCACCTATCGCTCCAGTGTGGAGGAAATGCTGTCGAATTCCCGCAAACGATTAAACGAACTCGAAAATGTCTGATATCAAAACGCAGGTTCAGGGGCTGGATCCCAACGTGCGCGCCCGCGATGTAGGCGCCATGGTTAAAGACACCAACAACATCTACGAAACGCTGGCCATCATCACCAAACGGGCCAAACAATTAGCCGTAGACATTAAGCAGGAGCTCAATGGCAAGCTCGAAGAATTTGCCGTAGCCAGCGACACCATTGAGGAGATCAGCGAAAACAAGGAGCAGATTGAGATATCCAAGTTTTACGAGCGTCTTCCCAACCCGGTAATCATTGCAGCCGAGGAGTTTCAGAACGACGAACTCTACTCCCGCTACAACGAGAAAAAGAAAGCACGCCGCAGCGAATAGGGCTGCCTGAGCGACGGGGCGGGCTCTCCTGACGGAGGAGCCCGCCCCGCTTGTTTTTATCTCTGCCTCCCTCCAGTGTCTTATGAGCACATTATCCGGCAAAAAAATTGTGCTGAGCATCAGCGGCAGCATAGCGGCTTACAAAGCCGCCTACCTCACCCGTTTGCTCATCAAAATGGGCGCCGAAGTGCAAGTACTGATGACGCCCCACGCCACCCGTTTTGTATCGCCCCTCACCTTTTCGACCCTCTCCAAGCGGCCGGTATATACCGATGTGGTAGCTGAAGAGGGCTGGAATAACCACGTAGAACTGGGGTTATGGGCCGACGCCATGCTGGTGGCGCCAGCCACGGCCAGTACGCTGGCCAAACTCGCCGGGGGGCTCAGCGACAACATGGTAGTGGCCGCGTATCTCTCGGCTCGTTGTCCGGTATTTATTGCTCCGGCTATGGACGTGGATATGTGGCGACATCCGGCTACCCGGGCCAATGTTGAGCGGCTGCTCGGCTATGGCCATCACATCATACCCGTGGGGCATGGCGAGCTGGCCAGCGGCCTGGTAGGCGACGGCCGCTTAGCCGAACCCGAAGAGATTGCGGCCTATCTGGATCAGTACTTTCTGAGGTCGGCCGACTTTGCCAGCAAGCGATTGCTCATTACCGCAGGCCCTACCTACGAGCCCATCGATCCCGTGCGCTTTGTGGGCAACCGATCGTCGGGGAAAATGGGCGTAGCTTTGGCCGAAGCCGCCGCCAACCGAGGAGCGCAAGTAACCCTCATTTTAGGGCCTTCGGCCTTGTCGGTCGGCCACCCCAATATTCAACTGCTGCGGGTAGAGACAGCCATCGACATGCATCAGGCAGCGCTGGCGGCTTTCCCTTCTGCCGACGCGGCCATACTGTCGGCAGCCGTAGCCGACTATCGGCCCGCTGAAGCAGCTGTAGAAAAGATCAAAAAAACCGGCGATACCCTCAACATAACGATGGTGCGCAACCCCGATATTGCCGCCGATCTGGGGCGCCTCAAGCAGGCCGGGCAGCGCTTGGTGGGCTTCGCCTTAGAGACCCAAAATGAGCTGGCCAACGCCCGCGACAAACTCGCCCGCAAAAACCTCGACCTCATCGTACTCAATTCGCTGCGAACGCCGGGCGCTGGTTTTTCCGGCGATACCAACCAGGTTAGCATTTTATCCGCAGACAATATTCAACGCGATTTTGAGTTAAAATCCAAGACCAGCGTAGCCGACGATATCCTCGATGCGCTGGCCGGGCTATGGCCCCGAAAAGCTGAATGATCTTGCTTTTGACGATTAAAATGAACTGCATTTAATGACTCGTACTATGAAACGCATCTGGGGCAGTTTGCTCTTCCTGGCATTGGCCTTCACCTCGTTGTCGGCCCAGGAACTCAAGTTTAACATCCGCTTAAATACGCTGGCGCTGCAAACCGTAGACCCACAGGTCTTCACCACCCTCGAACAGGCCCTCAACGACCTGCTCAATAACCAAAAATGGACGGAAGACGTCTTCGAAACCGAAGAGCGCATCAACTGCAACCTGCTCATCACCCTCAAAAAGGAAAACTCGCCTACCTCTTTTGAGGTCGACATCGCCGTGCAGTCATCCCGCCCGGTATACGGTAGCGAGTACGAAACGCCGGTATTCAACCACTACGACGAAAACGTAGCCTTTGAATACGAGCAGTTCCAGCCCATGCAGTTCAACCGCAACAACTTCAACAACAACTTAGTGTCGACACTGGCATTCTATGCCTATATCGTATTGGGCTTCGACTACGATACCTTCTCCCCGCTGGGCGGCGAGCGTTTTTTCAGGGAGGCTCAGGAAATTGTCAATACCATTCCGCCCGGTGCGGCCGCTCTCTACAAAGGATGGCTACCCAGCGACGGCCCCCGCAACCGCTACTGGCTCATCGAAAATGTACTTTCGCCGCGCATGCGCCCATTCCGGCGCATGGTATACGACTATCACCGCCAGGGCCTCGACGTTATGGCCGGCAAGCCCGACCAAGGTCGCGCTACCATTATGACGGCCCTCACAGAGCTGGAAAAGGTCAACCAGGCCTATCCTAATTCCATGCTGGTGCCCGTATTTTCGGTGAGCAAGCGCGAAGAGATCGTCGAAATATTCAAACGCGGTACCGCTACCGAGCAAAACCAGCTCATTCAGCTCATGAACAAGGTGGACCCTGCCAATAGCTCGTTGTACAGGTCCATCCGGTGAGTAATGTTTTCTCCTGAGTTCATTTAGCTCCTTTTACTATGAGAACGACTACTGCGCTATGGCTAATGGCGATGCTTTCCATAAGCAGCATTTTTAGTCTTTATGCTCAACCTGCTGCGGGCATACCTCAGGTATATGCCAACCTCAGCTATGCCGAAGACAGCTCGCTGCTGGCCCGAAAGCCCGATGGCAGCACCCTCAACCTCATACGCAAGGGCGCCCGCTTCACCTTATCCGGCGTAAGCCCCATAGCTGCTGCCGACAAAGACGGCCTCAGGCTTCAATTTAGGGCGGCCCGACTCAAGGGCGGCCGCATCACCTATGGCCTCATCCCATACCAGGAGCATACTTATGCCACAGCCGTACTGCGTTTTACGGCCAACATAGACTCCAGCGGCTCGGCCTTCCTCAACATCCGCCGCGACCTGCGCGATGGCTACGACCATACCGGCTGGCAGCGCTCGGGCCGGGGCGTCATCGGCTACCGCCTCACCGACGCCCAAGGCAACTTAGTGTATGAAGGTAAACAGGCCTTTGCCGCCGCTCCCGACGGCCATATAGCCCCCCGCCCTACCCTGCTGCGCGGCCCCTTTCTGTCTTGCCAGACCCACAACAGCATCATCATCTGGTATGAGACCTCCGAGCCGGTCCTCACCCACATTGAGCTGCCCGAAAACAACCGATCCTGGATAAGCGGCAAGCCGGTCGTACGCCACGAACAGCGGATCGATGAGTTGCTGCCCGACCACCGCTACAACTACGAGATACGCCTCGACGGCCAGGCCTATCGGTTTCACTTCCGCACCGCTCCGGCGCCCGGCGCTCAAACGCCCTTTACTTTTGCCTACGCCAGCGACTCGCGCAGCGGCTACGGCGGAGGCGAACGCAACGTATACGGCGCCAATGCCCAGATTATGAGCCGCATAAGCGCCTTAGCTGCCCGGGAGGGCGCCGCTTTTGTGCAATTTACCGGCGACTTAGCCGACGGCTACGCCAGCCAGCCCGACGACATACGCCTTCAGCTCACCAACTGGATACAGGCCGTAGAGCCCTTCTGGCACTACCTGCCCTTCAATGTAGGCATGGGCAACCACGAATCGCTGGGCTGGGCCACCCCCGAAGGCCGCGTAGCCATCGACGGCTTTCCCTATGAAAGCCATTCCGGCGAGGCCGTCTTCGGCGAGCTGTTTGTAAACCCCCTCAATGGGCCCGCCAGCGAAGACGGCGCCGCCTACGACCCCAACCCCACACAAGACGGCGACTTTCCGCCCTATGCCGAAAACGTCTTCTACTACGCCTATGGCAATACCGCTATGGTGGTGCTCAACTCCGACTACTGGTACGCGCCTTCCCTCAAACAAAACGCTTTTATGGGCGGCAACCTTCATGGCTACATCATGGATCAGCAGTTGGCCTGGCTCCGCCAATTGCTCGCCCAAATGGAACAAGATCCGCGCATTGATCACATCTTCGTCACCTTGCATACCCCGCCTTTCCCCAATGGCGGCCATCGGGGCGACTGCATGTGGTACGACGGCGACAATACCTTCCGCCCCTGGGTGGCGGGCAAGCCCGTAGAAAAAGGCATTATTGAGCGCCGCGACGAGCTGCTCGACCTCTGCGCCAACCAGTCGTCAAAAGTCATTGGCTTCCTATGTGGCGATGAGCACAACTACAACCGCATGCGCGTCGACAACAACACGCCCCGCTACCCCGACAACTGGACCAAGCCCCGCCTAACCCTCAGGCGCCCCCTCTGGCAGTTCATCAACGGCGCCGCAGGCGCTCCATTTTATGCCCAGCAGCAACTCCCCTGGTCGGCGGCCGTGGCGGGCTTCACGGTACAAAACGCCCTTTGCCTTTTCGATATAGCCGGGCAGGAAGTATGGCTGCGCGTCATCAACCCCGATACGTTGGAGACCATCGACCGGGTGCAGGTGCGCTAACCCCCTGCCCTACTGCCGCTTGCCGTAGTTCGCATTGGCCTGCCGGATGTACTCCGCCCGCCTTTCATTCCAGGTCGTTTGCACTTTGGCGTTATAGTTGAGGTACAGTTTCCCCTCCACAATCGACCAGGCTTGCGGGTCTATCTCCGCCGGGTACCCCTGCGACCAGCCATAAGCGCACCAGCCGCCATATTGAGGCGCATACCGCTGTGGATTGGCCGCAAACAGCCCGCGGTGCTCGGCCGTAGCAAAATGCCAGACCGCCCCGTTCCACTCATAGCTGATGCCTGCGGCGCCTTTTACCGGTTTGCCATCCGTGAAGTAAGCCACCGGATCGTAACCCTTGATGGCGCCCGCCCGCGTAGCGTATACGGCCGCCGACTGTGTTTGGGTATAGGCACAGGCATGTAAGGCCAGCCCGAGGGCCAGCAAAAGTAACTGCTTCATATACAATCTGATATTAATGATGATTAATTAGTTTGGGCGTACCCCCCGCGCCTGAGCCTGCCGGCGCCTAAGGGCGCAATAAGGGATGCCGGGCGCGGGGGTCGCCACGCCCTCGCGCTGCTCGGTCGGGTAAACGTCGTCCGCTCTTATGGGGGGCGCTTAGGTCATTTTGCGTTTATGCTTCAGCCCCCCATACCGCCACCACCACGTCCTCGCTGTGCTCGGCCGGGTAAACTTCCACCGCTCACGCAGGCCGCCTAAAAAGCATAGCCTACATGAACGCCCAGATGAAGGAGAAAACCAATTGCTTCAATCCTGTCAATAAGCTCTACGTCGCTGTTTACCCACAACGTGCCCAGCCCCAGTACGGCTCCAACCGAAAGGCCTCGACTTCCGATAAGGGTTAGGCAAATTGGCGAGCCCACTGCTCCCAGTCGGCCAGGTGGTCTACATCGGTGAGCGTGGGCAGCATAGCGCAGCTTGCGCCCAATTGGGCCATATGGGCTAAGGTAGCCGGCAGCACCTCGTGGGTACTCCAGTGGATACCTGAGAACACCTCCGGCTGAAACCGGCGCATACCCAGCAGGTAGTAGCCGCCATCGTGAGCGGGCCCCAGCACAAAATCGTGATCGTCTAAAGCCGCAAAAGCCTGCCGCAGTAAAGCCGTATCTACGCCAGGGCAGTCGCTGCCAATGATGACGACCCGGGCAGGCTCGCTAAAGGCATCTTCAAAGGCATTGGCCATGCGCAGGCCCAGATCGTCGCCGCGCTGTACAAATTTTTGAAACAGCGCCTCCGGCCACTCGTCGTGAGGGTCGATAAAGTCGCTGTAATAAAGCCGGCGCTCGGCGTCCAGCGCTTCGCACTGCCGACGGGTATGGGTCAGCAACTGCCGGTAGATGGCCAGCGCCCGCTCGGGGCCCACATCGGCAGCAAGGCGGGTCTTTACTTTGCCTGCTACCGGATTTTTGATAAAAATGAGCAATCGATTGATCATAAAAATGGCATTCAACCCGGTTTTATCGCCCGGAAGCGAACCACATCGGCTTTACCCTGGTGGTAGGGGCCTTCGTTCAGCGTCACCTCCGCCGTCGCCGCTTCAAGGCATTGCAGCCCCTCAAAGTCACGGCTAAGCATAGGTACGTCATAAAGCATATCAACGGTTTTCGGGCCGCCCGAAGAATTTTGCAACTGAGCCGGCTGAAAGGCTTCCAGGATGAGCATACCTCCGGGCTTTAAGGCTGCCGCTACCCGGCCGTGTACCCAGGGGCGAAGTTGGGGCGGGAAGTGGGCAAAAATGAGCGCAGCCGCATCATATTGCGCCTCGCCATAAGCATACTGCCGGGCGTCGGCCAGCTCGTAATTGACCGCCACCCGATGGCGGGCAGCCAGTTGCCGGCATTTTTCACGCCCGAATTCACTAAAGTCGAAAGCATCGACCTGCCAGCCCAAACGAGCCGCATGTACGGCATTGCGCCCCTCGCCCTCGCAAGGCAACAACAGCCGGGCTCCCGGATGGGGCGGCGCGGGCAGGTGTTCGGCAAAGTAAGCGTTGGCATCGTCGCCGTAAGCGTATTCAGGTTGCTGATAGCGCTCGTCCCAAAATGCAGAAGACATGGTATCTTTTTTGCAAAGGAACACAATTGGCTGGTTGTGTGCAAATCTGCGTCCCTTCACGGCTCACTCCCCGGACCAGGGGGCGCAGCGGTATGCACTCGTTTACCCCGTGGGATAGCGTAGCGTATATTCCACGGGGTAAACGAGCGCATAGTAGCGGAGCACGTTTACCCGGAAGAGCGCAGCGAAGATTTTTACCCGGCCGAATGTAATGAGGACGCGGTTTACCCGGCCGAATGTAATGAGGACGCGGTTTACCCGGCCGAATGTAATGAGGACGCGGTTTACCCGGCCGAATGTAATGAGGACGCGGTTTACCCGGCCGAATGTAATGAGGACGCGGTAGCCGACTAGCGAAGCGACGGCGGACGTTTACCCGGCCGAGCACGGCAAGGACGTTTACCCGGAAGAGCGTAGCGACGACGTTTACCCGACCGAGTGCAACGAGGGCGTGGCGGTGGTTTACCCAACCGAGTGCAACGAGGGCGTTTACCCGGAAGAGCGCAGCGAAGATTTTTACCCGGCCGAATGTAATGAGGACGTGGTAGCCGACTAGCGCAGCGACGGCGGACGTTTACCCGGCCGAGCACAGCGAGGACGTGGTGGTGGCGGTACCCGCTCCGACAGGGGCGAAGACGCAGCGCCAGAAACCACACAAATTACTGACATACAGCAGATTACAACTTTGACTGCCACCGCATTGTTTTTCCTCAAAAAGTACGGCATAGTTCTCCAAGCCAAGATTTATGAATCTTGACTTACTCTTTTTCCGTCTCGCGGCGTTAAAAAGCCTCGCCATAGCTTAGGCTATGTCTACGTTTTTTGCTTAGCCAGCCGAAAAAATAGCGGCGTCAATTTTTCACTCATCTTAGCTTGGAAAACTATAACTTTGCTCAATGAAGATAGCCAATCCGCTATATGACCATGCCTTCAAGTACCTGATGTCGAACGACAAACTGGCGCGCAAGGTGCTGTCCGTCATACTCGAAAAAGAAGTACCCAAAGGCTTTGAGGATATAGCCGAATACCTACAGCGCCCCCTACAGGAGGAAGACATACGCGCAAAGCTGCGCGCAGAAGAGGAAGTAGAGGCCATGTTTGCTCAGCAAGAAGCCGAGAACGCCTACTACAAGCGAACAGCAGAGGAAGAGCGCAGGCAAAAAGAGGAGGCAAAGGCACGCGAAGAGGAAGAGCGCAGGCAAAAGGAAGAAGAGCGCAGGCAAAAAGAAGAAGAGCGCAGGCAAAAAGAAGAAGAGCGCAAGCAAAAGGAAGAAGAGCGCAGGCAAAAGGAAGAAGAGCGCAGGCAAAAGGAACAAGCGTTGGAGCAGGCACGCGAAGCCCGAATCAAATTGGCTCGCTTGCTGCTGCGCTCCGGTATGTCTGTCAAAGATGCCGCGCTTGAAACCGGCCTCTCGGAGGATGAGCTAAGCGAGTTGGATTAATAGGGCCGAACTTCCTCAACCTGCGTCAAAACAGGCAACATTAGCCTCCTTTCAGCAGGTTGCCCCGGCCAAGGGATGGAAGCGGTATACCCGCCCCCAAAGGCGGGTATAAGAGCGGACAGCCCGGCCGCCGCGCCGCCCGGCATCAACTTTCACATAGCAACAACGCATTTCGGGCGGCGCGGCGGTGGCCCCAAAAAAAAATACACGTATTAGTGAGTGGGTTTGTCTTTGGGGGGGGCGCTGGCGTGGAAGTCCTGTTGGACGCGCAGGGCATAGTCGTCGAGGAGTTGGAGGATGCGCTCGCGGCTGCCGGAGCGAAGGATGAAGCCGACGTGGTGTTTTTTATCGATCCGCCATACCACTTCGGGGTCGGTGAAGCTGCTCATATCGGGGTGTTCAAAGCGGCTGAGCGATACGAGAATGCCGGCGTGGTCGTAGCGGGGCTGTGGAGCCTGGTAGGCTTGGCCGTGGGCCATGGCCGACTCTAAGCGGGCCCATTCGGCCCACAGATTGATGCCGGAGGAAAACTCGACCATTTCGGCTAAGTGGGCGCCGCCTACGCGAGAGCTGGTTTCGAGGAAGTAGTACTGGCCGTCTTCATTGGAGCGGATAAACTCGGTATGCGAGGCGCTGAATTGCATGCCGAAGGCTTTCATCACCTGCCCGGTGAGTTTTTGGAGGGCTTTGTCTTCCTTGCTGCCGAAAGGTACGGTGCAGGAGCGGAAGATGCCGCCCCCGTGGGCTACTTCCATGGGCGTGGCTAAGTACTGGGATACGCGGCAGAAGGCGACCTTGCCGTCGACGCTGAGGGCGTCGGCATGGAAGACGGCGCCGGGTTTGAACTGCTCGATGAGGTAGCGGTGGCGTTCGTCGCCGAGGTTGTCCAATACCTGCCAGAGTTCTTCTGCGGAATGCACTTTTTTTATGCCGGTGGCGCTGGCTTCGGCTCGGGGTTTGACGACCCATGGCGGCGACACCTTTCGGGTAAATTCGTCCACATCGGCGTCGTGGAAAAGGGCCGAAAATGCCGGCACCGGTATGCCGGCGTCGGCGGCTCTCATGCGCATGGCCAATTTATCGCGGAAGTAGCGGGCTGTGGTTTGGCCCATGCCGGGCACGCGAAATTCTTCGCGCAGGTAGGCTGCCTTTTCCACATCGAAGTCATCGAGGGATACGATTCGGTCGATGCGTTGCTTGCGTTGCAACCAAGCGAGCCCCTTGCCGATGTCGTGGAGGTTTTCGGGAGAGTTGTCTTCGTTATCCATGAAGAAAAACTCGTCGACGGAGTCGCGGGGCCAGGGCTCATCGCGGAGGCTGCTCTTGGTGAGTAGGAAAACCGTATTGCCGGCCGCTTTGCAGGCGCGCAGGAAATCAACGCCTTTGAAGTAGAACGATACGCAAAGAAAGGTCATCGACTTGGTCATTATTGGGTGAAACGAACGCAGTACCTTATTCTGTGGGCTGAAAGATAGGAGTATCCGGTAAAATATCTACAATCGGCGCCAAGAAAGGAAAATAATTTTTTGCTCGCTTTACGATGCCAATACTTCGACCTTCACGGTTTCGATGCGGGTGGAGGTTACGGATTCGAGGGAGAAGCGGAAGCCGTCGATTTCGATGACGTCGCCTTCGGTGGGTATCTGGCCGGTGGCCGTTACGAGATAGCCGGAGAGGGTGTGGTATTCGCCCTCGGGGAAATTGAGGTTGTATTTGTTGTTGAGGTAGTTGATTTCGAGGCGGGCGGAGAAGCGGAAGGCGTTTTCGGCCAGCGGCTCTTCAACGTATTCCTCTTCGTCGTATTCGTCGTCGATTTCTCCAAATATTTCTTCCAGAATATCTTCCAGCGTAATGAGGCCGGATACGCTGCCAAACTCGTCGACGACACAGGCGATGTTGTTGCGCTCGGCGATAAAGTTTTGCATAAGATCGCTGACGCGCATGACTTCCGGCACGAAGGTGATGTCGAGGATGAGCTCACGGATGGACTGCGGCCGCTCGAAGAGTTGCTGATGGTGGACATAACCGAGGGTTTGGTTGATGTCATTGTCGATGATCAGCAGGCGTGAGAGCTTGGTTTCCACAAAGAGGGCTTCCAATTCTTCGACGGTGGCGTTTACGTCTATGGTTTCGATTTCGGTGCGGGGCACCATACACTCGCGCACCCGTACATCGCGAAGGTTGAGGGCCTTGCCAAACATCTCCTTATCGATTTCTTCTTCCTGCTCGGTGCGGGCATTTTTGACGAAGTGCTCCAGGTCGGTACGGGTAAACTCCTGGGTTTCCGGCGTCATATTTTGCTTAAAAAACAGGCGCAATAGCCCGTTGGAAGCCGAAGTGAGCAACCAGGTAGGCGGGAGCAGCAGCAGTTGGAACATCTTGAGCGGTACGGCTAAGAGGTAGAGCGCCTCGTCGGCATAGACCCGAAAGAGCACTTTGGGTACAAACTCGCCAAAAATCAGCACCACAACGGTGATGATGATGGTACTGAGCAAAAGTACCAAGCCTTCGCCTGCTATGCCAAAGCGATTGATGAGCAGCGCGTCGACGGGTACCGCCATGAGGGAGGTAAACAACACCAGTACGATGTTATTGCCCACCAGCATAGTGCTCAGAAATCGGGAGGGGTGGTTGTAGAAATCGGCGATGATGGCGCCGCGGGCGCCGCCCCGCTTCTTTTTAAGCTCTACTTTGAGCTTATTGGCCGAAACGTATGCGATCTCGGAGCCCGAAAACAGGGCCGATAGCAGTAATGTGATAACAATGCCGAGGGTTAGCATACGCAGTAATGCTCTGTATTAGGCGCAAAGATACACAAACGCGAATGCAACGCCACAGAAAAGTTACTGCCCGCTGTCGCTTCGGGTAGAGTCGCGGGGTTCATCGACGGTGATGATGCCTTCGACCTGCTGAATACGAGCCTCGCTAAAGTCCTGATTGGCGGTAAAGCCGTGGCCGTAGATAATTTCTTTTGGGGTAGTGATGACGGCAAATTTGCGGGTGTAGACCTCTTTGCGCTTTTCGTCCCAGATGAGCTCTTCGGTTTCGAGTTTTTCGTTGTTTTCCGTCAGCCATACCACGCTGTCGCGGGCCAGCACTTCTCCATCGCGCTCTACGCGCAGGGCGTAGCGGGCCGTGAGGCGGCTGCTGATCTGCCGGTTGGGGCCAAAAAATTCGACGAGAATGCCATTGGTAAATTCCTGGCGCGGCTTCACGGGGTCGGCGTGGTTGAGCATCATCGGCCCTGTGATGCGCACCTTCACCTGAGCGGAATCGCTGTAGAGTATTTCCACCTCCCGGGCCTCTTCCACCTGGGGGTCGAGGCGGGCTAAGAGAGCGGCTACATCGGCCGGATTGTTTTCGCAGCCAAACATCAGCGCGGCCGGGGCCAGCCATATCCAGATGATGCGGCGCAGGTAGTACATGGTCTTACTGGTCTCCATTGATAAACAGTATGCGGGTGACGGCGGCTTCCGGTTTTGCGTTAAAGCCGGCATAGCGCGCATTGGGGGTAGCAAAAACGAGGTAAACGCCCGATTGTACCCGGCGGCCGTTGTAATCGCGGCCATTCCAGATGGCCTGACCGCCAAGGGCCTGGGTTTCAAATACTAATTTGCCGCTGATGTCGGTGATTTTCACGCTGGCATCGCGGGCCAATCCTTCCACGGCTATAGGGCCATCGTACTCGGGGCGCACGGGATTGGGGAATACTTTCACTTCCGAGCGGTTGACCCGCGCGCCTTTGGTGGCGTCGCTCTGGTAGGAAACTACGCCCTTGTCGGTGCCGATAAAAACCTCGCCGGTTTCGTGGTTGATGGCTATATCGCGGATGACGTTATCAGGCAGGGGCGAGTTGAGCTCTGTGAAATAGAGGATTTCCTCCCGGCCGTCGGCCGACATGAGGTAGAGGCCATTGGTGGTGCCTATCCATTTGCGGTTGGCGCCGTCTACGGCTATGCTCAGCACCGTTTGGGTTTTGAAGAGGTATTCGGCAAAACCGTTTCGCTCCACTACGCGCAGGGTGCCGGCGCAAGTGCTTTCTATAGCGGCTTGGCCGCATTCAAAAATAACGATGCCCTGAGCCGTGCCCACCCATACGTCGCCATCGAGGTCGATGGCTATGCAGCGCACATCCGGGGTAGGCAGGTTGCTGTTGCTGGAGGTGATGGCCCGGCATTGGTCGTCGGAGGCGTCGTCGAGCTCTCCTTCATCAAAAACCAGCAGGCCGGCCTGAGAGCTGCCCTCCACCACCCACTTGAAGCCTGTGGCGGGGTCGACGGCGATCTGAAAAGGGCGGCTGAGGCCGCAGGTTTTCGAGAAACTGTGCCAGGTTCCATCTGCCTTGAGGGCATGTATGGGTTTGCCGTCTTTGGCGGTTTCATTGCTGATCCAGAGGGTTCCCTCTTCATCGAAGGCCAGCCCGCTGACCCGGGTGCGTTTGAGGTCGCCGGAAGCGTTTTGCAGGGGAGAGTTGGCGTCGTTATAGAGCGTAAACTGCTCGCGGTCCCACTCCAGCAGGCCTTCATAAAACGAGCCGGCGTAAACTTTGCCATTTACGGGGTTTACGGCGATGGTGATGACGTCGAGCACATCGTCGTCGCGCTGGCTGGGCAGGTCGAGGCCTGGAACGAGGCCCTGAAAAGCGGCTGTATTCCAGCGGTTGTAAATGCTCCACTGGCCGTCTTTGAGGGAGGCGACACCATGATCGACGCCCCGGGCCGAGAGGGTTTGAAACAGGCCGCCCGTAGCCATCCAGAGTTCGTTTTCGTATACGGCCAACTCCCAGTTGAGCTCAGAGTAGGGCGAATTGAAGGATACGTATTGGCACAGCCCGTCGCCGACGCTTTGTACGTAGCGAAAGTCGCGCCACTCGTCGCCAAACCACACCCGCCCATACTGGTCGCCTACGGCGTAGTTGGTGCGGCCGATGCAGCCTGGCGCCAAGGCGCCCCCCAAGCCGGCCGAGGTAAAATACAGGGCCTTGCCATTGCCGCAGGGGCCGCCTTCGCAACGATAGCCCGCAATGAGGTTGGGGCCCTCGGCGCTGAGGTATTTGACGGTCAGGCCGGCGGTAGTTTCTTCGTAAAAAAGCGCCGGGGCGCCGCCTTCCTCCAGGCGATAGATGGAGCCGTCTAAGGCAAGGTACAGCCTGCCTTCAAAAGTGTTGATGGCCGTGCAGTTGTAGTCGTCGGGGAAGCCGTCTTCCGGCCCCAGCCATTTCCAGGTATTGAAGTCGTTGATGTTGAGCTCGCTCAGCGGCACGCGATATACGCCGTCGTCGGTAGCGGCATAAAGCAACCCGTCGTGTGTCGCTACAGAAAGCACCGGACGGCCTGTGAAGGTAGTAAAGACAAAAGTCTCGGTATTCAAATCGAGGGCCGACACCCCATAGCCCGCCGCCAAATAAAGCAAGCCGTTGGGCGCTACGTAAATATCGTTGATGCTTTTATCGCCGGTGAAGTTGGTAAAGTTGCGTATCTGTACCAGGGTGCGCACTTCGCCATCATACCATAGATCGATGATGCTGTTTTCATATACGACCACCAGCACCTGCTTTTCAGGCACGTACCGGATCATGCGGATGGCTGCCTCGGTGAGGCCGTCGACTTTGGTGATGTACCGGGTGGAAAGTTCCTGTTTATCCAAAGCCAGCAGCGCCTGAGGCGTAGCGTAATAAATGGTTTGCTCGCTCTGGGTCACCCAACTGCCGATGCGATAAGGGAGATGCGACCGCCACGACCCAATGGGCAATACGTTTTGGGCTTGCAGCAGCCCGCCTGCCGCCAGCGCGGCTACCAATAGGCTTGTGTAGAACAACCGAACCATAATTGACATAACTTGAGTAGCTTGTAAAAACGACTTGGCGCCGTACAAAGTTGTTCATTTAACCGCGAGAGCGAATGCGCTATTGTTTGAATCGCATATTTTAAGGCGCTCAGTCGCGGTATAGTCGGCTGCCTTCCAGATATCGAAACACCGGCTCAGGCACCAAATAGCGCACCGACTTGCCGGCGCGCAGGCACTGCCGGATATAGGTGGCCGACAACTGCATCAAGGGCACTTCAAATAAGCGTACAGCCGGATGCGCCGCCAACTCTCCTTCGGGATAATCGGGGCGGCGGTAGACGTAGATGGCGTAATCGCGCAGGATGAGCTCGTAGTTTTTCCACTTGGGCAGGGTAGCTAAGTTATCGCTGCCCATGATGAGTACAAACTCGCGGTCGGGGTACTTTTCGCGCAGGTAAGCCAGCGTATCGATGGTGTATGAGGGTTTGGGCAGGCCAAACTCGATGTCGGAAGCCCGAAGCGCCGGCGCGTCGTCGATGGCCAGCCGCACCAAGTGCAGCCGATCGTGGTCGCGGGCGAGGCTTTGCTTGGTCTTCAGCGGATTATGCGGGCTCACCACCAACCACACCTCTTCCAAGTCGGTTTGGGTGGCCATGTAGTTGGCAATGATCATGTGCCCGGTATGCACCGGGTTGAAAGAGCCAAAAAAGAGCCCCGTTTTGCGCATGTAGGCCTTTGCGTTGAGTAGAATAAGCAATTATCGGCGCGAGCGCTTGCCGTAGGTGGGGCAGCGCAGGTCGCCAAAGTAATACATTAGGCCTACGCCGGCAAATACGTACATATCGTTGCGGCCGTCGTCGCCGCGTTGGCGACCCTGGCGGCCCAGCGGCCCGAGGTCTTCGCCCGGCTGGGGAATGGAGCGGTCGGAGAGGTCGGCGGCGATTTGCCCCCGCGACCGGATGAGATCGCTGCGATCGGGGTATACCGTGCTTACATCGTCTAAATAATCGGTATTTCCATAGCGGGCGCCTATGCTAAAATCGAGGCTCCACTCGTAGGTAAGGTCCAATTTGATGCCAAAGCCGTAGGTAAAAGCCCGCGCCAGGAGGTAATACTCCTCGCCTTTAAACTGGCCTTCGGTGCCCAACTGCCGCAGTTCGTACACTTTGCCGTTGAGCTCAGCGGTAGGATTGTAGTAAAACACAGAGAACCCGCCAAAAAGGTAGGGCGAAAAGAAGTAATCCCGGGTGCCGTGGTCGTAGGGCAAGAAGTTGAACTCAAACTGGGCCGTGCCTTCCACCACTTCCGACTGGAAGCTCAGGTTGCGGGCCTGCTCGAAGGGGTTGCGGCTTTCCGAGTCGTAGGCTTCCACCGTGCCATAGTGCCCGCCGAGGCGAAAACAGAGCCGGTCGTTGAAATTGTACCGGGCGCCAATACCGCCGGCTAAATTGACATTATTGAGCCGATAGTCGGTATTCAGGTCGCCAAAATAAGTAACGGCCCCGACCCAGGGCCCCAGCTCCCAGCCTTTCATCTGCGCTTGTACGGTAGCGGCAGCCAACAGGCTCAACGCACTCAAAAACCACATTTTGTAAAACGAAAAACGCTTCATATCTCTAATTTTCGGGGCACAAAGATAACACTTCTTTTCGGTGCGACCCAGTTGATGGTTCTAAAACGGCGCCCGGATGTGCCGTGGTATGAATTGGGCCTGTAAAATAATTTTTTATCGAACAGCGTTCTAAGTCTATTCAACCGCCCTGCGTCCGGGATTGTTACAGAAAAAAAGGACGCCGCAAGCGACTATTCCGTGGTTTGTTCTACTCTCGCCTCATGGGTCGGCGCACGCAGCCAGCGGCGCAGCCGATAACAACGGATGCTATCTATGCCAAACCGAATTGCCATGCTGCTCATGGTCGGGCTGCTCCCCTTGCTACAAAACGGGCTGCTGCACGCCGAAACGCGTCACATCCACGTACTCTGGATGCTCGACAGCGAAAATCAGGACTACGTCATCCGCGAAGGTTGCCGAAGTATTAAACTGGGCTTGGAGCAGGAAGTACTGCTCATGCAGCGCGAGCTGGGCGTAGACCGCATCTGGGACTACGACATCAGCGGCGCCAACTTCAGCTTGGCCCGCCTCGATCAGGTGCTCGAATACGAGCTCGAATATCAGGAGCGCGACATCGTCATTCTGCTGTATGTAGGGCATGGTTTCCGCGACGAATCCACCTCCGGCGCCCTACCCAAACTCTACTTCAACAGCTACACCGAGTCGGTGGCTTTAGCGGAGCTGCAAGAGCGCATCTTAGACAAGAAGCCGAGTTTGCTGCTCACGGTGGCCGTAGCCTGCAACGTAACGGTGCAAAACTGGGGCGTTCCCCCACCCTATCTGCCCGTCAACGACGCCCCCGACGTGGTGAGCTTAGCGCCCCGGGCCGACCGGGCCGAAGCCTACCGGGCGCTCTTTGGCGAAGAAGAAAATTATACCAAATGCGTCGACCTTGTCAGCGCAGGCGAAGAATTTTATACCTTTATCTCCGCCGATGGCGGAATCTTTTTCAACTCGTTTTTGTACGCCCTCAGAGAGGCGGTCAGCGGCCGCGCCTACCCCGGCTGGGAAAACGTATGCCAGGCCATCACAACCCAGACGGTTGAGCGATCGGGCCGAAAAGGGCTACGGCAGCAGCCTTTCTGCCGCTACTACGTGCGCATCAACCCCGTAGAGGTAAATGTGCCTGCCCAGGCCGGCTTTACCTGGAGGCGCAGCCCCTGCGAAACCCAGGCGCGGGAGATCAGGCGCAACCAGCGGCAGGAACTGCGCGACCTCAGGCGCATGCACCGCACCGCCGTACAAAACGCACGCCGGCAAAACATGCCTGCCCCCGACCGAAGGCTGCTGCTCCAGCAGCAGGCTGTAGAAGTGGAGCAGGCCAAGCTCCGGCATCAGAAGGATTACGTTCGCCATTTGCAACAATGTCGTTAATTAACCATTATTGACTGTTATGCGAAAGTTCTTGCTAATCGTTATTGCCTTAGCCCTGTTCATAGGCAGCGGCTCGCTGATGGCTCAGCCCCAAAACCTCGGCTCCGCCGACGTCGTCAACCAGCCGCCGCCGGCTACGGGCATCAATACGCCCCCTTTGAGCCCGGATATCGTGCCCACCAAAACCGAACAGGAAGTGTGGCTATCGATAGGCGTGCTCATCTTTGGCGTCATCGTCATCTTAGCGCAAGCCATCCTGATGCTCAAGCGAGAAGAAACCTTAGGCGAGTCGTTTAAGTACCTCAGCGTAACCCTGATTGTGGTTGGCGCCCTCTTCCTCGTCACCGCCGGTTATGGCAATACCCAGATCGCGCCCATCATTGGCTTGTTGGGCACTGTAGCGGGCTATTTGCTGGGCCGTAGCCAACTCGGGGAGGGCGCTAAAAAATAAACCAAACCCCATGCGTCGTATTTGGATTGTGCTCATTTTGTGCATCGCTGTCGCGGGCAGCCTCGGGGCTCAACCCGATCGGATTATCTATTTCCCCGATACAGGCCGCTACCTCGCCCAGCTCGATCCGGGCGACGAGTTATTGCAGCGCAACATACTGATCTCCAACCGGGAGGCCTCTTTTAACGTGTCTTTTACCCTCAGCTTCGACCAGCAAAACTGGGCAGGCTATGCCCTGGGGCCACGCTATTCTTCTATCTTCGGGCTACAGGGCCGCGAGGGCTGCTTCATCCGGCTGCGCACCCGCGCCCCCGACGGCGGAATATTAGATGTAGTCTACTACTTGGTGCGCGGCAAGTGCTATACCGTGTACTGGAACATTCAAGACAAACGCTGGGATGTGACGGAGAATCGGTGTAGGGAGTGAGCGGTGAACGGTGAGCGGTGAACGGTGAGGGCGTGCCCCCCGGCCCCTTGAGCGGCATGCCCTGGCGAAGGAATATTTTACCCCAAGGGCCGGGGGTCGGGTGTTCCGCTATTATGGCCCTCCTTTACCCCGTGGAATATACGCTCCGCTATTCCACGGGGTAAATCGGGCCATACCGCTGCACCCCCTCACGCGGCTCCGCAGCGGCATGGCGCTCCCTAAAATTGGGCGTAATTTTACTGGACTTGTTTTGCGCTACATTCCTATAGTTCTCCAAGTCAGGATGCACAAATCTTGGCTTGGAGAACTATAACAGCGTCACATTCCCAGCAGTGTCACCTCCTTGCCCTCCACTTCGCGAATTTCCCTGCGCAGCCGCGCTTCCCAGGGCAGCTCCTCGGAGGGTTTCTTTTCAAATAGAATCAGGTAGCCCGATTTTTGGCCTAATTTATCCATATAGCGGGCTATTTGGCGCAGTCCGTCGGGCTCGGAGCGGGCGTTGTGGTTCATCTTCAGCTCGATGGGGATGACCTGGTCTTTCCAGAATACCGCCAGATCGGTGCGTCCGTTGCCGATGGCCATCTCGCGCTCAATGCGCCCGCCGCCGTTGATGATGCGCTGCAGGAAGGCCATGAGCAACAACTGGTGGCCCGCTTCTTTGTACTCAAAACGCTCCAACCACGATTCGGAAGTCCAGCGATAAAAATCCACAAAGGCTTCCAGCAGTTTGTCCATATCCAAGGAGCCGTCGGGGCGCAGGTACCAGGAGGTCTGGGCGATGTCCTGATTGATGCTCTCCTGAAAGCCGGTGTTCATAATCCGGGTGATGATCTCCCGGTAAATGGGGTTGGCAAACTGCACCGGGCTTTTGGTTGTGATGATGCCCAAGTCGCGGCAGTAGCGCAGGTTGTTGTCGGCGCCGTCAAATTGGATATCGCCCCCATTGATGATGTTCAGTACAATGGGCTTTACGCGGGGGTCGTTGATCTTGTCGGCTAAGCTGTCTAAGTGCGTCTGCCGCTGCGCGATGAGGCGCTCTTTGGCTTCCTCTACTAAGTTGGAGGTGATGGGGCGGGCGTAGTCGTTTTTCAGCATTTTGGCTACAATCTCATTGGCTAAGGCGTTGGTGAGCCAGGGCTGGCCGCCGGAGTAGGCATACAGCTTTTGGATGACCTCCTCGGGGAATGCCTGCCCCGTATCGTCGGTATGTTGTTGCAGCAGGCCGCGCACTTCTTCAAGGCTGAACACCGGCAGAAAAAACGACTCCGCTTTAACGTTGAAGGGCGAGCCGGCCCCGATGGAAGGGTTATCGGCCCGGGCGCGCATCCGGTACTCGCGTATGTCGCGCAGCCCCACCAAGGCAATGGATTGTGGAAAACCCGCAGGCCGCGCCTGAAAGCCGTCGCGCAGTTGGCGCAGCGTGGAGATGAGCACGTCGTCGTATAGGGCGTCTACTTCGTCGAGGAGCAAGACGACCGGCTTGTCGAGGGCGCCACACCAGTCGCTGAGGTATTTTTGTAACAGGGACGCGCTTTTTGAATAGTTCTCTGGTGCGCGCGGCCGCTGAGACTTTTCCAGAAAAACGGCTGTCATACGATACATCGCATTGACGAATACTTCATTCGCGGCTTCCACAGAAATGCTCGGATAACCGGCCGACTCCAATGAGCATACCGTAGCCACGTACTTCCCCTCCCGATTGAGGCGATGCGCCAACGAATGCAAAAAGGTGGTCTTGCCCGTTTGGCGGGGCGCATGAATAAGGAAGTATTGTTTGGCTTCAATGAGCCGCTCTACATCATCGTACATATCCCGGAAAGGATTGACCATGTAGTGGTCTTCCGGTTTGCATAGTCCGGTGGTGTTAAAGAATCGCTTCATAAGCACAAAGATAAGCGATTTTTGGCTTAACGCTATTGCCTCAACAGGAACGAACAAGTATCCCTGACGTAGAACTGCCGATCGATCAATTCGTGAAAAACCACTTCTGCATTCATGCTGGTCTTTTCCAAATTGAACTTGCCCCACATTTCTATGATGTAGGTTTTGTTATCTAAACAATCTATCTCTGCGCTACCGTTCACGAGGATTTCATTTCCATCCGGTTTTTGGTTTTTATTTGAGGATGGTTGGTTTTTTAGATTTTAACGTGACTGCTGCCGCAGTGCTGACGTTTAGGATGCATTTTCGCATATTCGTTGTTCTCGGTTTTTAGTCATCTTGTTGGTTTTTTAAAATTTCAGCAACTTCTTTTTCCGAAAGTTCTACTGAAATAGCGATAATATTCAAGGGTATATTATTTTGATGAAGTTGCTTTACAACTCTTTCGATTCGTCTTTTTTCTGCCAATTCAATCCTGCCTTTTTCATCTTGTTCTCGGATGCCCGAATAAATATAGGCATCATATGCTTCCCTCGTCCAATTATGCTGTGCCGCTTCTTCATAAGCCTCTTTCAATCCTTCGTCGTCAACGTTGTCGGGCATGACTTCTAAATCTTCCGCGTACTTTATGAAAAAAGTCCATTTATCTATTATATTTTTAAGTTCGTGCCCTTTTTTATTAAATTTTTTCAATTCAATAAACCTAAATTTCAAATCCTTAAAACCGTTCTCTCCTGTTGCTTCGTCAATGATGGAATGAGAAGACAGGTAATCCTCTCCGATGAAGTAGTCAAAATTTAAGATGCCGATGAAATAGACAGGACGTAAAAGTGGATAATCATCGCCCGAATTGATTTGCCCTGCATAATCCTTGCTCGTGTAATAAAGCACCCGCTTATCGAAACCTGCTGGTTCGGCAACTTGCATCTCAACGATAAAGGTTGAACCTTTCTCGTCTGTAGCCCTGACATCAATAATTGAAGATTTTTCCCCGGCAATACGGGGAAGTTGGAAAGGATTGAGCAAAGTCACTTCCTTCACTCGGTCTTGACCCTCTAAGCCGAGAACCGCATTGAGAAACGAAATCAAAATAATTTTTTTGTTCTCGTTCCCGAATATTTTACGGAAAGCAACGTCGTTTTTTACATCTACAAATTTCATTACACTTAAAATTTATCCTCAAAGATACAACAAATCAGCCTTTTAGGTAGTTTAGCGCGTGTTCGGAAATCCATCAATCGGCTACAAGCTGCAAATTTCATGCTGCACTTCGTTGGCTTTCTTCGTCGTAGCTGCCGGCTACATCTGTGAAAGCCGCCTTGTTCAGTACAAAATTTCCTCGCTTTCGCACGATCATGAATTCCCGAACATGCGCTTAGCGCTACGCCGCCCCCCTTTCCACAACAATTGACGCCAAATTAACGACAATCGATTGGTTATCAATCCAATAAATTGCTACTTTAAATCATTTTCATACAAACATAGACGATTTTTAACCCTATTTCAAATCATTCGACCTGTTCTGCGGCACTAGGACGCGATACACACAAACCCTCCCAACGCATGACTATGGCTACTATTGCCTCAACAGGAACGAACAAGTATCCCTGACGTAGAACTGCCGATCGATCAATTCATGAAAAACCACTTCTGCATTCATGGCGGTCTTTTCCAGATTGAACTTGCCCCACATTTCTATGATGTAGGTTTTGTTATCTAAACAATCTATCTCTGCGCTACCGTTCACGAGGATTTCATCTCCATCCGGTTTGGGTATATACTGGCAGGCAGCAGGGAAATTTAAATAGCCAATGCCGTTGAAGAAAAAATTAAAATCGCGTCTTTCTGCCGTATTATCGTCGTCTACGTTCATTTGAAAAATTATCTCCGATCCGCAGAAACAGTCCGGTTCCCCTATCATCAGGAACTTTCCTCTTGTTTTTTCAATACAGGAATAATCCGTCGGCTCATTGCCCAATTCGTAAAAGCCTTCCGGGCATTTACATTCCCCATTTTCGTACACGTAATTGGTGTGCCAACTGCACTCGGCAGCAGCCAAATATTCCGCTCTCTCGCGGTCATTGTCCTTTCTACAGCCGGCAAAAAAAGCGGCAATCAGGATCAAAATCACTATTGGACTTAGCTTCTTCATCTTTTGGTTTTTATTTGAGGATGGTTGGTTTTTTTAGATTTTGCGGTTATGCTGTGCGTCGGCCCGACCGTTTAGGGAGGGTTGTCGCACAGCGTGTGTAAGAGGCAGTTTTATTTCTTTTTTATGAATAGTATTTTTCATTCTTCCACTACAGATTCCTCACTTTTAAACAAAAAAATCAATGTATTTCAAATGCCCCGTTTCCATAGAAAAAATCAATCTGAGTGTTGAACAATATTGAGTTTGAATGGCTCCACAATATGTACCAAATTCTTCACCATTGTATCTTACAAACGGGCAAGGGCCATAACGGTAACGTAGTTTAATGAAATAGAAATACGAGAATTCTTTGTCTACATGGTTATTACCAATACATGTAGGCTCTCCAAGTGACTGCTTGATAAAATCAATATTCAATTCCTCCGGGCAGGAGTAAGCGTGATTATGGAGATAGTTTTGAGGGAATATTGTATTAAAAAATCGCTCATAACTATTTTTAAAGTCATCAAAAAAATAGAAAGCGGTTGGCTGGTTAATAATAGAATAAATCTGGTACTCAGGATAAAGGTTATCCTCAATAGGATAAAATAATCGAAGGTAAGTCCAAAGAGCTCTTTGACATCTGGTTAATTGAGACGGATCAATGGATGTCCAAGGTTCTGAGGGTGGTGGAGGAATATCATTCCTGTCTGATCTTTGGTAATAAGCGATTGAGTCTGCCCCAATTTCATCAACAATCATTTCTTCTAATGCTTTCTTGCTGTGACAAGAAAGCATTAGAAGAGGAAGGGTCAGCACTCCCACGATAGCTGTAATTTTTGAATTCATATTTTGATTATTTTTGCATACCCAAAATTGTAGCTGTCCGAAAGGATTGAGCCGGTTGCGGGTTTTTGAAATATCATAAACAAATGATTTTCAGCTATTTGACTAACTTTGAGTTCGCAATAACCAAGATTAAATCAAACAGACTGAAAACCGATGACAAATTTACAAAAAACTATCAATCAGGCAATTCCAGTTTACTTCAATGAAGATGATTTTAACGAATTTATCTTGCCACACCTTTGTACTGGGTCTCGGGGGCCGAAGACTAAGCTGCCTCTTTGGAAAATATTTCACTACAGCCTACACATACTTTGTATGGATGAGCAGTGGAAGATGCTGCCCATTGAGAAAGGGCCTTACGGCAAGCCGGAGGGGTCTTTTCCAGATTGAACTTGCCCCACATTTTTATGATGTAGGTTTTGTTCCATAAGCGGCAATCAGGATCAAAATCGCTATTGGACTTAGCTTCTTCATATTTTGGTTTTTATTTGAGGGTGGTTGGTTTTTTAGATTTTACGTGACTGCTGCCGCTGGTGCGACGATTAGGAGCACTTGCCGGTAGCAGAGAGTTATACTTTAACAACATCTTTCAAAATGTCTTTGATTTCTGACACAAATTCTCGTCCTTTTGCAATTGCATTTGTGCCGCCCATCGTGTCATAAACAATTGAGGTGTTCTCAATTGCTTCGTTAAGTAAATCATCTGTAATAGATGATATATCTAGCTCCGCAATATCTTTGGCGAGAGGGGATAATTTCGTTGTCATTCTACATACTACATACATAGAAACATGAAACCTAATATCGCCAATTTGTGATCGCGTCAATTTAGGATTAAAGTTTTTTAGAGCATTCTCAACCCTTAGGTGGATCACAATTAATTTATAGTAAAGTTCTATTGGTATCTTTTCATTGAATATAGCTTCATAATCTGAACTGTTTTTTATAAGAGTGGAAGGTCTTGCGCGAGCATAATCAGGTTTTTGCTGTAAACCAGACATTACAATTTGCGCAAGGAATGGGATACTAATAATTTTATTTATAGGCCGTAATTGGTTTTTATGGTAGTTTTTTCTTCGGTCATAATAATATCCCTTAGCGAGCAAATAATCTTCAATATCTCTATGGATAGGATCGGTTGCTCTCAAAGAGGCAGATGGTATGTTAGTTTGACTATTTGTTGCTTTTATTACTTTAAGCCGGCTTTTTTCGTTAATTGTTTTTACTACTCTAAGCAGTATATTTCTATCCTCAACTTCAATTTTATTTGTTCTGAAATAATTGTAAACTTCAAAAGATGTTTGCAGGCCGTTTACAATTTGCGGCTCTTCAATTTGTAATTTTTTGCTAGCAAACGAGGCATCAGATGCGGTAATAGTAATTCCATTATTCAACCACCAAAAATCCTCAGGAGGGTTTGAATCCATTAAGGTTTCTTTTATTGCCGAATTTACCTCAACTGTTCCTTGATAATCTCGGATATTCGAATCAAAAAAATATTTTATTAGTTCTCCATTTTCATCAGAAATAAATTCAAAGTAGTTTTTAAGTGGTGCGATTGCAATATAACCACCATCTTTTGTCGAAATTGGGTTGTCCAATAAAGTTATTCCTTTTGATTTAATTTGTTCCTTTCTAGATAGTTCAATTAATTTTGTTGCAGTTAGGAAGTCAAAATTAATTTCTGCTTTATCAAAGTGCTTATTGATAATGTCTCTTAGGTTGTTTACTTTCCTTTCTACATTTGGGTTAACCTCTATTCCTTTTGAAGCATAAAAATAATGAAATCTTAGACTTGGAAATTTTGATGCAAGATGAAGATATTGTTTTTGAAATACCTCTCTGTTGGTTAGCAATTCTCGATTATAGACCGTAGATAATTCTTCTTTTGATTTGTTAAAATCAAACAAGTCATTAGCGGAAGAAATACATTTCTCAATAGCGCTTTCGCTAAAACCATTGCTATTTTTTGATTGAATAATGAAAAGATCAATAATTGAGTTTCTTTTCCCATCTATCAAATCCGTATCCCTTTGCACAATCTCAGAGTTTACAAAAGTGTAAATTGAATCAATGCCGCCATCGCCGCCACCATCCACTATTCCTTCGCTCAACTCGTCGTAAGAGAGTTCATAGTTTTTTAGCACCTGACCTGTGACGAACAAATGAAAAAAATCATCTTCACTCAGTGCTGATCCCAATTCGGATCTTTGTTGGCTAAGCAAGGTGTTCAAAATAATTTGGTGATTTGTCGACATATATGTATTGTTTTAAGTTTAGTATAACGGTTGGCATAAATGTCGTTGCGAGCTTTTGCTTGCAATGAACATTTTATGCCTTGTTGTACACCGTCTTTCTTATTAGCCATATTGATTTAAACTTGCCAACAATTTTTGAGGATTTCCTAATAAATCAGGGTTGTTGTCCAAGTATTTCATTTTTTCAGTAGTTAATGTTAATACTACCACATTCTCTTCACCTTCTGGATTTGTCATTTTTATTAGAACCAGAGAACCAATTTTAATTGCTGCATTTTTAACTCCATTTAATGATTTTAGAAGCTTTTCCGCAGCTTCAGCTTTTTTTAAGTCAATATCAGCTTGGGGATTTTCCAAATGTTTTAATTCCAATGCTTGCTCAATCTTTTTTAATCTTTCTTCAGTCTCTTCTTTGGTAAAAAAGTTCTTGATCCTTGCTCTGAGACTTCTAAACCAACTACCTCGAATAATTTCTCCTTCTTCTTCTACAATTATTTCAAATTCATCCAAAAGAAATTTGAAGTTATTATAAATTTCCAATGCTTTCTCTTCATCGTTCGTGTCCAAATAAATTTGACCAATTAGTCTTTTATCTTCTGGGTATTTATTTGAAAACCCAGCAGCAACCGCAACTGCAGCTGCTGCTGGTTCTATGCCATATTCCTCTTTCAGAATTTCTGCAAGTTCATTAACTTCTTTTACAGTCAAATTGACTAATTTTTCGTCAAGGACTTCTTTGATTTTTTTCTTGTCATTCATTTTTATTTTATTTTGATGGTGTACAACTCATCTATACCCGCCAATCCCCTCTACAGGCCCAATGGCGTGTATACGCCCAGCGCTGATTGTATATACGCCACTACGGATACATCAAAACGCACAATGCGCATTTTACTTACCCCTTATGGCGTATAAATCCCAATGCACGACCGGGCAGCTTCCTCGCTCGATCAAAGCCTGTGGGAGTTCAGCCCGTCACTTTAAGGATTCAAAGTACGTTTGTGCGTATGCAAAGCTAAGTCATTCCCTTTAAAATGTCAATATGAGGTATAAAAAAATGCGCTATGAGTTCCGGCTGTTCAAAGGGCTTTGCGGGCGCTGCCCAAGGACGCGCGCGATGTGCGCATAGATAGTTTTCCAAGCCAAGGCTTGTGCATCCTGACTTGGAGAATGGTATGTCCGTTGTGTTGCTGCTTTCGCGCCTCGGCAGGTAAAGCTTGTAGCGCCAGGAGTAGGCCGTCGGCTATCGGGGCCTTGCGGCAACGATGGGAGCAGGGGCCGCCTCCGGCGGCCAGACCCACCGGAGCTTGGCGGAGGTGGGGCCGAGCGAAGCGAGCTGCGGACAGCGTGACGGCCTTAGCGCCTGTGGGTAGGCGCGCTTCGGGACAAAAATGCAAACAGGCGCTGAGGCCGGGCCGCCCAAACGGCTCAACGCTTTTCCGTCAGCTCGGCGTCGCGTATTTGGTATTGCATGTGCTCGGGGTCGGTATCGTTGAGGAAGAGGCGGCCGCTGATGTTTATTTTTTTGTCCATACTCAGTCGGCGGCGGCGTTCGGGGTCTTTGAGCCATACTTCTACTACCGACTCGGGGCCGGCGTTGCCGCAAAAGAAGCATTGGGTGTAGGGGAAGGCCGACAGCACCAGCAGGGTGTCGATGCCCGTTTCTTCGAGGGGGATGGCGTAGCCGTTGAGGCTGACGAGGCAACTGTCGAGCCATAGCAGCGAATCGGAAAAGATGGGGTATAAAATGCCCGAGAACGCGTCTTCGCCCAGCACCTCGTGGTAGCCTACGCGGGCCAGGTCGGTCCACTGCAACGGATAGCAGCACTGCTGATAATGCGCCGCGTAGGGGCTTGGCGGGCGGGCGGGCTGCCCGGCAGGCGCAGCCGCATCGGGAGCGGCGGGCGGAGGGGGCGCGGCGGAGTTGTCGTTTTGACAGCCGCAGAGCGCCAGGCTCAATGCCACTAAGGCCGACGCCAGGCCGGAGGCCCGGCGCTTTTGTTGTGTTTTTAAAGTTTGCATGGTTTAAAAAAAAAGAGCCAATGGTTGCAACAAAGGGGCGAAGCGCTAATGTGTTGCGCCCCGCCCCTCAGAATAGGTTGTTGTTTATACCCCCAGCGTGACGCGCACGGCATCGAGTACGGCGCGAACGCCTTGGGCGTCGGCGGCCTGAGCGTATACGCGCAGCACGGGCTCGGTGCCCGAGGGGCGAATCATGGTCCATACCCCGTCGGCGAGGATGAACTTATAGCCGTCGATGTTTTCGCGGCCTTGAACGGAGTAGCCGCCGAAGGCCGTGTAGGCGCCGGCCTCGCACTGCCGGATGACTTCCTGCTTTTGGGCCTCGCTGATGTGGAGGTCGTCGCGATCGAAGGAGAAGGAGCCTACCAGTTCGTACACCTCTGCGATGAGTTGTTGGAGCGATTTGCCCGACTTGGCCATAAATTCCAGTATCATGAGGCCGATCCAGACGCCGTCGCGCTCGGGGATGTGGCCTTTTACGGCCAGGCCGCCCGACTCTTCGCCGCCCACCAGCACATCTTCGTGGGCCATGATTTCGGCGATGTATTTGAAGCCGATTTTCGTCACTTCATAGGGCAGCCCAAACTGTTCGGCCATGCGGATCATCTTTTCCGTTACGCTGAAGGTGACCACCACCTTGCCCGAGCGCCCGAGGTAGCGGTGTTGGTACAGGAGGAGGAGGAGGAGAATGTGGTGGCTGTCTACAAAGTTGCCGTCGCTGTCGTACATCCCGATGCGGTCGGCGTCGCCGTCGTTGGCCAAGCCGAGGTCGATGTCGGGGCTATTGCGGATGAGTTCCGAGATTTCCAGCAGATTGCGGTGGATGGGCTCGGGCGCCTGCCCGTGGAAGCCGGGGTTGTCGTCGGAGTGGAGGTGTATGGCGTCGGGGAATAGCTTGCGCATCACGCGTTGGCCTGCGCCGTACATGGCGTCGTAGGCGATGCGGAGGCCTGCGCCCCGGATGAGGTCGAGGTCGAAATTGGCCGCTACATGATCGAGGTACATTTGCTCTAAGTTGCTGTACTCCAGCAGGCCGGCGGCCTTGAGGTCGGCCAGCGTGGGCAGGTCGGCGGGTACGGCTTCGGGCACGAGGTTTTCGACCTCCGTCACCTCTGCCGGAATCATGGGGCCGCCTAAGCTCGACTTCAGCTTGTAGCCGTTGTAGGTGGGCGGGTTGTGGCTGGCCGTGATCACTACGCCCACATCGGCGCCGTGTTTTACTACGCCCAACGACACGGCCGGCGTAGATACAAAGCCTTCGGCTAAGTATACCTTGATGCCGTGCTTGCCCAATACGCGGGCTGTAGTTTCGGCAAAGAGCTTGCCGCCAAAGCGACAGTCGTGCCCGATTACGGCTTGGCGCCCGCCCCGACTTTTCAGCCAGAGCGCCGTGCCTTCAGCTACCCGCTTTACATTATCGACGGTGTAATCATCGGCGATTATGGCTCGCCAGCCATCGGTTCCAAATTTGATGGTTATCATGCCCAAAATGGTTTGCAATGTGGTCTTTGCCGGTAAAAATACATATTTTGGCGAAGTATGTTTTTTCTTTTTTGGGGCCCCGCCGCATGGCATCTACTTTTGATAGCGCCACGGGCGGCGCCGGGTGTTCCGCTCTTATGGCCACGTCCGCTGCCGTCCTTTGAGGGCCGTCAGCGGTCGTAGCCATACCGCTGCACCCCCTGGTCCGACAGGAGTGCGTTTTGCTGGGGCTGCGCCCCGGGGGGGTGTTAAGGGTGTTAAGGGTGTTAAGGGTGTTAAGGGTGTTAAGGGTTTTAAGGGCCCGCCCACTTGGGGTGGTCGGGTAAATTTTAAGGGGGGGTAAGGGCCCGCCCGCTTGAGGCGGTCGGGTAAATTTTAAGGGGGGTAAGGGCCCGCCCGCTTGGGGCGGTCGGGTAAATATTAAGGGCCCGCCCGCTTGGGGCGGTCGGGTAAATGTTGGGGGCCCGCACACTGGGAGGCTATTCCGGATTGTTCAGGGGATTGTTCAGGGGATTGTTCAGAAAAGATGTCAAAAAACAATAGTTGCTGTTGGAAGACATAATCCCTGGCGCAGCCATCTTGGGGTTTGGAGAACTACAAACTCCTTGCGCGCTGATCCAGCTTAAAAGATCGCGTTGCATCCCATCCCCCAATAGTTGCCGCGCCGGATGGCGCCTATGCCGGGCTGGCTGAAGAAGGCGTTGACCTGAGCGCCGTCGCCGGCGGCGGCGGCATCGCCCTGGCGCCAGACGTAGTGGAGGTAGAGCTTGAGGTTGCGGCGGTCGAAGTAGATGTTGAGGCCGACATCATAGGTGCGCTCGCTACCCGACGACATACCGAGGGCGGCGGCGGCGCTTTGTCCTTCGGCCGCAGTTTCGCCGGAAAACGCCATGAACATGGCTGTGGGTTCAAGGAGGTAGCGGCCCGCCCGGAGGTTGTAGCCGGCGCGCAGGTGGCCGGTTTGGGCCAAGGCCTTACCGGCTGTGCCTTCGCGTTGCAGCCATATCCATTCGCCGTCGGCATTGAAGGGGCCCCAGTTGAAGAGGAAGCCCGGGCCGTAGCCTGTGGAGCGGTCGAATCGGTCGGTAGCGCCCTGGTTAGAGGCATTAAAATCGAGAGAAAGGCCTTTCCGCTGGTTGAAGTAGTTGGTCTCATAGGCTATTTTGTAGGCGGTCATTTCGGGCTGACCGAGTTGGAGGGAGAGGCGCCCGGCCCAGAGCGGGGCCCACTTCCGGCCACCGGAGGAGCCGTCGAAGGCGGCGGCCACCGGGGTGAACAGCCCCGCGTTGTAGTTGAGTCCGATGTTTTGGCCTAACCACAGCCCGCCGATGTTGAGGCCCGTAGCGCGGCCCGGGCCGGTACCCACCAAATGGCGGCGTACATAATTTTGCGACATGGCCTTCTCAAAAGAGGTAGTCGCCCAGGCCGTGGTGATGCTCTCGCGCTGCATCTGCGGCCTGAAGTAGCCGGCCGTGAGCACGGGAGCGCTGCGCTTTTTGCCGAGGCGATACTGGCCGAAGGCATCCCATACGCCTACGGCGGGCTGGTCTTTGTTGGTAGCGCCGAGGCCTGCCGAGAGGATGTCGTAGCCCGTTTGGTCGTAAAACAAAGCCAGGGTATAGCCCAAACGCGGGTAGGGATCGCCGCTGAATACAATCCGTGCCCGCCGAAGGCTGACGTTGAAGCGATCGTCGACGGCTTCGTATTGGCTAATTGTGGTATTGAATACTTGCTGCCCGGTGGAATAGGTTCCCCACAACTGCACCATCGTAGTGATTTTGAGGCGGAAACTGTCGGATTTGGGCAGCCATCGGTAGCCTGTGGTTTGACCCGACAGCAGGGCCGGAGCCATGAGCGCCAGCGCAATGAGCCGGCTTGTATGGAGTAGCTTTTTCATATTATCGGGCAATTTTGCTTGGATAGATTCCTCTTTCGGCGGCATATACCGGGGGCAAAGCTGCACATTTTACGGTGTTTTTTTCTGTGACAGGGGTTACACTTCCCTGCAAGCGGGTTATCTTGGCCCACAAAACCGGGCTGGATATGAAAAAAAGACAATCGGGGTGGGTAGCGGCCCTGCTGATCGCTCTCGGCGCAATTCAGGCGCAGGCGCAAACGCTCACTACGGCGCCCTACCTTCAGGATGCCGAGCCCAACGCCATCCGCATCATGTGGGAGACCTCGGCCGCATCGGAGAGCCGCGTAGAATGGGGCGAAACGCCCGCATTGGGGCAGGCTGCGCTGGGCGCATCGCAAACGGGGCAGGGAAACTCCCGCATCCACGATGTGCCGCTGACCGGACTGACGCCGGCCACCCGCTACTATTACCGGGTGGTGGTGGGCAGTTTGGTGAGCCCTACTTACGATTTCATCACGCCGCCCCTGCCGGAAGCCGAGGCCTCTTTCAGCTTGGTAGCCATGAGCGACATGCAGCGCGACGGCGCCAATCCCGATGTTTTCCGACAAATATGCGAGGAGGGCGTTATCAGCTATGCCGCCGGCCGCTTCGGCCCCGATCTGCCCGACAACTTAGCTTTTGCCATCATTCCCGGCGATCTGGTGGATAACGGCAGCAGCTACGCCCAATGGGCCGACTATTTCTTCGCGCCTTCCGCTAAGCTGTTCCGCCATGTGCCGGTATACCCGGTGGCCGGCAACCACGAGAACGACAGCCCCAATTATTTCAAATATTTCCACCTGCCCGAAAATGGCAGCCAGGGCTATATCGAGCATTGGTGGTACAAAGACTACTCGAATGTGCGCATCATCGGCCTGGAATCCAATGCCGCCTACCGGGTACAAGCCCAGCTCGACTGGCTGCAAGGCGTGCTCGACGATGCCTGCGCCAACGAACACATCGACTTTGTATTTGCCCAACTGCACCACCCCTACCATTCCGAACTGTGGCTGGCCGGCAATACCGACTATACCGGCGAGGTGATAACGCTGATGGAAAACTTCTCCACCCTGTGCGGCAAGCCCAGCGCTCACTTCTTTGGCCATACCCACGGCTACTCGCGAGGGGAGAGCCTCTACCACAACCACCTGATGGTCAATGTAGCCTCTGCCGGCGGCAACATAGACTTCTGGGGCGAGTACGCCCAAAACGATTACCCGGAGTACAGCGTGAGCCACGACGATTACGGCTTTGTATGGCTCGATGTGCAGGCTGGCGACGACCCTCAGTTTCTGCTGAGCCGACTGAGCCGGGGCGCCCCCGGTATGCCCCTCGATAATGTGCTGCGCGACAGCGTGCGCATCCGCTTTCACAATCCCTCCCCCGACCAGCCAGAGGGCCTGTTTCCGTACGAAGGCAGCGCCCTGCGGCCGGAGTGTATCCTGTTTAAGGCAGGCCCTTTCCACGACGGCGATGGCGACTTGCAGGGCGCTACCCACTGGCAGGTAGCCTCCGATTCGCTGTTTGAAACCTTAGTGTACGATAAGCTTCGGAGCCATCAAAACTGGTACAACAACGCCGATACCCAGGCCGGCGACGACCTCTCCGACGAACGCATAACTACCCTCGCCCCTGAGCGCCGCTATTGGTGGCGGGTGCGCTACCGCGACCGCAGCTTAGCCTGGAGTTCCTGGAGCGAGGCGCTGTCGTTTGAAACACTGGCTTCTTCCCTCACCCCCAATCTGCTGGAAAACCCCGGCGCGGAAGCCGGCTTAGCCGGCTGGACGGAAGTAGCGGGCTCCTTTGAATCCATCCTCAGCGGCGAGTGTGCCGGCAATCCGGCCCGCAGCGGCGAGCGGTTGTTTGCCGTAGGCGGCGTATGCGAGGAGTTTCCCTACGCCGAGGGGTATCAGCAAGTAGACCTGACCCCCTACGCGGCGGCCGTAGCCGAAGGTAGTGCGGCGGTGCGCTTTGGCGGTTATCTCAGCGACTACAACGGATCCGACCGGCCCGAGTTTCGGCTCGATTTTATAGACAGCCAGGGAGCAGTCATCGGCAGCACGCCTACCCGGGGCATACAAACGCCGGTTTGGACGCTGTTTGACGAATCGGCCATGATCCCGCCGACGGCTGCGCAGTTGCGCTTGGTGCTGATGGGTACCCGAAATGCAGGTACCGATAACGATTCCTATTTCGACGATATGTTTGTGCAGCTCGACTTAGACCCCGGCGACTGCGAGGAGATGGCGCCCGTTTTTGCCCCGGAAGCGCGCCCTGCTGAGGCAGGCCTGATAAAAGTATACCCCAACCCCTGGCGGGGTGAGGCAACGCTTACGCTGGAGGTAACCGATTGGGATGGGCAGCCCTACGAGGCGCAACTCTACGATGCCGCCGGCCGCCTGTTGCGCAACCTGAAAGCATCGGGCGCCCAGTTGCAGTTGTCAGGCTCAGGCTTGCCCGCAGGCGTATACCTGCTGAAAGCCACCCGCCCGGGCCGAAGCTACGGCCACGTGCGGGTGACTAAGGCGCCTTAGCGCCTGTTCGGGAATGTATGGATTTCCGAGAATGGGCTCTTTAGTACCAGCCTGCGCCTAAGTTCCGGAAAGGCCACGGAATAGACAGCAGGATGAGCAGTAAGGCAATGAGGTAGAAGTTGGCAATGCGCTTATGGCCGGCAGCGTCGGGCAACATGCGCTTGCCCTTGCTGTAGCCCACCGTAATGAGGGCAATGGCAATGAGCATACCCGTGATGTGCTCAACCGTATAGAAGCGCAGTACGCTGTCTTTCATCGTAGCCTCCGAAAACTGTACCATCGGGCTGATGAAGTAAAGCGTCAAACCCAGCAGCAATTGAACGTGGGTGAAGATAAAGGCAAACAGGGCCAGCTTGCCTAAACTTGCCTCCTTAGCGCCTGCCCGGCGGTAGGCGTCTGCAATGGCGGCTATGAGCAGCAGCAACACTACCCAGCGCAAGCCGGAGTGGGCGCGGTCGAGAATGTTATAAATATCCATGATCTGTTGGTTAAGTGCATGATTGTGGTTGAGAAGGCGAAACAACGAATTTTTGCCAAAGTTGCACATAAAAAATCGCCGTCAAGGCGAAAGATCGGTCATAAAAGCGTAATTTGCGATTAAATTTCCACAGAGGTATGGAGGCTAAGAAATTAGAAAAGGTTTCCTTGGATGAATACCTGCAATTAGAGCTGGAAACCCAAACCCGCTACGAATACCGGGATGGACTGATCGAGGCTATGGCCGGCGGCACGCTCAATCATGGCTTCATCTGCGGAAATGTATTTGCCGAATTGCGCAATCGGCTCAAAGACAAAGACAGCCCATGCCGGGCTTTATCCAGCGAAATCAAATTGCACATTCGTTCTGAAAACAGCTTTTTATACCCCGATGCAATGGTCGTATGCGGCCCTGTCGAAACATCGACGCCAGAAGGCCAGGCAATCGTAAACCCACAGCTCATCGTTGAAGTGCTTTCCAAAACCACCGCCGACTACGATCGGGGGGATAAGTTTTTTCTATATCGCCAGCTACCCAGCCTGCGCGAGTATGTGCTCATCGAACAAGACCGCGCTCAGGTCGATGTGTTCCGCCGCGAGGGCGATTGGTGGAAGATCAGCCGGCTAAGCGGCTCAGACGCCATACTCCACATCGGCAGCTTAGGCATAGACCTGCCCCTGCAAGCCGTCTATGAAGGCGTAAACTGGGATTAATTACGCCAACCGCTTTACCCGCGTTTCCTGCGTTACCCGGAAATCTTCAGGCCACTGCCCTTCGAGGCCGCTCATCCACAGCAGCCCTGGTCGTTTGCCCGGCGCAATGCTGCCCAAGCTGTCGTCGAAGCCCAAGGCCTCGGCGCCGTTGAGGGTCGCCCAGCGGAGCAACTCAGCAAAGGGCACATAGCTTTGGTAGCGGTGTATCGTTTTCATCTCCTCCAGAATCGACAACTGCCAGTTGGACGTCAGGCTGTCGGTGCCAATAGTGAGCCGGGCGCCGGCCTCCATGAAGTAGCGGTAATTGGGCAGGCGATTTTCGATGTACAGGTTGGCATTGGGGCAGGTAGCCCAGTAGGTCTGCGGATTCCAGGCCTGGGCAGCCGCAATGTCGTGGGGGGTGCTAAGGGTATTGTGCACAAACAGCGTTCGGCAGCGGGGGTCCATATTATTGAGGGCATAGTGGATGGCCGTCTGGCCCGTAGCCTTAAAGCCCTCCAGCGGAATGTTGAACGCCCGGTAAAAGTCGAGAAACCCGCCTGTGCCCTGCAGGAACAACTCATTCTCAGGGGGCGTCTCCTGGTTGTGGATGCTCACCACGCCCTGCCCCCCATTGAGCTGGTTGATGCGCGCAAACAGCGACTTACTTACCGTATAGGGCGCATGGGGCACGGCGCTTTTGGCATTCCCGTTGCCGTCGGCCTGGCCCTGATACACGGCATGGTATTGCTCGTAGTTGCGCTCGGCCCAGTCGTCCTGCAAAAAGTCAAACATCTCCACAAAGGTATAGTAGCGGATGCCGCTCGCCGCCTTGCAGGCCGCCGTATCGAGCTTGTTCGAAATATCGCCTACCGCCACAATGCCGCCCTCGTACATCTCCCGGTCGGCGGCGTCGATGGCGGCGTCGATCTCCTCCCGGGGCACTTCGCGCAGCGACACAACGCCCTGCAAAAAAGGCAATAACCCCGTACCGGTACCCACCCTCCCCTTGAGATGCGACAGCTCCAGATGGCAGTGCGTATTCACAAAGCCGGGGATGAGCGCGCCGGCATAAACCTCCAGCGAAGCGGGGTCATGATCGGCCCGATCGCTCAACGCCACAATGGCGCCTGCATCATCAACAATAACCACGCCCTCGCGGATGGGCGCCCCGTCAACGGGAAATACATAGTCGGCAGTAAGCTTGCGCATAATGGTTGGTTTGGCAAATTTCGCCCCAAAGATAGACACAGCTTTTGGTCTGAGCCCATCCCCGCCGGGCATTTTCAAAAGGATCAAATTTTAAAGCGGTTCTTTTTTATGGGCCCCGCCGCATAGCATCTACTCCCTGTATCAGGCTGCGCGGCGCCGGGTGCTCCGCCCACGCCCTCGCTGCGCTCGGTCGGGTAAATCTTATAGGCCGGCAATGCGTTTATCTCCAACTTTTGGCGCGGGCTTCGGCCGGCCCATACCGCCACGTCCGCCGTCGCTTCGCTAGTCGGCTACCGCGTCCTCATTGCATTCGGCCGGGTAAAAATCTTCGCTGCGCTCTTCCGGGTACCGCGTCTTCGTGCCTCAGCCGGGTAAAAACTGCGCCCCCTGGTCCGGATCCCATCGCCCCTCATTGTCATTAGGCATCGAGCCCTTCCACATGATTTTTGCGGCCATTTTTGCTACCTTTGTCAGCCATCTGGCCATTGGGCGGTACTTTTGCCCACAAGCGCCAGACAATAACCTTTGCCGGTTAAACGATTCTATAAAAAGCAAACGACACACTTGCATGGATAAAATCAAAATCCTCTGGGCCGACGACGAAATCGACGTACTGAAACCCCAACTGCTCTTCCTCGAAAAAAAAGGCTACGAAGTGATCACCGTCACCAATGGCTATGATGCGCTGGAAGAATGCCAGGAAAACAACGATATCGACGTCGTATTCCTCGATGAAAGTATGCCCGGCATCACCGGCCTCGAAACCTTAGCCAAGCTCAAAGAAATCAGCCCGGCCATGCCCGTGGTGATGATCACCAAAAACGAGGCCGAATCGGTGATGGAAGAAGCCATCGGCTCCCAGATCAGCGACTACCTCATCAAACCCGTAAACCCCAACCAGATCCTCCTGACCCTCAAAAAAATCATCGACAACAAGCGCTTAGTGCGCGAAAAAACCAGCTCCGACTACCAGCAGGAGTTCCGCCAGATCTTCATGCAGATCAACAGCGGCCTGGGCGTCAGCGAGTGGGTCGATATCTACCGCAAAATCATTGGCTGGGAGCTCAAAATCGACGAGAGCAACTCTGTGGAAATGGCCGATATCTTAGCCATGCAAAAGGGCGAGGCCAATACCGAGTTCAGCAAGTTTGTGGTAAAAAATTACCTCGACTGGGTAAACCGCCCCGATGGCCCCGTGATGAGCAACCGGCTCATGCGCGAGAAGGTCTTCCCTTACCTCAATACCGATACGCCCACCATCATGCTGCTCCTCGACAACCTCCGCTACGACCAGTGGAAGATGATCGAGCCCATACTGTCGGAGTACTTCCGCGTCATGGAGGAGGATTATTTTTACAGCATCCTGCCCACCTCCACCCAGTACAGCCGCAACGCCATCTTTGCCGGCATGATGCCCGCCGAGATTGAAAAGCGCCACAAAGACTGGTGGAAAAACGACAACGACGAAGGTGGTAAAAACCTCCACGAGGCCGATCTGCTGGGCGAGCAGGTGCGCCGGCTCATGCGCCGCGAAATCCGCTTCGACTATGTGAAGGTCACCAACGTGACCAATGCCAAGCAAATGCAGGACAGCATACTCGACTACCTGCGCAACGACCTCACCGTCATCGTTTACAACTTCATCGACATGCTGTCGCATGCCCGCACGGAGATGGAAGTACTCAAGGAATTGGCCGGCGACGAGCGCGCCTACCGCTCGCTCACCCGCTCGTGGTTTGAAAATTCGCCCCTCTGGGCCGCCCTCCAACGGGCTGCCGAGCGCGACATACAGCTCATCATCACCACCGATCACGGCACCATCCGCGTGAATACGCCCTCCAAGATCGTCGGCGACCGCGAAACCACCACCAACCTGCGCTACAAAGTGGGCCGCAACCTGCAATACGACAAGCGCGATGTGCTGGAAATCCGCGACCCTGCCGAGGCCATGTTGCCGCGCCCCAATGTGAGCTCGACGTTTGTATTTGCCAAGGAAGACAAATTCTTCCTCTACCCCAACAACTACAACTACTACAACAACATGTTCAAAAACACATTTCAGCACGGCGGCATCAGCCTCGAAGAGATGATATGCCCCGTCGTGCGCCTCAAAAGCAAATGATTTGGCGACATGGGGCGATCATTGAGCGTCCCGGATCACCAACGCTAATAAAGACGCGACGGCAGGCATGGCTAACCATCAACCGCAAGACTGGCGCCAACTACTGAACCAGGCTAAGGCCTACGAGCAGGCGGGCGACGTATACAACGCCATCAAGCTCTATAAGCGCGTAGCCAAACTAGAACCCGAGCAGCCCGAGGCCTATGAGCGTATGGGCCTCATCTATCAGCAGCGCCGCGAGTGGAAGCCGGCCTTCCACTACCACAAAAAAGCCTTATCGCTATCGCCCGCCAACCGCGAAGTATGGTGGAGGCTGGGCATAGCGGCTACGGGCCTCAACAAGCTCAAATTAGCCGGCAGCGTATGGTCAAAATTTGGCCCCGCCCCAGGCGGCGGCTCGCCCGAGGGGCTGCGCTTAGCCTACGACGGCAGCTTCGAGATACTCTGGATGCGGGCGCTCGACCCCGCCCGCGCCCAGATACTCAGCATCCCCCACCCCGCTTCCGGCCTGCGCTTTCGCGAAGTGGTGCTGTACAACCGCCAGCCCATCGGCTACCACGTAGTCAGCAACCGCCGCATTCCGGTGTACGATGAATTGGGCAGTTGGAAAAAATCCCCCTTTCATACCTTCTCCTGCCTGTTGCATACCGCCGACCCCGCCCACATCCGACAATTGGAAGATTTATGCCGCCGCCACGGCGCCGGCTTTGAACTTTGGTCAAACGCCTCGCGCAACCTCGTCATCGACAACCCCAAGGCATTCCCCGAATACTACAGCCGCGAGGTGCTGCCCAATCAGTCCGCCCATACCGCCAGTTGTATCGTAGCCATAGCCGCCCTGCACCAGGCCGAAGTGCAACACATCCTCAATGCCTGGCAGATCATCAGCTTAGCCCAATACTCCGATCTGGTGAGCTATTAGCCTTATTCAGCGGCCATAAACACGGCTTTCGACGCTTTTTTACCCTCGTGCGCGTAAATGAAATGTTAAATTTTCAAAAATTGAAAAAAAACCTCAATTTCTGAAACAATATTGATACCTCTATACGTTTACTCACAAAAGCGATTAATTATGAGCCGTCACCTTGGAGAGGCCCGTTTGGCGCCTCAGCAAAAAGGTTCTCGGCAGCGTTTTTGGCGTGAAGACGCCTCAGAGTTTTGCGGAGAAGAAATGCAACCTTATGTAGCGCTTCAACCGGATTTTACTGCGCTGCCCCATGAACCACGCACAGCTTCAGCAGAGGCTGTTACTGATGACAAAGAAAAAAATGCCGCCCAATCCCGAAAAGGCTTCAGCGGATTCTTTTCCAAGTCTGCGTAAAGAAACTCGACGCCGGACCGTTCCTTCTTGTGAACGGTTCGGCGTCTTGCTTTTTGGCCATTGCGCCGGTTTTTGTAACTTTGCAACAAATACTGAGAAAACAATCAAAAAATCACTGTTTATGAGCACGGCACTCGTACGGTACTCCGATGAAGAATTAACCGAATTTCAGGCCTTGGTCGAGGGGAAGCTGGTAGAAGCCCGCCTCCAACTCGACCTGCTACAGGAACAGATACTTGACATAGCCGAGAACAACGGCGATGAGCATGGCGGCGACTGGATGGACGACAGCAGCACCAACAACGACGTAGAAATGCTCAACAACATGGCCATCCGTCAGCGCAAGTACATTCAGGACCTCGAAAATGCGCTCATTCGCATCAGCAACAAAACCTACGGCATCTGCTCCCTCACCGGAAACCTCATCGACAAACGCCGCCTCATGGCCGTGCCTACCACCACCAAAAGTGTGGCCGCTAAACAGGAAGAGCGCATTAAAGAAGAAGAGAAAATAGTTGTGCATCCCTCCAAGACGCCCTACGTGAAGGGCGAAGGCGCGCCCGGGCGCCTGCGGTCGGCGCGCCCGACCAATACCCGCCGACCGGCCAATACCGGCAACGGAACGGCAACCTTCGACTTAGATGATGAAGACGAGCCTTTATCCGGCTTAAACGCCGACGCCGACTTCAACACCTTGGAACGCGATGTTGACGGCCCTATGTTCGTTGACTAAAGTTTTTTACCTCAACCGGTTGTATGGAAAATGTTTCCAAAATTGACATCAGGCATCTGCACCTGGAAGACTACTTAGGCCTTAAAGAAGCCATGCAGGAAGCCTACTCGGGCATCGGTGGCGAATACTGGGAAGAACCCGCCATTCGAAAACTCCTCCATGTCTTTCCCGCCGGCCAGATATGCCTCCTCGTCGACGGCAAAGTAGCCGCCTGCGCGCTGTCTATCATTGTCGATTACAACCGCTTCGGCGATAACCATACCTACCGCCAGATTACCGGCAACTACACCTTCAACACCCACAATGCCAAAGGCGATGTGCTCTATGGCATCGACGTCTTTGTTCATCCTGATTATCGCGGCCTTCGCCTCGGCCGTCGTCTCTATGACGCCCGCAAGGAACTCTGCGAACAGCTCAACCTCCGCGCCATCGTCGCAGGCGGCCGCATTCCCGGCTATCAGCACTACGCCGACCGCCTGTCGCCTCAGGAGTATATCGAAAAAATACGCCTCAAGGAACTTTACGACCCTACGCTTACCTTCCAACTCAACAACGACTTCCACGTCAAGCGCGTCCTGACCAACTACCTCGAAGGCGATACCGAATCGAGGGAGTACGCCACCCTGCTCGAATGGATTAACATCTATTACCAGGAAAACCCCGACAGCCTCTTTTCCACCCCCAAAATCGTCGTTCGCCTCGGGCTCGTACAATGGCAGATGCGCATGTTCAGCGACTTTGACGCCCTCGTTGAGCAGGTAGAGTTTTTTGTAGACGCCCTCAGCGACTATAAATGCGATTTTATCCTCTTCCCCGAGTTCTTCCAGGCGCCCCTCATGGCCCAGTTCAACCACCTCGGCGAAGCCCGCGCCATCCGCGAATTGGCGCAGTACACCGAGCCGCTGCTGGTGCGCATGCAGGAGTTTGCCCTGTCGTACAACGTCAACATCATTACGGGCTCCATGCCCCTGCTCGACGAAGGCCGGCTCTACAACGTAGCCCACCTCTGCCAGCGCAATGGCAACTGGGGCAGCTACCGCAAAATTCACGTAACCCCCTCCGAGCTCAGCGCCTGGGGTATGGTAGGCGGCGATAAAATAAAAATCTTCGACACCGACTGCGGCAAGGTCGGCATCCTGATCAGCTACGACGTAGAATTTCCTGAGCTATCCAGGATATATGCCGAAGAGGGTATGCAAATTCTTTTCGTCCCTTTCCAGACGGATACCCAAAACGACTACAACCGCGTGATGCGCTGTGCTCAGGCCCGCGCCATCGAGAATGAATGCTATGTAGCCATTGCCGGCTGTGTAGGCAATCTGCCCCGCGTAAACAATATGGACATCCAGTTTGCGCGCTCTGCCATCTTCTCGCCTTCGGATTTCTCCTTCCCCAACAACGCCATCATCGCCGAGGCGACGCCCAATACAGAGATGACCGTCATCGCCGATGTCAACCTTGAGCTACTCAAAGAAGTGCATATCTACGGCAGTGCCCGCGCCCTCCGCGACCGCCGCAGCGACCTCTACGAGGTGGTCTACAAACGGCGATAGCGCCGCAGCATAAGACGCCCCATACCGCTGTATACGACAAAAGGGGGCAAAACGCGCTTGCGTTTGCCCCCTTGACTATTTGAGCGGCGTGCTTATGACTTGATGAGCTTAAGCACCTGTACCTGCCCGTTTATGTGCAGGCGAAGCGCGTATAGACCTAGCGGCAGCGCTGCTGCGGGAAGTTCCAACTGCGTGGCGCCGGCCGGCCAGATTGCCCGTTCCCAGCGCCGGCCATCGGCCCCGATCACCTCGACAGCGATGGGAGACGCCGGCGCCCGGGCCGCTTGCAGACGGATAAAATCGCTAACAGGATTCACAGCGCTTATCAACGGATGTTCGCAGAAAACAAGATCATTACGGAATTCGATGGGCGCCTGCGCAGCCTGTGAAGGGGATGTGGCGGCGCTTAGTCCGTTGCCACCAGGGAATGGAGCGCTTGGTCCTGACGGAGGATTAGGAGGGCAATAAGCCGTAAGTTTGAGCTCATAACCAGGATAAAGCGTGGAGGAAAACGAATAATGACAGCCGTCAAAGTAAATGGAGGCTACAAGAGCGCCATTCTCCAATATTTGCAAGGTATTGCTGGTATACTCAGGAACAACCAATTCAAAATCGCTATCCGCTCCCTCAAATGTATACAACGAAAAATCATTTGGCCGGGTAAAAGATACGAGTATCCTCATCCATGTTTCTCTGCCTGGCCTCTCCAATCCTTCTCTCACCTGAATTACAAAAGACTCGCCATAAGGCAGAGAACACGTATTGGATAAAGAAGTGTTTATCATAGAGGTATTCAGGCTGCAAAAAACGCTGCACTCCGCCTGTGGCAGTCCCAGATCGCCGCCGCCATTAGGAACAAGGTCTACAACCAATGGATCAGGGCAATCTATATTGTTTTGAGCGGAAACCGCTACGGTATGGGTCAGTAGCGCCACAATGAGCGTAAACAGCAGCTTGATAAAGGTAATGTTTGCTCTTTTCATTCGGTTGATATTTGAGTTGATGAGAAAAATAATTAATGTTGTCTGATACCTCACAAAGATAGCTGGATCAACTGTTATAAATTGGTAACACTTTTGTAAGAGTATTCCGCAATCAAGCTATGAACAACTTTCTACTGGCATTGCTAAAGTCATTGACCGCCGGGGAGCGGCAGGAATTGGAGCTGTTCCTGAAGGCCGAATGGCATAATGGCGGCTTCAACCGCGATCGCTTGCAGCAACTCTACGAGCTGCTTATGGCGGCCCCGGAGCTCCCCGGCTGGGAAGCGCTCTTTGGCCATCTCTACCCCGGCGCCCAGCCCGTAGCCGGCAAGTTGGAAAAACTGATGAGCGAACTGAGCGTGTTGGTTCGGCAGTTTTTGCTGATCCGGCATTATAATCAGGAAAATTTCACCTTCCAGCAGTTGCTGGACTGGGCCGTCATTTTACGGCGGCGAGGCATCATGAATCGCTACCCCCAGCACTTCGGGCGGGCCGAAAAATGGTTAGAAGAACATCCGGCGCATTCCCCGGCCTACTATCAGCAGCATTTTCAGCTCGCTTACGAGACGCACGAGATGGAGAGCCAGTACAATCGGTTTAAGGGCGACCTGGCGCTCCCGGAAGCCATCGCCCGGCTCGACGCTTATTATATGGCCCAGCGCTTAGAGCTCATGAATCAATTGGCCATTCAGCAAAAGTTCATTCAGGTAGACCTGCCCGACTGGCTGGAGGCCAACTGGCAACCGCCCGCGCTGCCCCAAGCCTATCAGGAACAGGCGGCTTACCTGACCATAGCCTTGGCCATACACCAGCAGCTTAGCGCGGCGGCGCCCTCCGCCGAAGCCGTACGGAGCATACTGCTGCTTTTACAAACCCATGAAGATCGGTTGGACGCCCATGCCCTACAACAGTTTTATGGCTACCTGAGAAACTTATGCGTGCTGCTGTCCAATCGGGGAGATCAGGCATTCCTGTCCATCCTGCACGACATACAGAAAGACAACCTGCTCAAGGGATATTTACTCTATGAAGGAAAACTGGCGCCTTCCACCTACCAGAGCGTAGCCGTCACCGCCATTAAAACGGGGCATCCCGAATGGGCGCTCTCCTTCGTTGAACAATACCGGCACATCCTGCTCGCCGAAGACGATGCCGAAAACTTCTACTGCCTCAACAAAGCCCAATGCCTGTTTCACCTCAAAGCATTTGAAGCGGCGCTGGAGATACTGCCGGCTTCTTTTTCCGACCTGGGTTACCTCATCCAGTGTAAACGTTTGGAGCTGAAGTTGTACTACGAGCTCGACTCCGATTTGCTGGAGTATAAAATCGACGCTTATAAAATGTACCTCAGCCGGGCTTCCAAAAAAACGCTTGCTGAAAATACCCGCGATAGCGAAGCCAACTTCCTCAATCTGCTCATTCAGATCTGCCGCTGTATGCCGGGCGACGCTGCAAAAGCCCAAAAAATAGCCGCCCGCATAGCCGAAAAAACCCTACTCCCCGACCGGGCATGGCTGCTCGAAAAAGCGGCCCATAGAGGCGCTTCGCGGAATAGTACGCGTTGATCGTTACCAACTTTAAAATATTAAGTTACTGATTTTTATTTTTTTACAAAAAATTAAAAACTATACATTTAACACCCCCCCCCTCTAACTACTGTGGTACAGTGGTTATAAAGTGTTATTTAAACCCACCTTAATCGGGGCCCATCTTTGTCATCGACAACCGCGGCAGCCAAGCGCCGGCCGGCGGGCGTCGGTGGGAAACCGAAACCACCTGAACAAGAAGTAGGCGCAGCGATCTGCGGCGATAGCGCAGATAAAAGTTTTTTATTGCCACTATGAAATTACGATTATTCACACTACTTCTGCTTGTAGGAGCAGCGTTGAGCAGTACTCAGGCTCAGTACACGACTTACCTCACAACAGGAACTTCATGGGAGGTAGCCCAATTTAATGGCGGTATTATAACACCTGCATTAAACTATAATTTTATAATGACCTCCCCTACTTTCAACTGGGGGGCTCCTGTGGCCATACCTGATCTGGATGTTGTTTGCTACAATTCGACCCCGCCTTTTCCAGGAACGCCCATTTTTGCTCCTGGCTGGACGGATTGTATAAATACACAAACTCCGACGCAGCTAAGAACTGCTTTTTTCAGAAGGCGCTTTGAGCTTACCGGGGGGAGTAATGAAGTTTGCAGCGCCACTTTGCAAGTGAAAGCAGATAATATATTCCGCGTTTATGTAGATGGGCAGCTTGTTCCAGGTAATGATCTGTTGCCTTGTGGCAGCTCGGGCTCATTTGGTACGTTTAGCGACTTGCAAGGAAATGATCCGACACAAATCTACAACATTGATATCAGCGACTTCCTGGACTTGAGTTTAAGCGAGCATACGTTGATCGTAGAAGTGGGCAACTGTAATCATCTCCATTTTTTATCGGCAGATTTAAGGGTTATCCAAGAGATGAGTTGTACGCCGGATGCGACTATTAACTACTCTTTTCAACAGACCGACATGGGCTGCGTACTAATCATTGGAGGAACTTCACAGTGTTATACGCTTGAAAATTGGCGTGTATTCTATCGGCCCGCCACCCCTTCTTCTTCTTATTCATTGCTGTTTTCCATTGATGAAAATAAAAGAATCGGCGCTTCACGCCAGATTCCCATTCCTTACGGCTGTGGCTACTACCGCATTTTCCACCGCGTCTGGCATACCCGGTGCGATGGAACAAGGGTATCCCGCGAGGTATTTTCTAACCCTATCTACTACTGCTGCACGCGAGGTGAGGGAGGGCTGCAACAAGCTGAAGATGGGTTATTGAGCGCCGAGCAGGCAGGGCTGACCATTAATGCCGAGCCGACGGCGCTACCTGAAACAGGCCATTCTCCGGCTGAACAGGTGGAAGTGATGGCTTACCCCAACCCGGCCACCGAAGACCTGAACCTGCGCTTCCAGCAACCCTTTACCGGACAGGTTGACCTTATTGATCCCTTGGGCAGGGTGATAAGTAAACAAACTGCGGAAGAAGCTACCACGCTTAACTTTGATTTGAGCGGTTTGGCCAGTGGTCTCTACTGGGTTGTTGCCCGCAATGGCGCCCATACTACTACCATCAAAGTGATGAAACAGCTATAAAAGCAGTTTCTGAACTACCTGGTTTCCTTCAAAACCATAAAAATTTCTTCATTATGAAAATACACAGTATAATAGGCCAACTGCTGATACTGTTGTCTCTGGCCGGCAGTGCAATATTTCTACCCGCATGCCAGGGTGTAGAGCCTGAGGGTAATCCCGAGAATTGTTATTTCATTATTAATACCACTGTGCTTCCTGGGCAAGATAACGATTGTCCCTCCGGTGGTTCGCTAGGCTATGACATTCACTTTAGGGATGAAACAGGCGCTATCATCACGTTTAACAACCTGACGGTACCGAACCTTTACGGCTATATGCTGAATCTTCCCGGCGGCCATACCTATGAGGCTTTTGTATTTAACAACGGTACTCAAACAGGTGGATGTACTACGCTTAATTTTGACGCTGAAATTGTAAGCCCTGATCCAAGGGAGACCTGTGCCCGCATACGCCTGCAAGTAGACGAGCGTCCGGAGATTATCAACTACGATCAACCTGATGCCATATTCTCGCTCCCGGATATATGCCGGGGTTGTGCCCGGGTAAGTCTGCCTGAACCAAGCTGCCAATCGAGCGCCGACTGTGAAGACAGTAACGACTCTATCTACGGCGCCTGCATTGTACCCCCTAATGGCTATGTATCAGGCTCGCTCAACGACCCCTTAGATGTGGATTGGTATAGGCTTCCAGTCCCCCCTGATCACAACTGTATTAATCTCTTATTCTCGCCCCCGCCTGGCAGTTCCACTTACCGTATCGCACTTTACCAAAATGGTCAGTTGATAGCTGGCCCCTCGCCTGGCAGCATCTTTTACTGCGGTCAACTCAATACCACCTCATCATACCAGATTAAGGTATATGGCGTAGAAGGCGGCTATGCCCCTGGCGCCTGCTACTCCTTCCAGGCTGACACCTACAATGAGTACTGGTAGCAGGTGGGCTCTCATAGAGAACCATAATATAAACTTCTGATATTTGAGTCTATGATCGGCCTTTGCGAGGCCGGCTTAAGCCGGATGAGTGCAACCGATGATGTAGAAGCCGGATCCTCTCAGCGGGGGTCTGGCTTTTTTCGTGGCGCGCTACGCGGGTGGGGGTGCGCAGTTGGGTATGCCTGCCGCTGCGGAGCCGCGTGAGGGGGTGAAGCGGTATGCCGCCGCCTGTAGGGAGGTTTTCAACCGACCGGAAGGGGGCGGCATAAGAGCGGAACACCCGACCCCGCGCGCCCAAACGGGGGCTTATGCGCCCTCAGGCGCCAGGCGGATGTATGGGCGCGTGGGGGCACGCCAAAAGGAAAATTGTAGTACGCGAAGTCAGGATTTATGCGTCTTGGCTTGTAAAGCTATGATAACCAGCGCAAGGGCCAGGGGCTAAGGAGGCTTTCGGTTTGGGCGGCATGGCTGCTGAGGCCCAATATGAAGCCGCCGCCGCCGGCGCCGCAGAGTTTGAGCCGGTGGGGGCTGGCGGGTTGGAGGGAGGCGTCCCAGGCGGCGTGCAGGGAGGCGGGAATCATGGGGGGCAGGGCTTGCCGCTGGAAGGCGCCGATGGCGGCAAAGGCGGCGGAGAGGGCGGCTTCGTCGGCAGCGAACAGGGCGTCGATGGCGGCTTCTGTGGGGGCCATCCAGCGGTCTTGTACCTGGGCGCGAAAGTCGGGCTCGGCGTCGAAGCGGCTGATGAAGTATTGCACCAAAGGGCTGGTGGAGCGGGCGAGCCCGGTGTCGAGGAGAAAAAACCGAAGCCGGGGCAAGGGGGGTATCTCGGCGGCGACGAAATCGCCGCCAGGCAACAGGCAGAGGGGGCGGCGCAGGTAGCACAACAGCGGATCGACGCCGGAGCTGGCGCCGTGAAAGAAGCTTTCGGCCCGGGCTAAGGCCGCTTTGAGGGCGGCGGGCGGCAGGGCCTTGGCTTCCGGGGCGGCGTAGCGATCGAAGACGGCGGCGCAGACGGCGCCCGAGCTGCCCAAGCCATAGCCGGTGGGGATGTTGGCCTGGAAGTAGAGGCCGCGGGCCAGATCTTGGGCAAAAGCGGCGGCATGGAGCATACCTTCCGGCCAGATTTCAGACAAATAGCGGGCAAAGTCGGGCAGGCGTTGTTGTTGTTGGGCGCTGCCGCCCCAGGCCCAACTGCCGCCCAGCTCAAAATAGGGCGTTGCCAGCGCGCGGGAGCCGCGCAGTATGGTATGTTCTCCAAAAAGCAGTACCTTGGCTGGGAAAGCGTGCGTCATGGGCATGCAACTAAGCGATCGTTTATGTGTTTAGACAAATACCTGTATCGACGAGGAAGGTCAGGTACCTGCCAAGACACAAAATTAAGACATTTTACACTATGGTTGCCAGGATAGGCATTATCAACGTCTCCGACCGGGCCAGCGCAGGCGTGTACGAAGACATTCCCGGCCAATTTATTGTGCAGACGCTGCGCGAGTTTTTGATTTCGGAATGGGAGCCCGTGTACCGGGTGATCCCCGATGAGGAAGACTTGATAGCCGCGACGCTGATGGAAATGGCCGACGAGCAGGGTTGTTGCCTGATTGTGACCAGCGGCGGCACAGGGCCGGCAGCGCGGGATGTGACGCCGGAGGCTACAGAGCGGGTGTGCCATAAGATGCTGCCCGGCTTCGGGGAGCTGATGCGGCGCGAAAGCCTGAAGCAGGTGCCTACGGCCATACTGTCGAGGCAGACGGCCGGTATTCGGGGCGGCGCGCTGGTGGTAAACCTGCCGGGAAAGCCGGCGGCCATACGGTTGTGCCTTGAGGCGGTGTTTCCGGCTATTCCTTATTGCATAGACCTCATTGGCGGGCCCCGCTTAGAGACCCGCGAGGAGGTGATAAAGGCTTTCCGGCCGGCGGCTAAGTAAGTTGGGGCGGATAAGTATAGGCATAGGTCTTAAAGTTATAAATGCTGTATGATGCAAACTGACGAAATCTGTGTGGCGGCGCTCCGCCAGTTTGAAGCGCTGAGCGGCGTACCAGAAGATCAATTGGCGTGGTTGGTGAGCAAAAGCAACTGCTATACCATAGCGGAGGGGGACTATCTGTTCAGGCCCGAGGACTCGCTCGTGAACACCCATTTTATCTTGCGGGGTTCGGTGAAGGTGTTCAGGAGCCAAGGCAACCAGCAGTTGGTGGTTACGTTTTGGGAAGGCGGGTCTATCTCGGGGTATCTGCCGTTTTCGAGGGGCAAGATGGCTACGGCCTACGGGCAGGCCGTGGAGGAAACAGAGGTCATTTCTTTCTCCAAGGAATACGAGCGCGAGCTCATTGCCAACCACTACGAGCTAACTCAGGCGCTGGTGCAGGTGATGACCTCCCGGGTGCGAGAGTTTACGGCCCTGCAAAAGCAAAACGAAAAGATGATGGCTTTAGGCAAGTTGTCGGCGGGCTTAGCCCACGAGCTCAACAACCCCGCAGCGGCCATTGTGCGGGGCTCGGCCGAGCTCATCAAGCACTTGCAGTTTCAGCCCGACGCCTTTAAGAAGGTCATCCGCATACACATGACCGACGAGCAGGTGGACACGGTAAACAACCTGCTTTTCGAGAAACTGCGGCAGCCCAAACCTCAGCTCGGTCTGATGGAGCGCACCGACCGGGAAGATGAATTAGCCGACTGGCTGGCCGATCACGGGGTAAAAAAAGCGGCCGAGCTGGCTGAAAACTTAGTGGAGTTCGGCTTTTTGCCTGCGGATATGGACGTCATTGCAGAACACGTGCCCGATAAAGATATGGAGCCCGTGCTGCGCTGGGTGGACAACAACCTGACTACCGAGCGCATGGTAGCCGATATACAGGAGGCATCGGAGCGCATTTCAAACCTCATCAATGCCATTAAGAGCTACACCCACATGGACCGCGCTCCGGAGAAACATCCGGCCGACGTACACCTCGGCATCAGGAGCACGCTGACGATGCTGGGGCATAAGGTGAAGAAGAACGGCGTGCGTATTGCGGAAGATTTCGACGAGTCGATACCCTTGGTACCCATGTTTGTGAGCGAAGTAAACCAGGTGTGGACCAACGTTGTCGACAATGCTTTGGATGCGCTGGAAGGAAGGCCCGACCCCGAGATCGCCATTAAAACCCTCAAAGATGGCGACTATCTGACGGTGTACATTACCGACAACGGCCCCGGGATACCCGCCGATATCATCGATCGGATATGGGAGCCTTTTTTCACCACTAAGGAGTTGGGCAAAGGCACGGGCTTGGGGCTGGAATTGGTGTATCAGATTATGGCGCGGCATGGCGGCGAGGCCAATGTAACCTCCAAGCCTGGCGAAACCACTTTTTCTTTTTGCTTTCCGCTGGGCGAAGCCTAATTTGCGGAGGAATTTTGTCTTAACCACTACCCATATTGTATGAGTTTACCCATCATTTTTTCCATTGACGACGATCCGCAGGTGCTCCGGGCCATCTCCCGGGACCTCAAAAATCAATACCGGGAAGAGTACCGGGTGCTGAGCGCCTCCTCGGGCGACGAGGCCTTGGCATCCCTGGCGGCCCTAAAAAACCGGGGCGATCAGGTGGCGCTGTTTCTCTCCGACCAGAAGATGCCCGAAATGGAGGGCGTAGATTTTCTGGAGCGGGCCAAAACCATCTTCCCCGATGCCCGGCGGGTATTGCTGACGGCCTATTCGGATACTGACGCCGCCATCAAGGCCATCAACGACGTACAGCTCGACTACTACCTGATGAAGCCCTGGGACCCGCCGGAGGAAAAGCTATACCCCGTGATCAACGACCTGCTCGACGAGTGGCAGGCGGGCTTCCGGCCCGAGTTTAAGGGCATACGGTTGGTGGGGTATCAGTTTTCGCCCCGCTCGCACCAGATTAAGGATTTCCTGTCGGGCAATCTCATGCCTTACCAGTGGTTGGATGTGCAAACCAACGAGCTGGCGCGCGAGCTTATGGCGGCCAACAACATTGGCGTCGAACAACTACCCGCTGTGTTTTTTGAAGATGGTGAGTTCCTTGCTCAACCGAGCTTAGCCGACATTGCCGGCAGAGCGGGGCTGAGCGCCAGCGCCAAATCAGACCTCTACGACGTGGTTATTGTAGGCGCCGGGCCGGCGGGCTTAGCCGCCTCGGTATATGGCGCATCGGAAGGACTAAAAACGCTGCTCATTGAGAAGCGGGCGCCGGGCGGGCAGGCGGGCACCAGCTCGCGCATTGAAAACTACTTAGGCTTTCCGAAGGGGCTGAGCGGGGCCGACCTGGCGCGGCGCGCCATTACGCAGGCCACCCGCTTTGGCACCGAGTTCCTGTCGCCTCAGGAAGTAAAAGAGATCAGCTTTAAGTCGCCTTACAAAATTCTGCATCTTGAAAGCGGCGACACCATCTACACCAAGAGCGTGGTGATTACAACGGGGGTCAACTACCGCCACTTAGACACCCCGGGCGTAGAGCGGCTCACGGGGGCGGGCGTTTACTACGGGGCGGCCAATACCGAGGCGCACTACTGCCGCGACAAGACGGTATTCATTGTAGGCGGGGGCAACTCGGCGGGGCAGGCGGCCATGTACCTGAGCCAGTTTGCGGCTCGGGTGGTTATCCTCATTCGGAGAAGTTCGCTGGTCGACACCATGTCGGCCTACCTCATTGAGCAGATTGCGGGTACGCCCAACATTGAAGTATGGGGCGGCACGGAAGTGAGCGAGGCGCTGGGGGAAGAATCGCTGGAGCGCCTGCGCGTCCGCTTTTACGACAGTGGCGAGGAGAAAGAATTTGAGGCGGCGGCCCTGTTTATTTTCATTGGCGCGCAGCCCGTTACGCAATGGCTACCCGCCGACGTGCTACTCGATGCCAAGGGTTTTGTGTGCACGGGGCGCGATTTGTTCCAAAATGCCCACCTGGGCAAGATATGGAAGCTCGACCGCGACCCCTACCTGTTAGAGACCAGCGTGCCGGGCATTTTTGCGGCAGGCGACGTGCGCTCCGGCGCCATGAATCGCGTGGCTTCTGCCGTGGGCGAAGGCGCTATGTCGATCAGTTTTGTGCACAAATACTTAGCTGAAATATAGTTTGATTTTCATTTTTCACACCCACTTTGCACTGCTATGATTTATTACAAGGCCAATCAGCACTGGCTCAAAGACATTACCCATTTGTTTCGCTCCTGGACGATGACCCGCGTCATGCGGGCCGTGGGGAGTATTGGCGCTTTTACAGCGTTGGTAGCGGTTATTGAGCTGGAATTTATGCGCAATGTCACCATTGACGTCAACGCCAACATCTTCTCGCTGCTGGGCATTGTGCTCAGCATTTTATTGGTTTTCCGCACCAATACGGCCTATGAACGGTGGTGGGAGGGGCGCATGCAATGGGGCGCTCTGGTGAACCACTGTCGCAACTTAGCGGTATCGGTTTCGGCTATGTTCCCGACAGAGGACAAGGCCTCCAAACACCGGATGGCAGCGCTCATCAGCAACTTCTGCATTGCGCTCAAAGAGCATCTGCGCGAGGGTGTAAAATTGGAAGAGCTGGTTTTCCTGACAGAAGAAGACAAAGAGGCATACCCCACTAAGGGGCATATCCCCAACTACATCAGTCTGCAAATTCATCAGATTGTAGAGCACATGCACCGCGAAGAGAAGATCACTAAAGAAGACTTCCTCAGCCTCAAGCCCCAACTGCAGGCCCTGTTAGACATTCTGGGCGCCTGCGAGCGCATTAAAAAGACGCCCATACCGTTCAGCTACAATGTGTACCTCAAAATTTTCATCACCGTTTATGGCATACTGCTGCCGCTGGCCCTCATACCGCAATCGGGCTATTGGGCCATTTTGCTGGTGATGATGATATTTTTTGCTTTCATCGGCGTGCAGCTCATGGCGGAGGAAATCGAAGATCCCTTTGGGCTCGACTGCAATGATCTGCCCACCGGCGACATAGCCCACACCATCAAAAACAACGTATTCGAGCTGTTGGAGTCGAAATCCAGCTTAGGCAAAGAACACGTAGTGGCTGAATACGAAAAGGTTTTTTAACAAGGTTTCTCACTCCGCTAAAACATCTGTCGTTATGATCAAGCTCATCGAAAAGCTGCTGCAAAACAACCAGGATTTTGTAGCTGAAAAGCTGGCGCTCGACGCCAATTTTTTTGAAAACTCTTCCAAAGGCCAGCAGCCCGCCTTCCTCTGGATCGGCTGCGCCGACAGCCGGGTGCCGCCCAATGAGATCACCAAAACCGACCCCGGCGATATCTTCGTACACCGCAACATTGCCAACTTAGTGGTACAAACCGATATGAACATGCTGAGCGTGCTGCAATATGCCGTAGAGGTGCTCAAGGTGTCGCACGTCATCGTATGCGGCCACTATGGCTGCGGCGGCGTGAAGGTAGCGATGGGCAACGAGCAGTACGGCCTCATCGACAACTGGCTGCGCCAGATCAAAGACACCCAGAACTACTACTGGCAGCAACTGAGCGTATTGGATGAAGCCGCCCGCTTCGACCGCATGGTAGAGCTCAACGTCATTGAGCAGGTGTACAACCTCGGCAAAACCAGCATCGTCCAAAACGCCTGGAAAGAAGGCAACCGCCCCTACCTGCACGGCTGGGTCTACGACATCAAAACGGGCTACATCAAAACCCAAACTTCGATGATCAACAACGAGGAGTTGCTGAAGGAAACCTGCAAATTTGAAATGGGCATCATCGGTCATTAGCCCCGACCCCTACTTTATCCATGACGACGCTATTAGAACAATACCTGGCTGTGCGCAGCCATACGACCTATATATGCCGGGGGCTGGAGGTAGAAGATTATGGCCTCCAGCCGGCGGCTTTTGTGAGTCCGGCCAAATGGCATTTGGCCCATACCTCCTGGTTTTTTGAAACCTTCATCCTTAAACCTCACGCCCCCGGATATCGGCTCTTCAACGAGGCATACAATTTTTTCTTCAACAGCTACTATGAGGCCGTGGGCGAGCGCACCCTGCGGGCCGAGCGCGGCAGCCTCAGCAGGCCCACCGTGCGGGAAATATATGCCTACCGGGCTTATATCGACGACCACATGGCGGGTTTGCTCGAAAGCGGAGCAGAGCTCCTGACCGAGCTCGTAGCCCTCGGCCTCAACCACGAGCAGCAGCATCAGGAGTTGCTCGTCACCGACCTGAAGTACGCCCTTGGCCTCAATCCGCTCTATCCGGCTGTATACGACGCCGGCGAGCAACGCCCTGAAACGGGGCCCGATGGCTGGTTGGAAATGCCGGAAGGCTTTTACGACATCGGCTATGCCGGCGAGGGTTTTTGCTTCGATAACGAGTTGGGGCGGCACCGCGTATGGCTGCCCGCCTACGCCTTAGCCAATCGATTGGTAACCAACGCCGACTACATGGCCTTTGTGGCCGACGGCGGCTATCGACAGGTGGGCCTTTGGCATCAGGAGGGTTGGGCCTGGGCGCAGGCGCAGGGCGCTGCCGCCCCGCTGTACTGGCGCCAACAGCAGGAACAGTGGCATACCTACACCCTCGACGGGCTGCAACCGCTGGCGCCCGAGGCGCCTGTAGCCCACCTCAATTTTTATGAGGCCGCCGCTTATGCTACCTGGGCGGGGGCCCGCCTGCCCACCGAATTTGAGTGGGAAGCCGCCGCCGGAAGATTAGCCTATGGTATGCGTTGGGAGTGGACCAACTCCGCCTACCTCCCCTACCCCGGCTACCGCAAGGCCGAGGGCGCGCTGGGCGAGTACAACGGCAAGTTTATGGTGAACCAGATGGTGTTGCGCGGCGCCTCGGTAGCTACCCCTCAGGGGCACAGCCGCCCCTCTTACCGCAATTTTTTCCACCCCGAGGCCCGCTGGCAGTTTACCGGGCTGCGGTTAGCCAAAGTATAACGTATGACCTTCTCCGCCCAACTGCCCCACCGTTACCGCAACGATCCCTTTGCCCGCGATGTAGCCGAGGGGCTTATGGGCAGCCCAAAGCGGCTGTCGTCCAAGTATTTTTACGACGAAACCGGCGACGCGCTCTTCCAGGCCATCATGGCGCTGCCCGAGTACTACCTCACCCGCTGCGAATACGATATTCTTAGCCGTTACGCCGCCGATTTTCTGGCGGGCTATGCCCCCGACCGCCATTTTTACCTCGTAGAGTTGGGCGCCGGCGACGGCCTCAAAACCCGGCTGCTGCTGCGCCATCTGATAGAGGGCGGCTATGATTTCACCTATGCGCCGGTGGACATTTCTGCCAATGCCCTCCGGAAGCTCTCGGAGGCCCTCGCCGGCGAGTGGCCTGCCCTGAAACTCCTGCCTATTGAGGCCGACTACTTTACCGCTCTGAAAAGCCCGGCTTTCGGCAGCGAAGCGCCGCGGTTGGCGCTCTTCTTAGGCTCCAACATCGGCAACTACCTTCCGCACGAGGCCTTGAGTTTTTATCAGGCGCTCCATGCAGCCCTGCGCCCCGGCGACCGGGTGCTTACGGGCTTCGACCTCCAAAAAAATCCGCACCTCATACTGGCGGCTTACAACGACGCTCAGGGCGTCACCCGCAACTTCAACCTCAACCTGCTGCGCCGCATCAACCAGGCTTTTGACGGCAATTTCGAGCTCCACAACTTTTCGCACTACCCCGTTTATGAGCCTGAAACGGGTTTGGCGAAGAGCTACCTCGTGAGCGAGCGGGCCGCCGAAGTGCATCTGGCGGCGCTGGGGCTCACCATCCATTTTGCGGCGGGCGAGTGGATTTTCACCGAGGTGTCGCGCAAGTTTACGCCCGACAATGTTGAGGCGCTGGCTTTAGACGCCGGCTTCCGGCCGCTGCTTATGCGACACGACGATCAGCGTTATTTTGCCGACGCGCTCTGGGAGCGCTAATCTTTTGCCCGCTTCCGGGCGTTTATAGTTCTCCATAACAAGCGCTTTACAGGCTATGGTCAAGCCCGTCACCCTCATAACCGGCTTTTTGGGCGCCGGCAAAACTACGTTCCTCAATGAGTTGCTGCAAAGCCGCCCGGAGGTTCGCTGTGCCATCATCGAAAATGAATATGGAGACGAATCCATCGACGCGGCCTTGCTGGTACAGGCTGCCGACGATCTGGTAAGCCTCAACAACGGCTGTCTTTGCTGCACCCTCAACGACAACCTCTACGACCTGCTCAATGCTTTGGCCGGGCGGGCCGACGAATTTGACGAGCTCGTCATCGAAACCACCGGCATTGCCGATCCGGCCGGCGTGGCTGCGCCCTTTCTCACCTCGCCTCAATTGCGCCGCGACTTTCCCTTAGCCCGCGTCATCTGCCTCGTAGACCCCCGCTTCATTGAAGACCGCCTGCGCGATACCGAAGAGGCCATTCGGCAGATTGCCTTCAGCGACCTCATCCTCATCACCCGCACCGACCTGCCGGAGGCCGGCGATGTGGCCGCGCTGGCCCGCCGCTTGGCGGCCATCAATCCCTTTGCGCAGGTATTTACGGGGCATAAGGGCCGCTACCCTTTGGCCGAACTGCTGGCTGCCCGGCGCGCTACTGTGCCCGTTGTACCCACCCGGGCCGGCGCGCCTGCCCACAATCTGCATCGCCACAGCGACATTGTATCCCTCAATTTTCGCTTTGAGCGCCCCTTCAACTTAGCTACCTTGCGCCATAGGCTCATGGGCTTTCTGCTCTTCCAGGCCGAGGGCGTTTACCGCATCAAGGGTTTTATCCATGCCGCCGACACCGATGAGCGGGTGCTGCTGCAATCCGTCAGCACTGCCGTCGCTTTTGAAGCGGCCGACCCCTGGCCCGCCCACGAGCCCCGCCTGAGCCGATTGGTATTCATAGGCCGGCGCCTGAAACCGGAGGGTATCCAGCGGATGCTGGAACAGTGCTTGGCGTAGCCCTAATGTCGCTGCGGAGCCGCGTGAGGGGGTGTAGCGGTATGCGTGAGGCACGAGCGCATAAAAGCGGAACACCCGACCCCGCGCGCTTACCTTACCCGCCTGCGCGCCCTCGGGCGCTACCCGGATGCCTGCGCGCGGGGGCACGCCCCAAAACCCCATCCACTGGCCCAAGCCCTATTGAAAGATGGGAAATGCGCCCTCTATGGCGTTTGCCTGTCGAACGCGCGCTTTGCTCACAGCTCGCGCCAGCGCAGCATAAGGCGCACCATAGCCGCCGCTACGGCCAGCAGCAGAAAGAGGGCCGGGAAGCCGCCCAGGTTGGAGGCCATCTTGATGCCGTCTATGCCGGCAAAGGCCACCACCACCCAGGCCATGAAGCCCACTACTAAGCCCCAGGCTACTTTAATCCAGGCGGGGGCCTCGGGGGTTTCGGGGGAGATGCCGCCTGCGCTGAGGCCGCTCATGGCCGAGGTATTGGCATCGGCGCCGGCCACATACGATAGAAAGGCCGTAACAAAAAATACAATGCCCAGCAGCGTAGGCAGCGGCAGTTGGTCGAAAAGCCCGTAGATGACGCTTTCGGGGCCGCTGGCCAGCAACATGCCATGCAGGTCGGCGGCGCCGGCGTAGTGGTCGATGTAGAGGGCATTGCCGCTGAAGATGGTCATCCAGAGCATACTGAACAGACTGGGCAGCAGCAGATTGAAGCGTATGAACTCGCGCACCGTATAGCCCGTGGCGATCTGGCCTAAGAATACGGCCGTCACGGGCGTCCAGGCCAACCAGTTGGCCCAGTAGAAGACCGTCCAGTTGTCGGCCCAGTCTTTTTCCATGCCTATGCCTAAGCTGCGGGGCAGGAAGTGCCACAGGTAGTCGGCTAAGCCCTCAGCGCCCAACGCCAGCAGCTTGAGGGTGGGGCCAAAGAGCAGCACAAAGCCCGCCAGCCCCAGAAATACCCAGGTATTGAGGTTGGAAAGCCACTGTATGCCGCGGGTGAGCCCCGTCACCGACGAGCCCACATAAGCTACTACAACCAGCAGCGTAGCTGCCCCGAGCAATAGAGGCGTGTTTTCGAGTTGGGCGTACTTCTCCAATCCGCCCGCAATGGTGAGAGCGCCGGCGCCGAGCGACGCGGCCATGCCGGCGGCCAAACTGTACAGGCATACGGCGTCTATGGCAGGCGCCCAGCGCCCGGCCTTCTGCCCCAGCAACGGGTACAGCATAGCCCCTAAGCTGTAGGGCTGCCGCAGGTTGTAGTACGCCAGCGCAAAGGTAAGCCCGGCCAGGGTATAGATGCTGTAAGGCGTAAACGTCCAGTGCATAAACATGGTAGACAGCGCAAAACGCGCCGCCGCATCGCCTCCGGGCGCGGCGCCCAATCCGGCAGGCGGGTTGTGCAGGTGATACAAGGGCTCGGCCGCCCCCCAAAACAGGATGCCAATGGCAATGGTGGTGCACAATACCACGCTAAACCACTGCCACCGGCTCAAAATGGGCCGGGCCTCCGGGCCGCCAATGCGCACACGGCCCAAAGGAGAGACATAGGCAGCTATGCACAAGCCCACAAACAGCAGCGTACCCGCCGAAAACAACCACCCAAAGTGGCGCAAAATCCAGTTGTTGAGGCCCTCGGCCCTGTGCATAAAGCCCTCGGCATCGTACAAGCTGTAAGCCGCCGAAGCAGCCAGCAGCAAAAAGGGCGCAAAAAAGACAAAAGGCCGAAGCCGGGCGGTATGGGTCTGTGACATAAACCGGATTTTAAAAATTTCAGGGCTTTGAGCCGGGAGGATGTTTTTTTGGGGGGCTGTCGGGCCGGGGCGATGGCCGCAAATGCATAAATAGCATCCGCCCGCCCCGGCCCGCCACCGCCACGCCCTCGTTACGCTCGGTCGGGTAAACGTCGTCCGCCCCGTCGTCGCTGCGCTCATCCGGGTAAATATTATGGCCCGGCCGCGTTCCTGTTGGCCGGACGCCCATTTTAGGGCCGGCCCATACCGCCACGCCCTCGCTATGCTCGGTCGGGTGAACTTCCACCGCTGCCCCGGGCAAAACGCCCCTTTGATGGCAGGCGCGCGATGCAGGGCTGGTATCAATTGGCGGCACGTTTTACGACCATGCCGGGCAATTGGCCGGTTGCCCGCCCGTTTTCAAACACCAACTGCCCATTTACCCATACGGCCATAATGCCGCTCGACAGGGCCGTGGGCTGATCGGGAGTGGCATTGTCCTGTACCGTTTGGGGGTCTATGAGTACGAGGTCGGCATAGAAGCCGTTGGCGATGAGACCGCGCTGTTGTATGCCGGCATGTTCGGCGCTCAGGGCGGTCATTTTATGGATGGCCCCTTCTAATGAAAGCGCGCCCTGCCCGCGAACGTACTGGGCCAGCACCCTCGGGAACGCGCCATGCCCTCTGGGGTGTCGCAGTGGGTCGCCATCGCTGCAAATGTTGGTATGCGGCCAGGTGAGGAAGTTGAGTATATCGGCTTCCTGCATAGACTTGCCCATGATGCCCTCTGTTCGGCCCTCCGCATTGGGGTAAAGCGCATCGTAGCGGTCGGCTTCGGCGATGAGCCAGATGAGGGTCTGGGCGGGCGTTTCCTTGCGCAGACGGGCGATGTCGGCCACGGTTTTACCCCGATAGGCGGGGTTGGGCAAAAAGGCTGCAAGCCTCGATTGCTCGGGATCGAAAAGCTCGCGGCAGGCAAATTCGGCGCTGGCGATATTGTCATAATCCCGGTTGGGGAACAACACCTTGAGGGTCGAAAGCCAAAAATCGTAGGGGTAGCAGTCGGCGGTAATGTCGATGCCTTCTGCACGGGCGGCCTGCATGGCGGCGATAATGGCCCGGCTTGAACCCCATTTGCTTTGCATGGCTACCTTGATGTGCGAAACCTGCACGGGCAGTTTGGCTTCCCGCCCGATGTTGATGATTTCGTCAATGGCGTCTTCAATATGGATGTCTTCGCTGCGAATATGGCTTGCATAGCGCCCGCCCGCCTCGCCGGCTACTTTGGCTAAGGCCAGCACCTCGTCGCGGTTGGAATAAAATGCCCGTTCGTACTCCAGCCCCGTGCATAGCCCCAGCGAGCCTTTTTCGAGCTCCGACTTCAGGTTGGCCTTCATTTTTTCCAGCTCGGCAACTGTGGCATGGCGGCGAAAGCCGGCCATGCCCATCGCATCGAGCCGCAGCGTGGTATGCCCGGTATAAGAGGCGACATTGATGGCAATGGGCTGCTTCTGCACCGCTGCGTCGAGGCTGTCCATGGGCGTGCTGCTGCCATCCTGCCCGGTAATGATGGTGGTAATGCCCTGACTGAGGGCCGGCAGCAGGGTTGGGTCTTCGTCCATTGCCCATAGGTGGTGGCTGTGGGTATCTATAAAGCCCGGCGCCAGCGTATGACCCTTTCCGTCAAAGACGGGTTCGTTGGGGAACGGAGTAAGGGCGCCGGTTTCCCATATACGGCCATCCCGTATGCGCACGGAAGCGCGGCGCGCGGGCAAGCCGGAGCCGTCGGCCAACTGCACATTTTGAATGAGCTGCGTTTGAGGCAGGCGTATTTTATCTCCCCTCATAAACTGTTGCCCGACCCGGATACCGGCCGCCGATCCGCCGCTTGAAAGCACCACAAGCGTGCGTTTTTTTTCAAAGTCTGTCCACAGCAGGTTTAAAAATCCAACCCAGCCGCCCGTGTGGTGGGCGCAGTGGTTGCAGTGACTAAACCCCAGCCCAAACCCATAGGGGAAGGTAGCGCCATCGTTCAAGGGGGCAGGTTCCATCATCTCGGCCAAAGAGGCGGCCTTCAACAACTTTCCGCCATGCAGCGCCTGGGTCCATAGCAAAAGATCCTCGGCCGAGGAGTAAACATTGCCGTCGCCGACAATGCCATCGAAGCGCTGGAGGTCGTTGAGTTTATGTTGGCCGTCTTCCCGCAAAAAACCATAAACCCTATTTTCGGGGGAGGACCTCATGCCCAAATGAAAGATGTAGGTATTTTTTAACCCTAAGGGTTGGGTAATTTTTTCGGCAAAATAGTCGGCTATACTTTTACCTGAGCGCTTCTCGATGAGCAACGCCAATACAACATAACCTGTGTTGCTGTACTGCCACTGTTGGCCGGGAGCAAAATCGAGCGGCGGCGCCACTTCTGCCAGCAGTTGCATCACGTCGTCGTTATCGAGGGTATCCAAGGCGCCGGTATAGCGGCTACAGAGGTCGAAGTACTCCGGCACGCCGCTGGTATGGTTCATCAACTGGCGGATGGTAACCTTGGCGTAGGGAAATTCGGGAAGGTGCTTTTGTACCTCGTCATCAAAATTTAAGTCGCCATTTTCCTGCAACAAACAAACCATTGCGCAAACAAACTGCTTGGAAATGGACGCCAGGTTGAAGGAAGACGAGGCCTGCAAAGGCTGCGGGTTTCGGATATCGGTAATGCCGTAGTTTTTCTGATAGACGATCCTGCCATTTTCCGACAGCAGCACCACCCCGTTGAACAAATCGCGCTCGTGGAGGTAGGCGAATGCGCTATCTAATTGAGCCACCTGCGCCAGCGCCGCATGGCATGTCAATAACAGCGCAAAGAGGACTTTTGCTTTTCCCATTGTCGATGATTATTAATCCTTCAAAACCAAGCTCAAAGTTAGTATTTATCTTTAAGTGCAGTACCCGGATCGTTTCTGGAGCGCAACCCGGATTTTTGGCGAAGCAAAATACCGGAACGGCGATAATTTTTATCTTTACCCGCACCCAATACGCATCTGTATGAGCACAACCCCCAATCACGCCCAGTCCTCCGAGGCTATGCCGGCCTGGGCCAACCTGACCTATGCCGACCCTGCCGACCCCTGGCTCAAGCGAAGGCTGATAGATGTGCTGGAGCGAGCTACGGGGCGCCCGCTCATTGAGCGGCTGTACAATGAAATACGCGACCTCGACGTGCCGGTAGGCGAGCTGTGGGGCCTGGGCCTGCGGCAATTGGGCATTACATTTAATTATGACCCCGCCCAATTGGCTAAGATACCTGAGCAGGGGTCGCTGGTGCTGGTGGCCAACCACCCATTTGGGGTAGTGGATGGACTGATGCTGGCGCATCTGGCTTCAAAGGTGCGCGAAGATTACTTCCTGTTGGTCAACGAAGTATTGGCCCGCGACCCACGCCTCAATGCCCATCTGCTGCCCGTAGATTTCCGGGAAACCAAAGCCGCCGTACACATGAATGTGGATACCGGACGGCGAGCCGTACAGCGGGTGCTGGCGGGCGGCGCTATGGCCATCTTTCCATCGGGGGGCGTAGCCACGGCCCCTACGGCCTGGGGGCAGGCCGTAGACCTACCCTGGAAGCCCTTTGCGGCCAAGATCATACAGCAGAGCCGGGCCACGGTGGCGCCGCTCTACTTTCCCGGCCAGAACAGCCGCCTTTTTCAGTTGGTGAGCCAGTTTAGTATGCCGCTCCGGCTGGGGTTGTTGTTGCAGGAAACCCGCAATAAGATGGACCATACTTTTGAGGTGCGCATTGGCGACCCCGTTCCTTTTGAAGACCTGGCCCACCTGCGCGATCGCAATGCCCTGATGAGCCGCCTGCGCGAGCTGACGCTGGGCCTGTAGGATGTTGTTAAATAAATCCAGAACAAGCGCTTACCTTTGGCCTGGTAAAACAATCGGTTTATGATCGTGAAAAACAAGCATTTGTACCTATTCCTCCCGGCAATTTTGAGTCTGCTGGCTTCCTGTGGCAATGATCCTGCTCCCGCGGCGGCGTCAGCCGAGGCCGTTGCGGCTGAACCCCATCGGCCATATTATCACTTCACTCCTCGCTCGGGCTGGATGAACGACCCCAATGGCATGGTCTTCTACGAGGGCGAGTATCATCTGTTTTTTCAATACTATCCCGACAGCACCGTTTGGGGGCCTATGCACTGGGGCCATGCCGTGAGCCGCAACCTCACCGATTGGGAGGAACTGCCCATTGCGCTCTACCCCGATTCGCTGGGCTACATCTTTTCGGGTAGCGCCGTAGTAGACTGGAAAAATACCAGCGGTTTTGGCCAGAATGGGCAGCCGCCTCTGGTAGCTATGTATACCTACCACAATATGACTAAAGAGAAGGCCGGCGACCCGTTGTATCAATACCAAGGTATTGCGTACAGCAACGACAAAGGCCGAAGCTGGACCAAATATCCGGAAAATCCCGTGCTGCCCAACCCTGGCGTACGCGACTTCCGCGACCCCAAAGTGATGCGCGACGAAGCCCGCAATCGCTGGCTCATGGCCTTAGCCGCCCAAGATCGCATCAAGTTTTATGCCTCTGACGACCTGAAAAACTGGACCTTCCTCAGCGATTTCGGCCAGCAGTGGGGCGCGCATGGCGGCGTATGGGAGTGCCCCGACTTCTTCCCCATCACCATAGAGGGCAGCTCGGAAACCCGCTGGGTGCTGTTGGTGAGCATCAACCCCGGCGCGCCCAACGGCGGCTCGGGTACGCAGTATTTTGTAGGCGATTTCGATGGACAGACCTTCACGCTGGACCCCAACTTCTCGCGCGAAATTTCAACGCCCGGCCAGGCGCTCTGGATCGACCTGGGCCGCGACAACTACGCCGGTGTGACCTGGTCGGATGTGCCCGCCGGCGACGGCCGCCGCCTGTTTATGGGCTGGATGTCGAACTGGGACTATGGCCAGCAGACGCCCACCAAAGCCTGGCGCAGTGCCATGACCCTGCCGCGCGCGCTCAAGCTTAGGCGCACTTCCCAGGGTATGAGGTTATCGTCGGAGCCCGTAGCCGAGTTGGAAGCGCTGCGCGGCCGCAAGTGGGTATTGGAAAACCAGGAAGTACAGGGCGAACTCGATATTACCGATCGCTTAGGTTTTGTGCCTACGGCCTTTGAAATTGTATTGGAAGCGGCTTGGAATCCTGTCAATGCCCTCGATTTGGGTATTGCCCTCTCCAACAGCAAGGGCGAAGTATACCGGGTAGGCTACGATCCCTCGAGGCTGTCGGCTTATAGCGATCGCACCAAGGCGGGAGTAGTCGATTTTTCGCCTAAGTTTGCCGCAGGCCGCCACCTGGCGCCCCGCGCTGCGCGCGGGGAAATGCTGAAATGGAGGTTATTTTTCGACCGAGCCTCCTGCGAGCTTTTCGCAGAAAACGGGCAGACAGTGCTCACCGATGTGTTCTTTCCAACGGAAGACTTTAATCGCCTCACTTTCTACGCCACAGGCGGACCGCTGCGCATCCTCAAGGCTGAGATTTACGAAATACGCCGCAACGAAAGTCAATAGACTTACTGCGACGACAGCGCTAAGCCAGCGCCCAACCCCGCCTACTCATCGGCTTGCAGGGTGTACTCCTGCACCTGATCGGTGGTAAGATAGCGATGCCTGCCATCGAGGTGATCAATGGCCTGCTGCACGCTCAGGAAAAAGTGTTCGCGTCCGATCTTGTCGGTGAGGCCGCTGCCGGCTAAGCGGTCGCGCACCGGCCCGATAACGGCCGCCAGTAAAAAGCGGATGCCCCGTTTGCCAAAATCGCTGACGGTGCGCTCCAGCATAGCCATGGCCGTAGAGTCGATCTGACTGATGGTATCGCACTGGATGACGATGGCGCGAAGGGCGGGGCCTTTGTCGGCTGCCAGTTGCTCTATGTTGTCGCGAAAAAAGTCGGTATTGGCAAAAAACAGGGGCGCATCAAAGCGCAACACCAGAATGTCGGGGCGTATTTCCAAACTTTCGTGCCGCCCGATGTTGAGGTAATAGGGGGCATCAGGCAACTTGCCCAATACAGCTATGTGGGGGCGGGCGGCCCCATATACTACGCCTGCCAGCGAAAGCAGCACGCCCACGCCTATACCTTGCTCAATGCCTAAGGTAAGGGTACAGATAAAAGTAGCAATAAGCATCCAAAAGTCGGGGCGGTGTACATGCCAGAGATGTACGGCCTCCCGCCAGTCGATGAGCTTGGCTACGGCTACCATGATGATGGCCGCCAACACGGCATTCGGCAGGAAATAAAACAAGGGGGTAAAAAACAGCAGCGTAAGCAGGATGAGCAGGGCCGAGATGAGTGAAGCCAGCCCCGTGCGAGCGCCCGCCTGATCGTTGACGGCCGTGCGCGAGAAGCCCCCCGTAACGGGAAACGACTGAAAAAACGAACCCGCCAGGTTGGCTACGCCAAGCGCAAAGAGCTCCTGATTGGCATCCAGTTTATAGTTTTGGTGGCGGCTTTGCATGGCTTTGGCTACGGCTATACTTTCCATAAAACTCACTAAGCTGATGGCCAAAGCGGCAGGCAGCAGGCCTGCCAATTGAACCATACTGGGCACAGCCCATTGCCAGTGCGGCAGCCCCTTGGGTACTTCGCCCACAATTTTCACTCCTATATCGGTGAGGTTCCAACCCGCTGCCAGCGCAATGCCCAGCACTACGGCTACCAGCGGGCCAGGTATGGCCGGATGCAGCTTGCGCAGCCCGATAATGGCGCCCATAGCGCCCAAGCCAATGAGGAAGGTAGGCCAGTTGAGGTTGGGCGCTTCCCGAATGGCGGCCATTACAATTTCGTGTACATGATGGCTATTCGGGATGTTGACGCCCAGAAGGTGTTTGAGTTGACTTAGCCCTATGATGATGGCTGCCGCTGAAGTAAAGCCACTAATAACGGGGTGCGACAGGAAGGTCACCAGAAATCCCAGCTTCAATGCGCCCAGCAGAAACTGAATGGCGCCTACCATAAAGGCCAAGCCCAGCGCCAGCGTTATGTATGTTGCCGTGCCCGCTTCGGCCAGCGTGCCTATACCGGCCGCCGTAAGCAGCGAAACCATCGCTACCGGCCCTACGGCCAACTGCCGGGAGGTGCCCATGAGGGCGTAAATAACCAACGGAAGGGTGCTGGCGTACAAACCATAAACGGCCGGCATCCCGGCCAGCAAAGCATAGGCCATCCCCTGCGGAATGAGCATGACCCCTACGGTAAGGCCCGCCGACAAGTCGCCGCCTATCCATTCGCGTCGGTAGCCCTTTATCCATTCGAGGGCTGGAAAATATCGCATGATGTGCTAAGTTTATAGTTCGCCAAGCCAAGATTGGCCAATCTTGGCTTGGCGAACCATAAAAAAGAATCGCTATGTACAAAACCTGACTGCGCGAACGACAAAAGCCGCTCAGGCTTTTCGTATTTCTATGCGGTTGCGCCCAAGCTTAATCTTGCCTTGGCGCTCCAATTGCTTGAGCAACCGGCTGATGGCCTCCCGGGAGGCGTGCAAATCGTCGGCAATATCCTGATGGGTAGCATTGATGACGTGTTCGCCGGTGGCCTGGGTGCGGTCGTGGAGATACTGCCATAGCCGCTCATCCATCCGCAAAAAGGCAATGTTGTCAATGGCTTCGACCAACTCCATGAGGCGGTCTTCGTACGATTGCATCACAAAATCCTTCCAACTGCGATAGCGGGTCAGCCACTCGTCTACCAAGCGGGTAGGCAGCGTTAGCACCAGCAGGTCGTCTTCGGCCACAGCCCTGATGTAACTCTTCTTTTGGGTAAGACAACAGGTAAACGACGAGGCGCAGGCCTCTCCGGCTTGCACATAGTACAAGAACAGGTCGCCGTTATCACTCGACCGCATTACCTTTAGCGTGCCCTCCAGCACCAGCGGAATGTAGCGTACATAGCTGCCGTATTCCGAGAGGGTTTCACCAGATTTAAAGTCTACTAAGCTGCCATTCTCGGCCATCTCTTCGAGCAGACCGGGTTCATTGAGCTTAGGGAACCTGCGCCTTACCAGGTCCATGATCTCGTCGCGCCGGCTTTGCTCCGGCCAGTTTTGAAATTTCATATCCGGGCTTTGCTTCGTTTGGTATGCTCACAAAGATAAGCAAACCCGGCAAGTGTGGTTGGTGATTTGGATCACACAACCAGACGAGCTACCAAATCCATCCAGTGGGGATCGTCGTTGAGGCTGGGCACTAAATCTACGCATTCGCCGCCCATCTTCTCAAATTCCTCCTGATATTCTTCCCCGATCTCAATGATGGTCTCTAAGCAATCAGCTACAAAAGCGGGGCTAAACACCAAAAGCCGCTTGGCGCCGCCCTTGGCCAGCTCCTCAATAACGGCGCTGGTATAAGGCTTGGCCCATTCTTCAGGCCCCAGCCGACTCTGAAAAGTGGTTGTACATTTTTCAGCCGGCAACCCCAGCTCGGCCATCAAGGCGCGAGTGGTAGCATGGCATTGGGCCGAATAACAAAATTGATTAACAGCGCCAATCTGTAGGCAGCATCCCTCCTGCCGGGTGCAGTGGGCGCCGCCGGCATCAGCCCGTCTTAACTGCCGCTGCGGTAAGCCGTGATAGCTAAAAATAAAATGATCATAAGTCTTTAGATCAAACGCGCGCGCATGGTCGGCAAAGATGCGCACCATCTCCGGATGATTGTAATAGCTGTTGATGAGGCGCACATTCGGAATGTTTTCCTTCTGGCTCAGCACCCGCATTACCTCCTCGTGTACCGATCCTGTGGTAGCGCCTGCATACTGCGGGAACAGCGGAAACACCACCAACTCGTCGACCCCCGCCGCCAGCAGTTCGTCTATGGCCGAGGCAATCGATGGGTTCTGGTAGCGCATCCCCAGGGCTACCACATAGTCGTCGCCCAGCCGCTGGCGCACGCCGGCCGTCAGTAGTTCGCCGTAATATTTCAGCGGCGAACCGTTTTTAGTCCACAGTTTTTGATATGCCTTAGCCGATTTCCCCGACCGAAAGGGGGCGATAATGCCGCGCACCAGCAGGATGCGCGCCAGCCAGTTGTAGTCCACCACCCGGCGGTCCATCAAAAATTGCGAAAGATAGCGGTGCACAGCCCCGCGCTCGGGGGCGTCGGGGGTGCCTAAGTTAACTAAGAGTATACCGGTTTTGCCAAAACGTTGCATAGAGTAGAATTGCTTGCTTGTTGAGGGCAACAAACCTACGCCAATAAGGTTTGACAACCCAACATAGCAATGTCATTTCTCAGTTTACGGCCTCCGGCACCATCACATAGCCGTTTTGGGCGGCCCGTTCAAAGTCCTCATAGCTTATCCAGATGTGTCCGTTCACGCCCCAGTCGGCGCCCCAGGGCAACCGCAACTCAAAAGCCTGGCGCGTCTCGTCGAAGGCGGTCGTCACCACTGCAAAGCGCTGTGTGCCTGCCACCGGGTTGGGGGTCCATTGGTGCTGCCCCTGCTGCCGGCGGAAGTCGGCATCGGCCAGCAGGTCTACCAGTACGGGATTGCCCCGCATCAGCGCTCGCTTTACTTCAAAGGTCTTCTGCTTGGGGCGGGTGGTTTCCCGGAAGAGGTGCAAAAAGTTGGCAATGCGGTATACCCTTGCGCCGTATACGCTGGGCGGTATGCTGGCGGCATCGTAAGGCACAATTGCCGCGCTTACATCGCCTTGTAAAGCTAAGAATTTCAACCCGTCTTCTATGCCCGGCCGTTGCCCCATCGACTGCATACTCAGCGAAATGTAGTCGGGGCTCAGATTGTCTTTATAATTGCTGTTGAGGTTCACATAGAACTCCAGGCAGGTTGCCAGCGCGTAGCTCCAGTCGTTGCCCCGCTGCCCCAGGCTGCGAATAGGCATCAGATAGGCCTTCACGCTTTGATGTTCCATATCCTGCCGGGTATTGCTCCCAATGCCCGGCGCCGTATACAACATCATCTCAAACAAGTTTTCATCTGTGATACCCAGCGCGCCTTTTAAGCGGGGTCCGTTGGGCTGTGCCGCCAGCCACAGGGGCGCTGCCAGCCACAGCGCCAGCAGGCTCATCGTTGTCAATCTGCTCATGCCGAAATCCCTTATTGAAATGGTTCCTTCCTTAAACGCAAGCGCGGGGGCGCATTAGTGTACTGCTTTGAAAGATTGTCCTGCTGTCCTTCAACTTTCTTTGGTTTGTTCGTTTTGAGCGCGCAACTCACTCCTCCACTCCATATTTACTACATATCGGACATCGCGACGGATCATGCCCCCGGGCCGGACAATGCTGCCTCCCGAAGAAGATAATCTGGAGGTGCAGCTTATTCCAACTGGCTTTGGGGAAGAGCTTTTTGAGGTCGGCTTCCGTTTTTTCCACGTTTTTGCCATCGCTGAGGCCCCAGCGCCGGGCCAAGCGGTGGATGTGGGTATCCACCGGGAAGGCAGGTACGCCAAAGGCCTGCGACATCACCACCGAAGCCGTCTTATGGCCTACGCCGGGCAGCGCTTCGAGGGCCTCAAACGACTGTGGCACCTGGCCCCCATGTTGCTCCACAATGATGCGCGAGAGTTCGTGTATGGCCTGCGACTTGCGGGGCGCCAGCCCGCAGGGGCGTACAATATCGCGGATGGCCTCCACCGATTGCTGCATCATATCCCCGGGGGTGTCGGCTAAGGCAAAGAGGTGGGGCGTCACCTGATTGACCCGCTCGTCGGTGCATTGGGCCGACAACAGTACCGCTACCAGCAACGTATAGGGATCCTGATGCTCCAGCGGGATGGGCGTCTCCGGGTAGAGCTCTTCTAAGATGGCCGCAATGGCGCGGGCTTTGTCTTTGCGCGTCATGTTGAAGGCGAGCTTAGTAATTGAACGATCCGTAGGGAGTATCGAGCTGCACACTATGGCCTTCGAACGGCGCTACCCGGCCCACGATGCGCGCCTCGATGCCGAAGGCCGCCGCAATATCGATAACGGCGGCGGCATGAGCCGGAGGCAGGTATACCTCTAAGCGATGCCCCATATTGAAGACCTGATACATCTCGCGCCAGTCGGCGCCCGACTCCTGTTGAATGAGCGTAAACAGCGGCGGCACAGGAAAGAGGTTGTCTTTGACAATGGTAAGGCCGGGCGCAAACTTACTCACCTTGGTTTGGCCGCCGCCCGTACAGTGTATCATGCCGTTGATAACAGGGCGGAGCTCGCTGAATAGTTTTTTGATAACGGGCAGGTAGGTGCGGGTGGGCGAAAGCAGGAGCTTACCTACAGTGAGGGCGTGGCCGTCGGCGATAACCTCATCGGTGAGGCGGCGGCGGCCCGTATACACCACGGCCTCGGGCAGAGCGGGGTCGAAACTCTCAGGGTAGCGGGCGGCGTAGGCGTGGTCGAGTACGTCATGACGGGCCGACGTGAGACCGTTACTGCCCATGCCGCCGTTGTAGGCCGTCTCGTAAGTTGACTGGCCAAAGGAGGCCAAAGCCACAATGGCGTCGCCAGGCTGAATGTGGTTCTCCAGCACATCGGCGCGGCGCATGCGGGCAAAAGCCGTATAGCCCACGTCAATGGTGCGCACAATATCGCCTACGTCGGCTGTTTCACCCCCGGCTAAGTGCAGGCGCACGCCGGCCTGGGCCATGCGCTCGCGGAAAGCCTCGGCATAGCGAATGATGGCGGCAATGACCTCAGCCGGGATAAGGTTCTTATTGCGGCCAATGGTAGAAGATATGATGATCTCGTCGGTGCAACCCACACAGGCCATGTCGTCGAGGTTCATCACCAGCGCATCCTGGGCTATGCCCTCCCAAACGCCGAGGTCGCCGGTTTCGCGCCAATACAGATAGGCGAGGCTGGTTTTGGTACCCGCCGTATCGGCGTGCATGAGGTTGCACCAGAGGGGGTCAGCCCCGGCCACATCGGGCAATATCTTGCAAAACGCATTGGGATACAATCCTTTATCCATGCCTTTGATGGCAGCGTGCACCTCGTCTTTGGTGGCCGATACGCCGCGCTGCTCGTACTTGGAAGGTTGGGACATACGCTCAGTCATATTTGAGGCAAAGGTACGATCTTTGGCCGGAGCGGCAACTTTAACAAAATAATGTAGATAAAATATGCAGCTAATGATATATTTGCACCGCCATGAGGCTAACAAAAGGGATATTGGGTCGCAAATGACCCGGATGTACTAAATAAAACGACTGAGAGAGGTGAACAATTCCGAACCGCTTTTAGAGAAGCTCAAGCGGGTTGTTACCGGTGCGAAATTCGTTACCGCTACCACCGTTGGCATCGTGACCATAGCTACAGCTTCAGCGCTGTATTTTGGACAAGCTTCGACCAATCAACTTACGGCGTCCGTTTCCGACGCCCCGGTTACCATATCCGCTTTCCCCATCGTGAAACCAACCATCCGCTGGGGATTTGCCGTCGATACTTTTCAGGTACTGGAACGCAAACTCGAACGAGGACAATCGCTTTCCGATCTCCTCCTTAATCAAAATATAGCCCCCGACCAACGGCAAAAGCTCATCGAGCTGGCCGCACAGGTACTCGACCTGCGCAATGTGCGCCCCGATAAGCCCTTCTACGTCCTCACCAAGGACTCGACGGGCGCCGCAGAGTACCTCATTTATGAGCCTTCCATCTACGAATACATCCTCTTTGATCTTCAGGGCGAGCTGGCCGTCGAGCGCATTAAGCGACCCACCAGCGTCGAAACGGCGTCGGCCAGCGCCGTAGTAGAATCGTCCCTGTGGCAAACCATGGTGAGCAACGGCTACAGCTATGAACTCACCGACAAAATGGAAGACGCCCTCAAATGGTCTATCGACTTTCACCACATCAAACAAGGCGATGAGTTCCGCCTCGTTTATGAGCAAAACTATGTGGAAGGCCAACCCGCCGGCGTAGGCCAGGTGCTGGCCGCCCGCTATAAAACCGGCGACAAAGAGCATACCGCCATCTACTACGAAAACGGCCAGCACAAAGGCTACTTCAACCCCGATGGCCAGCCCCTCAAGTCGGGCTTCCTCAAGGCGCCCGTGAAGTACTCGCGCATATCGTCGCACTTCAGCCTCAAGCGCTTCCACCCTGTGCTCAAATACAATCGCCCCCACTACGGCACCGACTATGCCGCTCCCTATGGCACGCCCATCATTGCCGTCGGCGACGGCACAGTGACGGCCGCTGCCCGAGGCGGCGGCAATGGCAACTTCGTAAAAATTCGCCACGATAACGTATACGAAACTCAATACCTGCACATGCAGCGCTTTGCCGCCGGCATCCGCCCAGGCGTACGCGTCGAGCAAGGACAGGTCATCGGCTATGTAGGCTCTACGGGCTTAGCCACCGGCCCCCACGTATGCTTCCGCTTCTGGAAAAATGGCAAACAGGTCAACCACCTCGCCCTCGACCTGCCACCCGCCAAGCCGCTGCCGGAAAGCGAAATGCCCGCCTTCCGACAGGTGCGCGACCGCTACCTGCCCCTGCTCAACCAGGCCCAAGGCGCCGCTGTACCCAACGCCTCGACCGATAATCCATAAGCAGCGCAGCGCCGCTGCGTTATAGTTCTCCAAGTCAAGATTCACAAATCTTGGCTTGGAGAACTGCCAATCAAAATCCCGGATCGGCTGTAAAGCGATCCGGGATTTTGATTTTAAGCCTTAACTAAACATTAACCCCAAATCCCGCCACCTCGCCCAACAATTGGGTTTCTATTGTCATTATTACAGTAACAAACAACCCAGTAAATTTTTAACCATCATGAAAAAACTTCTTTTTGCAGCCACCTTGAGCTTGTTCTTCCTCGCCGACGCCGCCGCCCAAACGCAATACAAAGTCGTTACGGTGGTCGAATCCATCATCCCCGCAGGCATCGGCCGCTCCCGCATCATCGAAGAAACCCAGGATGTAAACGCCGGCGACTACACCACCCAACGCACCGACGGCCGCACCAGCAGCCAGGGCAACATCGACCGCCAGGACCTCAAAATTGAGAGCTTCAACGAAACCAAGCTCCTCAACTTCTTTAGCCTCGGCGGTATCAACTTCCAAAACATCGCCTCCAACGATGCCGTCATCTCCAGCAAATTGGAGCAATTGGCCATGGACGGCTGGGAGCTTGCCTTTGTCACCAGCGGCGTAGAAAGCGATGGCGGCGGCGACGACGGCCAGGGCATCTTCATCACCCGCTTTATTTTCAAAAAAACCAACTAAGCCATTCACGCGCCAGCCTGCCCGCAGGTCAGGATACAACGCCCGAATCTGGTATGCCGCCAGGTTCGGGTATTGTTTTTTTTGGGGGCACGCCGCATAACATCAACCCGATGAAGCGGCACGGGCGGCGCCGGGCTGTCCGTTCTTATGGCCTGATTTACCCCGTGGAATAGCGAAGCGTATATTCCACGGGGTAAATCAGGCCATACCACTGCCATCCCTTGCCCGAAGCTACGCCAGTGCCGACATAATGCCCATTTCCAGGCCGGTTAGCTGAGCTAAGCCTTTCAGCCGGCCCACAGCGGTATAGCCAGGACTAGTTGTGAGGGCGAAATCGCCGGCGAGTCGGTGGCCGTGGTCGGGGCGCATCGGTATAGATACTTTTCTTTGTTGTTGCCACTGCAAGATACGCCTCACCAAGGCCTGCATATCCGCCGATCCATTGAGGTGATCGGCTTCGTAAAAGCTGCCATCGGGCTCCAATTGTACATTGCGCAAATGAAGAAAATGTACGCGCTCGCCAAATTCTTCAAGTATGGCCAGCAAATCGTTATCAGCGCGTGCGCCCAATGAGCCGGTGCAGAAGGTGAGGCCGTTGTGGAGGTCGGGCACGGCTGTGAATAAAGCGCGCAGGTCGTCGGCCTGGCCAACTACCCTGGGCAACCCCAAGAGCGAAAAGGGCGGATCATCGGGGTGGATGGCCAACTTTACCTCAGTAGCTTGGGCAATGGGCGCAAGGGCGCGCATAAAATCAATGAGATGCTGCCGAAGCCCCTCGGCGGCAAGCCCGGCATAGGCGTCTATATGGCGGCGGAAATCGGCGAGCGTGTAATGCTCCTCGGCGCCCGGCAAGCCCGCAATAAGGATATGGGTGAGCGATTCTTCTTGCGCCGGGGTCATGGTTTTATGGCGCGCCTCGGCGGCAGCTATGATTTCAGGCGTATAGTCGGCTTCGGCATGAGGACGTTTTAGAATCCACAGATCAAAAAGGGCAAGCGCTACGCGGTCGAACCGAAGCGCCTCTCCGCCGTCGGGCAGGCGGTAATGCAGGTCGGTGCGCGTCCAGTCTAATACAGGCATAAAGTTGTAACATACCGTTCGTATACCGCATTGCGCCAACCTTTGCAGCGTAACGCCGTAGTTTTCAAGGTACCTCCTCCATGGCCCGCGCTGCAATTTGATGTCTTCGTGTACGGGAACGCTTTCTACCACCGACCAACGCAGCCCTGCGGCCTCAATCTCAGCCTTTCGCTGCCGGATTTGATCCAGCGGCCAGGCTACGCCATTGGGTAGGTGATGCAGCGCTGATACAATGCCGGTAGCGCCGGCCTGCTGGGCAACGGCTAAGGGGACGGGGTCGGCCGGGCCAAACCACCGCCATGTTTTTTCCATTTTGGGTATCATACGCCGGCCCGAATTTCCTGCCGTAAATGAATGAAAGCCCTGCGCATATGCGTTTCTACTGTTTTGATGGAAATGCCCAGGCATTGGGCTATTTCTCGGTACTTGAGGTTGCCGTCGCGGCTAAGTCGAAATACCTGCCGGCCTTGCGGCGGTAGTTTTTCAATGGCCGTTTCCACTTCCTGAAAGAGCTCCCGGTGAAGAAGATCCTCCTCAGGCGTAACGTAGCCGGAGTCGGTCTGATCGGGCAAAGTGCCGCTTAGGGCCCGCCGACGCTGGCTTTTGCGCAGATAGTCGAGCGATTGATTGCGTACCGCTATAAATAAATAAGCTTTAATGCGGGTATCAGGGCTAAGGTCAGCTCTGGAACGCCACATCTTATTAAAGACATCGGATACAATTTCTTCACTTTGGTGGTAGCAGCCCGTAAACGACAACGCCTGCTGACACAGCCAGTTGTAGTAGCGCTTAAAGAGTAAGCCCAAGGCCTGTTCGTCTCCATAACACCGGATTCGATCCAGCAGGTGTTCATCCTCGGCGCGGGCGCCCCATAAGTTGGTTGGTAGTGCATTGGTTAGTGACATAAGCCTTATTTGGTTTGATTCTTACGCTTCATTTTGTTGTGTTTATAACAATGCAATCGTTTGCATAAAGGGGTAAAAAAATTACCGCCGGAGCGATGACTTTCTGATGACGAGGTTAGGTTGAAGGATATTCTTCCGGGGTACGAAGGCATCCTGATGCTGAATGGCTTCCAGGAATATACGGGCGGCCAGCGTACCCATTTCGCTGCTGCATTGATCAACGGAGCTGAGGCCGGGCTCTATAAAATCGGTGAAAGGTTCATTGGCAAAACCGACGATGGCCATTTGTTCAGGCACTTTTATCCCAATGGCTTTAAAATGCCTAAGCGCGCCCAGCGCGGCATAATCGCTGGAAGAAAAAATGGCGTCCGGCGGTTGGGGTAAGGCAAAGAGCTGCATGGCGCATTGGCGCCCTGCTTCAATATCTGATATGCAGGATAGGATGAGGCGGTCGTCGTGTTGTAAGTTATGATCGGCAATGGCATTGAGGTAGCCCCTCAGACGCTCGCGGTAAATGCGAAGGTGTTGTTGGCCTGCAAAGTGGGCAATGCGTTGGCAGCCTTGTTCAATGAGGTGCCTGACGGCCTCATAGGCGCCTTGATAATCGTCTATCATCACCATGCTCACGGGCATCTGTTCCGCTACGTTATCAAAAAAGACGAGGGGGATACCAGCTTCCGTTACACGCTCATAATGGCCGTGGTGTACGGCATTTTTGGCCATAGAGGCAATGATACCGTCTACCCTTAGCCGGAGAAGCGTCTCGATAGCGCGCTGCTCGTCTTTGGGATTTTCATGCGTCTGGCATAAAATGGCGCCATAGCCCGATTTGGCGAGCTCGTCCTCTATGCCGCGTATGGCGGCGCCAAAGAAGGGGCGATCAACATAAGGCGTAAGTATCCCTACGGTGTAGGTACGCCCACTGCGCAAAGCCGCGGCAATCCGGTTGGGTTCATAGTTGAGCTCCTGCGCCATCCGCAATACAGCCCCACGGGTAACCTCGCTGATGGCGGGATGGCCGTTTAGCGCTCGCGAAACGGTAGAAGCCGTTATTTTAAGCGCTTTGGCAATATCGTGAATGGTAGATCGTGACATATTGTGCATGAGCTAAAAAAACAATGCAATCGATTGCACAATATTAAGACGATCTTTTTACTCCTGCAAGTTATTTTTTATAAAATCACTTAAAAGTCAACATTTTTTTTTGCCTCAGATGGTTTTGTCCATCCGATATTCCGGGTTCCGATACATAGGCGGTGCAGGAATAGTTCTCAAGCCAGGATTTATAAATCTTGGCTTGGAGAACTACATCTTCCTGGTTGACCCCCTGAACAAGGCTATTATATAGTCTGACCAGCTACGAGTAGCTGCTGTTCTAACTGCGCCGGTAGTCCACTGTCGTCGGCGAGTATGGCGCGCAACGCCTCCGAAACGCTTTGGGTTAAGCCGGGCATAAGGTTGAGGTCGCTGCCCCATAAGCCGATGTTACCTAGGGCTTCTCTGACTAAGCGCTCAGGTTCTTGGCGCTGCTGTTGCCAGAGGTGATAAAAGTAAGGCGCCTGATCGTCTTGTACCCGGTAGTTGTAGCCGCTACGGTGCTGCCCGTAGTAGTTCCCATCGGCGCCTGGCGCCACCCGCATAAAAAGCAGATAGGCTGCAAAGCCCAGCGACATCAGCGGCGGCGGGCTGCTGAATACCTCTGCATAGCGTTTGATTAATGCAACATTGCGCATGCGCATTTTAGAGGAGTACTGCAAACTGATGTTGATCCAGAAATGCCGAATATATGGGTTCCTAAAGCGATCGAGTACTTCATGGGCAAATCGCGTGGCGGCTTCTGTCGGTACATTCTGCGGCATAGCCGGAATCAGTTCATCCTGTACCAACCGGGTAATGTAGGCGCCCAATTGCGGGTGTTGCATGGCTTGACCTACCGTTTCCATTCCGCAGAGATACGCTAAGGCGCAGCTAAAAGTATGGAGACCGTTGAGCAGTCTTAGTTTTAGTTCGCGGTAGGGCGTAATATCCGGCGCAATAATGATTCGCTCAGGGTTGATGTGGTTGAAGGAAAGTCGATTTTTTATCGGCTCATCGCCTTCAATCGCCCAGAGGTAATAGGGTTCTGCGATGATGGCAAGATCGTCGCGATAGCCAAGCGACTGAAAAAAGGGCAACTGATCCTCCGAAAGCGGATGGCCGGGTACAATGCGATCCACAAGGGAGTTGCAAAATGCGTTAGCGCTGCTCAACCAACTGATAAAATCGTCTTCAAGCTGGTTGTGGCGAGCCAATTCGCGTATAATGCCGCCCAGTTGCGACCCATTATCGGGAATCAACTCGGTGGGTATGATGATCAGCCCCTTTTCCGGGTTCCCCTCGAAGTGCTGATAACGGGCATATAAAAAAGCCAGTAACTTAGCTGGAAAAGATGAAGGAGGCGTTTGGAAAATGGACTCGTAACGCAGTTGAATGCCAACTTCTGTCGTATTGGACACCACCAACTCCAGATGGGGGTTAGCGGCGCACTTCAATACCTGATCCCATGCTGTAGCGGCGGCTAATACCCGACTGATGGCCGAGCATACTACATTTTCCTCCGTTTGCCACCCCTTGATGGCTACGGTATAAAGGCCATCCTGCTCGCGAAAGGCCTCGATATCTCCTCCGCCGTCGGTGGATTTAACCATAACAATGCTACCCTGATAAACACCGGCCTGGTTGGCGCGGTCTATGATGAAGTCGGGCAGCCCCCGCAGCAGTACGCCAGTACCGAATTGTAAAACTTTCTCTTGTATTAACTCAGGCGGTGCGCCCTGAGTGCGGTCGGTGGAGAGGAATGCTTTGGATAACCGATTCATGGATCTGGCTTTTTATGCAAATGACGTATACCACTCCGGGCGCGCAGCGCACAGCTGCGGCCCGGAGCTACAGACCAAGTTTGTAGCTGATGCGCAATAGCAGCTATAGATTAAGCGCCATAACGGCTACAAAAAGGTAAAGCGCTAATAACCAAAATATCTATTGCTTCACAATTTTCCGGGTGGCTACTTGTTTGCGGGCATCGGTGACCATCACTACATAGACCCCTGGCGCGAGGCCGTTTAGGTTAGCCTCCAACTGATCACCGGCTTGGGGGTAGTATTGTCTGAGCGCCCGCCCCTGTAGGTCGAAGACAACAGCCTGCTCAATGGCTACGCCGTCGAGATGCTTAATAAACAGCGATTCTCCAACCGGATTGGGGTAGTATAAAATGCGATTTTCATCGATCAGATCGCTTACATTGACCATAAAATCAAAGCCGGGCAAATTGGCGCCCAACGGCTGACCATCGGTACCGCCGGTGTAAGAAGCCGCGCTTTGCGGATAGCCATAGTTGTGATAGGTTGAATAGCGCGGGTAGGTACCCGAACCTACTCCGGAAGTAAGCGCTTCATCGGCTTCTAAACCGGAATGATCCCAGGGCCCTGGGGCGCCGTCATTGTGGTGGGTCTCGATAAAATCGACGGGAACGGGCGCTGGATTGGCAAAGTCCAGCACTTCTTCCAGATTGGTGTTTTCCCAACCTCCAGCAGCTATGGCGGCCAGTGTCTCGGCATTAAAGTAAGGGGCCAGTTCTATCGTATCATTGTCGCTTTGTACTTCCGGTGTGAGCGCGGCTACTTCGGGGGAGATGAAGAAGTTGTTGTAGCCAATAACCCATGATCCGATACCCGCCGCCGTTGTGTCGGGGTCTAAGGTTGTTCGGTCGTCATCGATGCCTCGGGCTAAAAAAATACCATCCGCCACAATGTTATTGGTGAAAATAAGCGTCCCTACAGGCCCTAGCGCGAAGCAACGCTGACCGGTATTGGCAAAAGTGCTTTGGTTAAACCGGGCATAATTTATATCTGATCCGCCATCGCGAATGATTCGACTGGTTACGCCATAGATCAGCGAATTTTCAATGACAATGGTATCTACCAGTACGCCTCTATCGTCTATAAAACGGCCATTGTCCGGATTTGAAGGTTCGCCCAAGCGGCTCGCTACACAGTCATAGACATAAATTTTAGCGCCTGCATTATCAAGGCGAAAGACGGTTTGGCCGGTATCGTCCAATAAGCAATCCCTGAGCGTGATTCGAATGTCGTTGGCCCTTGCGCGAAGCATGCGCTCGAAGGTAGCGCCTAAGGTATTGCGCTGAGTGAGATGGATACCCTCCAGCGTAAGCTGGTCTCTCGCTTCAAATAGGGCGTTGATGTCAACATCTGCGCTGGGGGGATCGGCTACAATGAGCGGCCGGGCAAAGTCGGGGTTGCCCGTGCTGCGAATATGCAGATGAAACCCTTGATGGCTGATTGGGGCATTGACAAAGTAAATGGCGCCCCGCGTAAGTTCATAAATCCGGTCGGCATCGGTTGTGATGACGTTGTTGAGCGTACTGCCTGGCGGTACGCTTACGATGGTTTGCGCCTCAATTTGGCTGAAAATCGCGCAGCAGAAAGCCAATAAGATAAAGTAATAACGCTTCATGGATCGTCGCTTTTGATTAGGTAATGATAAAATTATCGAATCCGATAGCGAAGCCCCAGGTCGGCCGTAAACCCATAGAATTCCCGCTCGGAAGGAAACCGGGTATTGCCAACAAAGGACTGCTCTGGTTGATTGCTTATATTGTTTAAGTTCAGAATCAGTTGCCAGCGTCGCTTTTGATCGACCCAACAAGTGGCGGATAGATCCCAACGCAGCGATTCGTCGGTGAATCCGTCAAGTTCGCCTCTCGCCCCTAGGTTATTGAAGGCGTTGTCCTGATAAATAGCCGTAAGCCGGGCTGAAAAACGGCCAAGTTCATATCCTAGCGTAAAATTGGCGATGATGTTAGCCTGGCCTGCGTTACGGCCGCTGCGCAGGGTATCTACAGCAACGGTATTGATGCGAATAAAAGGCGGTACCGTTAAAATAGTAGTATCTCGCCGCGTAAATGAAAAAGGATATAAGGTAGCCGACGAAGCAAAAGTAAGGTTGGCGCCCAGAATCATTCCTTTCCAAAAAGAGCGGGAGAATTGAGCAAAATTGCCTTGAAGATCAAACTCTATCCCCCTCACCCTCGACTCTGGCACATTCTCCGGCTCAGTGATGAGATAGCCGTTGAAGCGATTGCCTGGCTCAAGCAATCCGTACGTTCGTACGTAATCGACATTGATAAAATCTTTTTGAAATAGGCCAATGGTGAACAAGCCATAATTATTGTAGAAGGAGAAGTAAGCGTCATAGTTCCATGCTTCGGTATGCTTAAGGTCTGGCCTTCCCCGATCGATGGTTCGATCGGTATCGTTGATTCGTTCCCAAGGAACTAAATTCAGAAAATTGGGTCTGGCCAGGGATTTGGTGACGGCAAAGCGCGCATCAAACCAAGCCGTTGGTTTATAGCGCAAATGAACCATGGGAAGCCATTCGCCATACCCTTGAGCCGCTTTTACATCAATCAGGTTGCCAAAGCCCGTACCTCCCGCATCTTCGTCTCGGGGGGGCGCATTAACGCTTAGATAGTTCTGTCGGGTGTCTTCATAGCGCAACCCGCCCATGAGCATCCAGGCTTTTCCAAGATTCAACTGAGCCATGACGTAGGCGCCGTATACGTCTTCATTGGCTTCATAGTCCTCTTGATTGGCAAAGTCATTGGGATTAAATAGCCCTTTATACCTTTCGTAAAAAGCCCTTACCTTCTCAATATCAAGCTGGGATCCATAGCCTAATGATTCCCCGGGCGCATAATTGACGCCGAAAAAGGCGTTATAAGCCGCCAGATCAATGTTGTCGGGTATAGGCGTTAGGAGGGTATCGCGTTGCCCTGCCGTACCCGGACCAAAATCATAGTCGCCATTCAGAAAAGGTCGAATGTCGTCGCTGCCCAGAAAATTGGCAATAAGCGCGCGACCGCTGCCGTCGGTAACAAAGAGTTCACGGTCATCATTGAGCAAAACAGGGTTCTCGGCTGCCAGATAAGGCCTTATAACGAGGCCTTCATTATCCCGGTTGCGTCGGGTAGCGCGGTAGCTAAGTCCGGTTTTAAAAAAACCAGACGAAGTTTCTGCCAAGGTAAAGTCATATTGAAGATCAAGCCGCAAAGTAGTATTTGATTCGGCGGTAAGCGATTGATCAAAGTTTACATCCTGAATGTACGTCTGGTTGATGTTGTTGAAATAGCCCGGAATAACGGCATCGGGGCCTTGGTCAAGTACTATACCCGCAGCTTGGGCAGAAACCTCCCGAAAGCGCATATTGAGTTCGTAAGGAGTTCTTTGGCGCGTAGCAGCATAAGCGCCCAGCCACTTTAGGTTGAGCCGCTTGCCAAGCCTGTGATCGCCGTTAATGGTATTGGAGAATAGATCAATATTGGTTTCCCGTTCGCGGATGTCATACTCCTGATAAGCCGCTTCTGCCCGATAGCGCCGCCGCCGCCGAAGTTCATCCCGATCGGTGCGGCTGTAGTTGGAGGAAAAAATAACGGTATGCCGGGCGCTCGGGTTATAATCAAAAGTGAGCCCTACCCCCGAACGGGTACGCGTCTCTAATTGATCTGAGAGATTAAAGTCGTCTACACGTAACTTGAACGAGCCGTCGGGGTTGATACCGCCATAACTGTAGTCTACATTTAGCCCGTCTGAGCTACGGTCTGCTTTTTGGTAGTTAGCGGTAAGAATCAGGCCGAATTTATCATCCTTAAATCGGTTGCTTACACTCAAGTTGGCCCGCAGGGGCACAAAGTTGCGCTCATGGCCATTATAACCCTTAAATACCCGCGCATCAAGCTCAAAATCGCGCGGGGCCGTACGGGCCGTAAAGTTTACTGCGCCGCCAATGGCGTCTCCATCCATATCCGGGCGCAGGGCCTTAAATAATTCAATGCCAGAAAGCATATCCGGAGATATCATACTGAGATCAACCGATCGGTCCTGCGCATCGGTGGAAGGAATGCGAACTCCATTGACGGTAATGTTACTAAATCTGGGCGACATACCCCGCACAACCACGCGTTGGCCTTCGCCGCCGTCGCGTTGAATGGATACCCCAGCAAGCCTCCCGACGCTCTCTGCTGCATTTTGATCGGGAAGTTCCTGTAACCTTTCTTTCGATACCACATTAACTATGGTATTGGAGCTTATCTGCTGCATAATGGCCGCGCGTTGCCCTATCGCCTGAGTGGTTACCACTACTTCTTCAATCGTAACGCCTCCCTGAAGCAACGTCGTGTCTAAACGCGTCTCCTTACCCGGTTCAATGTTCACAGTAAGCGTGAGCGTCTCATACCCCAGATAACTAATTTGTACTTCATGGATGCCGCCGGGTAAATTAGGCAACCTGTAGCTTCCATCCAGTTCAGTCGTCGCACCTGCATTCAGATTGGGAATGCCCACACTGGCAAATGCCAGGGGTTCGTTAACTGTGCCATCGTGTATGATCCCAATCAGCGTCCCGCGTCCTGTTCCACCCGCCTGGGCAATGGCCTCCGCAGACACCCCTAATGCCACCATCAGGCAGAAAGTAATTTTTGACCAAAGTACTGCAATCGATTGCATAGTTTGACAATTGTGCATTTATAAACGTGCGTTCTGTAGAATACCCTGACCCTAAACAAAAAAAAATAACGTCCTGATGAAAAAAAGTAATGGTGAAGTATGGTTCCGGGCGTTTTTAAGAAAAAAAATATGGGGAAACGTGTTATAAATCGCAGGACTTACCTTAAATACGCCGGCACATTGGGCGGCATGTTGGCGGCAGGTGTTGGCTATGGCTCAAATGGCGTAACGAAAAGTGCGTTAACAGGAGATACCGCCCGTACAGGCATTGCAACGGTAGCCTCAGGAAGATTGTATGCGTTGTTTTCTTCGCCGGTTCGGCTCCGGGCCATACGTTTTTATCGGCAGGGAGGCGACGCGCTATTGGAAGTTGAGTCTACAGAGGGCGCCATAGGTCGTATTTTGGGCAATGCCCGCCTTGACGATTCCCTGTCATTACTTTCTAATCTGGTGGCGCCTTTTATACTTGAACAGGATCTTAGAGATTTACCCACGCTATACGATGCTTTTTATTACCATGAGCGGGTCTATAAGTATAGTAGTTTGCCGTTATGGAACGCGTACGGTCATGTTGAAGCAGCCTGTTTAGACATGTTGGGCCATTTGGCTCAATGCCCCGTTCATCGGTTATTGGGTTCGCCTTTGCGCTCATCCTTTCCGGTCTACTTATCCAGTCTGCGCCGGGATACCAGCCCTGAGGAAGAGTGCGGATGGCTTGCAGCGCGTGTGGCGGCTACAGGAGCAAGGGCAATAAAGCTCAAAATAGGCGGACGCATGTCTAAAAACCAGGATGCCTCTTTGGGCCGTACCGATGCCCTGGTGCCTTTGGCTCGGCGCACTTTTGGAGATGACATGACCATTTATGTGGATGCTAACGGCAGCTATGACGCCCCTAAAGCCATAAGTGTAGGGCGTATGTTAGAGGCTAATGGCGTTGCTTTTATGGAAGAACCCTGCGAATGGGAAGATTTTGCAGCCACATTAGAGGTGGCGAAATCGCTTTCAATAACCATAGCAGGCGGCGAGCAGGATTTCAGTCTGCCTAAATGGAAGTGGATGCTGGAGCAAGGCGCCATCGGCCTTGCCCAACCTGACCTTATGTACAACGGAGGAATATATAGAAGTTTGCAGGTGGCAGACATGGCTGCTGCGGCCGGAACGCAGGTAACGCCGCATTGCCCGCATAGCGGCGCAGCTTTTGCGCCGTTGCTGCATTTTGCAGCTGTAACCCCCAATCTAGGCCCATTCCAGGAAATGCGCGCTAAGGAGCCGAAGATAACTACGCCTTACATGCCGCTTATCGCTTGCGCTAACGGAGAAGTAGCCGTTCCTCAAGGGGTAGGAATGGGCGTGACATTTGATCCGGATGCACTGGCCAAAATGTCGCTGATCTGGAAAACTTAAGCGTATAATGAAGCGCCTATGGTTCTCTAAGTCAAGATTCATAAATCCTGGCTTGGAGAACTATAAACCTAACGATAGGCGGCCGCGCTTGTAAGGGTAAAGCTCACTTTTTTTCGTTTTTTAACTCAGTTTCCCTTTATGAACAGGAGGGATGGATTAAGTTTTTAATAAAAATTGCACGCCTACAGGCGGCATTGTCGAAAAACTATGCGATTCAATATCTATTTGATAAGCGGGCTTTGTGCGCTAACTACTGCTGTAGTCGCTCAGTCCGGGCCGTCGCTGGAGCAAGTTCGTCAGGCTATCGACCTGGGAGGGCAGTATGCCGCATATGTATTGCTCGACGAAAAAGGGGCTTCGCGTTGTGATTACGATATGCTGGATGGTACCTGGCATGATTATGAACCCGCCTGGCATACCGGACAGCTCATCTGGGGGCTATTATCTGCTTATGAGATTAGTGGGGACACTTTATTGCTTGCCTCAGCCCAACGAGCAGGGCATTGGTGGGCTTCCTTGGCTATTGAAGATGGGCCGCTTGAAGGTTTTTTTCTTGGAGAACATGGAGGTGATTTACCCCCTGGTATGATCAATTTTACAACTTTGGCAGATGGTACGCCCGGTTTGTTTGAATTGAGCAGGATTACGCAAGACCCCAAATATGCTGAAGTGGCTACCCGCGCAGGCAACTGGGCTATTCGTCATCTGTATCTTCCAGAGCAAGGCCTTTTCTACGATATTATCGATGCCCGAACCGGAGAAATATGGACGCGCCGAAGCCCTCATTATCCAGGTGATGATTTACCCTTACGCCTAACTGCCCGCCCTAGTAACGAGGGTTTTCTTTTCAAAGACATGTACAGGCACACCGGAAATAAAAATCATCGGGATGTTTTTATGGCGCTCTGTAATAGTCTTATAGAAAAACAGGATAACCTGACCGGGCTTTGGCTCGACTACCATCCTAACCATCGCGAAAGCGGTAAACTGCACCCTCGGTTTAACACTTGGTATGCAGAAAGCCTTCTGGAAGGCTACGCCCTTACGGGCGATGACCGGTATCTACAGGCTGCCCTGCGCACTGCCCGGCAATTGTTGCGTTGGCAGCAAAAAAATGGCCATATTTATTATACCAATCGGCTGGATGGTAGCTATGATCCAAGCTCCGTTTGTGGCTCAGCCACAGCTTTTGCAGCTATCATCTGGTTAAAATTGATTCAGTTGGGCTATTCGGAGTTTGTTCCGGGTGTCAACCGTGCCGCTAGCTGGATCGTAGCTAACCAGTTTCCTGAAAATCACCCGGATCCGAATTTGCGCGGCGCCTTTCTCGAAACCTGGTCGAAGTGGCAAGATGGGCAGTTGCGCGTTTATGTCCGGGATATTGCTACTTCATTTTCATTGCGCTTCCTTGCCGCCTACCACCAATATTTAATCGCTGAAGCTGGAAAGGAATAACTTTAACAACATAAAAGGCAACTTATGCTTCGTCTGTCCTGGTTGGCCGGAATGGCCTTACTGTCTTGGGTCACAATAGCTCAAACCCCTGCGCCACTGATACAGAACGCCTACAACCGGCCGTCTATTTCATTGGCCGGCCGATGGCGCCATATCGTGGATCCGTACGAAACAGGTTACCGAAACCATCGAAACTGGGTTCCTTTTGATGTTAGGGAAAGCACTAAAGAGTCTGCCGCTCCCTACTGGACCAACAATAAACCGCAATCTCCTGGCGATCGTATCGAATATGATTTTGATGCTTCGCCCTGGCTCAATGTTCCCGGCGACTGGAATACCCAAAGGCCCGAGCTTTTTTACTACGAAGGCACCGTTTGGTATAAGACCAATTTTGATTATACCCTTCCTGCTGGGCGGCGGTTATTTTTATACTTTGGCGCCGCCAACTACGAGACGGATGTTTACGTCAATGCCCGTAAAATAGGAAAACACCGCGGGGGATATGATCCCTTTAACCTCGAAGTTACCGCAAACATCCGCGCACAGAATAACTTCCTCATCGTACGGGTGGATAATCGACGCGAAAGCGACCGTGTGCCCAACCTCACTACCGATTGGTGGAACTATGGCGGGATTACCCGCGACGTACAGTTGGTAGAAGTCCCTGCTACATTCATCAGAGATTACCAATTGCAATTAGACCCCCGACGCCCCGGGCGTCTATTGGGTTTTATACAACTTGATGGTAATCAAGCGCGACAGAATCTACAAATTAGTATTCCTGAAATTGAATTTTCCGCTGCTGTTACCACCAACGAAACAGGTTATGCCCCCATCGATTTACCGGATCCCGGCCTAAAGCGTTGGTATCCCGAACGCCCTAAACTTTATGATGTTGTATTCGCCGCCGAGACCGATACCATTCGCGATCGGATCGGTTTCAGAACCATCGAAACCAAAGGCGCCGACATACTGCTCAATGGAAAGTCTATTTTTTTGCGTGGCATTAGCCTGCATGAAGAAGCGCCCTACGGCCGGGGCCGCGCTCATAGCAAAGAGCAGGTCGAAACTCTTTTCAACTGGGCCAAAGAACTCAATTGTAATATGATCAGGCTGGCTCATTATCCTCATAACGAGCATGCCCCCCGGCTGGCAGATGAATTGGGGTTTCTCCTTTGGGAGGAGGTGCCTGTTTATTGGGGAATTGATTATACCGACTCCGTCGCTTATGCGGATGCGCAGAGCCAATTGCAAACCTTAGTTCAGCGAGACAAGAATAGAGCCTCCGTTATTATCTGGTCGGTTGCTAACGAAACACCCCGCGAAGACCCGCTCCGGCTTAATTTTTTACGCCAGTTGGCCGGGGTAGTCCGCCAGCTTGATGGTCATCGGCTGGTGAGCGCCGCATTAGACAGAACCGAAGATAAGGCTGAGAAAAGGGTCTCTATTACCGATCCTTTTGCTGCGTATAGCGACCTGGTCAGTTGTAATGAATACATTGGTTGGTATGGCAGCACTCCTGAACGTTGCCGGGAAATGGTTTGGGACTTGAGCGCCCATCAGAAGCCTTTTTTTATTTCAGAGTTTGGCGCCGATGCCCTGTATAATCATCATGGCCCACGCGAACAACGCTGGACGGAGGAGTACATGGCATGGATGTATGAAGAAAGTATTGCCATGCTGAATAAAATACCAAGCTTAAGGGGCATGACCCCCTGGATACTTGTCGATTTTCGCTCTCCCCGTCGGAATCTTCCCGGTATCCAGGATGGATGGAACCGAAAGGGGTTGATTGCTGAAAATGGCCAGAAAAAAATGGCCTTTTCTGTGCTAAAAGCCTTCTACGATGAAATGGAGACCCGCTATCGCTATAACATTACCGATTAATCCGGATTGCTATGAACCGCCGTCATTTTTATCGCTCACTGGCTGCATTAGGCGGCGCACTTTGGGCAAATGCCATCGAAACTCGGCCTATGCCACATGCGCCTGCGCCTCAGGTGAAAATTACCGCCATAAAAACTTATGCCTTCAAACAGGCTACCTTCGTCAAAATAGAAACGGATGCGGGCATCAGCGGTTGGGGCGAGGCAGACCATGACTGGACTGGCCTCGTAGCGCAAGTAGTAGAACAGATATGTGCTCCGATTTACATAGGTCAAAATCCTTTTAACTCAGACTTGCTCTGGCGGGAAGCTTTTTTTCGCGGAGAAGATGCAGGTTCTACAGGCTTATTACCCGGCGCCCTTGCCGGTGTTGATAACGCCGTATGGGATTTAAAAGGGAAACTACTGGATGTCCCCGTTTATCAACTGTTGGGTGGCGCCCACCGAACCCGCCTGCGCGTATATGGCAGTTTTGGCCGAGGGGGTAAAATGAGAGGACCTACGGATATGGCTAAAACAGCCGAGGATTTTGTCGCGCAGGGTTATAAAACCATTAAGGCCCGCATGCAAATCAGGCAACTTAACGTAGATCCGGACCCAGATGAAACGTATGCTATTGTCAAAGCAATCAGGCAGGCAGTAGGCGACGATATTGAGCTGTTCGTTGACTTTAATAATGGTTATACGCCTGCCAAAGCCCTGGCCATGGGGCTGAGGCTTTATGAACACTTTAATATAGCTGCCGTTGAGGAACCTGTCTCCCAGTTTAACTACGCTGGTCTGCGACAAGTGGTAGAGGGTTTGCCCATTCCCGTGATGGCAGGAGAGCACGAGTTTAATAAATGGCAAATGCGCGATCTCATCACCATAGGAGGCGTTGACGTCGTTAACCTCGATCTTATTAAGTGTGGCGGCCTGACCGAATGTATGAAGGTGGCTGCCCTCGCAGAGTGCTTTGACCGGCCGGTAATGGCCCATAACGCTCGCCCGACGCTGGCTTGCGCAACAACCCTTCATCTCCTCGCCGCCATTCCCAATGCAGCGCGAGTGCAGGAACACGGAGGCTATCGTCCGGAGTTAGGCTTGTACGGACTTTTTCGCCAAAACGTTCAATTTCAGGATGGTTATTTGTATTTACCCCAGTCGCCTGGCCTTGGCCTTGATGTGGATGAAGATCGAATGGATGCTGAAAAGCTCAACCGATGATCAAAATTTTAACTTCTCCTTATATTCTGGTATTGGCCGCCTTACTGCTATGGAGCGCTATATCGCCTGATCCCGTAGCGCTATCCATTCGGCATGCGCGCATCCAATGGCGGCAACATCGTACGGATACCATACAACTTCCTAAAATTCCCAATCGCTCAACCCTTGTATCCCTCAGGCATCCAGATATGGACCAACGCCCCTATATCCAGGCAGCGATAGATTCTCTTCATGCGCTGGGAGGTGGTGAAGTTCGATTTCAATCAGGGTTATATTATACGATGGGGCCTATTCATTTGCGTTCTGGCATAGCGCTAAATCTTCCCGCAGGATGTATACTCAAATTTTCAGATGATGCTAAATATTATCTGCCCGTAGTAAAAGTGCGATGGGAAGGCTCCGTTTGCTGGAATTATTCACCCCTGATTTATGCCTTTAATGCACAGGATATAGCCATCACAGGCCAAGGGATTATTGATGGCAATGGTCAAAACTGGTCGGTAGAATGGCGGAAAATTCAAAAACCGGATCAATCCCGTCTTCGACAGATGGGCGCTGAAGGCGTAGATGAAAATCATCGCATTTTTGGCAATGGCTTTCTTGATCGGAATGGCGACGGCCGCGACGACGGACATGGCGACGGACAACTTCATTACCTGCGCCCTTCGCTCATTGAGTTTTACGAATGCCGCCGGATACTTATTTCCGGAGTCCAGCTCAAGAACAGTCCCTTCTGGACGGTACACCCTGTTTTCAGCCGGCACATTGTCATGCGCAACCTTACAATTCAAGGTTCTTATCTCAACGACGACGGCGTAGACCCCGATAGTTGTGAAGATGTGCTCATTGAAGGGTGTAACATTGCAACCCACGATGACGCTATTTCCATTAAAGCCGGGCGCGATCAGGACGCCTGGAATCGCCCGGGAAGCCGACGCATCACCGTGCGCAATTGTACCTTGAGATCGGAAAAAGCAAATGCCTTTTGCATCGGCTCTGAGCTCTCAGGCGGCGTCAGCGAGGTGTTTGTCGAAGGGTGTCATATTCGCTATGCGCGTTATGGTATCAACTTTAAGACCAATCTCGATAGAGGCGGCGCCGTTGAACGCATCTATATGCGCAATATTTCCATGGATACTTGTTCTGAAAGTATGCTCTTTTTTCAAACCAATTACCATTCCTATCGCGGAGGGCAATTTCCAACTCGTTTTCAGAACATCTATTTACAAGCAGTACACGCACAACAGACTGATTCGGCAAGTATTCGCTTTGATGGGCTACCCGATGCTCCCATCAGGCAAGTGCTTTTGCATCGGGTAGGCGTAAGGCGCAGCGGCCAACCGCCCGTATTTAAGCATACGGAATCCATTTGGTTGCGGCCGGCATTATCGAGGTAATATGACCTCTGCATTCATCACCCTGCTGTTGTCCCAAGGGGTATCAGAAACTTTTATACCGCTGCTATTGGTAACAAAAAAATCACTCCGCCGCGTTTCGCCTCGCTTTATAATCTGAATATTGTGCAACCTTACATCCGTTGCGTAGCCAAGTGTAAAGTGAGCCGCTTCGCGATGAAGATCAACAAGCTCTGGAAACAGCGGGAATTTTTTATTCCCCGACGGCTTGCGCGAGCCTGCCTGGCTCAGATCCGCTTCTTGCCCAATCTCCATCCGAATATTCTCAAATACAAGCTCGCGCAATGGATAACCCTCCTGCCCCGCAACAAGGATATTGCCTCTGGTGCGAATATCTATATTGCGAAATACAATGTTTTGCTGCCCGCCAAGCCGGCTGTCTGCCGAGCGACGGTGAATATCTATAAAAATAGGATACTCCGTCTTGTGCCTTGATTGCATATCCATTTGAATGTTGCTAAAAACCAGGTTTTTATGCAGCCCTCCATCAAACATAAACAGCGCAATCCCATAACGCGTACGCCGAATTTGAAGATCGGTGAATAAACAATCCTGTACGCCTTTGTAAGTAGAGGTGCCCGTTTTAATAGCTGCATCATCACTTTCTATGATGCAGTTCTGTACGATAATGTGTTTTACGGTGTCTTGTCTCGACTTCAGGCAGATGGCATCATCGCCTGTGCTGATGAAACAATTGGCGATGAATATATCGCGGCTGTCATTGATGTCAATTCCATCTGTATTAGGGCTGCGGAAATCGTTTTCAATCCGGATACCGTCAATAACAACATCGCTGCACCCCTCCAGCACCAATACATGCGCCGGGCTATTGATTAGCCTTACGCCGCGAAACGACAAAAAGCGGCATCCCTCAAATTTGATCCAGGGTAGCGGTCTATGTCCTTCCGTCCATACCTCATCCCCCAGCCTATAGAAGGCCTCTCCATTACCATCTATAATTCCGTTTCCGCTAATATGAATATTAACTGCATCCAACGCATACAGCAAATGCGGATGCAGGGCGTTATAATCCCTTAGGTTAGGGCTACCTTTTAGTATTGCGCCCGGACTCAGGCGTATACTCAAATTGCTATAAAGCCTTAATGATCCGGTCAGGAACGTTCCGGAAGGTATCCATATCTCGCCTCCTCCGGCCCGATGCGCACTATCTATAACGGCTTGTATAATGGCCGTATTCACCTGTTTCCCATCTCCGTTGGCGCCAAAATCGCCAATGTTAAGCGCTTGTGTTTTAACGGAAGCAGCATTGGCCAAGAAGAAGATTAGCAATATAGCCTTGAGAACCATTTATTCGTACTTTTATAGTTCCCCAGGTCAAGATTCATAAACCTTGGCTTGGATAACCGTGTGTAATACAAAAACGCCCCAAGCTTCCTTTTACCCTTTATCGGTATATGGTTTTTCAGAACTCCTTCTTATATTTGATTGCTAAAAACGCTAAGAGCGTGTTCGGGAATTCATGATCGTGCGAAAGCAAGGAAATTTTGTGCTGAACAAGGCGGCTTTCACAGACGTAGCCGGCAGCTACGACGAAGAAAGCCAACGAAGTGCAGCATGAAATTTGCAGCTTGTAGCCGATTGATGGATTTCCGAACACGCTCTAAACCTTCGCGCATGAAACGCACCTTTTTTACCAGCCTGCTGGCAGCAGGCCTCACGGCTGCCGCTGCCCAGGCGCCCGTTTCACTTGTCAATCCTTCGTTTGAGGGCCGAACCGGCCACAGCCAAACGCCCGAAGGCTGGAAGAATTGCGGCCAGCCCGGCGAGTCGCCCCCTGATGTGCAGCCGGATTTTACCTTCGGCGTTCGACAACCCAGTATGCACGGGCGCAGCTACATAGGCATGGTGGCCCGCGACAACAATACCACCGAATGCGTATACCAGGCCCTGGCCCAGCCGCTGCTCGGGGGGCAGTGCTACCAGTTTAGCCTCTATGCCTCCCGCTCGGATATCTACGAGAGCCAGAGCCGGCTCACGGGCGAGTATGCCAACTTCAACAAACCCTTGATGATCAACATCTGGGGCGGCGCTCAGACAGACAATGCCATGATACCGCTGGGCGCGATAGGCCCGGTATGGCATACCGAGTGGGTGAGATACGATCTGGAACTATGGGTTAGTGAAACCTGTAATACGCTCTACATAGAGGCCGACTTTACCTCAAAAACGCCCTACAATGGCAATGTGCTGATCGATGACCTGTCGGAGCTAACGCCCATGCCCTGTACCGATAGCCTCATCAACTTTGTAAGCTTCGGCCCGGTAGACGCCCGTAACCTGCCCCTGCCCATCGATACCCTGAGCTTAATGGAGTATGCCCTGGCTGAAGATATGAAACAGCATCTGAAAGCAGCGCCAATTGATCCGAGCTTTGCCGCCAGCAGCCGAATCAATACTCAGCTGTACTACGCAGATGGGCCGGGTCTTGAAGGCTGGAGCCTGTATCGCTCAAACCCCTACCTGCACAAATTGGCGCTGATATCCGCTCAGTTGGACTCCAACGAGCGCCTTGTACTTCGGGTGAAAGGCAAGAGAGCTGAAGCCAAGCCGCTAGCCGCCCAGCTTAAGCTTCTCTTAGACAGCCTAAACTTAGACACGCGCCTTCAGATCGACTACGGCTCCAAGTTTTCAAGGCGCATTGCCTGGCTGGCAGAGAACGATTGGGTGAAGATCGGCATAATAAGCGAATAGATTTTTCAGTGAGGCGCGAACGAGCGAAAGCGCAGAAAATTTTGTACTGAGCAAGGCAGAAGAGTAGGCGATACCTTAAGCTTTTTTGTTGCCAGACACAAACATAGGGCTTTGCCCGTGCGCCTGCACGCGCTGCGCGCCCGGACATTTGGGCTTCCTCGTCGCTGCGGAGCCGCGTGAGGGGGTGCAGCGGTATGCGTGAGGTACGAGCGCATAATAGCGGAACACCCGACCCCGCCCCTCTTTGGCGGAGGATAACGACTAAGAGCAGGCAGCCGCTGATGAAGGTGGGGCGGGGGCACGCCCTAAAAAATACCATCGTTCTCCACGCTAAGGTTCTATGTAAAACAGCGCGGGGCGGAAAGATGACCTTCCCGCCCCGCTGTATTTCGGTGATGAGGTATTGCCCTGGCTTAGGGCCAGATACCCATGGCGTTGTAGTCGCTGCCGATCTTCTGGATGGCGTTTACGAAAGCGGCTGTACGCAGGTTGTCGAGGCCTTTTTGCAGCTTGATTTCCTGAATCTGCTGGAAGGCCGTGATCATGGAGTCTTCCAGACCGCTGCGCACCAAGTCGATTTCCTCGGCGCCGCGCGCAATCATGAGGCGGTCTTTCATATCGATCTGCTTGCCCGTCATATTTTCCACCACGCCCAGCAGTTTTTCATACTGGTTCTGGTTGAAGCGGCGATCCATGCGACCAAAGCGCATGTGCGACAGGTTCTTCAGCCATTCGAAGTAGGATACCGTTACGCCGCCGGCATTGAGGTAGATGTCGGGAATGATGATGCAGCCCTTCTCGATGAGTATCTTCTGAGCTTCGGCCGTAACCGGGCCGTTGGCCGCTTCGCCAATGATTTTAGCCTTCACCCGGGGGGCGTTGCCCTCGTGGATGGTATTTTCCAGAGCAGCCGGCACCAGGATGTCGCACTCAAACTCAATACACATCTCGCGCTGCTCTTTCGGGTAGGAAATAGCGCCGGGATAATTGAGGATGGAGCCGGTTTCCTTGCGGAAGGCCAGCAGGTCGTGGAAGTCGATACCATCTGCCTTGTAGATGGCGCCTTCTACTTCGCCAACGCCTACGATGACGGCGCCGCCTTCATCCTGGGCAATTTTGCCGGAGAACGAGCCTACGTTGCCTAAGCCCTGGATGACCATCGTCTTGCCGGCCAAGCCGGGCGAGAGGCCCAGTTTTTTCATTTCGTCAACCTGATTGCAGGCTTCGCGGATGCCGTAGAATACGCCGCGTCCTGTGGCTTCTTCCCGACCGCGGATACCATTGAGGTTGACGGGCTTACCCGTTACGCAGCCGGCAGCGTCGATGTCGTGCTCGTTGAAGGCGCGGTAAGTGTCATAAATCCAGGCCATTTCGCGGGCGCCGGTGCCGTAGTCGGGCGCAGGCACGTCGATGGCCGGGCCGATGAAGTTGCGCTTCACCAACTCGTAGGTGTAACGCCGCGTGATCTGCTCCAACTGCTCGGGGGTGTACTCCCAGGGATTGATTTTTACGCCGCCCTTGGCGCCGCCAAAGGGTACGTCAACGATGGCGCACTTATACGACATGAGGGTGGCCAAGGCCATTACTTCCTCCTGGTTGACGTGGTTGCTGTAGCGAATACCGCCCTTGGTTGGGGAGCGGTGGTGGCTATGTTGCACGCGATAAGCTTCGATTACCCGCACTTCGTTGCCAATTTTTACCGGAAAGCGCATGCGATAAACAGAGTTGCACGCCCGAATTTGGTCAAGCAGACCCTCTGGCAAGCCGGTATAACGGGCCGCCTCGTCAAAGTAGTTTTGTACGCTGTCAAAAAAGACATCCCGTCCGCGATTACTGCTCATGATGGTCAATTTGGTTTTCAATATTGGTTAGTCTCCGATCCAGATAGATCAGAAAGAAGATAATACCCAGAAAAACGGCCACAATAACGGCTACAACCACGTATATCTTGCCGATGCTGCGCAGAAAATCGCCGCCGCCGGCTTGTGCCTGCACACTGCCCGACCACAGCAAACCGATGAGAAATAGCATGAAATTTCGTAGCATATCAGGCCCTGTTTTTAACGCGGCTAAAGTCGGTATTTTTGACCATAGCGCACGAATGTTTAATGGAATTAATTTTCAATCGACAGCCGCTCTACGCGCAGCATCCGGTAGTAGAGGCTGGCCATCCAGGCGCCGATGAGGGTCCAGCCCAGCACAGCCGGGTAAAAGACCATGCGCATGGTGTTGTCTAAGTCTTCGCCGCCTAAGGCGGGGTTGCCGCCATTTCCGGGGTGCAGGCTGTCGGTGAGGCGCGGCAGCACGTAAATGAGCGGAATAAGGGCCACAAAAGCAAAGATATTATACACTGCCGAGATGCGCCCCTTGCGCTCCTGATCGGGGAAAGCCGAACGCAGCACAAAGTAAGCTAAATAGATGAGCAGCGCCACTAAGGTGGTAAACTGCTTGATGTCCCAGCTCCAAAATTGCCCCCAGGTGTAGCGGGCCCAGATGGCGCCGGTGATCAGCCCCAGCAGGCCGTACAATACGCCCACCGTGGTGAGCGCTGAGGCCCACTCGTCGGCCCGGGGCTGCTGGCCGCGCAGATAGCGAATGCTGTATACCAGCGCCGCCGTGAAGATGATGACCATAGCCAACCACAGCGATACGTGAAAGTAAGTATTGCGGATGGTCTCGCCCAGAATGCTGCGGAACGGAAAGGTAATGCCGCCATGCTGGTGCAGGTCGGCAATATTGGCATTCGTCCAGGCCGATTGCCCCATGGCGGGGTCGATGGAGTCTTGCGTTACCAGCAGGGCGCTGGGCCGCACAAAGGCGCCGTCGATGGCGTTGTCTAATACTAAGCTGAAATCCTGCACGCGCTTATCGGTGGGCAGGTAGGCCGGCAGGCTAAAGACCACTTCCAGCTCTGTTTCGCTCTTTATGGCTACATCGCCGGCCGCTAAGGCGCGTTTGTCGTCCAACTTCAGCCAGGCGCGCAGGCTGTCTTCCGCCGAGTCGAAGTGGGTGTTGTAGCCTTGTACCGCTACGGTCACTTTTTCTCCGGTGCGGGCGCTGTCGGGGGTAGTGCTCACAATACCCGGTTTCAGGGGGGCCAACATGCCTACGGTATGCACGTATACCAGCAGCACTACGCCCAAGGCTTTCCACCAACTCTGTCTGATCAGTTTTTCCATTTGTACAGTTCTCAATCGCGCCAAAGAAAAGGGAACAACACCAGCGCCACGCCCATCAGCATGAGGTCGATACCCGCCAGGATGACCATATCGCCATCAATAGAGGTGTCCTGCATCAGCCGCAGCGCCACTGCACTGAGGCGCACCAACGTGAGCAATACCGGAATGATGAGCGGAAACCCCAGCACCGCCATCAAAGTGGCGCTGTTGTGGGTTTTGGCCGAAATGGCCGAAATAAAGGTAAAGGTGACGGCCAGCCCTAAGCTGCCCAGTACAATTATCAGGGAAAAAAGGCTGGGGTTTTTTACCGGGTTGCCCGTCAGCAGGCCCAGCAAAGCCCAGGTGAGGAAGCACAACCCCGTCAGCAGTACCGTGTTGTAGATCATTTTGGCCACCAACAGCGCCGCCGGATTCACCAAACTGTAGTAGTACAACTGCCGGGCGCTGCTCTCCTGTATGAAGCTCTTTACCACTGCGCTGATGGCAGCAAACAGCACCATGATCCAATAAACAGCGTTCCATACCGGAGGGTCAAGGCGGATGAGCGCGCTATACGCCACCACCACCGTCGACAACACGTACAATATAATGCCACCGATGGCATACTTCGTGCGCCACTCCAATACCGCATCGCGGTAGATCAATGTCCAGGTTTCCTGCCAAAAATTCATCGGCGCAAAATTACAGGCTTTTTGTTCAAGTTTGTTCTTTTGCGTATCTTTTCCGCGAATGAATAACGTATAATCGATCCAATGTTTTATCCCTATTGTAAAAGTTCGTCTTTATCAACGGTACTGTTGGCCTTTTTCCTGCTGGCAGCGGCGCTGCCCCAAGCCTTAGCCGACCCCGGCTACTACCGCGCCAAAGCCCTATCCGGCGACGGCGTCTACTCCATGATGCGCCGCTATAAGCTCGATGGCTATGGCTGCAATTTCGACCGCTTCTACGCCCTCAACAAGCTGCAACGCAATGCCGCTCTTCTCGCCGGCCGCGAGTACCTGCTGCCCATACTCGTCTATGAATACAACGGCAACACCATTCGCTCCAGCGTAGGTATCGACAACTGGGACGTGGCCGTCAGCATCCAGCAATACAACGAGCAGATGCTCGAAGCCGGCCAGCGCAAAACTTCCTACCGCGACGACCGCCAGCTCTGGGTGCCCCACCATATACTCAATTGCCCCCAAGACAAAGTTGCCGTGGCTTCACCCGTCGATGAAGACCCCGAGCGCAGCCCTACCGCCTCCGGGGGGCGAAGCTTCCCCATCTTTGGCCCCGACTACGCCTATGTCCCCCTGGTAGACAATAGCCTGCGCGGAAAAGTTTTCTACATTGCAGCAGGGCATGGCGGCCCCGATCCCGGCGCCATCGGCCACCGGGCCGGCCACCGCCTCTGCGAAGACGAATACGCCTACGACGTCTCCCTCCGCCTTTGCCGCAACCTCGTAGCCCGAGGCGCTACCGCCTATATGATCATCCGAGACCCCAACGACGGCATCCGCAACGATCAGTTTCTCCGCTGCGACTCCGACGAGCTGCAATGGGGTAATACTTCCATCGACCGCAGCCAGAAAGTAAGGCTCACCGAACAGTCAGACATCATCAATGAGCTCTACAACAAACATCGCCTCCAGGGCGTCTCCGATCAGGTGGCCGTCATCATCCACGTCGACTCGCGCAGCACCAGCGAGCGCACCGATCTCTTCTTCTACTATCAGGAGAGCAGCGCGCCCAGCGAGCGCCTCGCCCAGCGCATGCACCGCACCATCGAGGCCAAATATGCCCAGTACCAAGCCAATCGGGGCTATTCCGGCACCGTAAGCACCCGCAACCTCCACATGCTGCGCGAGTGCGAGCCCACTACGGTTTTCATCGAATTGGCCAACATCCGCAACGTCTATGATCAGGAGCGCATCATACAATCCCGCAACCGCCAGCTTTTAGCCGACTGGCTGTACGAAGGCCTGGTGCGTTAGCGCGACAACCCCGCCTTTAAGATTTTTTTCTTTTTGGGGCCACCGCCGCGCCGCCCGTATAGCCGCCCACTCTAAGGAGCGCAAACACGGGCGGCGCAGCGGCCGGGCTATCCAGTCGCAGGAGCTCCTTGCTATCCCTTGGCCGGGCGTGCAGCTCCAATAAGTGCCTGATGATAAAAGAGAAATATATAACAAGAGTAACTTCATCATCTGTCTCACATTCCCAGCAGTATCACCTCCTTACCATTCACCTCGTGTATTTCTCTGCGGAGGCGCGCTTCCCAAGGCAGCTCTGCGAAAGACTTTTTCTCAAATATGATCAGGTAGCCCGACTTTTGGCCCAACTTGTCCATGTAGCGGCCCAATTGCTCAATGCCTTCCGGTTGAGACCATTTATCGTGGTTCATTTTCAGCTCGATGGGAATGATCTGATCTTTCCAGAATACCGCCAGATCGGTGCGGCCGTTGCCGATGGCCATTTCGCGCTCAATGCGCCCGCCGCCGTTGATGATGCGCTGCAGGAAGGCCATGAGCAACAACTGGTGGCCCGCTTCTTTGTACTCAAAGCGCTCCAACCACGATTCGGAATGTCGCTGATAAAACGTAACAAATGCGCCCAGCAGCTTATCCATATCCAAAGAGCCGTCGGGGCGCAGGTACCAGGAGGTCTGGGCGATGTCCTGATTGATGCTCTCCTGAAAACCGGTGTTCATAATCCGGGTGATGATCTCCCGGTAAATGGGGTTGGCAAACTGCACCGGGCTTTTGGCAGTAATGATGCCCAGGTCGCGGCAGTAGCGCAGGTTGTTGTCGGCGCCGTCAAATTGGATATCGCCACCGTTGATGATGTTCAGTACAATGGGCTTTACGCGGGGGTCGTTGATCTTGTCGGCTAAGCTGTCTAAGTGCGTTTGCCGCTGCGCGATGAGGCGCTCTTTGGCTTCCTCCACTAAGTCGGGGACGATGGGGCGGGCGTAGTCGTTTTTCAACATTTCAGCTACGATCTCATTGGCTAAGGCGTTGGTGAGCCAGGGTTGGCCGCCAGAGTAGGCGTACAGCTTTTGGATGACCTCCTCGGGGAATACCTGCCCCGTATCATCGGTATGTTGTTGCAGCAGACTGCGCACCTCTTCGAGGCTGAACACCGGCAGAAAAAACGACTTAGCTTTGACGTTGAAGGGCGAGCCGGCGCCAATGGAGGGATTGTCGGCTCGGGCGCGCAGCCTGTACTCGCGTATGTCGCGCAGCCCCACCAAGGCTATCGATTGCGGAAAGCCCGCAGGCCGCGCCTGAAAGCCGTCGCGCAACTGCCGCAGCGTGGAGATGAGCACGTCGTCGTATAGGGCATCTACTTCATCGAGGAGCAAGACGACCGGCTTGTCAAGGGCACCACACCAATCCGTGAGGTATTGCTTAAACAATGATTCTTCAGGCGGATAATCATCCGGATTGGCAGGCCGCAACGACTCCTCTAAAAATAAGTGCGACATCTGGTACAATGACCGGATAAAGACCTTGTTGGCTTTTTCCACGCTTATGCTGGGGTAACCTGCCGACTCTAGGGAACAGACTACGGCTATGTACTTCCCTTCCCGATTGAGGCGGTGCGCCAGCGAGTGCAAAAAGGTGGTCTTACCCGTTTGGCGCGGCGCATGAATGAGGAAGTATTGTTTGGCCTCAATGAGCCGCACAATATCGTCGTACATATTCCGGAAAGGATCGACCATATAGTGATCTTCCGGCTTGCATAGTCCTGTGGTGTTGAAAAATCGCTTCATAGCTACAAAGATAAGGGATATTTGGCTGAAAACAGTACCTAACGGGCTATGCTACAACCCGAAGATATAGCTCTCCAAGTCAGGATGAGTGAAAAATGGACGCCGCTATTTTTTCGGCTGGCAAGGCAAAAAACGCAGACATAGCCTAAGCTATGGCGAGGCTTTTTAACGCCGCCAGACGGAAAAAGAGCAAGTATAGATGCACAAATCTTGGCTTGGAGAACTATAACATCCGACTCCCTTCAGCAGCCTGCCCCGGGCCAGGGACAGTAGGGAGCTCCCGCGACCGGATGGCCCGGCGCCGCCCGTGGTGATACAGCAAGTAGATGTTATGCGGCGGGCCTCCAAAAAAACAACCCGCTAAAATAATCCTTGACAAGGGCGGCCAAAGTGTGTACCTTTGCGGCGTTATGCGAATATTCACAGCCAAATGTTTACTGATCTTGTTGGTGTTCAGCGCGCTGGCGCCGCCGCAGTTCAGGGAAGACCTGTCGAGGCTTCCGGCGTTTGTGCTGCATTTTAACGAGCATAAAGCCATCCACCCGGAGATTTCGTTTTGGAGCTATTTGGATATGCACTACGGCAAAAGCGCTGTGCGGCACCAGAACGACCACGACCACAGCCAACTGCCCATGAAAGGGCATGGCGGACATGTGCACGGGCCGGCTCAGGATTGGTTCGCTCTCGACTGGCGGGTAGAACTGACGCAGCCCCCGGCTGTGGACAAAAGCCAGCCGTGCTTTTTTGTCTTTTCCTATTCCTTTGCTCACGCTTACGACATCTGGCAGCCGCCTAAGCGGGCTTAATTCCATTCTTTTGGAAGAGGATGAATAATTTGCGGGCCGCGTTTCTGTCGGTCTGCGCTTCCGCCTGTGCCGTTTTTAGGTAAAGCTTGCCGGGCGTCCTCTTTCCTTCCTCTTTTTTCTTTTTGATCATTAGACTTGTTCATGACCCGCAGAACAAGTCTGTAAGAAACCACATACCCATGTTGGATTCTATTATCCGGCTATCCATCCAGCACAAAGTGATGGTAGCCCTGGGGGCGCTGGCCATTTGCGTATGGGGCGGCTGGGCTTTTTCCCGCCTGCCCATCGACGCCATCCCCGACATTACCAACAACCAGGCGCAGGTGCTGACGGTATGCCCTACCTTAGCTACCACAGAGGTAGAGCAGTTTGTGACGGCGCCCATAGAAAATGCGGTGCGGAGCATACCCGGCGTGGTGGAGCTGCGCTCCATCAGTCGCTTTGGCCTCAGCGTTGTGACCGTCGTCTTTGAAGAGCGCATCGACAAATACTTAGTGCGACAGTTGCTGAACGAGAAGCTGAAGATGGCAGAAGAGCTCATCCCCAGCGGCTTCGGTCGCCCTGAGCTGGCGCCCATTTCTACGGGCTTAGGCGAAATTCTGCACTACCGCATAGAGCCCAAACCCGGCTATGAGCAGCGCTATTCGGCCACCGACCTGCGCAGCATGCAAGACTGGACCGTGAAGCGCCAATTGGCCGGCGTGCCGGGCGTGGTGGAGGTCAACAGTTTTGGGGGATACCTGAAACAGTACGAAGTGGCCGTAACCCCCGAAAAGCTCAAAAGCTTAGGTATCTCCATCACGGAGGTGTACGACGCATTAGCCAATGCCAATGAAAACACGGGCGGGGCCTACATCGAAAAAAACAGCAACGCCTACTTCATCCGGAGCGAGGGGCTGGCCTTGTCGATGGACGACATCCGGCGCATCGTCATCACCAACAAGAACGGGGCCCCCATCCGCATTGGCGATGCAGCCGAGGTACAGTTGGGGCATGCGCCTCGCTATGGGGCCGTAACGCATAATGCCGAGGGTGAGATTGTGCTGGGCATTGTGATGATGCTAAAGGGCGAAAATGCCGCCGAGGTCATCGGACGGGTAAAGGAGCGGTTGGCCCAGATTGAAAGCTCGCTACCCGAGGGCGTACAGATTACGACCTTCCTCGACCGGGAGCGGCTGGTGAACCGCACCATCGCTACCGTAGAGAAAAACCTCATCGAGGGGGCGCTCATCGTCATTTTTGTGTTGGTACTGCTGGTGGGCAATTTCCGGGCGGGCCTCATCATTGCCTCGGTGATTCCGCTGGCCATGCTCTTTGCTTTAGGCATGATGCAACTGATGGGCGTGAGCGCCAACCTGATGTCGTTGGGGGCCATAGACTTTGGCCTCATTGTAGACGGCGCCGTTATCGTGGTGGAAGCCACGCTGCACTACCTGCACACCCGCCTCCATACGCATAGCGGGCACAACCCCGCCGAACCGCTGCGGCTCAGCCAGCAGGAGATGGACCACAGCGTTCGGAAAGCGGCTTCGGGCATCATGCGGTCGTCGGTATTTGGCGTCATCATCATCCTGATTGTGTACTTGCCCATCTTATCGCTGACGGGTATCGAGGGCAAGATGTTTAAGCCCATGGCCCAGACGGTATCCTTTGCTCTGATTGGGGCGCTGCTGTTGTCGCTGACCTATGTGCCCGCCGTTTCGGCCTGGGCGCTGAGCAAAACGATACGGCCCGATGTAACATTGGCCGATCGCATCATCGGCTTTTTTCAGCGGCTGTACCTGCCCGTCTTGCGCTGGGCGCTGGAATGGAAAAAAACCGTATTGGGCGCTACATTAATTGCCTTTGTAGTGGCCATAGCGGCTTTCTTTCGCATGGGGGGCGAGTTTATCCCCACCCTCGACGAGGGCGACATCCTGATGCACGGTTTTTGCCGGCCGGGCACCTCGCTGACGCAAACCATGGAAAGCCATCGGCTGGCCCAGCAGGTAATCCTGGAGAGCTTCCCGGACGAGGTGGAGCAGGTGATTTCAAAAATCGGATCGGCAGAAATCCCCACCGACCCCATGGCCCCGGAGACGGCAGACAATGTCATCCTGCTCAAACCTATGGAAGGCTGGACGAAAGCGACGACTAAGGCAGAGCTGGTATCGCTCATCGAAGAGAAGGTAAGCGAAGTGCCGGGTATGGCCTTTGAATTTACCCAGCCCATCAAGATGCGCTTCGATGAGATGATGACCGGGGTGCGCAGCGATATTGCCGTCAAGGTTTTTGGCGACAACCTCGACAGCTTAGCCCGGGCCGGGCATGGCGTGGAATCGCTGATCCGGGGTATACCCGGCTTAGTAGACCTGAAGGTAGAGCAAACCGAAGGGTTGCCTCAGATTGTAGCGCGCTACAACTACGCCAAAATTGCGCGCTATGGCCTCCACATCAAAGATGTAAACGCCGCGCTGCGCGCCGCTTTTGCCGGTGAAACCGCAGGGGTAATCTTTGAGGATGAAAAGCGCTTCGATTTGGTGGTGCGCTTCAATGCCGAGCACCGGGCTGACCTCGAAGACGTGCGCAGCCTGCCCGTAGCGGCGCCCGACGGGCAGTTGATTCCGCTGAGCGAACTGGCCGACGTAGACTATCGGCTGGGGGCGGCCCAGATCAGCCGCGACAATGGCCGCCGCCGCATAGTAGTGAGCGCCAACGTGCGCGGCCGCGACGTAGAAAGCGCCATACAGGAAGTTGAAGCCGTACTAAACCAACGACTGCAACTGCCGGAGGGGTATTATTACAGCTTTGGCGGGCAGTTTGAAAACCTGCAGGCGGCCAAGGCGCGGCTTTCAATAGCTGTACCGGTAGCGCTGGGGCTCATCTTCATCCTGCTGTACTTTACCTTCCAGTCGATGAAGGAAAGCCTGCTGATCTTTACGGCCATACCCTTATCGGCGGTGGGCGGCGTATTTGCGCTGCTGCTGCGGGGGATGCCCTTCAGCATTTCGGCGGGCGTGGGCTTTATCGCTTTGTTTGGGGTGGCGGTGCTCAATGGTATTGTGCTCATCGCCTACTTCAACCAATTGGCCAAAGAGGGCGTCCGCGACGTTTACGAGCGCATCATGCTGGGCGCTCAGGTAAGGCTGCGGCCCGTGCTGATGACGGCGGCGGTGGCGTCGCTGGGCTTTTTGCCCATGGCCCTCTCGCATGGGGCCGGGGCCGAGGTACAGCGGCCGCTGGCTACGGTAGTCATTGGCGGACTGGTAACTTCCACCCTGCTCACCTTGGTGGCTTTACCGGTGTTGTACGCCTTGTTTTTTAAATCCAAAAAGAAAAACCTGCGTCCGGCTGCCGAAGAAGGCGGAATGACGCATTAAAACCGGCTCTAATGAAAAGACACATCATATTAATGGCCTTGCTGGGCGCGGCCGTTTTACTACCTGCCCAGCGGCGGCTTACCGAGCAGGAGGCGGTGGCTTTAGCCCTTCAAAACCACCCGGCTATGGCGGCGGCCGAAGGGCAACTTCGCCAACAACAGCTCATGGGCGCATCCGCGCCGGCCTGGGATCCGGCCCAGTTTTTCCATAATGTTACGGCCGACCCCGACCTGGGGTTGCTGGGCACCACAACGGTGGGCGTGCAACAGAACTTCCCCTCGGGGCGCCAGATCAAGGCTGCCCGGTCGGTGTATGCGGGCCGCCAACAGGAAGCTCAGGCCCGACTCGATCTGGAGCGGCTGTCGGTGGGCCGGCAGGTGCGGGATTTATACCACCACATCAGCTACCTGCAGGCGCGCCAGGCCTTGTACCTGCGCCTCGACAGCGTCTACCAGCGGGTAGCGCTGGCGGCTGAAAACCGCCATCGATTGGGCGATGCTCCACTGGCCGAAAGTTTAGCCCTGCGCGACAAAGCCCGGCAGGTGGCGCTGGAATACCAGACCATCGGCCACGAAATCGAATTTGACCACTATGTGCTGGCCCAACTGCTGGGCTCCGCCGAGCCGGTAGTCCCGATTGTGGAGCCTCTGCATGAGGGGAGCTTTTCGTTAGCCGATACCAGTCGGCTGGCCTACTCGGCTACGGCCCTGCTGGCGCAGAGCCAGACGGCGCTGGCCCAGGCCGAGCTGGCAGTGGCTAATGCCCGCTTTGCGCCTGTGGCTTCAGCAGGGGTATACGGCCAATATCTCGGCGACGGGCAGGTATTCCCCGGCTGGCAGTTGGGGTTGAACGTACCGCTCTTTCGCAAGTCGCTGAATACCCAGGCGAAAGCCGCCCAGGTAGGCGTAGCCGTGGCCGGAGCCAATCGGCAACATCTGCTGCTGGCCCAACGCACCGAGCTGGGACATTTGCTGCACCAGCAGGAGAAATTCCAACTGCTCATCGGCTATTACCACCAGCAGGGGCAGGCGCTGGCCGCCGAACTCATCCGCAGCGGCGAGCTCAACTATCGCCAGGGCGAAGCCGGCTATACCGAGCTGGTACAACTGCTGGAGCAAGCGGCTCAAATTGAACTCAATTACCTCGACCACCTGCTGGGCCTCAACCAAACCATCATCGCTTTAGAAGCCCTTAGTGGCCAATAATCATTCCAATACATCTCCAAATCATGAAATACGCCATTTTCATCTTCATAACTGCGCTGGGGCTACAAGCCTGCCGGCAGCAGGAGAACAGCGCCGCCATACCCGACGCTCAAACGACTCAGGCCGAACCCCTCGCCGAAGACGTGGTACAACTAACCGCCGCCCAGGTGAAACTCGCCAACCTCAGCTACATTTCAGCCGAGAGCCAGGCTCAGGGCGGAGGCGCCATCCGGGTAAATGCCGAGTTGGTGGTGCATCCCGAAGATGTAGCTGCCGTGTCGGCTACCTTCGACGGGGTCATTACCGAGCTCAAAGCGCGTCTCAACGATCCCGTGCGCAAAGGTCAGGTCATTGCCGTAGTGCGCAAAACCGACCTGCTCGACCTCCAGCAGACCTATCTGGAAAACAAAGACCGGCTGGCCTTCCTGCAAACGGAATACGACCGCTACCGCGCCCTCAAAGATGCCGACGCTACCGCCGCCAAAAACCTGCAACGCGCGGAAGCTGAGTTACGCTCAGCCCAGACGACGGCAGCCGCCTTGGGCGCTAAGCTCCGCCAGTACCAGATCAACCCCGACCAGCTCGATGCCGGCTCGATGAAGACCCAGCTCAACCTCACAGCGCCTGCCGACGGCATAATTACGGCCTTTTATGCCGGCTTAGGCACAGCCGTGCAGCCAGGCACGCCCATCTGCCAGATCACCGACTTGGGTAAGTTGCACGCCGACCTCTGGCTCTTTGAAAAGGATCTGCCCAATGTGAGCGTCGGCCAAAGCGTAAAGCTCAACCTGCCCGCCAACCCCGACGCAACCTTCTCGGCCGTCATCTACAGCATCGACAAAACGCTGGACCCCGAAAAACGCGCCCTGCGCGCCCACGCCCGCTTAGAAGGTACCCGCAATCAACCCGGCTGGGTCAATGGCGCCTTTGCTGAGGCCCGGATTCAGTCGGGCGAGCAGGCAGCGGGCCTCAGCCTACCCGCCGAAGCCGTCGTGCGCGAAGGGCTCCAGGACTATATTTTTGTGAAGGAAAAAGAGATGAACGGCCTGTTCTACTTCCGCAAAATAGCCGTACGCAAACGTGGCGAGGCCAACGGCCAGACGGTCATAGAACCCGTAGCGCTGCCCGCCGGCGCCCAGATTGTTAGTCAGGGCGCCTATTATGTTTCAGCCCGGGTAGAGGCTGAGGAAGAGTAGCGCATATTCCCCTCCTCCGGCGCTAAAAGCATGGGGGAGGGGATTTTTTTTGGGCCCCGCCGCCTGTCACCGGCTTCTTTTGTCGCCACGGGCGGCGCCGGGTGCTTCGCTATTATGGGCCGGCATTGCGGTTATCTCTACCTTTGGCGCAAACCTATGCCGGCCCATACCGCTGCGCCCCCTGGTCCGATGCTCCCTACCGCAACCCCGCCATCATAGCCGCAAAGCCTTTGATGATGGCTATGGTAGTAGCATCCTGGTCGTAGATGGAGTACCAGCCCTGGTATTCGTGGGGCGGGTCGCCGATGAGGTTGTCGCCGGCTTGCCAGATGGCCTTGGGCGCGCGGGGGCGCCCGGCGCCGCCCCAGGCCCATACGTTGCAGCCGGCTAAGGCGCTGCCGGCGGCGGCTTTTTCATACACCAGCCCAAAGAGCTCGGTGAAATAACGGTCGCGCCAGGTGACGGGGGCCTCGGGGGCATGGCTGTCGGCATCGCGGGCCATGCCAAATTCTTCCAGCACTAAGGGTTTACCTAAGGCTTCGGCCTCGGCCAAGTGGGCTTCGAGGTAGCGGCGGGCCTTGCTCATGGCCGAGTCGTAGGTAGCTTCCGGGCGCAGGGGGTCGTACCACATCCAGTTTTGCACCCAGATGTGGATGGTGGTATAGTCGATGAGAGCCGAGCGGTGATCGTCGGAGAAGTGGTTGCCGGTGGGGGCCGGGGTATTGCCTTCGCTGCCTATGGTGACCAACTGCCGGGGCGCCAGCGATTTGATGAGCGCGGCGGAAGCTTCAATCCAGCGGCGGTATTTTTTGGGCTTGAGCATACCCCGGGGCTCGTTGGCCAACTGCCAGGCCATAATGGCGGGATCGTCGGCATAGGGGCGGCCGGTGTAGGCGTTGGTGCGCCCGACTATCTGACGGATGTGGCGCTCGTATTGATCTAAGGCTTCGCGGTCGGCATAAAAGCGGGCCGAAAAGAGCATGAAGGAGAGCCAGTTTCCCCCTTCGGCCGGCGGCGGATAAGGGATGCGCTTGCGCGGATTCGACCACTGGTAATACTGCGCGAAGCCCCCCGACCAGGGCCAGAAGTTGTTGAGGCAAACCACGGCCTTGAGGTTGCGCTTGCCCATTTCGGCCAGCAGAAAGTCGAGACCGTCTAAGAGCTCGGGGTTGTATTGGCCCGGCGCCGGTTGGAGGCTGGGCGCCACCCGCCAGGGCGCGCCGTCGGGGCCTTCGCCGGCGGCCATGATGCGCAGGTTGGTAACGCCTATGGCTTGCAGATGGTCAAGCTCGGCCAGCAGTCGGGCGCGATTGCCGCCAGGCCCGGCCGAGGCTAAGTTCATGCCGTACCAATAGTTGACGCCCACAAAATGGTAGGGCCGGCCATTGAGCATAAAACGGTTGCCCTGCACTTGTACAAATTCCTGGGCGGCGGCGGGGGTAAGGGCTGCCATAATGAGCAAGAGTTTGAAGAATGTAGCATAGACAATTCGGCGCATGAGGTTGAGATTTTGGCCTCGTTCAGTACAAAATTTGCTGCGCTTTCGCTCGTTCACGACCCACAGAACAAGACTATTCGCCTAAGGTAAGGGTTTCGTAATAGGACGCCAGCTCTAAAGCGCGGGTTTTTACCAACTGCATACGCCGGTCGGCGGCAAAGATGAGAAACATGGTGCCGTCCATATTGGCGTGCAGGAGGTCGGAAAAGAGGATTTCCTTATCCCGGTAGGCGATCCACTGCCGCTGAGCGGCGCGCAGGGCTTCCTGCCCCGGCGTTTTGAGCGCGCCCATGAGCTGCTTGTAGTTTCTATTGAGCTCGGCATCCCAGGCGGTGCGGGCGGCTTCGATGCAACCGATCATCCCGTGGGTCGACTGGTTGTCGGGGATGCCCATACACGCATCCAACTGCGCGTCGATGGGGTGGGGCTCAGGAGCATCGTCCTGGGCGCGGAGCATGGATGCGGAAAGACAAAGCAGACAGACCAATGCGGTATGGATAAATCGTACAGACATAAAAGTGGTTTTGTGGGTCGAAGATAGGAATACCCGCCGCTTTTTGAGCAAACTTTTTTGAGGAGGAGGCGGCCCGCGTAAGTAGCCTGGAGGGCCCGACCTTGGGGAGGGGCCGCGCCGCCCAAACGGCGCGGCGGAGCGACAGCGAACCCCGGAAGGGTACGGCCCCCTGCCGGCGCATGGGGATGGCGGGCTCCACTTCCTTCAATTTTGAGTAGGAAGGCACCCCTACCCTACTACTACCCGCTGCGCCGGCGGGGGGATACGCCCAAATAAAAAAACCGCTGTAACACTCGTAAAAGAGCGCTACAGCGGCCGTATGAAAAAAAGAAAATTATTGCTTGACGATGCGCTGGGTGGCCGTAGCCTGGCCCGAGCTGAGGCGCAGCAGGTAGGCGCCGGCGGGCAGGTGGCTGAGGTTGAGCTCGTAGCTGCCGGTGAAGCCCGCGCCGATCCACTCGTGGCCGAGGTATTGGCCATTGGCGGCAAACCAGGCTACCTGAATGGGCTCGCTAAGCGCGCCGTTGACCACCAGCGATACCGGCCCCGGCGTGGGGTTGGGCAGGAGGTCGATGCGCACGCCCCGGAGCTCGTAGACGCTCACGGGGGTGTAGGTAAAGTTGAAGGGCGCCGCTACGGCGTCGCCGCAGGTGTTGGTAGCCGTGACGCGCCAGTAGTACAGGCCACCCTCCGGGAGGGCATAGCTGTAGGTGAGCGCGGCGGTAGTGGCGGTTTGCACGATGTTGGCAAACTGCGGATCGGTAGCGATGTCGATGCGGTACGAAGCGGCATTGGGGGCAGCCGACCAGTTGAACTGCACGGCGGCATTGGCGAGCGCGCTGCCGTTGGCGGGGCTCTGAAGCGCGGCCAAGCCCGGAGCGCTCAGGATGGTGAGCGGCGCCGAGACGCTGTTTTGGCGGCCGCCGGCATCGGTGACAACAAAGGTAAGCTGGTATACGCCGGCCGCATTGCTGAACAGATCGCCGGCATTGACAAACAACTGCGTGCTCGTAGAGCTGGTAGAAAGCGTGAGGCTGGCTGCCGGCTGGGCCGTGTAGGTAACCGTGAGGGGCGCCTCAAAGTCGGGGCCAATGGCAAACACATAGCTGGCTACGCCTGTGCCGCAGGTGGGCGCCGCCGGGGTAGAGAGGGCGAGCGACAGGTTGGGCGCCGTAGTAAAGCTGCGCACATTGTTGAGGGCAGACGAACCACAAGCCCCTGTAGCCGATACGGCCCAGTAGTACTGGGTGTCGGTGAGCAAGGCGCTCACCTGCGACTGGGTAGCGCCCGCGCCCAAGGCTTGATTAACCACGGGGTTGCTCAAATCAGGCTGGGCAGATACAACAAGCTGGTAGCCGGTAGCCCCGCTCACAGCGCTCCACTGGAGGTTGAGCGGAATGGGCTGATTGAGGGCGCCGTTGGCCGGGGCGGCCAACGCAGGCGTGGCCGGCGGGCCTTGTACGCTGACTTCAATGGCGGCGCTGGTGCTATTGGCGCCGTCGGCGCCTTCGATGTTGAGCTCAAAAAGGCCGGCGCCGCTCAGCCCGGAAAGGGTGACGGTAGCGCTGCTTCCGGGCGCCGCAGGGTTGGGGGAGAAGGTAGCCGATGCGCCCATGGGCAGGCCCGTAGCCGTGAGGGTGACGGGGCCGGCGAAGCCGCCGCCGATGTTGAGGCTGGCCGTAGCTGTAGCTCCGGCGCATACCGACAGGCTGGAGGGTGTAGCGCTGATGTTGACCTCGGAGGGAATGGTGGCGCAAAACTCAAGATTCCAGTTGGCGATAAACCCGCCATCGGAAGAGGCATGGTCCGTCACTTCCAAGCGCCATTGGCCGGCAGCCGCCTCGCCAATGAAGGCTGAAAGCGGCGACATGGGCTGGAAGTTGCCTTCGATGGCGGGGGCGTCGTTGCAGGTAGTCTCAAAATTCTGAGCCGTATTGACGGCCAGGTCGTCGAAGCTGACATCTATGTCGGAGCCATTGCAGCCAAAGCCATTGCCGCTGGTACCAGGCCTGTTGAAGAGCTCGACGGATGTGCCGGCGGGCGAGATCAGGCGGGCGCTGAGGTCGCCTACCCAGCTATGGCTGATCTGTACATCGGTAACGCGAATGGAACTGATAAGCCCCGGCACAGCCACATCAAGTACAGACGATACCGTTATGCCGGTATCTTCCGAGATGATTACGGGCAGGTCGGCAGGCTGAAGCGCAAGGCAGGCTAAATCGCCGGTGCTGAACGAAAAGACTTCCGACCAAGCGCCCAAGCCGCAGAGGTTGGCAGCCCGAACGCGCCAGTAGTAAGTGGTGGCGGTTTCGAGCGCCGGGGTAGCAACGCTGGTAGCTGTGAGGCCCGCGCCTTGCTGGATGATCGTCGTAAAATTGGCATCAGCAGCCAACTGCCACTCGTAGGTATCGCCTCCGGCGGCCCAACCGAGCTGCACAACTAAGGGCAGATCGGCAGCCCCGTTGGCCGGCGCGCTGAGGGCAAGCGCAGCCGGCGCGCCGCTGACGATGCGCAGGCTGATGGGCGTAGTAGCCGAATTGGCGCCATCGGTGGCGCTGACGGTGAGGGCATACGTGCCTGCGGCGGCCGCGCCGGTATTGGATATAGTGAGGGTGACCATAGCGCCGGGGTTGGCGGTGGTGGCGCTGAAGGCAGCCGTAGCGCCGGCAGGCAGGCCCTGGAGCGTAAGCGCGACGGGGCCTGCGAAGGTTTGGCCTACTTCGAGCTGGTATACCGCCGAGGCGGGGGCGCATACGGCCCGGGTTTGGGGCGTAGCGTTTACGAAGAAGCTACACAGTTGCTGAGCGCGGCCGTTGAGCTCCAGCGCGCCGGTATTGTCGGGGTCGAGCCAGTTGCTGAGGCGGGTAGCGGGCGTGCCGCCGCCGGTCCAGGAGGTAAAAAACCAGCCGTAGCTGTCGTAGCTGTTGTTGCTGCAAGACGCGAGGCCGCCGTGGAGCTGACCGATGACCTGCTTTTTGCTGTTGAAAATGGGCGAACCCGACGAGCCGCCCTCGGTGGTGCCAATGTCCCAGTCGGCAATGACGAGGTGGTTGCCATTGGGTACAGGCGTGCTGCCCTGGCCCCAGGCGCCTACGTATACGCCGTCGAACTCAAAGCTGATGCGCTTTTCGTCGGTGCTGGGGTGGTGGATACCGATGACGGTATCTTGTTCGAGCGCGTTGGTGGCATTCCAGCCGGCAAAAAAGGCATTGGCGGTAGGCGATACGGGGTCGTCGAGCTCTACGAGCGTCATATCGGAAGGGGCATAAGACGCCCGGAAGATGGAGCCGGTATTGAAGTCGGAGAGGTCGCCGTCGCCAGGCGCGCCGCTGATGCCCGTATTGGGCTGTCGGCAGAAGCTGTTGACGTAGTTCCAGTATACCACCAGCGAGGCGGCATTACCATTGTTGATGCCGCAGTGGTTGGCGGTTATGAAGAAGGGCTTACAGTCTTGGCGGGTATTGTTTACGAGGAAGCCGGTGCAGAAGGTACCGCCGCCGAGGCCAATGACGGCTACCGACTGGATGATGTCGCGATAGAGATCGACGATGCCCCAGCCGTCGGCAGCGCTACAGATGACGTCGAGGTTACAAGAACCCGACATGACGGTGGAGAAGCCCAGAAAGTCGTGGTTGACGGTTTTGAGGCGGAGCCCGAGATGGGATCGTTGGCCGGCGGGCACCCGCACTTCCACTACCAGCTCGTCGCCGGGGAGTATGGGGGTCCAGAGTTCTTCGTGCTCTTCGTTATCGGCGGGGGTAAAAGGCCCCATGACCGTCTGTCTGTCGGGGGCGTAGAGGATGAGCGTGCCGCCTTCCGGCATGACAAACTTGGAGAACCCCAGATTCAACGAGTGGGCATCGGGCGAAGAGATGCGCAGCCGCCATACTTCCGAGCCGTCGCGCAGGGTTTCCCAACTGCCGCGTTCTTCGGGGCTGAGGTCTACGACGATGGTTTCGGCAAAGCGGGGCGCGATACCAGGCCCCCGGCGGGCCATCTCGGCTGCTGCCAGTTCTTTGTTGTTGAGGGAAGGGAGCCGCAGCATATCCACTTCGGCTAAGGGCCGGCGGGTGGGAGCTAAGCGGTCGTCTGCTTGTTGGGCTGTGGCATAGCATACGCTCAGCAGCAACAGCAGCAGGGTAAGACGAAATTGCGCCATAGTGAAACGAATGTTTTTCGAGATAAAAAACTAGTCCTAGTGATGCCCAAAGGTAGGCTGATTTGAAATATGTACAAGGATTGTATGGCGTAAGGGCGTGCTTAACGACAAAAAATGGGCCCATGTGTCGTTTCGTTGGAGGAAAGCGCGTATATTTATAAATAAAAAGATGGATAAACGGTTCTACACAATCATCTTAGGCCTGCTAATGGCCTTGAGCGCGGGCGCCCAACAGCCCAAAATACGCATACAAGACGGGGAATTTATAGACAGTAACAACGATTGCTTCATCCCGTTTGGCTACAATTACGGCGGCACAGGGTATCCGTTCCTGCTGGAAGACAACTGGCTGACCGATACGGCCTGGGCGCTGATTGCCGGGGATTTTCAGGAGATGAAAGACTTGAACTAAACGACTACGCTCCACCGGCGCAACTGAGGCTTTTTGACGCCCGGGGGAGAAGCGTTATCGCCACAACCCAATGGACTGAAGACGGCCTTTTACAACTCAGCGCCGCCGCATGGCCCCGAGGTTGCTACTGGCTCCAGATCATCGATGCGCATGGCCGGGCTGCTGTTCGGCACGTATGTCTGAACTGATGAGGCGCCTGCGCCGCCCCGCGCCAAAAAACCGCTCCCATCGCACAATACCCCGACCCGCCGGCCAGTTACCTGAAATACAAACAATCGTCTTTATTGGGTAAATAACATCAACTTATGCGTACCAAAACGTCTTCCATCAGCTTCATTTTACTGGCCCTGCTACTCGTGTTGGGCTTGGCCTGCAAAACCAGCAAAACCGCCAAAGGCGCCGTCATCGGCGGGGCTGCCGGCGGCGTCATCGGCGGCGTCATCGGCAAGAGTACCGGCAATACCGCCGCCGGCATCATCATCGGCTCGGCCATAGGCGGCTCGGCCGGGGCCGTCATCGGCCGCTACATGGATCGCCAGGCCCGCGAGATGGACCAAAAGCTCGAAAATGCCACCGTCGAGCGCGTAGGCGAAGGCATTCTCGTCACCTTCAAATCGGGGTTGCTCTTCGACCACAACTCCTACGCCCTCCGCTCCGAAACCCGCGCCAACCTCCAGGAAATGGCCGGCATCCTACAGGAGTACAAAGACACTGAGCTCGTCATTGACGGCCATACCGACGCCACCGGCTCAGAGTCCTACAACCAGACCCTCTCCGAGCGCCGCGCCGGCGCCGTATCCGACTACCTCGCCAGCCAGGGTGTAGCCCGCAGCCGCCTCAGCGTGCACGGCTATGGCGAAATGAAACCCGTAGAAACCAACGAAACCGAAAGCGGCCGCCAGGCTAACCGCCGCGTGGAAGTGGCCATTATAGCCAACGACCAACTCAAGCGCGACGCCCAGGATGGCGCCATTGGGAATTAATTTTTTTTGGGCCGCGCCCGCTACGCGTTTTTAACCGTACTCCGTAGGAGGCGGTCGGGTAAACCCCCAGCCGCATATCATTTACGTTCTAATATCAGCACGGGCGTCGCCGGGTGCTCCGCTATTATGGCTGCCCGCCCTGCGTCCCTTAGCCTGTAGGAATTTACGCTACGCTATTCCACAGGCTGGGTCGCCGGGCGGGCAGCCATACCGCTGCGCCCCCTGGTCCGAACAGAAGGACATTTGCCCGGGGCTGCGCCTCAAAAGTCCCGGAGGGACGATATCCTGCGAGGCAGAGCGGCCCATAAGCCACTCAACCCATCGAGACGAAATCTCGCAAAAAACCGAAGGAATCAGCCCAAGTCGCTGCGGAGCCGCGTGAGGGGGTGCAGCGGTATGGCCCGGCCTTGTAGGCGCCATTGCGGAGCGACTTGGTATAAGGCCGGGCCATAGTAGCGGAACACACGACCCCCGGCCCCTTGGTAAACCGACTCTTCGCCAGGGCATAGCGCCTAAGGGGCCGGGGGGCACGCCCTATAGTTCTCCAAGTCAGGATGAGTGAATCTTGGCTTGGAGAATTATAAATGCTCAGCTTTAACACACAGCGCCTCCTCCGGCAAGGCGGCCTCGGTATATTCGCTGAGAGGGCGCCCGGCCTGCACGCCAACTCTCCCACCCCCTCCACAACCACTCGCATTGGCTACGCCGCACGGCTAAGGCCTTTTTGTGCTGTTATCCTAACGGATTACTTACTACCTTTGCATCCACCAAAGAAAAATAAACCGCTATGTTTGGAGACCTCATGGGCCAAATGCAGGAGATGCAGGGCAAAATGCGCGAAAAGCTGCGCGACATCACCGTGGAAGCAGAAGCCGGCGACGGCGCCGTTACCGTTGTTGTGAACGCCGCCCGAGAAGTACTCAACGTCAGCTTCGACCGCGAGCGCCTCGACTGGGATGACACCGAAGCCGTCGAGGACCTACTCGTTGTAGCCCTCAACCGCGCCCTCGCCGCTGCTGCCGAAAAGGAAGCCACCGAAGGCCAAAGCGCCCTGCGCGACATGCTGCCCCCCGGCCTGGGTAATCTCTTTGGCCGCTAAGAGACCGCAGCGGCGCATACTACGGGCCGCCTGCGGGCGTTTAAGTCAATAAAATTGCTGTGTCCATGTTTTTGGTTACCCCCAAGTTTCTGCTGTCATCCCTGATGATCTGCCTTTTAGCCGGCCTCTCCGCTCAAACCGATGTGGGCTTAGTAGCGCACTACGCCTTTGATGGCAATCTCAACGATAAAACCGGCAGCACGGCCAATACTGGCGCCCCTGGCGGCACCCCAACCTTCAATTGTGGCATCGTAGGCGACGCCCTCGAACTTGATGGCGCCAGCGATGAAGTGCGCATCTTAGGCGTCAATAATGTCAACCGGGAGTTCGACACCGAAGACTTCACCATCAGCTTTTACTTCAAACCCGTATCGACCAACGGCATACAGTACTTGGTGTCGAAGCGCAACATCAGTTGTAACGATACCGGGGTTTTCTACATCCGCTATGTGCCCGCCACCCGCACCCTCAACGCCTTCCTCGGCCAGGATGCCGCCAAGCGGGTCAACCTCATCACTACCATCAACAATACGGCCTGCTGGCAGCACGTAACCCTCGTACGCGACGATCGCCGCGTGCGCCTCTACGTCAATACCGAGTTTGCTACCGACCTCGGCAGCGCCAGCCGTGTAGACATCAGCAGCCCCGGCGACCTCGTCATAGGCGGCAGCGACTGCCGGGCCACCAACGAAACGACCTTCGGCGGCCTCATCGACGATGTCCGAATCTATAACCGCGCCCTGCGCGAACCCGAAATCAGAAGCCTCTTTTTTTTCCCTGATCAGATACTCACGCCCGATACCCTCATCTTTCTGGGCAATGCCGTCGACATCGACCTAGGCCCCAGTTGCGGCGCCAACTTCAACTGGTCGCCTCCACAAGATGTAAACTCGCCCATCGAAGACGAGCCCACCATCACGCCCACAGCATCCGGCGATTTTATCTATAACCTCGCCATCAGCGATGCGGTATCGGCCTGCGTTGCCACCGATTCCATTCGCATTCGCGTTATCGACCCCGCTACCCTCGACTGCGACAGCCTGTACCTGCCCCGTGCCTTCACGCCCAACGACGATGGCCTCAACGACACTTACGGCATCAGCAACCCCTATGCCGTTCAAAATCTGATTTCTTTTGAAATCCTCGACCGCTGGGGCGGCCGCGTCTTCTATACCGAAGACCCCTTTGCCCGCTGGGATGGCACGTTCCAGGGCACGCTGCTCAATCCTGGCGTGCTGCTCTATCGCGTCCGATACGAATGCAATGGCGTCACTCGCTTAGCTGCCGGCAACGTAACGGTGGTCAGGTGATGTAAGAGCAGGGCTATAAACACCTACCCATCTACTCATTCACAATTCGATGGTCATGCAACGCGTTTCGAGCAATCTTACGCTCTTTTTTAAGCTTTTTGTACCCACGTTCTGGATTGTATTTTTTGGCGCCGTAACGTTGGCCCTCTGGCTCAATAAAGAAGATTTTTACGGCGACCTCAACGGCCGCTCCCTGCGCATAGGCGCCTTAGTTTTTTACTTCACCGGGCTGGCTTTGTTTTATTTTACGCTGCTACCCCTCAAGCGGGTAGAAATGGACGGTCTTTTTGTATACGTCACCAACTACTTCCGCAATTTTCGCTACCCTTGGCACAACGTGGAGTCAATAGCAGACAGCCAATTCCTGTCTTTCTCCGTAGTGACCATCAACCTGAAAACGCCCGGCAACTTTGGCAAAAAGATCCGCTTTATCGCCAGTAATCGGCTTTACCGCGACTTCCTCCAGGCGCATCCCGAGGTGGATACCCTACGCGAGAAAGCCAAACCCTGACCCTGCCTCATCGTTTGTGGCGCCTGAGCAGCCTGAGGGTGTGCTTTAATCCATCCGCATCTTGCCAGCCTGAGTGGCCGGGTATTACGTACTCAGGGCGCCGGAAGCGGCGCAGGGTGCGGCGCGCTGATCTTGGCCAGGCGGCTAAATCGGCGTTGGCGATGTTGCCTAAGTCGGTACTTTCGGTACTTTTAATGAAACAACCTCCGTATAGCACGCGCCACTCGGGCAGCCATACCACTATGTTATCGGTTGTATGACCCGGGCCGGGGTAGTAGGTTTGAAATGACCTGCCTCCGACGACAAAGGTCGTATCCGAAGCGAACAGATGGGCAGCGCGCGGAAATCCTACCTCACTACAGCGCGCCGCAGTAGCCTCCGACGACCAGGTGGCTATGTCCCGCTCGCGGTAGTAGTCGATGCCGGCCGTGCGGTCTTCGTGGTAGTGCGTGGATATACTCATCACTACAGGCAGTCTGTGCCGACGCTCAATGCTGTCGAGCAAAGGCTGGAGCTGGGTCGTATCCCAGGGCGTATCCAATAAGACAACGCCTTCAGGAGTTACGACATAGAGCCCATTGGCCGGAAAGCGCAGGTTGCCCATCACGCCTATATGCTGGTAAGTGATAAAAACGTAGACTTCGGGGGTCAGCGGATGAATTTCAAGGGCCGGCGGCTGCCCCGGCAGGCGGGCGACAGTCAGCAGCGCTAAGACCGGCAGGTAAAGTAGTTTTTTCATTTGCTTCAGTATTGGTGATTTCGGTCGCTGTAATCGTTATCAATGGGTTGTTGACGACGGACGGGCAGTTTGAAGGTTGGCAACCCCGACCCGCGGGCGGCGAGCTGCTCAAAAACCGGCAGGCTGCACAATCTGAGATCGGCGGCATGGCGGGCGGCTTCGTCGTAATGCCTGATGAGGAGGCAGGGCACCCGGGCTTCCTTTTCGATGAGTTTGCTTACGCGCCGGGCCCGTTGGGGGCTCAGCACATCGCGAATGTAGATGGCGCTAATTCGGCCCGGAAATTCCCTTGCTATGGATAAGTAGATATCGGTATCCTTTTCCCCGCTGTCGCCGATGAGCACAAAGGGCAGTTCGGGATACGTTTGGATGATGCGACGGGTGATGGCATGCTTATGGCCGGGGTAGTTGGCCGGGCGATCTTCGTAGGGCAGGCCAAAGTCGCGCAGCAGAATGGGCCCCCGGGGCAGCTCATTGAGGTCGAGAAAATCTGCCAGCAGGTCGTAGAGATTCCAGGGGCTGTTGGAAACATAAAAGAAAGGGTTGTTGTGGACGGCATCCGGGCCGGCCTGCAAGCTGCGATAAAAGGCGCTAACCTGCCGAAAAGCTAAGCGGGAGCCGGCATTTTTGAGCAAGGTGAGGTAGATGGTGCGCAACTTGAGCAAGCCGGTGACGTCGGTCTTGAGCACCGTATCGTCAATATCGCTGATGATGCCTAAGCAAGCCCGGAGGGGGATGAGCACATCTGCACTGGCCGTAAGGGTAAGAGGCTCATCGGGAACTTTGTTAACCCGTATAAAAGCCGTATGCCAAAAGGGGCTATGGTCTTGTACTTTGCCCAGCGGCGGCTCCAGCGGTTGATCAATGCGAAAGTAGCCCTCGGCATCGGTGGTGAGGTGAAAGGTGCGGCCCTCAAATTCCACTTCGATTTCGGCTTGGTTGACCTCCCGGCTGTTGAAACGGCGCAGGTTGTTGACGAGGTTGCGCCAGGGGCCGTCACCCCATTCGCTGATGATGGCCGCGCCGCGCAGCAAGCGACCCGTGAGGTAAATAGAACCGGTATTGGCAAAACCCCGGTAAGCAGCAACATTGACGGGCAAATGCCGCACCAGCCCCCAGCGCATACGCTGCCGGCGCCATCCGCGTCCGAAGCGGCGCAGGTAGTACAACAATTTGCGGGAAAAGCTGCTCATATATAGTTAGCGCCGACAGGTTTTGCACTTGTATTGCGCTCTCCAAGCCGGCATTTATAAACCTTGGCTTGGGGAACTATAGCTACATTTTCTTTGCGCAAAACCTACCGAAACAGCATAAGTCGCTTGGTTGGTTTCTCTCTTCCCCCAACGAATCTGTCTTCCCCTTATTGCTCGAATAAAGAATCGACGAAAACCCGCTTGTTGAAAATCTGGAGTTTATCAATGGATTCACCTACGCCAATGTAGCGGATGGGAATCTTAAATTGATCGCTGATACCAATGGCGATACCCCCTTTGGCCGTACCGTCGAGTTTGGTGAGGGCCAGGGCCGACACATCGGTAGCCTTGGTAAAATGCCGGGCCTGCTCGATGGCGTTCTGGCCGGTGGTGGCGTCCAGTACCAACAGCACCTCGTGCGGCGCCGTATCGAGTTTTTTGCTGATGGAGCGTTTGATTTTGCCCAATTCTTCCATCAGATTGATCTTGGTATGCAGGCGACCGGCGGTATCGATAATGGCTACGTCGCAGCCATTTTTAACGGCATAGTCGACGGTTTCGTAGGCTACGGCGGCAGGATCGGCATTCATGCCTTTGCTGTAAAAATCGCAGCCCACCCGATCGGCCCAAATTTTGAGCTGATCAACAGCAGCCGCGCGAAAAGTATCGCCGGCGCCCAGCACTACTTTATGGCCGCGCTGCTTGAATTGGTGAGCCAGCTTACCAATGGTGGTTGTCTTGCCTACTCCATTGACGCCTACTACCATAATTACACAGGGACGTTGATCGCTGGGCAGGTCGAAGTCATCGAGATCAATGGTATTGTTTTCGGCCAGCAGCCCTACCATTTCTTCGCGGAGCATCTCATAGAACTCGCCTTCGCCGAGGTATTTATCGCGAGATACGCGATCCTGGATGCGGTCGATGATCTTGACGGTGGTTTCCAGGCCCACGTCAGAGGAGATAAGGATTTGTTCTACCTCGTCGAGCAGCTCATCATCAACCGTCGACTTTCCGGCAATGGCTTTAGATAGCTTGCCTAAAAAAGACGTTTTGGTTTTTTCGAGTCCTTTGTCGAGGTCTTCCTTTTTCTCGCGGGTGAAAAACTTGCTGAAAAAGCTCATAGCAGCTAAGATGGATTAAACGCCGCAGGCCGGCAATCAGCAGGGAGACAGCAATAACCAGTTGGCGGTACGCGCTGGTTGGCATACCCCGATGCCGTACATAACCCAAGCCTGCGATGGCGCTAAGATACAAATGCAAAGCGGCTTTTCTTCCTGTAGTGAAAGAAAAGCCGCTCATAGAGGCAAGTTGAATGCGCCGGATTACTTCTTGGAAGCCAAAAAGTCTTCAACTTTGTCTTTGTGCAACATCACTTCTTTATAAGAGTAACGACCCGTTTTGGGGTCTTTGATGCTCTGGATGATCTTGACAAAATCGCGGCCCGAGCCGGCGTTAGCGGCACGCTGAGCTACCCGTGCGTTCTTTGATACCTTTGCCATTGGTCTTTATTTTAAAGCGAAAACGCTTGATTGTATCAAAATGTTTCCTGATGGATTACTTGATCTCGCGGTGAACCGTCATTTTGCGCAGAATCGGATTGTACTTTTTCAGTTCCATACGATCCGGCGTATTTTTGCGGTTTTTCTCCGTCACATAGCGAGAAGTACCGGGCATACCGCTGGTTTTGTGCTCGGTGCACTCCAGGATAACCTGTATGCGATTGCCTTTGCTTTTCTTGGCCATGGCCTATTGATTTTGAAATGCTTGTAATGAATGGATGCCTGAGCGGAGCTTACAGCTTGACGCCGTGTTCTACGCCTTTGCGATCGAGCTTGCGCAGGTAAGCCATCAGCCCCAGCTTATTGATGGTGCGGATAGCCGAAGTGGAAATGCGCAGCGTAACCCACTCGCCGGTTTCCGGCACGAAGAAGCGCTTCTTCTGGAGATTGGGCAAAAAACGACGCTTAGTCTTGCGGTTCGAGTGCGAGACGTTGTTCCCTACGATGGGACGCTTACCCGTCAGCGTGCAAATCTTGGACATAACAGTTTGTACTTTTGCGACCCCGGCCAACCGGAATCCTTCCCTGTTCTTGTAAAAAAATATTCCCAGGGGGATTACCTGGGAATAAGTTGGTGACTCTGTCAGGATTCGAACCTGAAACCTTCTGATCCGTAGTCAGATGCTCTATCCAATTGAGCTACAGAGCCATTATCCATCTTCCCTTTCGGAAGCGGATGCAAAGATACGACCTTCTGGAAATAGAAAAAATATTTTTTCAAAAAAAGTTCCGCTTTTTTTCTCCGGTGGGCGGCATAGCGGCAGGCTTTCAGCAGGCCATTTAAGATAGGCGCTGATTTTGTGGGCGTTACAGCGCATTAGCGCGCGGCATGTGGCACGGCTTACGGGATGTTGGCCCGGGGCAGCGGTGGAAGCGGTATACCCGACCTCAAGGGAGGGTATAATAGCGGACGACGCGGTGGCGGGCCGGGGGCGGCAAGGCATAAACGCTATCCATAACATTACGCCGCCCCGGCCTGGCAGCCCCCCGAATCAGAAGAGGCAAAACGCCCCTATCAGGGCTGGCTGTAGCAGGAGCATCCCGTCGACGAGGCCGGTGAAGTAGGCGTCGGGGCGATGGGGGGAGGCGCCCGCCAATAGTATGCCGCTGAGCAGAAAGGAGGCGATCAGGGCCAACAGGGCTGAGGCGGAGTAGAGCCCGAGGCGCCACTGGATAAAAGCAAAGAGTAGGCTGAGGCCCAAGAGCGCCAGCGCTATGTGGCGGGTGCGGGCTACGCCCCAGGTGGTGGGCAAAGTGGCAAGGCCGGCGGCGCCGTCCTGCGCTACGTCGCGGATGTCGAAGCCGAGGGCAATGGCGGCAATGAAGGCGAAGCGCTCCAGCAGCATCCAGGGCGCGGGCAGGGCGGCGGCGAGCCAGGCGGGGCCGGCGGCGGTGAGCCACGTCCAGGCGAGAGCCAGCCAGATGGTTTTGGTGTAGGGCAGATCGCGCAGCCGACGACCTCGCCACAGGGGTAGTACATAGGCAAGACCTATCATAGAAGGCAGCGCTAAGAAGCCAAACAGCGGCAGCGACAGCCGAAAAGCGAAAAACAGCGAAGTGACGATGGAAACAGCAAAAAAAAGGAACAGCCAGCAGATGAGGCGGCGGGCCTGCGCGAGGCGCCAGGTATCGGCCCCGGATGGCTGGCGGCGCAACTGTGCCAGCCGGTGTAAGGAGTAGAGGCCAAGGGCGCCGGCGGCAACAAACCCTGCATAGGGGCCGGGAGCAGCGCGCCCCGAGAGGAGGAAAGCCGACTGCCAGGTTAAGGCAGCGGCGCCCGCCGCTATCCACAACTGGGCATAGAGCACAAGGTTGAGGAGATAGCGAAGGGCGCCTATAATCAATTAGAAATATTTGAAGTTATGGCCGTGCTGAATTTTGAGCAGGCTGTGGAAGATGAGCAGCACCAGGTTGCTGACGTCGTCTTTATGCGCCATTTCCACGGTGGTGTGCATGTAGCGCAACGGCAAACTGATGAGGGCCGAGGGTACGCCGCCGTTGCTGTAAGCGAAGGCGTCGGTATCGGTATATGTACCCCTGGAGGCCGCTTCGCGCTGGAAGGGTATGCTGTTTTCTTCAGCAGCTTCTATGATGAGTTGCAGCAGCTTGCGGTGAACGGCCGGGGCGTGGGTGAGCGAGGGCCCCAGGCCCGATTTGATGTCGCCTTCCTTCTTTTTATTGATGAGGGGCGTGCTGGTATCGTGGGTAACGTCGGTAACGATCGCCACGTTGGGCTTGATGGTTTCGGCAATCATTTCGGCGCCTCGAAGGCCTACCTCTTCCTGCACCGAATTGACGATATAGAGGGTGTAGGGCAGCTTGATGTTGCGCTCGTGCAACAGCCGGGCTACCTCCGCAATGCAAAAGCCGCCCATGCGATTATCGAGGGCACGACCGATGTAGTAGCGGTTGTTGAGTACATCCATCTCGTCTTCATAAGTAATGACGCAACCTACGTGAATGCCCATTTCGAGCACTTCGTTTTTATCTTTGGCGCCTACGTCGATGAAGATGTTGTCGAGTTGGGGCTGAAGTTTGCTGTCTTCTCCGTTGCGGATATGGATAGCAGGCCATCCGAAGGCGCCTTTGAGTATGCCCTTGGGGGTGTGGATGTTGACCCGCTTGGAGGGCGCAATGAGGTGGTCGGAGCCGCCGTTGCGCACCACGTACAGGAAGCCGTCGTCGGTGATGTAGTGAACAAACCAGGAAATCTCGTCGGCATGGCCCTCAATGACAACCCGAAAATCCTGTCCGGGATTGATAACGCCATAAGCAGTGCCGTAGTTGTCGAGGCCCCAGTCATCAATATAAGGCTTCAAATATTCAAGCCACAATTTTTGGCCGCCGGACTCAAAACCCGTGGGCGACGCGTTGTTCAGATAACTCCGCAGAAAAGCTTCCGATTGAGGCGTAATAACCGACATAGAGATGGATTGGTATGCCTATTACTTAGGTAATTTTTCGTATTCGAGGCAAAGGTAAAAAAATAGCGCCGTAAAAGCCGTTTTCCCGCATTTTTGTTCGCAGGGAGCTGTTTTATAAGCTTTCACGGCTTTCAAAAGCGTCGCTCCAGGCCTGGGGATCAAGGCGCCACTGGGTCAGTGCAGCCTGTTCCTCGGCATTGAGGTAGCCGCAGGCTACCGCTTCGGTGAGCAAAGCATCGTAGTGACTGAGGCTTTGCCAGGGGCAATCGGCTTCGCCAAAAGCCTGGTCGGCTTTCGGAAACCCATAGCTAAAAATGGCCTGTACGCCGGCTACTTCTACGCCTTCGGCGCGCAGGGCGCTAACGGCCTGGAGGCAGGAGCCGCCTGTAGAGATGAGGTCTTCGACAACGAGGTAGCGATCGCCGGGGCGCACTTCGCCTTCGATGAGGTTCTGGCGGCCGTGGTCTTTGGCTTTGCTGCGCACATATACAAAAGGCAGATCAAGGTGATAGGCCAGCAACGCCCCATGGGCAATGCCCGCAGTAGCGACACCGGCGATACCGTCGATGGCGCCCAAAGCGGCCGCCCGATTGGCCAAGCTCTGCACGATATGGCGGCGCACCTCAGGATGAGACAGCACCAAACGGTTGTCGCAGTAGATAGGCGAACGCAGGCCGCTGGCCCAGGTGAAGGGGTCCTGCGGATTGAGTTTTATGGCCTTAATTTGTAGCAACCAACGGGCTACTTCCCTTGAATTGTCCATAGATAGCCTATTTTTGCCGGGGTAAACCCGGGGATTCGGGCGAAGCACCCCTGTACAATGGCTGCCTTCCCTGATGCCCGTTCAAAAAAATGTGCGCAAATGTACAAAATCTACATCAACGATCGCCCGCTAATCTTATGCGATTCTGCGGAAGTCGGTCAGTTTACCCCTTCACCCCGACTGCTCGCTGCGCCTTATTCCGGCAAATTTAAGACGTTGTATGCCTATATTGATACGCTGGAAAAAGGATCGCCCAAAATTGACGGCTTCATCATTTATAGCAACGATATGCCCCGGCTGTGGCAGGACTTCTGTGGCATTTACAGGCAGGTGCCGGCGGCTGGCGGCTTAGTGCGCAATGCTCAATCGGAATGGCTGTTCATCTTTAGGAGAGGCTCCTGGGATCTGCCCAAGGGTAAAATTGACGAGGGCGAGACCCCCGAGCAGGCGGCCCTGCGCGAGGTAGGCGAAGAGACGGGCCTCCAGCAACTACAACTGGAGGGCTTCGCTGGCATGACCTACCACACCTACCGCGACCGAAAAAATGAGCGCTGCCTCAAGCCTACCTACTGGTATGCCATGACCACCCCCGAAACTGCCCTTACGCCCCAGCAGGAGGAAGACATCGAAGAAGCAACTTGGATGAGCCGGGCCGTTTTTGAGGCAATGCCCCGCCCTTTTTACCCGAGTTTAGCGGATCTTCTCGCGCAATTTTGGGATTCAAACCCAGGCTTATGAGCGAGATAACCATCAGGGCCCTGAATGGGCAGGATGTTCTGCCCTATATAGATGAGTTGGCCAAGCTGCGCATCGCGGTATTCCGGGAGTGGCCCTACCTCTATGATGGAAATACGGCATCTGAGTACGAGTACTTAGAGGTATTTGCGCAGGGAACCGATTCTTTTATGGCGCTGGCCTTCGACGGAGCCCAGGTGGTGGGCGCCTCAACAGCTATGCCGATGGCAGTTCAATTGGAAGAAGTAATGGCTCCCTGGCGGGATGCCGGGTACGACCTTAGCACAATTGGTTATTATGGCGAGTCGGTATTGCTACCGGCTTATCGCTCGCGGGGCATAGGCGTGGCTTTTTTTGAATATCGGGAAGCGTTTGCGCGGTCGCGCGGTTTTGGATTAGCTACTTTTTGCGGCGTGGTGCGCCCGGCCGATCACCCGCTGAGGCCTGCTGGCTACCGCCCCCTGGATGCATTCTGGACCCGACGCGGCTTCGAACCCACTGATTTGTACTGTCGGATGAGCTGGCAGGATATAGATGAGCCGGGAGAAACCCATAAGCCGCTCCGTTTTTGGGAGAAAAAGCTCTCGTGACCCTTGCTTGCCATACAATTTTATATCTTGTGCAGGCATTCAGGTAACGAAGCAGACAAATACGGTATAGATGAGCAACTACGAACGCGATGAACAACGCTTGCAGCAATTGGCCACTGGCAAAGAGGCCCATTGGCGGCAGTGGTACGATGACGTCCGGAGCCCCTTTCGCCTTTTTTTTCTAAAGTTTTCGACCCTCGACGCGGAGGCTGTTAATGAACTGTTTAACGATGCTATGGTGATCTTTCACCGAAAGGTAATGAGCGGCGCGCTGAGCCTCCCCTTAGAGAGTAGCCTGCGCACCTACCTTTTTGGTATCGGAAAAGTACTGTACCGCAAGCGCGGCGGCAAAACGAACGCCTGGGAACAGGAAGTTCCCGATGTGCCCGTGCCTGCCGATGCAGATGACCGGGCTGAAAAACAGGCGCAGGCCGACTTGGTACGCCGCCTGCTGGCACAGCTCGACGGCCCCTGCCGGCAAATCATAGAGATGGTCTACCTGCGCGAATTTGCTATGGAGGCCGTAGCCGAAAACCTGGGCCTGCCGTCGGAAGGGGCTGCCCGAAAGAGAAAATTTGACTGTCTGCAGAAGCTGCGCAAGCTGATGCCGGATCATTGAGCACGAAGGCGGCTTAGCCGTCGCAAATGTTACGCCATGAGTACGACCGAACCGAACCGGGTGGAAAAATTAGAGGAGGCCTGGCGCGAGCGCCGGAAGGCCATTGCCGAAGGCCTGCCTGCCGAAGCCCCCCCAGCCGATCCTGAAGCACAGGCTTTCTATCAGTTGTGGGATGGCCTGGAGCTTATGCAGGAAGAGAGCTTGCGCGCCAGCTTCGACGATTGGGCGCAAGACTGGGCCGAGGCCGACGAGACGGAACTGATGGAAGCCTACTGGGAAGACCAACTGAACCCCAATGCCCGCGATACAATCCAGGCACGGGCCGCTCAGGATGTTGTTTTTACCGAAATGTTGCACCGCCAAGGTGTGCTCAATCGTGGCCTGAATGCCGCTGCCGATGATGCTTTCCGCCAGCAAATCAAAAGCTGGATGGACTCGGATGCCGCGCCTGCCCCCGCCAAAATAGTGCCGCTGCGCCGCCGCGCCATGAGCTGGGCCGCCGCCGCCGCTGCCTGCCTGATATTGGGCTGGGTAGGTTTGCGCTGGTATGCCGACGCCAACTACAGCGATACCGCCCTGACGACCTCGGCTTATCAGGCGCCTAACTTAGGCGCTACCTTGGGCAGCGAAGCGCCCGCCGAAGGCGCTTCGCCCGAAGAACAACTCAACGAGGCGCACGAAGCCATGAAGCGTCAAGACTATACCGCCGCTGAGAAGGGGTTTTTATCCCTGCTGGCGGTACTGCCCTCCCTGTCTGTGGATGAACTCACGCGCCAGAGCCTGCGCCAGAATGCCGAATGGAACCTGCTGCTGGCCCAACTAGGGCAAGGCCGCACCGACGCCGACTGGGCGCAACGCTTAACGGCCATAGCACAGTCGCCCAGCCACCCGTATGCCGCCAGAGCAGCCCGCTTAGAACAACAACTAAACAGCTTCTGGCGCCAGATTCACTAAGTGCTCGCAGAATGAAACCAACCATACTCGTTACCGGCGCCGGCGGCCAGTTGGGCCAATCTTTTGCATCATTGGCCGCCCGAGAGCCCGAATGGAGCTGGCGTTTAGCCGACCGCCGGCAGCTCGACATCACCCGCGCAGCCGATTGCTATGAAATGCTGGCAGCCTCCGGAGCCCGATATTGCTTTAATACCGCAGCCTATACGGCCGTGGATAAAGCCGAAAGCGAGCCGGATTTAGCCAGAGCCGTCAACGCTGACGGCCCTGCCGCTTTGGCCGAGGCCTGCGTACGGCTGGGCGTTCATCTCATCCATTTTTCCACCGACTATGTTTATGCAGGGCATTACAATCGCCCCCTGCGCGAAGACGATGAATTGGCGCCCGCAGGGGTATACGCAGCCACCAAATTGGCCGGCGAACAGGCCGTATTAGAGCGTATGCCGCAGGCTACCATACTGCGCACTTCATGGGTGTATGCGCAGCACGGCCATAATTTTTTCAATACCATGCTCAGATTAGGCAAAGAACGCGACCAACTGCGCATTGTTTTTGATCAGGTAGGCTCCCCTACCCTGGCCGATGATCTCGCTGCGGCAGCCCTGCATCTCATCCGCCATAACAGCGATACTTCCCAACTGGCCGGCGTCTTCAACTACAGCCATGAGGGCGTATGCAGTTGGTATGATTTTGCAATGGCCATTTTTGAACTGGCGGGCATACGCTGCGCCCTGGCGCCCATCGAGAGCAAAGACTATCCTACGCCAGCCCGACGCCCTCATTACAGCGTACTGAATAAGGAAAAAATCAAGTCGGCATTCGGGCTGGAAATACCCCACTGGCGCGAAGCGCTGGCGACACTTTTTCAAGAGCGCAGATAAACCCAACGCCATGCCGGGCTGTCTCTAAAAAGCAAGTTCGGGCTTCCACACTTGGGCGGAACCCCGAACTGCCTCTAAATCAATATGCTTGCAACAAGAAAAAATGCAATAAGTACGCCCCTACATCAGATGAAGATAATTTGCGTGCCTGAGCCTGCCGCTCTTTCGTAAAACTGGCCTACGGTAAGCACCCCGTCGAGCTCGTCAAACAGGTCTTCCTTTTCGAGGTGGAACATGTCCATAGCCAATTTGCAGGCCCACATCTTGGCCCCCGATGCGCTGAGGATGTCTAAAAACTCGGGGATTTCCGGCATATCAAGGGCTTCCATTTCCTTCTTCATCATGCTCGTGACGAAGGTTTCCATACCCGGCAGGCCGCCCAGCATGGTGGGTATGTGCATGGCAGGGTTGCCCACAGTGGCTACATGCAGATTATTCATCCGCTTCTTATTGATGGCGTCGAGGCCAAAGAAGGTGAAGAATATCTCGGCTTCAATGCCTTCCATGCGGGCTCCATTGGCCATCACCATACAAGCGTATACGCTGTCGAGGGTGGCCTTTGAAAGGATGAAGCATACTTTTTTGATGGGCTGCGCTTCTGCACGGGCAGCGGCGGCAGGAGTTTCTTTTATCATCGCGTCAGTCATGGCGATCGCTTTTAGAGGTTGATCAATGTATTAGATACAACTGGCAGGCTTGGGAATGCCGGCAATTTTGGAAGCTTTCTTCAGCGGGCCGCCGGGAAAGAGGTCATAGAACTCCTTGATCGAGACTACGCCGCTTTGGCCAATGCGCCGTATGGTGAGCGCCACTTCTTTGCGCTGCTGGTCTTGCAGAAAACGAAGCACGTCCCAGTGGCGCGTAGTGAGGGGGCCTACCCCTTCTTCAGTAGCGATGGTTTCAGCCACGCCTTCATTCCATTGAGTCAGGTTCGTGAGATAGCCTTCCTCATTGACATCTATGGGTTGACCATTAATTAGCTTTTGCATGACAACTGAGTTTTTGATTAGCGGATTAATGAACGGTTTCCGTTTCGGGTACGGCCGTGCTTATGTTCTTACCAGCGCGGCTCATTTGCGGTTTCACAAACGGTATGGGGCGCCCCTGAAGGAGCATATTCCAGTATATCCAACGGAAGGCCAATTTGCCCCAGTGGTTCATGCGGCTTTCGCGCAGCAGGCGCAGCGGCCCTACGCCCGCAATGGGGAAAGTGCCCTCTACAGGTTCTACCTCATAGTTGAAGTCGATGAGCAGCGCTTTACCCGCGCCCGTCTCCACGAAGCAGTTGGCGTGGCCGTCGAAGTCGGCTTTGAGGGGCTTGCCCTCTACATAGCGCAGGACGTTTTCGGTGAGAATCTCCGCCTGGAAGTGCGCTACCGAACCAGCCTTGGAAGCCGGCAGGTTGGTGGCGTCGCCCAGCACAAAGATGTTGTCGAAAGCCTTCGACTGCAAGGTATGTTTGTCGGTCGGGATAAAGTTGAGCTCATCGCCTAAGCCCGATCGGGCAATACATTCGTCGCCTTTATTGGTGGGCACCGTCACCAGCAGGTCGTACTGCACCTCCTGGCCGCCATAATCGACAATTTTTTTATCCGTGCCGTCAACCTGCTCAATGTAAAAGTCGGTAACGACGTTGATGTTTTTCTCTTTCAGCAGATAACCCAGTTTGCGCGAGGCCGTGGGCTTGGTGAAAGCCCCGGGCAGCGGCGTCACATAGGTGATATCCACCTTATCGCGTATGCCCTTTTGCTTAAAAAAATCATCGGCTAAGAAGGCAAATTCCAGCGGCGCCACCGGGCATTTGATGGGCATCTCGGTGATGTGCACCACCAATTTCCCACCGGGCCAGTTGGCCAATTTATCGCGCAGGGCTTTGGCGCCCTCAAAAGTGTAAAAATCGAAAACGTCTTTGCGCCAGCCGCTCTCCAACAGGCCCGCTACCTCTTCAGGCGCAATGTGCGAGCCCGTAGCTACAATGAGCAGATCATAGGCCAAGGCTTCGCCATTGGCCAATAGCACCTTATTTTCTTCGCCTACAATGCGGTCAATGGCGCTGTTTACCAACTTCACCCCCTTGGGCACAAACTGCCCGATGGGCCGAATGATGTCGCTTTCGGCATAAGTGCCAAAAGGCAAAAACAAAAAACCGGGCTGGTAGTAGTGGGTCTTTTCCTGATCCACTATGGTCATCTGCCAGCCTTTCTGCGGTAGCGCCTTCACCAAGTGGTTGGCCATCATCGTACCGGCCGAACCCGCGCCTAATATAAGTAGTTGTTTCATGGCGTAAACGTTATATGAACGACTTTTCATTGGTAAAGGTAGCGGCTCCAACCCCGCTTTGTCATTGATCTCGCACACACAAGCCAATGATTTTTATCGAACTTTAGCGCACTTCGGGCGGTTATAAATCACCATGATGAAGTATTTTTATCACTCCCTCCCCCTGTGCTGCCTGCTGGCTGCGGCATCGTTGCCGGGGCAGTCGGGCCCGGGCCTTCACCTGCCCCTCGTCACAGCGGTCAAGGTCGCCCCGGCGCCCCGCCTCTTGCTGTCGCCTGCGGCTTTCCGCCCGGCGCCAGAGTTGCGCACAGCCCTCCTAAGCACCGCCGCCCCCCCCTTGGCCTGGCGCTACGAAGAACTCGCCTTCTTTTGCCGGCTCGAAGTCCAATTGGAGAAAGCCGCTCGCATACCAGTCCGATTCCGGCTGGGCGATGTGCGCTACGTCGATTACCTCGAAGGTAAATGCGATTCCTACGAATAATTGTTAACAAACACTTGCCGGCCGGGCAATGCGTTATCTTTGTCGGGTCAGAATACAACTTAAAACATGGCGCATTTTTACCTCCGCAAATGGATATTGGCCGCGACAGCCCTGGCATTCGCCGCCACGCTCTCCGCTCAAAAATATTCCAACGAATTTTTATCGATAGGCGTCGGCGCACGCGCTCAGGCCTTGGGCAATGCCGTCGTAGCCGGCCTCAATGACGTCTACGCCGGCGTCTGGAACCCCGCCGGCTTAGCCGCTCTCACCCGCGAAGATGGCCTCCAGATCGGAGCCATGCACGCCGAATGGTTCGGAGGCGTAGCCGACTTCGACTACCTCGGCGTTACGCTGCCCTCCCAAAACCGGGGCCATCGCCTGGCTTTTAGCATGATCCGTTTCGCCATAGACGAAATCCCCAACACCCTCTCCCTCTACGAGAGCGACGGCAGCATCAACTTCGACAACTTAGTGGAGTTTTCCGCGGCCGACTATGCCTTCATCGGCAGCTATGCCCGCACCTTAGGCCCTGCCGATAAGCCCATCGGCATAGGCGGCAACGTAAAGGTCGTGCATCGCCGCATCGGCCCCTTTGCCACCTCCTGGGGATTTGGCATCGACCTCGGCGCCCAGTGGCAGCGCAACAACTGGTCGTTTGGTGCGCTCGCCCGCGACATCACCACCACCTTCAACGCATGGTCGTTCAACTTCACCGATGAAGAGCGCGAAACCCTCGCCCTCACCGGCAATGAAATACCCATCAATAGCGTAGAAATTACCAAACCCCAACTGCTGCTGGGCGCCGCCCGCCGCTTCCCGTTGGGCAAACTCAATATGCGCGCCGAACTCGACCTTCAAATCACCACCGACGGCCGACGCAACACCCTCATCTCCGGCAATCCCTTCAGCATCGACCCCTCGCTGGGCGTCGAAGCAGGCCTGCGCGATTTCCTCTTCTTCCGGGGCGGCGTCAACCAGTTTCAGCGCATCGCCGACTTTGGCGGCGAGGAGAGCCTCTCTTTCCGGCCAAGCTTAGGCGTAGGTATGCGCTTAGGCGCCCTGCACGTCGACTACGCCTATACCGACCTCGGCGGCGACCAAAACACCTACAGCCACGTTATCTCACTGCGCCTGGGGCTCAAGCCCCGTACTGGCAGTGTCACTCAATAAGATATTGCTCAAAGCAAACGCTATTCGATACGCCCAGGCACTGCCCGTAGCATTTTACAGGCCCCGCCTCGCACTCTTGTCAAGTTTGTTTTTTTGGGGGGGCTGTCGCGGCGGGCTCGGGGGCACAGCGCTAAGGTATGCCGGGTCTCCACACCCCCCGCCCCCGCCGCGCCACCGGGTCGTCCGCTCTTATGGGCGCTCCTGAAGGTCGCGCCCATACCGCTTCCACCCCTGCCCCGGGCAAGGATTTATCCCCGGCCGCTTGCCGTATTAAAAAATATTGGCGTAATTTGCATGCCGGCGCATCGCTTGATGTAGCCAACTACTGATATGACTAACACCCCCTCAATTGCTTTACAGCCTACCACAACTGCCGACCTGGAGTCGCTATTTGTCTTCCAACTCGATGAAGAGGCCATCCATCAGGCTGCTTTTACACCCCTGCACCCCCATGATAAGGAGGCTTACTTGGCCAAGTATACCCGGCTGCTGAGCGATCCTTCCATCAACATGCACACCATACGCGTAGGCGGAGCCATAGTGGGCAGCATTGCCAAATTTGAAATGGAGGGCGATGCCGAAATCACCTACTGGCTCGATCGGCGCTTCTGGGGGCAGGGCATTGCTTCGGCAGCCTTGCGCGCCTTTCTCGACCTGGAAACTACCCGCCCCCTCTTCGGCCGGACGGCTTACGACAATACGGGCTCTCAGCGGGTGCTGGAAAAAGCGGGTTTCCAAAAAACAGGCACAGACCGGGGTTTTGCCAATGCCCGGCAGGCAGAAATAGAAGAGTTCATTTTCAGACTCGATTGAGCAGGTTGATGCCGGCGCGGCCTTTTTGTATACGTTTCTGCAAATGTTTTGCAGCATTATAGCGCCACCGAGCCCGGATTCGTGAATCCCGGCTTGGAGAACTATATATGTACGGCTTAAGGCCCGTTTGTCCGGACCAGGGGGCGAAGCGGTATAGCAGGCCGCCCCTGCCGGCCCTTTAAGGCTGGCAGGGGCGGCCTGCTATAGTAGCGGAGCACGTTTACCCGGAAGAGCGTAGCGAAGACGTGGCGGCGCCGCCCTTGCTGCCATCAGAAGCAGGATGATAAGCGGCGGGGCCCCTATAGTTCTCCAAGTCAGGATGAGTGAAAAATGGACGCCGCTATTTTTTCGGCTGGCAAGGCAAAAAACGTAGACATAGCCTAAGCTATGGCGAGGCTTTTTAACGCCGCCAGACGGAAAAAGAGCAAGTCAAGATGCACAAATCTTGGCTTGGAGAACTATAATTTGTCAGACTTCCAAAGACTCGGGTTCCTCTGCTTTGCTTTTGGCGGTATTTTCAGGGTTTTTCGGGCTGAGGAATGGCGCCAGACGGCGGAGCAGGCGGTTAAAATCAGCGCCATCCCATTGGGTAAACAGGCGCTCTATTTCGGTGAGGCGGAGTTGAGTGAGGCGGTCGACGAAGCTGCGGCGAACTTTTTCGTTTTGCTCGCGCTCATAACCGTACGGGAGGTGAATGACGAGTTTTTCGGCGTCGAGGCGATCGTCGTATTCGCCGCGAACGGTGGCCATTTTGAGGAAAACGGGCAGGATATCGACAAAGATGAAGAAGAGCATGAGAAACCACTTGGTGAGGCGCACCGACTGGCCGCCGGGCTCGCGGGCTTCGAGGCGTTCGAGGGCTACCTCGCGGGCTACATAGTCGAAACTGAAGGCCGACTGGAAGGTGGCCTGGGTGGTGTCGCGCTGAGCGCTGAGGTTGGCAAGCACCTGTTGGTTGGCTTCGGTTTCCTGGCGAATATCGGTTTTGAGGGCGTCAATCTCCTGGCCGAGGGTGGCGATGCGGTCTTCGATTTTGCGGGTAGCGGGGCCATAATAGCGCATACCGGTGGTGCTGCCACAGCAGGCCATGACGGTATCTTTGCCGCTGATTTCAAAGGCGAGGAATTGTTGCCATTCGCGGCGTTCCTGTTCTTTGGCGCGCACGCCCAAGGCAAGCTGATCGTTGCGGCCGCGCACCGAGTCGATCTGACCTTCGTAGCGTTCGAAGAGTTTTTTATCCTGCTCGTCGCGCATAACCAGCAGTTCCTGGGTGAGGCTGTCTTTGAATACCAGCAATACCAGCGGGTGAGATACCAATATGCCGATGCCCACGGCAAACAGCAGGCGGGCAAAAAACTGGAAAGAGAAAAAGTCGCGCAGCACGCTCCGCCCCTTCCGGAAAGTGGATACAATAAAGCGGTCGATGGCAAACACGATGGCCGCCCACACCAAGGCCATGAGTATGGGGAGTACAGGCATATCTGTAAGCGTAGATATGGCATACGACATAGACGCCAACCCCAATATAGCCGGAATGAGCACCAAACTACCCAGCCCGGCGTATTTGATCTGCTCTTTGCGGCTGCACTGGGCTAAGAGTTCGGGGTCGGCGCCGGAGCACCAAACGAAAAAATCGAAGACAGGTTTGTTCATAATCAGTCGGGTGTATACTGTGCATCAGCAGATTTTATGTATAGAGGCTTGGAGGTATCGTTCTCCAAACAACTGCCTGTATACAAACCTGCCGGCGCAAGCTTAAAAATAGACTTGTTCAGCACAAATTTGCTGTGCTTTCGCTCATGCGCAACCCGCTGAATTAGTCTAATACTCAAACGCCCGACCAAGTTGCGTATTTCGGCAAAGGCCGCCTTATTTTTTCTGCCAACAGCGGTAAAACGCCGACTACTGCCCCCCTATGCCCGCTGCCCAGCGCAGGGCGGCGACGGTTTTGTGGCGCTCGGCCTGAAACTTTAGTAGTTTGAGGCGGGCGTCGAGGAGTTTTTGCTGGCGGGAGTTGAGCAGAAATATAGAACTGGCCCCGGCAGTAAACTTAATTTGTTCGGCGTCGAAGAGCGCGCGATAGTTGGCGGCGAGCTGTTGGCCCAAGGTCACCTGTTCGTCGAGGGTAGCTAAGGTTTGGGCATAAGCCGTTACTTTGGCGCGCAGTTCCTGGCGCTTTTGGTTGAGCTGCCAGTTGGCTTCGGCTATTTTGAGGTCGGTTAAAGCCAAGCCGCCGCGCTCTTTGCGCAGTAGTATGGGCATCTGGAATTGAAGGCCGAGTTTGTAGTTGTTGGTCAGCAGATTTCGGAGCCCCTGATCATCGCCGCCGCCGCCAAATTGCCAGGCGTCTCCGAGGAAGTTATATGAGATGTCGAGCTGGGGTTTGAGTTGTTCTGCTTTCCAGCGGCGTTCGATGGCCAACTGGCCGAGTTTGGCGTTGTACGCCAACAGCTCAGGGTGGCGGGCATCAAGGGCTCGAAAGAGAGAGTCGGGCTGTAGCGCATCGATGGGCGCCTCGGGGTTTAGAGGCGTCCAGTTGGTCGGGATGGGCTCAGGGCGGCCACTTTCCGACCAGAGGAACACAGACAACTGGGCTTCGGCATTGGCGAGGGCCAACCGGGCCTGGGCGCGGTCGAGCATCCAGGTTTGTACTTGCAGGAAGGTTTCTAACGTATCTATGGCGGGGTCTTTGCCGCGCAGGAAACCTTCGCGCACGGCACTGAGCTGGTTTTGGCTGATGGCGAGGGCGTCGTCGATGATGCTGAGGGCGTGGTAGCTCCAGGCCCATTCCCAGTAAGCCTTGTTGGTTTCGAGGAAGAGATCATTGCGGAGGGTATTGGCCTGGGCGGCATTGAGCTCGTCGGCCCACCCGGCAATGCGCAAGGCGGCGCGGCGCTCGTCGATGAAGAGCCCCTGACCAAGAGGCAGACTGATGCCCAGCACGCCCTGGCCAGCTTCCGGCAGTTTGCGCTCGGGGTTGAGGTAGATGCCATCCGACCAGTTGAACTCGGCTTTGAGCTCGAAAGCAAACGGGGAAGCCCACTTGAGGCCGCCCGCGCCGTAGTTGAAGTAATTGCTGCCGCCGAAAGTTTTTTGATCCTGAGCGCCATAAAGTTTGGGGTCGAAGGCGCCGCGAGCCTGGCGCATGATCTGGAGCGCCTGCTGTTCGAGCACCAATGCCTGGCGGGCAACGGGGTGGCGCTCGCTGACCATGGTCCAAAGTTCGGCAGGGCTAACGATTTGCTGGGCTTGAGCAACGCAGGCCAGGCCCGACAAAAACAGGCTGCCGAGTAAGCCAATAATAGTGATGAGTCGTCGTTGCATTGGTTACTTTACTACGTCTTTTACGGGAGCGTCGCCCAGTTTGGTCTTTTTGTCTTCTTGTTTGCCTTCCTTCTCTTCGGTCATATAATAGTCCGGAGGGAAGCCATTGAGTTTCCGCCATACCTCGTACCACAGAGGCACGGTTTTGAGCAAAGCGATACCCCGGGCGCCCGAACCGGGGCGCAGGGCTTCGGGCCAGGGCCGGTCATCGGATGCCGGCGCAGCCAGTATGCGGTATTCGCCTTTTTCGTTGATGGTGTTGTCTATGGCTACGACCTGCCCCGTATAGGTGCCCACCGACTGATTGGGCCAGCCCGAAAAGACGAAGGCAGGCCAGCCGTCGAAGATGAAACGCACTTCGTTACCCATCTGAATAAGCGGTAGATCTACGGGCCGGATATAAAGCTCGGCGGCAATGGTAAACTCGGCAGGCATGATACTCACTACTGCATCGCCCTCTTTTACCGTTTCGCCTATACCGGGTTTGATGGCTTTGGTGATGTAGCAATCCTGGGGCGCCAAAATGTAATAGAACTGGCTGCGCTGGGCATAATTTTCGTATTGTATGCGGGTCTTATTGAGCTCGCCTTCGGCATTATAGAGCTCGGAGAGGGTACTGAAGCGGTCAGACAGCGACTTGGCTATCTTGCTGTTGTACTCGTTGGCGAGGTTGCGCAGTTCGAGCCGGGTAGCCCGGAGTTCATTTTCGGTTTCCTCCACCTTATTTTCGGCGGCTACGGCTTTGGCCTGGGCCTCCTGAAGTTTTTGCTGCTTGTTTTCGAGCTCATTGCGCGGCTCTATTCCCTGGCGGTAGAGGGTATCGGTACGGCGATACTGGATGCCGGCGATGTCAAAAGCTACGCGGGCCTGCTGGTACTCGGCCCTGGTACTGAGGAGTTTGAGCTCTACTTGTTTTACTTTGGCTTCCAACTGGCCCTGCTTCAGGGTGAGTTCCTGGCGCATGGCTTCGATCTGGTCGTCAAGGGCAGTCACTTTTGATCCGTAAGCGGTGATGGCGCCTGCTTTAGCTTCCACCTGCATCTTGGTGCGGTCGATGAGGCCTGTATCGAAGTATTCAGTTTTGATTTCGGAAAGATAGGCGATGGTGTCGCCTTTTTTCACGCGCTGACCTTCCTGTACATACCAGCGCTCGATCCGACCCGCTATGGTAGAGTGGATGGTTTGGGGGCGGTGCTGGGGGTTGAGGGTGGTGAGCTGGCCATTTGATTGAATATTTTGGCGCCAGGGGAGAAACAGAATGAGAACAGCCGTTACAAACAGGCCTATGAGCCAGTTGCGCAGCAGATGGTGAGCGGAAGTGAGCTCCCGATTGCGCTTGAGGCAACTGAGGTCTTCTCCCTGGATGAGATGCTCAACGGAATTATCAGAGATATTCAGCATATTATTTTAATTGAAGGCACTAACAGCGATTATCGGGAATAGTAAGAAAAGCCGGCTTGCTGATCGGCTTCCGATAGTTTAAAAATTTCCCGGAAGCGGGGATCGTTTTCCATTTCATCGTAGCTACCCTGCCCCACCACCTCGCCGGCGTCGAGCAGTATGATGCGGTCGCAGTGGCGGGCCAGCAGCGGGTCGTCGCTAACGGCTACAAAAGTCCAGGTATGGTTCCGATCGGAGAGGGTCTGAATGATGCGCAGGCGATCGGAGGGGTCAATCTGGTTGAGGAAGTCTTCCATAGCCAGCAGCCGGGGGCGCGAAACGATGCAGCGGGCCAGGATGATGCGGCTTCGAATGCTTTGAGGCAAGGTGCGCCCGCCGGGAAGCAGCATGGTATTGTAACCCTCGGGCAGGTTGCGCACAAAGTTGCCTAAGCCTACTGCTTCGGCTGCCCACTGCACCTCTTTGAAATGAACGTCTTCGTGGCCCAGGCAGATATTTTCAATGAGGCTGCCCCGGAATATGTCTTCCTGGCTGGTAAACTCTCCGATGTAAGAGCGCAGGCTGGGGATACAAAAGTTGCCCATGGGCACGCCATTATAGGCTACGGCCCCCTTGTAATCGAGATGAAGCGCGGCAATTACCCGCGCTAAAGTGGATTTGCCCGCACTGTTGTACCCGGCTATGCAGATGCGCTCCCCGGAGGCAATTTTGAGGTTGACCCCATTCAGGACGGGGCGTTTTAGTTGGGGGTAGTAAACGTTGAGGTCTTGAAGCTCAAGTTCAATGCCTTTACCATTATCAACTTTGGTGAAAGATAACCCCGATTCATTTTCCAACTCCAGATCCGTTACCTGCCCCAACTTTTCGACCCCGGTGAGGGTATCGTAGATGGTCTCCATGGAAGATATGATCTTTTCTACCGACCCCACGATGAGGATGATAACGATCTCAGAAGCCACAAACTGGCCTATGCTAATCAGGTTGTTGATAACCAGCCAACTGCCCAACGACAGCAACATACCCGTTACGATGGCCTGAAAAAGAACAATGAACCAATACTGATTGATGAGCACCTTAAAGTGAGCCGCCCGGGCGTCGAGATAGCCATTGGCCAGCTTATCGGTATGGCGTATGGGCAGGCGGCTGTTGCCAGCCAGCTTAAAGGTAGACATGGCGCGGGCTACCTCCTGTAGCCAGTACACCACCTTATATTTGAATTTGCTTTCCTGCAGGCTGGTGCGCAACCCCGCCGGGCTGGTGAGCCGCAGGATGACAGATAACAACAGCAACAGAATGAGCCCAAAAAAAATAAAGAGCGGATGGTAAAAAGCCAACAGGATAAGGCCAAACAGGATTTGTAGCGCTGCTGTGGAAAAATCGATGAGGATCTTAGGCAGCCCCTTTTGAATGGTGATGGTGTCAAAAAAGCGATTTACCAACTCGGGAGGGTATTCGTCTTGCAATAAGTCGGTGCGAAGCCTGGGTATGCGCACCGACAACTCATAAGAAGAGCGGGTAAACAACCTCCGCTGAATCACCTCCGTAACCGTCAGTTGCATGATCTTTAGAAAACCGGAGAAAAGGTTGCCCAATGTTACAATCGCAATGAGGATAACCAGAGAGGTTGATATTTCGCCTCCAAGAATAAGCCCTATCACCGCTTGAACCCCCAACGGAAGGGTGAGCGTAACTAAGCCGGCCAGCAACGCATAGAAATAAATGTATACGATCTCTTTGCTGTCGGGGCGCAAAAGGCGAAAAAAACGCCTTAGCGGTGGTATGGTGTTGGATGTTGTGTTGTCTGCCATAAGCTCAAAAATGGAATTTTCTTCACTACCAACGGCGAAAAGGGGTGAAAAGTTTGCTAAGTTTCTTACGAACTATCAAAAAAAATAGCTTTATTATTTGATTCAATAGTAAAGCTATTATATTTGCACAACAATACTCCCATACACCTGTTTAATAGTTAGCAAAATCAATCACTTATGAGCACGTTTGATTTTAATCAATCTTTCTTCCAGTATACCCGCAGCCTCAAGGCATTCGCGTATCATCTTACGCAAGACCACAACGAGGCCGACGACCTGTATCAGGATACCGCGTATAAAGCCTTCCGCTACCAGCGCCAGTATGAACCCCGCACCAACTTATTGGCCTGGCTGATGACCATCATGCGCAACACCTTCATCAATGAGTGGCGCCGCCGTCGCCGTCGCCAGAATCATCAGGACGACAATTACCACAGCTTTTTGCTCGATTCCGGCCACGCTACCGATAATGCCGGCGAAGGAAAACTGATGTCCGAAGAAATCATCGCTGCTATCGAACGATTAGACCCCGGCGTGCGGGAGCCTTTTCTGATGAGCTATCAGGGCTTCAAATACGAAGAGATTGCCAACAGCATGGGATTGCCGCTGGGTACGGTCAAAAGCAGGATTCACGTTGCCCGCCGTCAGTTACAACAACAACTGCGCGCCTGGTATCAGGCCCAAAACGTAGCCGACATTGTAAGTTGAGGTTGATATATGGGATAAAGTTGCGATCTTGTCCCCGCTTTATCAATCTCGGCAAACTATGTCATTAATCAAGCAGGTTCGCGGCTTTACCCCTCAGTGGGGCGAAAATTGTTATTTCGCCGATAATGCCACCCTCATTGGCGATATCGCCATGGGCGATGATTGCAGCGTGTGGTTCCAGGCGGTAGTGCGGGGCGATGTCAACAGCATCCGCATTGGCAATAAGGTTAACATCCAGGATGGCGCCATCATCCACGGCACTTACCAGCGGGCGGCCACCCACATTGGCAACAATGTGAGCATTGGCCATCGGGCCATTGTGCATGGCTGTACCCTGCACGACAATGTGCTCATCGGTATGGGCGCTCTGGTGATGGACAACGCTGTAGTAGAGGAAAACGTACTTATCGCCGCCGGCGCTGTGGTGCTCGAAAACACCCGCTGCGAAAGCGGTCATATTTACGCGGGCGTGCCTGCCCGCAAGGTTAAAGCCATTAGTCCCGAACAATTTGCCGACACCATTGGCCGCATTGCCAACGCCTATATCATGTATGCCGGCTGGTTTAAAGAAGAACATGAATAGAAGCCCCTTTTTGCCTGTCTTATGGCTTTTTGCCCTCTTTATAGCCGCATGGCCGCTCGGCGCCCAAACCCGATACCAGGCTGCGCTCAACCGCTTTGTGCGCAGCGAGTCGCTGCGGCAGGCCTCGGTAAGCGTGAGTGTGGTGGACGTAGCCGACGGGCGCACAGTGGCAGCCCATGACGCTGCCCGAAGCGTAACCCCGGCCTCCAGCCTCAAGCTGCTCACTACGGCTACGGCCTTAGCCGTTATGGGGCACAACTATCGCTTCTCCACCCGCCTCGAATACGATGGCCGCATAGACGAAAATGGCGTACTGCGCGGCAACCTTTATTTGGCGGGGTCAGGCGACCCCAGTCTGGGCTCTCCCGATATGCCCGGGGCCGTGCGGCTCAACGATTTGCTCGAACGCCTCGCGCAGGCCGTACAACAGGCCGGCATACGCCGCATTGCCGGCAGGGTTGTGGGCGACGACGATATTTTTGGCACCGATGCTACCGGCATTGGATGGCCTTGGGGCGACTTAGGCAACTACTACGGCGCCGGCGCCTGGGGCCTCAACCTGCACAACAATTATTACTACCTGCATCTCAAACAGCGCCGCGAGCTGGGCCAACAACCCCGGATCGAAGCCGTGCGGCCCGACGTGCCCGGCCTGAAGTGGGTCAATGAATTGCGCAGCTCAGGCCCCGACACCGGCGACAATGCCTACATTTATGGGGCGCCCTATTCTTTTGAACGCTATCTGCGAGGCCATATTCCGGTAGGCACGGGAAGTTTCGTCATCCGGGGGGCCGTGCCCGACGCGCCTTTATTTGCGGCCCAGCAATTGGCCGCAGCCCTGGCCAAGAAAGGTATAACCGCCGCCGAGGCGCCCGCTACCGTACGCAAACTGCCCAATGGCGGCAAGGGCAGGGGCGCCCGTTCGTGGCTGTATACCCATTTTAGCCCGCCCTTAGCCGATATAGTGCGCTATACCAACCTCGTGAGCAACAACATGTATGCAGAGGCGCTGCTCCGCTGTATTGCCGTATACCGGGGTTATCCCGGCACGGCCTACAATGGATCTGCCGCCATACGGGGGTTCTGGCGTAGCCGCGGGCTGCGCTGGGATGGCGTACACGTTGCCGACGGCAGCGGGCTATCGCCGGGCAATGCGCTGCCGGCTCATTTTCTGGCCCATCTGCTGCGGGCGGCCTACAACGACGCTTCCATACGCGACGCCTTCTACCGCAGCCTGCCCATAGCCGGCCGCAGCGGCACCCTGCGCAATACGTTCGCTAAAACGTCGGCCGCCGGCCGCCTGCGCGCCAAGACGGGCTCGCTGGAGCGGGTGCGCTCCTATTCGGGCTATTTTCCTTCCTCCGATGGCAAGCTCTACGCTTTTTGCATCTTGGTAGAAAACTATACCGGCTCGGGCTGGATCAACGACTTAGCCCGGCTGGTAGATACTTGGTGCGAGTAGTAGCCGCCGGCTGTGGCCGCCAAAACCTTTTGCCCCTTAGGCTCATTTCATGGAAAGCATATAAAAGCCAAACCAACCATGTTTACAGGAATCATCGAAACGCTGGGCCGCGTGAGCCGCATTGTCACTGAGGGCGCCAATGTACACTTTACCATAACCAGCAACCTGAGCCATGCCCTCAAAGTAGATCAAAGCGTGGCTCACGACGGCGTGTGCCTCACGGTGGTTGATCGGGATGAAGATAGCCATACCGTTACAGCCATTCTCGAAACCCTCCGGCGCTCGCGGCTGGGGCAGTGGCAAGTGGGCGACGCGGTAAACCTGGAGCGCGCCATGAGCGCCGGCGCCCGCCTCGACGGCCATCTGGTGCAAGGCCATGTGGATACCACGGGCGAGTGTATAGCGGTAGAAGAGGCCGGCGGCAGTTGGTACTACCGATTTCGCTATACCACCCGGCCGGAATGGCTGCTGGTAGACAAAGGATCGGTGTGTATCAATGGCGTGAGTCTTACTGTAGTAGAGCCCCGAGAAGATACGTTCTCGGTGGCGATTATTCCCTATACTTACGAGCATACCAACTTTCATCAGCTCAAGCCCGGCCAACAGGTGAATCTGGAGTTTGACGTCATTGGAAAGTACATCGCCCGTCATTTGGCGCTATACGGCCCCCTCCTTCCTCAGCCTTAACCTCAGCCTCAACCTCAGCCTTAACCTCAGCCTCAACCCAAGTCGCTGCGGAGCCGCGTGAGGGGGTGCAGCGGTATGCGTGATTTACCCCGTGGAATAGCGAAGCGTATATTCCACGGGGTGAACGAGCGCATAAGAGCGGAACACCCGACCCCCGGCCCCTATGGCCAAACGCCCCTTCGCGAGGGCATAGCGCCAAGGGGGCCGGGGGGCACGCCCTACCTCCTTTAACCTCCTCGTTTGCGCCAGCGGGCCAGCAAGCGGCGCCGATAAGCATACAGCACGCCCAGCAACAGCAGCAAGGGCCACAAATAAGCTAAGCCCACCACAAAATCGACGGCAAGCCCGCCGCCGCCGCGTAGCGCCCGGCCCAGCCTCGACCACAAAGAATCGCGCAGCGCGGGCGGCTCGGGCCGGTAAGCTACTTCCTGGTACAGTTCGAGGTTGATGGTGCTCATGGCCACCTGGTCTTTGAGGTAGCGCAACCGCCCCTCTTTGGCCTCAATTTCTTCCTGAATGACGCGGATGGCTTCCTCGGCTTTCAGTACTTCTTCTACGGTGCGGGCCTTGTTGCGCAGGATGTCGACGTAGCGGTCGCGCACTAACTTTTTGGCGGCTAAGCGTATTTCGATGTCCACATACTCCTCTGTGATGTCTTCGGCGCCGGTGGTGCGGCTGCTCACAAAGGCGGCCTCGCCCTCCAGCGCATTCAGCAGGCTGTCGAAGCGGGCGGCAGGCACGCGTATCACTACGCTGCCGGAGGTCTGGTAAGCGTCATTGGTGAAGGAAGTCTGGCCCGTATAGCCTCCGTATCGCTTGATGAGGCGCTCCACGCGGGGCAGAGCAGCTTTTACGTCTTTGACCTGAATGCGAAGGTGGGCCGTGTGGATGATGTAGCGCGGCGCATGGGTTTGCGGCGCATTGGGCAGCGAGGCATCGGCCGGCGGCGGGGCGGTTTCGGCGTTTCCGGGCGCGTCATAGGCTTCTTCCGAAGCGCTGCGCATCATAACGCTGCTACTATCTGCTGAGGCCGACTTCTCTGCGGCCTGTTGGCAGGAAAAAAGGGCAACCGACAGCAGCAGCGCCCAAAAGCCGAATGGGTTTTTCATAAGCCTGTTATTTTGGTGAACGACTCTATATCTCTCATAGATGCGCCCACCAAAATAATGGCATAAACGGATTTGTTAATGATCCGTTAATTGAATATTAGTGGTGATGACCGCCCTCGCCATGCACATGGCCGTGGTCGATCTCTTCGGCCGTAGCAGCGCGCACCGACTCCACCTCTACCGTAAAGTACAGGTCTACGCCCGCCATAGGGTGGTTGAAGTCTACGAGTACGTCTTCTTCCCGCACCTCGGCAACTGTGCCGTAGAGGAGGTTGCCCTCTTCGTCGCGCAGCGGAATGGTTTGCCCCACTACGAGCATATCTTCAGCAAGCTCGCCTTCAAACATAAACACCGACAAGGGCAGGGCAGCTACGGCCTCGGTATCGTATTCGCCATAAGCCTCATCGGCCGGAATGCCGAAAGACATCTTGTCGCCGGCTTGTTTGCCCTCTAAGTTTTCTTCAAATGCCGGAATCATCTGCCCAACGCCATAGAGAAATACCAGGGGGTCGGCGCCAAAAGTTTCCTCCACGAGTTCGCCTTCAGCGCTGCCTTCCTGGAGTTTGTAGTGCAAAGACACTACGGTGTGCTTGTCGATCAGCATGATCTTGGAAAAGTTAATGAAAAAATCGGCGCAAAGGTACAAATAATGCTATGAAAACGGCATTGGCAACATATATTATTGCTCAGACAGGCAGGCGCTTGCGCACATTGCTTTGGGCGTGCCCCCGCGCGCAGGTCATCCTCCGCGAACACCCGCAATGGCTGGGAAGATTATTGCCGTCATGGAACGGGGCTGAAGGCGCGCGGGGTCGGGTGTTCCGCTATTATGCGCTCGTGCCTCACGCATACCGCTGCACCCCCTCACGCGGCTCCGCAGCGGCGTGGAGCAACTTCATCAAATTGCGTAAAATCCATTCACTGAACTATTGTAAGCATTCGCATTATCCGGCTCTGACGCAAGGGCTTTTTCGGTGAACTCCAGCGCCCGGGCAAAAGACAAACGCCTCGCCGCAGCTTAGACTGCGGCGAGGCGTTTTTATGGTTTACGCCTGTACTAAAAGCATCACGCCTTAGCCGGCAGAGCGGCTTCCTCATCCGCGTCTTCCTCATCGTCTTTTTCGTATTGCCGCTTACCGCGGGCAGCTACGGCTACGCTGGCCTCGTAGAGCAGGTACAGCGGTATGGCCAGCAGCAGTTGGGTGGCGATGTCGGGCGTAGGGGTAATGATGGCCGCCGCCAGCAAGATGCCGATGATGGAATGGCGGCGATATTGGCGCATCCCCTCGGGGGTCACCAAGCCAATGCGGGCGAGGAAATACACCACTACGGGCATTTCAAAGATGATGCCGGTAGGCAGGGTAAACATCACCATGTAGCTGATGACGGAATAAAGCGCCGGAGTGTTTTCGACGCCGGGAATGGTATAGCCTACGAGGAACTGTATGGCAAAAGGCGCAATGACAAAATAGCCAAACATAACCCCGATGAGGAAGAGTACCGAACAGATGAATACTACGCCTCGGGTAGCTTTCCGCTCTTTCTTATAAAGGCCTGGGCTCACAAAGCGCCATATTTCGTAAAAAACGTAGGGAAAGGCTAAGATAAACCCGCCGATGAAAGACATCTGAAAGGCCGTGACAAAAGCTTCGGCAAAACCAATGGCGATGGCTTTGAAAGGCGGCGGAGTTACGCACAGCACATTGCCAATGCCCAATTGGTTGGAAAGATCGCAGAAAAAGCGATAGGAAAAAAAGTCTGGCCGGGTAGGCCCCAACAAGATGGTAGAAAAGTACCAGTCTTTAAAAATAAACAGGGTGATGCCCACTATTACAATGGCCACCAGGGAGCGCACAATGTGCCAGCGCAATTCTTCGAGGTGTTCAAAAAAGGACATTTCCTTTTCTGCGGGCGGCACGAGTTTGCCGTCTTTCCACTCGTATTTATCTACATCATGTTGATCCAACGCCATACAGCCGAATTTTGACTTAGACCCTCCGGGAGAGCCCGCGTTTAACCCCCGCCGTACTTTTGGGCCGGGGCAGGGCAAAATTACAAAATTCTACGATTGGCGTAGCCCGTTGAGCAACATAGTTGATAAAGTAGTACGAACACTTTCGACGGCCTGCCGCCGACCGGGCTGCCGCCAGTCGTGTACCCAACGCAGGGCCGACAGCAAGGTGTAGAGGGCAAACTGAGGATCGAGCTTGCGAAAATCGCCATCCTGCATACCTTGGGCAAGTATGGCTTTGAAGCGGTTTTCATATTCGCGGCGCAGGCTCTTGAACTTATTGAGGTGGGGTTCTTCGAGATGGCGCCACTCGTCGTTAAAGGCAGTGATGGAGGTAAGGTCCTGAGTGGCCACCGACACATGCAACTCGATGAGCGCTTCCACTTTTTCAGCAGCGGTGGCGGGGCGGCTTTCGATTTCGATGATGCCGTCGAGAAAACGCTGGGCGTTGTTGAAGCATATTTCGCGCAAAAGATCCTGCTTGCTCTGGATGTGATTATAGAGGCTGGATGCCTGTAACTGAACGGCCTGAGCCAAATCGCGCATGGAGGTGGCGTTATACCCTTTATCCCGAAAAAGCACAGCTGCCGCTTCGAGTATGGCTTGCCTTTTGGTTTTATCGGCAGGTGGCATGGTCGTTGATTTTTGAGGGCAGGACAAAATGGCTAAGCGTCGAAATCGACTACGATGCGCTCGGTGAGCGGGTGAGCCTGGCAGGTAAGGATATAGCCGGCTTCCACTTCCTCCGGTTCGAGGGCGTAGTTGACGTCCATGTCTACTTTTCCTTCTCTCAGCTTTGCGCGGCAGGTGCAGCAAACGCCGCCTTTGCAGGCGTAGGGCAGATCGGCGCCATGGCGGAGGGCGGCATCCAGCAGGGTCTCGGTACGGCTGCTGAGCGGGAAGGAAACCGTCTTGCCGTCAAGCGTAAGCTCCACGGTGGTTACCACTTCCGGCCCGCCTACGGCTTCCCGGCGGCGGCGCGCTTCGGTTTGGGCCAGGCCCGTGCCAAAGAGCTCCAAATGAATGCGCTTGCGGTCGACGCCCTGCTCCAGCAAGGTATCGCGCACTTCGTGTATCATCTCTTCCGGGCCGCAGAGAAAAAACTCGTCTACGAGCTGCGGGCGCAACAGCAACCGGCAAAAGGCCGCGCTTTTTTCCCCGTCGATGCGACCGCTAAACAGCGGGCTGTCGAGGTATTCGCGGCTCAGTACGTAGTGCAGCGAAAGGCGGCCTAAAAAGCGATTCTTAAGCCCTTCCAATTCTTCGTGAAAGATAATGCTGTCGGTGGTGCGATTGCCGTAAAACAGCGTGAACGTGCTGTTGGGCTCTGCCTGTAGAACGGTTTTGAGTATAGATAAGATAGGCGTAATGCCGCTGCCGGCTGCAAAAGCGGCGTAGTGGCGGCCTTCGCTGCCACCCACCTCGGTATAGAAGCGGCCATCGGGCGGCATAGCCTCTAAGGTATCTCCTACATTGAGCGATTCGTTGGCGAAAGTAGAAAAAAGCCCTCCGGGTACTTTTTTTATGGCCACCCGCAACTCTCCATCCAACGGACTACTGCACAATGAGTATGACCGACGCACTTCCTGCCCGTCGATGGTGGTGCGGAGGGTAAGATACTGCCCCTGCTTGAACTGAAAACGAGGGCGATGGTCGTCGGTAGGCTCAAGGGCTACCGAAACGCAATCGGCCGTTTCGCGACGTATATCGCTTACCCGAAGTGGAAAGAATCTGGTCATCAGAACACGAATGAACGTTTGTTCGCAATTGCGTAAGCGCAAAGATAAACACTATCTGATGAAAAAAGCGCGCTTTGCAAAAATAAGACGAAGCGGAGGGCCGGGCGCGGAGAAAGCGCGGGCAGCGGGGTTGACGGAGCTACAAACAGCATTGCACCTGCTGCGCGGGCAACAGGTGCAATGCTGTTTTGCGGGGTTTTGAGCCCTGCGTTATAGAAGGGGCGTCTTACCCGAGGGTATTGACGTGCTTCATCAGGCCGCTTTTCAGGTTGGAAGCCTTGTTGGCGTGCCAGGTATTCTTCTTGGCTAATTTGTCGATCATACCCAATACTTTGGGCAGAAACTGCTCTGCGTCCTGCTTGTCGGTCATGCCGCGCAGTTTTGCAATGGCCGTACGGGCCGACTTCTTGTGGTAGCGGTTTTCCAGACGTTTTCTTTCGTCTTGAAGGATACGCTTCTTAGCTGACTTATGATGTGCCATGTTCGCTATATTGCGATTGAGTTAAACCTTATCAAATTCGGGCAGCAAAGATACGGCTTTCTTTGTATTGAGCAAGCGCCGGGGCATTTTTTTGTTGCTCGCCGGAGATTTTACTACAACAGCCAGCCATTCATAAAACCGGAAAGCTTCTCTCTGAGGGTTTTAAGGGCTTTGCCCATCTGGTTTTCGACGGTCTTAACTGAAAGTTCGAGGCGGTCGGCGATTTCCTGATAGGTTAGTTCTTCGTATCGGCTGAGTTGGAAGATGGCTTTGCAGCGGGGCGGGAGGTCGTCGATGGCCTGCCGGATGGCTTCCTGCATTTCGGTGGCTAAATAGGCGTTATCGGCGGCAGGCGTATGCTGTTCGGGAATGTCGTCGGAGAGTTCGTCGGGGGCGAAGCGATTTTTTCGGCGGAGGTGGGCCAGCGCCTCATTGACGGCCATGCGGCGGAGGTAAGCGCTCAGATTGCTTTCTATTTTTATCTCGTGGCGCTTTTCCCAGAAGCGTACGAATACTTCCTGCGCCAAATCTTCGGTGAGGCCGGGGTCTGCAATCAGGCGATGGATCGTACGACAAACCAGGGGATACTGCTGGTCAAAAACAGTACGCAGGGCCGCACGATCGTCGGCCTGAATACGGTCAAGCAATTCCTGGTTAGATAGCGTCTGGTACATGTATCTGGTGAATCCCAGGCAATATTAGGAAGAAATGAGCAAAACTGCGCCCAAACATTGTCATTAAGCCTATAAATTAGTGACCCGGCCATAGAACACTGCGTCGAAAAAGGGCTATCTTAATGGCAAAAACATTAAATTGCAAAAAATAATATCATGAAACGGATTATCTTTCTCCTGATGGCCGCAGGCCTGATGTCAAGCGGCTCGATACAAGCGCAGGCCGCTCCGCAGCGCAAAACCATGAGCTTGGGCGTTTACGAGGCCTTAGTCATTGAAATGCCCGACGCCGGTGAAAAATTAGCGGGCCAGGTCTGGACAGATTTTCTCAAAGAAGCCTACGACGCCCGCGCCAAATACAACCGCAAAACCGGGGAATACTTCGCCGACGACGCCAACATAGCCGGCGTAGGCAGCCCGGTAGATGTATACGCCGCCATTGAAGAAGCCGGCGAAGGCAGCCGCCTGAGTCTTTGGATAGACATGGGCAGCAGCGGCGGCTTTTTATCGGCCAGCCAGTTTCCCGACCGCTATATGGAAGCTGAAAAGCTGCTGATCGCCTACAAACAGGCCATAGCCCAGGAGTTGGTACGCTTAGATCTGGAAGTTCAGGAAAAAACATTGGAAGGCGTTCAGAGCGAGCTGCGCAAGCTCGAAACCGCGCATAAGCGCCATGAAGACGACATTGCTCGGGCAGAGGAAACCATACGCAAAGCACGCGAAGCCATCGCCCAGAACGAAACCGAGCAGGAAGCTGCGCGCCAGCGCATAGAAGCCCAGCAAAAGGTAGTAGAAGAAGTGCAAAGTCGCTTAGAAGATATGAAGCGGGAACGCGGCCGCAGAAATCGCCGGTAGTATTAGGCCTCAACTCAAATAAAGAACCCCGGATGTATGGCCCTTGAGCCGCATCCGGGGTTTTGTATTTCCATCCATCCCATGTCGCCAGGCCGCTATTATGGCTCGGCGGCGCGTACCGGCTCCAGCCGATCGGCTTCTGCGGGATCGTATAGCCGCGATCGAATGACGAAGCGCACGCCCAGCGGGATTTCGGCCGAGAAACTGGCGCCCCGGCCGGGCGTAACATCGATGGTAAGTTGCGTATGCTCCCAGTATTCAAACTGAAACCGGGACATATAAAAATCGCAACCGCGGATGCGGCCTATCCATACGTCTTCGGAGCCTAATATCAGTTCGCCCACCGGAAAACACATGGGCGCCGACCCGTCGCAGCAGCCGCCGCTCTGATGAAAGAGCAAATCGCCATGCTGCTCGCGCAAACGGTCGATGATGGCTTCTGCTTCGGGTGTGGCCAGTACGCGTTTTACAATTTCAGCAGCCATGCTAGAAGAAGCCCAGCTTCTTTTTGCTGTAAGAAATGAGCATGTTTTTCGTTTGCCGGTAATGGTCGAGCATCATCTTATGCGTTTCGCGGCCGATACCCGACTTCTTATAGCCTCCGAAGGGGGCGTGGGCGGGGTAGGCGTGGTAGCAGTTGACCCACACCCGACCTGCCTGAATGGCGCGGCTCACCTGATAAGCCTGGTGCATGTCGCGAGTCCATACGCCGGCGCCGAGGCCGTAGAGCGTGTCGTTGGCAATGGCAATGGCTTCTTCTTCGGTCTTGAAGGTCGTCACGCAGGTAACAGGACCAAAAATTTCCTCCTGGAAGACGCGCATTTTGTTGTTGCCCTTCAACACCGTGGGCTGAATGTAGTAGCCTTCCTGGAGCTCGCCGGTAAAGCCCGCCGGAGCGCCGCCCACCAATACTTCAGCGCCCTCCTGGCGGCCAATATCGATATAGCTGAGAATTTTTTCGTACTGATCGTTGGAAGCCTGAGCGCCCATCATGGTAGCCGGATCGAGTGGGTGGCCCATTTTGATCTTCTTGACGCGCTCAATGACGCGCTCAATGAAAGCGTCGTAGATGCTTTCGTCTACCAGAATGCGAGAGGGACAGGTACACACTTCGCCTTGGTTGAGGGCAAACATAACGGCGCCTTCGAGGCATTTGTCGAAGAAGTCGTCGTCGGCATCCATAACGCTCTTGAAGAAGATGTTGGGCGACTTGCCGCCCAGTTCCAGCGTTACCGGGATGATATTCTGTGAAACATACTGCATGATGAGGCGGCCGGTGGTGGTTTCGCCGGTAAAGGCCACTTTGTTCACGCGGGGGCTGGAAGCCAAAGGCTTGCCCGCTTCAAGGCCGAAGCCATTCACTACATTGAGCACGCCTGCAGGCAGCAGATCGGCAATGAGTTCAATAAGTATAAGAATACCCACGGGCGTTTGCTCGGCGGGCTTCAGCACTACGCAGTTGCCTGCAGCTAATGCCGGAGCTACTTTCCAGGTGGCCATCAGCAGGGGGAAATTCCAGGGGATGATCTGAGCCACCACACCCAACGGCTCCGGAACATTGACGCAGATGGTCTCAGCATCAAGCTCGCTCATGGAGCCTTCTTCGGCCCGAATCACGCCTGCAAAATAGCGGAAGTGGTCGATGGCCAACGGCAGGTCCGCAGCGCGGGTTTCGCGCAGGGGCTTACCGTTATCCCAGGTTTCTGCCCGAGCCAACAGCTCGAGGTTTTGCTCCATACGGTCGGCAATTTTGAGCAGTATATTGCTGCGCTCGGTAGCCGAGGAGTTATTCCAGGCAGGCGCCGCTGCCCAGGCGGCATCGAGCGCAAGCTCGATGTCCTCGGCGGATGAACGGGCCACTTCCGTAAAGGCCTTGCCATCAACAGGAGAGATATTCTCAAAATAGGCGCCCTTGATGGGGGCTATCCAATTGCCTCCGATGTAGTTGTCGTAGCGCGCCTTGAATTGGGGGCGCTCAACGGCTGCCGTTTGGCTGGTCAGTACTTCACTCATAACAGGAATAAGTTTCGGTTGGTTTGGAAAATCAGTTGTCGCTAAAAAAGCAGCCTCAATCGAACAAGTCGGCGGATTTCAAATTTTATACCTGACAAAACTTGGTTACCCACCTTTTATTTTGATCTGCTTGTCGGACACAAAATTGATCGCATTTCCCCAAAACCCCTGTCAGTATTCTACCACTAAACCTGCACAATCCTATCAAAAACAGGGCGCTCTCAAAAAAAGGCTACATTATTCGCATCATCCCGCTATCTTTGCAACAATAATTACAAATCGCCCGTTTCCAGCAAAACATTGTTCTAATTAATCAACCCTGCCTTAGTACTCCCTTTATTACCTCCACCACAACCAAACAAAACATGAGCACGCATCATGATTTGAATCGGCATTATTCACAGCGTCGTCTGGAGACTATGGTTGAAAACCGGACGATCTACAGCCTCGATCAGGCTGAGCTCAACATTTATGAAACCCGGCAGCAGGCAGAAAAAGTAGAACTCCAGTTTGGCGACCCCGTGCTGGCCAGTATGCTCACCGGCAAGAAGGTGATGCACCTGCGCCAGGACAATATCTTTGATTTTTTTCCCGGCGAGTCGGTCATCCTTCCTGCGGATGAGCTGATGCGCATTGATTTTCCGGAGGCTACCCATGATGCGCCGACCCAATGTTTAGCGCTGGCGCTTTCATCCGACCACATCAATAAAACCGTGGATTTCCTGAACGAAACCACCCCCAAGGCCGAAGACGGCAGCGAATGGAGCTTCATCGACTATAATTTTCATTTCACCAACGACATAGCCATCCACCAAATCATTGGGCGGCTGATCTTTCTGTTTACCGAAAACCATCCATCTAAGGGCCTGTTTGCCGATTACATGCTGAAGGAGCTCATCATCCGGCTAATGCAGACCCAGGCTCGGCGGCTGCTCATCGATCATTCGTCGCTCAATGAAGACACCAACCGGCTGGCTTACATCATCAACTTTATACGCCGCAACCTGCACGAGTCCCTTACCGTTGAGCAGCTCAGCAGGAAGGCCTGCATGAGTCAGTCGCATTTTTTCCGCTGCTTTAAGAATGAGTTTGGCTTTTCGCCCGTCGATTTCATCAATAAGGAGCGCATACGCATGGCAGCCGACTTGCTCAAAAACCCGCGCAAGAGCGTTACTGACGCCTGTTTTGAGAGCGGCTTCAACAACATTTCCTATTTCACCCGCCTGTTCAAGCGGTATACCCAGATGACGCCCAAGCAATATCAATTAAAGCACGTTCAGCTCAGCCACTGATAGGCCAGCAGGCTGCTGATATAGGCCAGCCCCGTCATTAAAAAAAACTGGATGGCAGGCCACTTCCAACTACCCGTCTCCCGGCGCACTACCGCCAGGGTGCTCATGCACATCATGGCAAAGACATAAAACAACAATAGCGAAAAGGAAGTGGCCGGATTGTATACTTTCTCGCCGGTAAGGGGGTTGGTTTCGCCGGCTAAGCGCTCTCGGATGCTTAATTCGTCGCTACCCTCGCCTAAGCTGTAGATGGTGGCCATGGTGCCTACAAATACCTCGCGGGCAGCAAAGCTGGTGATGAGAGCGATGCCCATGCGCCAGTCGAAGCCCAAGGGCGCTATGGCTGGTTCTATCCACTGCCCCATACGGCCGGCATAACTGGCCTCCAACGCTTTCGAGGCAGCCAGCGCCTCGGCCTGCTCCGGCGCCAACCCGGCCGCTTCCGCCTGGGTAATGCCCTCCTGCCGCGCCTTATCTATGGCGCCTGCCGGGCCATAGCTGGCCAGCGCCCAAAGCAGAATGGAAATGATCATGATGATTTTTCCGGCCTCCCAAACAAAGGTCTTGATCTTTTCCCAGACCGTGAGCCCCACATTGCGCCATACCGGCTGTCGATATTCGGGCAGCTCCAACATAAGAAAGCTGCGCTCCCGGCTCTTGAGCACATACTTAAATACCAAGGCAGAAGCCAGAGCCGCAGCAATGCCCAGCAAGTAAAGGCCCATAAAAACCAATCCCTGCAAATTGAGGAAGCCCAACACCGTAATCGGCGGGGCCACAAAGCCCACCAATACTGTATAAACGGGAATACGGGCCGAGCAACTGATAAAAGGCGTAACTAAGATCGTAATCAGGCGCTCCTTCTCATTGCCAATGGTGCGGGCGCTCATCAAGGCCGGAATAGCGCAGGCGCCCCCCGAGATCAGGGCTACAATGCTGCGCCCGTTGAGCCCGAAGAGCTGCATCAGCCGGTCGAACATAAAGGCGGCACGGGCCATGTAACCCACCTCTTCGAGCAGCGAAATCAGGAAAAAGAGAATGGCAATCTGAGGCACAAACACCACAATGCCCCCCAAGCCCGCCAAAATGCCATCGGTGAGGAGATCGGTAGCCCAACCTGCGGGCAATACCGCCTTAATACCCTCTGCTAAGGCGCCAAAGGTCCACTCTATGGCATCCATCGGATAAGAAGCCCAGGCATATATCGATTGAAAGACCAGCATCATGATGAGCAAAAACAAGATGGGGCCACTCACCGGATGGGTCAGAATGGCATCCAATCGGGAGGATATGTCCGGGCGGCCATCGGGGCGGGTTCGCCGCAGCGCCGCGTTTACAATGGGCGTAAAAACGGCATAACGCGCCATAGTTTCCTCCACCTGTGCCTTCAGCGACTGAAATTGCCCCTCGGCAATGGCCTGCCCTACGGCGGCCCGCTGGGCCTCGGTCACAAATGGCAGCCAGGCGGCATGATGCGCCAGCAGCAATTGCCGGTAAGGCCCCGCCTCGGGAAAAACCCCTCCCAAGGTAGCGGTCAGCTCAGTCTCGGCAGCGCCTAAGGCGTATACCGGAGGGCGCTGCCTCCCCTGTTTCAATTGGGCAGGCAGGGCGGCCAGTTCGGCCTCCAAAGCTTCAAACCCCTCCCCCGTTCGGCTGCTCACCACCACTACCGGAGCGTTCAGTTGCTGCCCTAAGCGGCGGGCGTCTACCTGCAAGCCCTCAGCGGCGGCCTCATCGGCCATATTCAGGGCCAAAATCACCGGTAGCCCCAGATCCTGAAGCTGCGTAAACAACAGCAGATGCTTCTCCAACCGGGTGAGGTCGGCGATGTAAAGCACCGCATCGGGGTAGTTGTCATCGGCGGGATTGAGCAGGGTTTGTACCACAATGCGCTCGTCGAGCGAGGTGGGGTATAAACTGTATGCACCCGGAAAATCGATGAATGTCACCTTAGTACCCGGCTTGAGCTGAACTTCGGCCAGTTTTTTATCGACGGTTACGCCGGGAAAGTTGCCCACTTTCTGGCGCAGGCCGGTAAGGCGGTTGAATACCGATGATTTGCCGCTGTTGGGATTGCCCACCAGGGCCACAGTAAAGGCAGCCGAAGCCGCTGGGGTAGCCGTAGCAGTTGCCAAGTTTATTGCATTATGATGCTGTCAAATTCATCTTCGCGCAGGGCTAAGCGCTGAGCGCCTATGCGCACATACCAGCCGCCGCCCAGGGGAGCGCGGCGCAACACTTCTACATCGGCGCCAGGCAGTACCCCCATAGCCATGAGCTTGCCCGCGATGTAGTCGCTGCGAAAACCGGCTATCTGCCCTCTTTCTCCTTCCACATGCCGCGTCGGCGCGGCGGCCGGCGTAGCGGCATCTACTGGGTTGCTCAGCTCCATGTCGCCTGTTTATTTTGACTTATTCCAAATGGCGGCCAATTTAGCTACCTTTTTTGCGGCAGGTAGTGACTTCTATCACCCCTTCCCGCAGGCTTGTGCCCCATTAGGCGGGCAACAAAGGTAAGGCAGAATAATTTAGACTAAATCAAAATAGCGTCATTAATTTATCAGCTTTTTACCGGGCGTGAAAAAGGTTGGCCGCGCTCAGGCGTCTGATAAAAAATACGATACGGAACTCGGTACTCATGGCGTTACAGACATCCTGCGCTTAGCCGTCGCGGTGGAGGGGGGAAAGAGGTTATCCTAGAACAGGTGTAACGGGCTTAATCGGCTGCGCCGCCGTTTATCTGCGCTTCATGCGCAAATCTTCCGATAGGCAATGTCATTAGACTTGGAGCAGGCGGCCCGGGGTGTACGGACCAGGGGGCGCAGCGGTATGCCGACCTTAAGGAGGCATAATAGCGGAGCACCCGGCGCCGCGCAAGGTGCTATACGGAGACAGGGGTTATGCGGCGGGGCCCCAAAAAATAACCTTTGGCCTTCTGATTGTTGGCCTATATCGGCGACGGTCTATGGCGGCAGCTCATAATCTTCTATCTTGGGCCTCCGAAATCTTTGCTGCCGGCCGTATAATATAGCTGAAAAGCATCGTTAATTTATAGTTTTCCAAGCCGGGCTGTGCGAATGCCGGCTTAGAGAATCAGAGCATTGAGGCAAAATGGAGCATTTTACCCAAGAAGGGCACCTCAGCGAGGCGGGCATAACCCGCTGTGTGGATGCGCTGAAACTTAGGCAGGAAGACCAACTGCCGGAGGCCTTGCGCGAGCATTTGGCGGACTGTGCGGCTTGTATGCACGAGGTAGCGGGTTTGTATGCCGCCCTGGCCGAGGTAGATTATGCCGATCTGGCGGCGCCGGCTCCAGAAATGACTAAGCCGACTGCTGCCGGCCGATGGTGGCGATTGGGTCTGATGCTGGCGATAGCGGCCCTGAGTTGGTGGATGTATCAGCGGCAGAGCGATACCCCGCGCCGCGGGCAGCCCGTGATGACGGCCCCCGAGCCGGCCCTGCCTGCTCCGGCAACTGCCGATAGTACGGCTCCACGCAGGCCTGTGGCTACAGAGGAAAGCCGGCCTGCTCCTGCTAAAACCGCTCCTGCCGCCGCCCCTGCAACCGAATTGTACGCCGCCAATTTTGAGCCCAATGAAGACTGGGAAAGCTTGGTGGGCGGCGTAGTACGTGGGGAAGGCCCTGCCGAAATACAACCTGCGGCAGATGCCCGGTTTAAGCCCGGTGAGCGCATAACGTTCAGTTGGAAACCGGCTACAACTAACTGGCAATTAAAAATTTACAACAACAAAGGCAAGGTGTTGCTGGAACAGTCTGCAGGCGCCGGACTGACCTGGATAGCGCCGGAATTGCAGGGATTGTATTACTGGAGCCTTGAAAATGAGGCAGATTTGCAATATGTGGGTAAATTTGCGGTCATACGCTAATCGTCCGATGTCAAAAGTATCTCTATTTGTGCGCATGATCGGGGTCTGGAGTTTGCTCTGCGCTGCGACGCTGCCCTTGGCGGGGCAGGCTGCCTTTGAGCAGGCGCAGCGACTGAGCGAGCAGAACCAATACCTCGAAGCTGTGCGCGTGTTGGAAACCTATATTAAGGAGCATCCCGATCGCCGGTATGACAACAGCCGCGCCTGGTGGCTGCTGAGCTATCAGTGGCTGCAACTCGACGACCTGGCTGCCGCCGAGGCGGCCAATGACAGTTCCTTTGCGCTGCGCGCTGCCATCCTCAGCGATGAGATAGCCGAAAACTACCTGCGCAGCGGGGTCATTGCGCTGCGGAGGGGGCATTTTGCCAAAGCGCTGAACGACCTCAACCGGGCGGGCGACCTGCCCATTGAAGATCCCCGGCTCTTTGCACTGGTTTTTGCGTATCGGGGGCAGGCCCTGTCGGAGTTGGGTCGCTGGGAGGAAGCCGACCAGGCCTTTGCCGACGCCCGGGAGATGCTGCTGATTGCCGATGGCGCCGAGCACCCTGACTTAGCGACGCTGTACTACGACCAAGGCCGCGCCGCGCTGCTGCGGGGCGAAAGCACCCGTGCGGCCGAGCTGCTGCAACAGGCCTGGGCCATAGCCGAAAGAATAGCAGGCCGCGCCGATATGAAGGGCCGCATCCTGAATGCCTTAGGCGAAACCCAGGTAAAACTGGACCACGAGGCCGCCGACCGTTACTACCTGAAGGCGGCCCGGCAGTTTGAGCGCGCCTATGGCCGGCGCCACCGGGAGTTGGCGCGCATACACCTCAACCGGGCCGATCTGCTGCTGGCTCCGGACGACCGCACAGCCCTCTACCGGCAGCTTGACTCGGCCGTCTGGCGGCTGTGCCCCGAACTGCGTATAGGCGAAAAGCCTACCGAAAACACCCAAACCCTCGACAGGGCTATGCTGGCTGAGGCGCTGCGCCGACAGGCCTGGTTGTGGGCCGATGGCAGCGCTACCGACAGCCTGCGCACGGCTTATCAATTGGCCGCTACTGCCTCCGGCGTATATCTGGGCCACCTTGCAACCCTGAACGACGAAAATGATCAACTGACTTATCGCCGCAACTGGGGCGATGTGTTTGAACCCGGCATCTATGCGGCCCTCAGGCTGTACGAGGCCGGCGCCGACAGCGCCATGCTACACCGGGCCTTTGCGCTGGCCGAACAGGCCAAAAGCGCTATACTCAAAGCGCAACTGCGCGTGTCGGCCCTGTCGCCGGCCTTAGATGAGCTCCGGCGGTCGATGCGGCGGGCCGAGGCCCACTGGGCCACCCGCCCCAGCGATAGCCAGGCGCAATGGCAGGCACGCATGGCACGCCAAACCTGGGAACAGGCCTGGCTTCGGGTAGAACAGGAAAACCCTGCCGCCCTGCGCGACGCCTACCTGTCGGCGCCCCCCTCGCCCGACAGCCTGCGCGCCCGGCTGGCGCCCGAGCAAGCTATTCTGAGCTACTACTTAGGCGCCGACTACTATTACATCTTCTGTTTGAGTGGCGAGCGCTTTGCGGCTTATGCGCTGCCCAACGACTACTTCCACAGCCTGCTGTCGGGCAAAAACAAAGCGGCCTCTCGCATCATCAATGTGGCCGCAGGCTTAGCATCGGCCGCCGGCACGTATTCCGGTTGGACGCCAATGTTGCGGCTGCCCGACCTACACGCCTCCCTTGACGGGCTGGCGCAGGCGCTGCGCAAAAACGACGCCCAGGCCTTTGCGAACCATGCCGGCAATGCGTACATCAAATTGGTGCAGCCCGTCAGGCAACACCTCAATCGCAAGAGCGAGCTCATTATCTCGCCACACGGCAAATTAGGCGGGTTGTCGTTTGAAGCGCTGGCGGTCGACTATACCCCTGAGGAAACCGAAGAAGACAAAACGGTAAAATTTCATCGACTGCACTACTTAGGCGCCGATTTTTCCATTCGCTACGTTTACGACCTTGCACGGCTAATGGCGCCTTCGTTGCGCCCTACGGGCGCCTGGGCAGGCATAGCCCCCGTCTTTGATGCCGGCGGAGGCGAACTGGCGGTCGTAGATCCGGAAGCGCGTTCTTCGCTGCCCGCCGGACTCAGCGCGCTTACTGCCGACGGGCAGTCGTTTGTGGCGCTGCCCTTTTCAGAGGGCGAGGTCAATGCCATAGCCGCACTCTATGGCAAGGGTGCAGCGCTGCGCCTGCGCAACTATGCTACGGAAGAATGGCTTAAAGATTCTATGGCTCACTATGGCGTCATCCACTTAGCCACGCATAGCTTTATCAACAGGCTGGAACCCCTGCTATCGGGTATCGCCCTGGCGCGGCCCGCAGGCCCTTCTCGTGAAGACGGCATTCTTTATGCCGCCGAGGTAGCGGCCCTGCGCCTAAACGGGCAGTTGGCCGTGCTCAGTAGTTGCGACAGCGGCGCCGGCCCCGACGGAGGCAGCGAGGGGCCATTATCGCTGAGCCGTTCTTTTCTGAGGGCAGGCGCCGGAGGCGTATTGTGTTCTTTGTGGAAGGTATATGACCAACACACAGCTACCCTGATGACGGGTTTCTACCAGCAATTAGCGCAAGGCCGTATGCCCGCGCAAGCGCTGAGGCAGGCCCGATCCCGGATGATGCGCAACAAGCGCACCGCTAACCCCAGGCTATGGGCCGGGTTCATCTACATAGAATAACGACTATGGACCAGGCGTCGAAAAGATGGGGGCGTTACATCTGGATAGGGACCATTGTTTTGGCTATTGGGTTGCTGGCGTTTTATGGGCAGGCTTTTTCGGCACAAGGCGCCGCCGATTTTATGGGCCGTTACCGCGACTATGGGTTGCCCTTGTTTTTTGGGCTGCACGTGGTGCGGGGCGTGGTGCTTATGCCCAGCACCCCGCTGGTAATCGGAGCGGCGCTGCTGTACCCCGAGTTGCCGTTGGCGGTATGGACGATTTCCCTGCTGGGGTTGTTGGCGTCGTCTTCAATCATTTACTTTTTTGCCGACCGGCTGGACTTTGGCAAAGCCTTAGGCGAAGATCGGCCGATGTATAAAAAAATGCACGGGATGTTTGAATCCCGGTACGGCTACCTCTACTTTGTATTGTGGTCTTTTTTTCCGGGGGCGCCTACCGATGTAGCCTGCATGGTGGCGGGTTCTATGCGACTACCTTTTTTGCGCTTTCTGCTGGCCCTGATCATTGGGCAGGGTATACTATACGCCATTTATGTTTATGGCGCGGGCATATTCATGTCGTGAGCCGTGCTCATCGTTTCAGACTATTGCTTTTGTCGCTGTATTTCATCCGTTAGCTGTCGGTAGATATGCTGCCAGTGAGGGAAGCCCTCAAGCTGTGCCAGGTGGCGGGCCATGGTAGTCTGGTCGTTGCGCAGGGCAGGGCCCGTCTGGGCCTGTCCGGGCGACAGGTGTTGCACTTTTTCTGCGGTTTCAGCAATGAGGGGTTGCAGCAAAGCAAAGGGCAGATTTTCTGCGGCTACAATGGCCCCGCCGATACCATAAAGTATGTTGGTGAAATTATTGACAAAAACGGCTGCCAGATGCAGGGTAGCGCGCTGCTCGTCGTCTATGCGATATACCTCCGGACTTAGGCGACGCGCTATGGCCATGAGCCAGTTTTCGGTTTCCGGCTCAGGGGCGTAAATACAAAGGGGCACGCGGTTGAAATCGACTTCCCGCGTGCGGGAAAAAGTTTGGAGCGGGTAAAAAACCCCCTTGCGCTCGAAGCGGGAGCCCAGGGCCGCTAAGGGCGTAGCCCCTGAGGTATGGGCAATACGGGCATGAGCGGGCAGGATGGCTGCCAGCGCGTCAGCGATAGGCGCAATGGCGGCATCGGGTACGGCCAGCAGGTATAAGTCGGCATCGGTGCGCAACTCATTGAGTTGGTCAATTGCCTGTAACGCGCCTGTAGCCCGGGCCAATTCCCCGGCCTTGTCGAGGTCGCGGCTATAAATCTGGAGCAGTTGAAAACCCTGCTCCGCCAGTCGCAATCCCAAGCGCCAACCTACATTGCCGGCGCCGATCAATGCCACTGCCGCCGTGGTCATGCCCGTTGGTTTCTGATGCGGTAATACATGCTCAGGGTGAGGCCCAGCATCATCAGGCTGGAGCCGACCCAAAACAGGTTGATGCCCGGAAACTCAATGGCTTGCAAGGCAATCCAGTCAGAACGGTAGGCATCGGTAGCTACAGCAAACTGCGCCCGGGGCTCCGCCGTTCGCTGATAGCGCGCCATGAAGAGGCTGGCCTGGCCCGTGTTGGGATCTAATGATGCAAAGCGCACGTGCAGCCCCAGGGCGGTCAGTTCATCTTTGATATTGAGCGGCCGCGAATTGCGGATAAAAAACACGGGTTGTATGCGCTGAGCGGTATCGGCATCGGGCGTCTTTACCTCCAGTACAGCGCCTACGGCAATATCCCCCTTTTCTGGCCGATAGTAGGGATGATCGGGGTCTTTATCGAAACCGACGAAGTCAATTTCCAGCCCCTCAAAAGTGATCTTCTCACCTTGCTTGAGGCGTATTTCGCGGTAGTTGAGCAGATCTTCAGACACAAAAAATTCGTCGAAGATGCGTTCGTCAAGCTTGATGCGGGTATTGATGGCATTGAGTTGTACGGGATAGCTGTACATAAGCTCGTCGCGCAGTACCAGCACGGGTTCCGCCTCGTATACGGCGTCGTCTTCTGAAGAGCGCAACCGGAACTTTACGCCTATGGCAATATCGCCGGTTTCGGGCTGGTATTCGGGGTGAACGGGATTGCGCGACACGGCAACGGCTTCCACTTCATAGCGCTTCACTAAGAAGCTGTCGGAAGACTTCACCTTCACCGTATCCAAGAAACTCATAGCCTGGCCTATACCCAAGGTAAAGGAGCGGTAATTGAGGCTGTCCTCTTTGCTTTTTTTGGCGTTGATGTCCATCTCCTCCACGGGCAGGGCCGCCACGTGGGTAAATATGTCGCGATCCCAGTACTGCTTGGTACTGGGGTTTGAGGCAGCAATTTTGGTAAAGCTCTTGTCGTAGAGTACGTTGGGGTTCAGCTCAAACTCCTCTGATAATTCGCCGGCTTCATTGCGACGCTTGTAGTTGATGGTATACGTGCGTGTGAGGCCATTGATGGTGTCGTTGGCGAGAGTTACTTCATAAGGGCCCAATACCATGGGTGCGTCCTTGATGAGAATTACGGTATTGCGCTTCGACTCTTCATCTGCAGTCAGGCCTTCCATCAGAAAGGGATTCTGGGAGATGATTTGCTTATTTAGTCCGCTGGCTAAAATGCCCAACAGCATGGCGCCAAACCCCACATGAGCCATCACCGAGCCGGCAACTTTGAGGTCTGTTTTGATGTAGCTTATCAGATAGTCGATATTGGTCACCAGCGCAAACCAACCGCTGAACAACAGCAACTGATACTGCCAGGCATGAGCATTGATCCAGTAAGTAGTAAGGAAAGATAAGGCCGCCGACAACACTGCGGCCGCTCCTATCCGAAGGCCAACGGTCTTTACCCGACCGGCAAAATTCATCTCCCGGAAGCGCAGGTACTGGCTGAAGCCCGACAGCAGTCCTATAAAAACGCCAATCCAGAGCTGGTATTTGTTGTAGTGCGGCACGGGATCGGTAATTACCTGCCCCACATAAGCCGGATCAAAAAAAGCTCTTATTTTATTGTACACAGGCAGAGACGTAGCGCCTGTGATGAGTATGGATGAAAACAGCAATACTAAGCTGCCCATAAACATCCAAAACTCTTTACTGGAGGTAGCCTCTTCTTTTTCCGGCGCGGGTACGCCTTTGTACCGACTAAAGAACAGCACTGCCGACCAAACTGAATACAGCGCAATAAACAGAATGAGCTGGGTTTCAAGGCCCATCTCCGTAAAAGCGTGTACCGAGGTCTCGCCCAACACCCCTGAGCGGGTGAGGAAAGTGGAATAAACGATGAGCAGGAAAGTGAGCAGGTAATAAGCGTAAGTAGCCCGAATGCTATGGTCGGTAGAGCGAGCCACCAAATTGGTGTGTATGCCCGCCACTAAGATAAGCCAGGGTACCAACGACATATTTTCTACGGGATCCCATGCCCAATAGCCGCCAAAGCTAAGCGCTTCGTAAGCCCAGGCGCCCCCCATCAGTATACCTGTACCCAGTATGGCCCCGCTCATGAGGGCCCAGGGCAATGCAGGCTGTAGCCACTCGCGGTGGCGGCGCGTCCATAGCCCTGCAATGGCGTAAGCAAAGGGGATACTCGTAGACGCAAAACCTAAAAATAAGGTGGGCGGATGCACCGTCATCCACCAGTTTTGGAGCAGCGGATTGAGTCCCGTGCCTTCCAATAGCTCCACATAATTGGCGTTGGCAAAAATGGGGGCGTCCATGACGTCGCGCAGCAGCAGGGTTGGGTTGCTGCCTATGCGCATGGGGTCGTCGCCAAAGCCCACATAAACCCCCAGGATCATGCTCGCCAGTATGACCTGTATGGAGCCCAACACAACCAATACATAGGGCTCCCACTGCCGGGATGAAAAGATGAGCAACATCCCCAGCACTACGTGCCAGAACATCCAGAGCAAAAAGCTCCCCTCCTGCCCCTCCCAAAAGGCGGAAAAAACATAGCGGAAGACCAAGTCGTCGTTGACATGCGCCTGTACATACTGATATTCGTAGTACTTGTTCACCATCACGTAGAACAACATGAGAATGACGCTTACCACACCTATACCGTGGGCCAGAAAGCCCAACCTCCCCATACGAAGCCACTGTTGGGCTTCAGCGCTTTCGGCCTCGCGGCGGGTAGCGAAATAATAGGAGAACATCGAAAAAAGTCCGGCTGTGAAAGCCAGAATAATAGCGGCGTGGCCTATCCGGCCAGGCCACAGGTGCTCGCCTGCGTACTGGATTGCTTCCGTCATGATATCAGCGGCGCGTGATTTAGTTTACTTGGTTTTCTTTGAGGTATACTTCCTCGTCTTTATACTTCGAGGGGCACTTCATCAGCACATCCGTGGCTACAAAGGCGTCGTCCTTCATGCGGCCCGTAAGTACGATCTGCTCCGATTGCTCAAAATCCTGCGGCTTGGGTTGCAGCAATACCACTTTACGCTCTTCACCTTTGGTATCGCGCAGGTAAAAGCTGAAGTAGTTGGGGTCTTTTTGGGGGTCGTAAGTCATTGCTTTATCTTTGGCCAATTGGCCGGCAATTTTAACCCGGTCGCCGCTCTCAATGGCGTCTGAAAAGTTGGAATAGGCGCTCAGATCGTCGGAAGCGGACAAAAATAACCCTAAAGCGATGGCCACCATAGCGGCGGCTATAACATAGATGCGTTTCATGGCTCTTAAACTTTACGCAAAGTTACAACAACCGGGGCAAGCCGTGCGTAAGAATGCTGTCATAATCTGCATTTACTTAACATAACCGTTGGCCTGATGCCAGGCAAACGACTCCTGTATGGCCGTTTCAATGGGCGTTTGCGGCATTTCCAGCTCGCGTATGGCCTTAGCCGGCGAATAATACTGCCCGTCTAAGGCTATCCGGGCCGTTTGCAGGCTCAGCACGGGTTCTTTGCCCAGCAGTTTACCGCTTAGCGAGCCCAGCGCCCCTACCGTCAGTATACCCCAGTTGGGCATGGCGATGCGGGGCGGCCGCACACTCAACACCTCTGACATCTTACCGAAAATCTCCTGATAATTCAGATTCTGCGATCCGGCGATGTAGCACTCCCCTACCCTGCCTAAGCGCAGCGCATTGACGGCCGCCTTAGCTACATCGCGGGCGTGGGCAAAGTTGCGCCCCCCACGGGTGTATCCGGGCACTTTGCCTTCGTATACCGACAGAATCATACGCCCGGCGCTTGGACGCGCATCATAAGGGCCAAACATGAAGGTAGGGTTGATCACTATCACCGGCAAGCTGCGCTCATGGGCGTAGCCCAACGCCAATTCCTGAGCCTGGTGCTTAGAGTCGATGTAGTCGAGCCCATAACGAGCGCCCTGAAAAGGCGATTCCTCCGTGCCGGGCGCCTCCTTAGTCCCAAATCCAAACGACGAAGCCGAGCTGATATGCACTACCCGGCTTACATCCTCCGCTAAGGCCGCATCAAATACATGGCGGGCGCCATTGATGTTTACCCGTCTCACCAATTCCGAGCGTACCGGCCATACGCCCGTATGCGCCGCTGCGTGAATAACAGCTCCACACCCCCGCATGACCTGGCGCACGGCCTCAGCATCCAGCAGGTTGCCATAGACCCGCTCTACGGGTAGCTCTTTTAAGGTCGGCGAAGTCGTTTCGGGCAGTAAAAAAACTTTAACTTCATAGCCCTGATGCAGCAATTCTCGGGCAATGTTACTGCCCAGCAGGCCATCGGCGCCAGTGAGAAGAACCTTCATATTTTGATGTGTAGCGTAATAAAGGGCCGCAAGATAGGACGCAGGTTTGGGATTATTGCCCTCTGTGCTTCGGTTTTTGCGCCAGGCGGCTTACCTTCGCAGGGCAAAACTCAGCCCTCCATGTCTAATCTCGTGGTAGACCTCCGCAACGTGTACGTCCAACAAGCCGGTCGGCCGGTACTGCAAGGCGTCAACTTTCGCATATCCGCCGGCGAGTTCGTTTACCTCATCGGCAAAACCGGCAGCGGCAAGTCCAGTCTCCTCAAAACCCTATACGGCGCCTTGTCTCCAAATTCAGGCCAGGGGTTAGTGGCCGGCTACGATCTCAGTTCCCTCAATCGCAATTCCATACCGCTGCTGCGCCGCAAGTTAGGCATCGTCTTTCAGGATTTCAGCCTCCTCACCGACCGCAGCGTAGCCGAAAACCTGCGGTTTGTGCTGCGCGCCACCGGCTGGACCGACGCCGGCCGCATAGAGGCCCGGATCGCCGAAATGCTCGCTCAGGTAGGCCTGTCAGACAAAGGCAACCGCATGCCCCACGAACTGTCCGGAGGCGAACAACAGCGCGTAGCCATTGCCCGCGCCCTCCTTAACAACCCCGTATTGCTGCTGGCCGACGAACCCACCGGCAACCTCGATCCCGAAACCAGCGACGACATCCTCCTCCTCATGCGCCGCTTAGCCCAGCACCACCATACCGCTGTGCTATTTGCCACCCACGACTACCGCCTCCTCGAACACTTCCAGGCCCGCATCGTACGCTGCCTCGATGGTCGCATCGTCAATGAAGAAGAAATGCGCATTTGAGCATCCCGGGGGTGAGTTTTATCAGTTGCACATCCAGTTGCAAAGCCTACCTTTGGCCCCGTAATTGATCACGCTATGCGTATTTTCGGAAAACTGACCAACTACGGCCTGCTTCCCATTCTGGTACTCCCGTTCACCCGGGATTGCAAGCGCAACATCCCCGATGAAGCCTTGCCAGCCATAGGCCTTTAGCCCGCTACAACTCCGTAGCCGGAGCTGCCTTCCTCATTCTCAATACTTTTCTTTCACCTCCGGGCCTTGCCACCAGGCGAGCCGCCCCTCTCCATAAGATATGCCATGCGTACCATAATAGAACCATTCCGCATCAAATCCGTAGAACCCATACGGATGACCACCCGCGCCGAGCGGCGCGCCCTCATCCGGGCCGCCCATTACAACACCTTCCGCCTCCATTCCGATGATGTGCTCATCGACTTGCTCACCGACTCCGGCACCTCCGCCATGAGCGCCGCCCAATGGGCCGCCATCATGCAGGGCGACGAAAGCTATGCCGGCAGCCCCTCCTTTGGGCGCTTCGAAGCCGCGGTGCGCGAGCTTATGCCTTTCGAGTACATCATCCCCACCCACCAGGGTCGGGCCGCCGAGAAAATCCTGTTTACGATGATAGGCGGCCCCGGCAAGGTTATCCCCAACAACAACCACTTCGATACCACCCGTGCCAATGTAGAGTTTTCCGGCGCACGAGCCGTCGATTTAGTCATCGACGAGGGCCGCGACCCCACCTCTCTCCACCCCTTTAAGGGCAACATGGATGTGGCCAAACTGCAACAGTTTCTGGAGCAATACGCCGGCGATACGCCCCTCGTCATGCTCACCCTCACCAACAACTCAGGCGGCGGCCAGCCCGTATCCCTCCAAAACATTCGCGAGGTAAAAGCCGTATGCCACGCTTTCGGCAAACCCCTCTTCTTCGATAGCTGCCGTTTTGCCGAAAACGCCTACTTCATCAAAATGCGCGAACCCGGCTATGAGCAGCGCAGCGTCAAGAGCATCGTGCAAGAGATGTTCGCCTTAGCCGACGGCATGACCATGAGCGCTAAAAAAGACGCCCTCGTCAACATCGGCGGCTGGATGGCCCTCAACGACCCCGTCTGGGCCCAGCAAGCCCGCAACCTGCTCATCATCACCGAGGGCTTCCCCACCTATGGCGGCCTCGCCGGTCGCGACCTCGACGCCATAGCCGTAGGCCTGCGCGAGATCGTCGAAGAAGACTACCTCTACTACCGCATCCGCTCTACCCAATACGTGGGCGAAGGCCTCGCCCGCCTGGGCGTACCCATCGTGCAGCCTACCGGCGGCCATGCCGTATACGTCGACGCCCGCGCATTCCTGCCCCATATCCCCCCCCTTCAGTACCCCGCCCAAGCGCTATCGGTGGCCCTTTATGAGGTAGGCGGCGTGCGCACCAGCGAAATCGGCACCGTCATGTTTGGCCGCCAACCCGACGGAACCGAAAAACCCGCCGCCATGGAGCTCGTCCGCCTCGCGTTCCCCCGCAGGGTCTATACCCAAAGCCACATGGACTACCTCATCGAGTGCTTCGAGACCTTAGTAGCCGAAAAAGACCAGCTCCGGGGCCTTACCATAACCGAGGAGGCCCCAGCCTTACGCCATTTTACCGCTAAGTTCAACTGGGTTGATTAATTTTTTTGGGGCCTCGCCGCATATCGTGTTACCCCTGATGACATCACGGGCAGCGCCGGGCTGTCCGTTATTATGGCCCGGTATCGGGGTAAAACCACAACCATTGCGTCCTGCATACCGGGCCATACCACTTCCATCCCTAGGCCAATAGAAGCCCGGCAAAACAGCTTGCTTCCAAGTGGCGCCCATTCGCAAGAATGGCATACCCTACTTTTTTATATAACCTCAACTCCTTAAAAGTTTATCTATTAGCCTGCTTGAGCAAAGGCATGGTCGTCGGGCCAAGACTAATACAAGCGATTGGCAACAAGGCAAGTAAATTTTAAGAAGGGTTGCTATTTTGACTGGCCCGAATCCTGCGAATCCTGAGTGTACCTTGCGTTTACCAATTCTGTTATATCATTGGATACGCCCCAGTCGTAAATATGCTGTAAAATAGGAATAAACGAACGGCCTAGATCCGACAAGCTGTACTCTGTCTTGGGAGGTATCTCCTTATAATCTTTTTTTACAACCCACCCGTCTTCTATCAGTACGCTCAATTGTTGAGTGAGCATTTTCTCCGAAATATTTACGATAGCCCTGTGTAAAACTTTATAGCGCAGAGGCTGGTCTTTCAGGTTCCAAATAATCATAAGCTTCCACCTGCCCCCTACCGCTTTAAGGGTGGAAGCTATGTTAGAGACTTTTCATGTGCGGGTAAAGTGATTAAAGACAACCGAAGTTTCATCGTTTGGTCCTTGGATTTTGATGTAGAGGGCGTTCCCTTTAAAGTAGTGGAAGTGGCCATCCAAGACTGGGAAGATGGTAAAATTATAAGGGAAAGATTTATAGCCTAAATTAGGCAGCGCTTAGCTTGAACTAAGTAAACGCTACTCTGCGCATACTGCCGGTATCGTCGTATGAAGGTATAGGCAGTGGTATAGAATCAGGCTTTACCTCTTTATACAATCGGACCAGGGGGCGCAGCGGTATGGGTATGCGACCTGGCGGCCCCCAAAGGGCGCCGGGCGTATACCCATAGTAGCGGAGCACCCGGCGCCGCGCAGGATGACACCCGGAGGTGAATGATATGCGGCGGGGCCCATAATATAGTTCTCCAAACCAAGATTTATGAATCTTAGCTTGGAGAACTATAAAACCGCGAAGGGAAGGAATAGGTTCCTCCCCTTCGGCGGTGTAGGGTGTGTAAGCAGTTAATTATTTAGACAGGAAGTTGTACTGGCGGGCATATTCCAGCATTTGGCCCGTGAAGTCGGCGGGGTATTCCACTTTGACGTCGGTGATTTCACCTTTGCTGTTGGTAGCGGGTACCAACTTGGGGTTGATGAACCCTCCATAGGGCGGAATATTGAGGCTGGAGCTGCGCCGGAGTACCTCGGCATGGATGGCGGCATCAACCTGAACACCGTAAGTTTCAAAGAGTTGCCTCGCGGCCTCGTAATCGCCCTGGCTCTTAATGCGCTGAACTTCGCGCAGCAGCTCGCCGAAGAGTTCGCGCAGTTTTGTGTAGTTGGTAATGTCGATGTAGGTTTTGCCATTGCGCTTAACGAAGGAAACGGCGCCTGCGGCGCTGCCTCTCTCCATCACCCATTTGCTCACCATCTGACGATTGCGCATGTGGGCTTGCTGGATGGTAGCGCCGGGCTCAATGCGGCGCAGTTGCAGCATGAGACCGTTGCGCAGGTAGCTGTCGTATTCGGCTTTGCCTACTTCATCGCTTTCTACCAGCCCCAACTGCACGAGTTTAGCATCCATGATGTAGTACAGGGCGAAGAGGTCGGCGCGGGCTTCTTCAAGCGGAGAGGCATAATTTTTGAGGGTTTCGCCGGGGGTGCCTACGCCGGGTTCGAGTATCCCTGAGGCGTGCCCCAGTACTTCGTGCAGTGCGGTATGCATTTTACCGGCCAGCGAGCCGTGCTTTTGGGCGCGGGCAACCTCTTCCTGATCGTGAGCAAATTCCTGGAGCAGGCCGGGGCCATCGGCCTTTTCATAAGCCTCGGTGATGTTACCTAAGCTTACCGATTTGGAGCCGTAATCGGCGCGGATCCACTCGGCATTGGGTAGGTTGACGCCGATGGGAGTAGCCGGGCTGGCGTCGCCGGCTTCGCCGGCTACCGTTACTACTTTGTAGGTAATGCCTGTAACGCGCGGCTTGCGATGCTGGGGCATCAGTGGGCTGTTGTCTTCAAACCACTGGGCGTTATCGGCCACCACTTTCATGCGGGCGGAGGCCTCAAAGTCATTGATCTGCACAATGCTCTCGTAAGAAGCTTTGAGGCCCATAGGATCCTGGTACACTTCTATAAAGGAGTTGATATAGTCGATATCGCCCTTGGTGGCCTGCGACCACGCGATGTTGTACTCGTCCCACTTGCGCAGGTCGCCGGTGCGATAGTATTCTACGAGCAAGCGCAGGGCCTGGGCCTGGGGTTCATTTTCGGCTACGCCAACGGCGAGCTCCAGCCACTTGATGATTTCCTGAATGGCGGGGCCATAGAGCCCGTCGGCTTTGTACACTTGTTCGTAGAGTTTGCCGTCGGCGCCTCTCGCAACCCGGCTATTGAGCCCTGCGGATACGCGGGGGTCGGGGAGGTTTTTGCGCAACTCGGTGTAGAAGCGCTCCACTTCGGCCTGGGTAATGGTGGGGTCGTAAAAATTGACGGCCGAGGCTTTCACCAGGTCGTCGCCATCCTGGGCCACCTTTAGGGCGTCAAAGGCAGGATCGAACATAGCCTTGAGGGCTTCTGCGGGCAGCGTTACGCCCACGGCCCCGGCTACCTGTTCAAAATAAGCCTGGCTGAAGCCTGGCGTAAACTTAGCGTTAGAGTAGTGGTGATGAATACCGCTGCTAAACCATACCTGCTTGGCGTAAAGCATGAGTTCATCCCAGTTTTTTCCGCTGCGCTCGCCTTTATAGTCGGCGGCGATCTTGTCGAGCGCACTGCGAATGGCTAAGTTGTGGCGGTAGTTTTGGTCGTATATGATATCCCGGCCAGCCAACCCTGCCTGGGTGAGGTAGTATACCAATTTTTTTTGCTTGAGCGATAACTGGTCGAAACCAGGTATTTGGTAGCGAATAATTTTTTTATCGGCAAAGGTCTCTGTTTGCCAAACGAAGGTTTCCGCCATTTTTGCCGTATCAGGAGTGGCCATTCGCTTACTTCCGCAGCCCATAAAAAACAGAAAGACTGCCAAGTATAGAATTGTCTGTTTCATATACTCAGAATGTTGGTTAGTGGGGGTGAAGATAGCGAAAATGCGCTTAGGCCGCATATAATTTACTGCATCTGATGCGCAGTAGGTAACCCGTCGATACTAATCAGATTTTTTTCCCGGATGTAATCGGCTAAGCCTTGCTCTCCTTTTTTATCGGCCCATTCCAACATAATATCCCGCTCGCCCTCATAAGTATACAATGGCACGCCGAACCCGCAGGAAGTCTGTACGAGGTCAATATCGGCTGCGATGATTTGGCGAGTACCGGGATAAAGCTCAAAATGGGCGGCATACTGCGGCCACAGATCAGCGTGGGGCAGTATGACTTTGGCACGACCATAAAGTCTCAGAATGAGGGGCGGCCCATCAAAGGCGCAAAACATAAAGGTAATTCGCCCGTTTTCGCTTATATGAGCAGAAGTTTCATTGCCGCTGCCGATAAAGTCCATATACGCCACTTCATGGGGCGATAATGTTTTGAATGTATCGCGGCCTTTGGGAGACAGATTGATATGCCCTTGATCTGAAAGTGGAGCAGTGGCTACGAAAAACAAATGTTGTTTTTCGATAAAGGCCTGGTGGGCCGGCTGTATAGCGTCTGAAAATTTGCCCATAGTCTTTATATTTGGAATCTCCCGGGTTGCACTTCATTCATAAGCTGCATAACGGCCTCAACAACGTCTTCTGTGCTGGGCTTGCTGAAGTAGTCGCCATCTGAGCCGTAAGGAGGGCGATGGGCTTTGGCCGTGATGGTCGCCGGCGCTGAATCGAGGTACTGGTAGCCGCCTTGTTTTTCCAGCACTTCCTGCATCATGTAGGCACTGGCGCCGCCGGGTACGTCTTCATCGAGGAATATAACCCGGTTGGTTTTGGCTACCGAGCGCACAATCTGATGATTCAGGTCGAAAGGCAGTAAGGTCTGCACATCAATGAGCTCCACGCTCACGCCATAACGAGCCAGCATATCGCAGGCCGATTCGGCTATGCGCACACAAGAGCCGTAAGTGACTAAGGTGAGGTCATCACCCGTGCGCAGCACTTCGGGTATACCCAACGGCACAGTATACTCGCCCACATTGTCGGGCAGGCGCTCCTTGAGGCGATAACCGTTCAGGCATTCAATTACCAGCGCCGGATCATCGGCTTGCAGGAGGGTGTTGTACATACCGGCTGCCTGAGTCATATTGCGGGGCACGCACACATACATACCGCGCAGAGCATGGATAATCATGCCCATGGGAGATCCGGCATGCCAGATGCCTTCGAGTCTATGGCCGCGGGTGCGAATGATGGCGGGCGCCTGCTGCTGACCATTGCTGCGCCAGCGGAGCGTAGCCAAGTCGTCCGACAAGGGCTCCAGGCCGTAGAGAAGATAGTCGAGGTACTGAATTTCACCAATGGGGCGCAGCCCGCGCATAGCCATGCCTATGGCTTGCCCCATAATGGTCCATTCGCGTATCCCCACGTCAAAAACGCGCTCAACGCCGTACTTCTTTTGCATGCCCATGAAGGCTTGGTTCACCCCGCCAATATGGCCCACGTCTTCGCCAAAAGCCAACAACCCGGGATAGCGGCTAAAGGCGCGATCGAAGAAAGTATTGAGTACTTCAAACCCATTTTTAAAAGGGCTCTTATCCGAAATAACGGGCGGAACAACAGGCACCTTCAGCGCCGACCGCTCATGCTCTGCGTATAAATGCCGCTGATAGTGCTGCGCCTGTCGTTTGAGCTCATCGGCAAACTGCCTCACGGCATCCTGAAGGGGATGCCGGCTACTGGCCAGATGGTAGTACAAGCGCCGGGCATTTTGCGTCAACTCGCTTACCAGCGGGTGAGAGTGAGCCTGAAGTTCCTGGCTCAACTCCTGGATGTAGTAATCTCCGGCGCCCAATTGCTGGTAGATGTCTTTCAGACGCGACAAGTGATGTTGGGCAGGCTGATTGAAGGCGCGCCAGGCACGATCGCGGGCTTCGCGGGCTTCGCGCCGGGCGTTTTGCCGAATTTGTTCGAGCTCTTCCGCTGTAGCCAGCTCCTCTTCCACAATCCAGTGCGCCATTTGCTCAATACAATCGTATTCTTTTTCCCAGACTAAGCGCTCGGGGTCTTTGTAGCGCTCATGCGAACCTGAGGTAGAGTGGCCCTGGGGCTGGGTCAGTTCGTGGATGTGAAAAAGTGCAGGTTGATGGTCTCGGCGTACTTTCTCGATGGCTTCCCGAAAGAGTTGTACCAGCGCAGGGTAATTCCAGCCCTTCTCCTTATATATAGCCCACCCGTCGGCTTCCGGGGAGGCCGTAAAGCCTTCCAGCACTTCTGATATGCTCGACTTGGTGGTTTGGTATTTAATGGGCACGCTTATGCCATAGCCGTCATCCCACACAAATACAGCCATAGGCGCCTGTAAGACGCCCGCTGCATTGATGGTTTCCCAGAATACGCCCTCGGAGGTACTGGCGTCGCCTATGGTACAGAACGACACCTCATTCCCATTATCCGACAGGCCTTCGGCGGGAAGACCAGGTAGTTCCCGATATTTTTTAGAGGCCAGCGCCAACCCCAGCGCCCGGGCCATCTGGCCGCCTGTGCTCGAAATATCAGAAGAGATGTTGTACTGATCGGTATGCCTGAGCCAGCGCCCTTGCTCATCAATGAGCCGGTTGCCAAAGTGGCCATTCATCTGGCGACCTCCGGAGAAGGGATCATTTTGGGGATCAGCATAGAGCTGGGCAAAAAAATCATCCACGGTGGCTACGCCCAGAGCGAAGAGAAATGTCTGGTCGCGATAGTAGCCCGAGCGAAAGTCGCCCTTAGCGAAAGCTCTGGCCATAGCCAGTTGCGGTATTTCCTTTCCATCGCCGGTGATGCCGAATTTGGCTTTGCCGGTAAGCACCTCTCGCCGAGCCAACAAACTGGCCTCTCTGCTGAGACAGGCAATATGGAAATCGCGAAGAATGTCCTCCGGGCTCAGTACGGTGAGCGCAGGAGAAATAGCCGTGGTGGTGCGGTTAGACATAATTTGATCTGTATTTGGTCAGCGGGCATGAGGTACTCGAAATACAAAACGGCGCAAAGCCCGAAAGCATAAAACAATATTCTAAATCAATTGACAAACAAGCGCCGCAAAGTTACTTTAATTTGGCAAGTTGTCCGATCATTATACAAAAATAATTGGGCTTTGTTCTACACCAAGGAGGAAAACAAGTTACCTTCACAGGGCGTTTACGTCTATGTTGGGAATCATTAACGATTCATTAACCAACGTATCGCAAGTATAGCGCTATATTTGCGTTACTCAATTTGGTAATAACTTCTGCAAAACAACTTAATGCTATTGCAATGAAGAAAATGTTTTCTTTACTGACCCTCGTGTTGGGTCTTTCCTGGGCTGCCAACGCTCAGGTAGAGCAGGTTAAGCCCGCAGAGCATCAACATGCTCCGGCTGTTAAGATCATTGAAGATGTTCCACCGCCGCCGCCGGTTGAAAGCCAACTCAAGTTTGATGCTATTGAGGTTAACTATGGCACCATCATGCAAGGCTCGGAGCCTTTCCGCAAATTCACCTTCACCAACGTAAGCGATAGCCCTGCTAAGATCACCAATGCCCGCGGTAGCTGCGGCTGCACGGTGCCCGAATGGCCGAAGGAAGAAATCCAGCCCGGCCAGCCCGGCGAAATCGGCGTTCGCTACGATACCAACCGCGTAGGCCCGTTCACGAAAACGGTAACCATCACCACGGAAAAAGGTGAAAACATCCAACTGCGCATCACGGGTAAAGTAGAAGCCAAACCGGCTGAACCCGAAGGCGTGCCTGCCAACAACAACGGCATGTTTAAGAACAACGGCTAAGATTTCCGATCATCCCGAAAATCGGGCCGTTCTATCAGAAAAGCCCGCCGGATACCATTTCCGGCGGGCTTTTTTGGCATAAAAAAACCCTTGCTTTTTCAAGCAAGGGCCTCTAACCCAAACAAATAAACACAAAAACTACTTTAAAGATGCTCAAATTTAGACTCTTTTTTCTAATGGTACAATAGGAAAATGTAAAAATGTTACAAAAAAATATGGCTAATAACTAATTCAATACTGATTTTCAAGTTTTTAACCTCTTTGCGCACATTCCGCTTATTACTTATAACAGCTAAAGTTGTCACGGATTCACACGTTTCTACAATTTTACATTATAAGGCTAAAAATTACTTAAAATTGCTTTTTTGTGACTTCTAAAAAGGCATTTTAAGACCATATACAACTGCTATCCAGTTAATTAATTTCATTAAGCAAGTATTACTATTTTAAAAAATTACCACATTTAGGGTATTCTCTCGCAAAAATTAAAACCCACTTCGCTCCACCAGCCGAAAGTAGTCGGACAATACAACGACTGCGGCCCGCCGGCTGGCCGCATCTTCCCAAACCGACAGTGTATCCATAGCTTGCCCCTGAAGAGCCGGCGTGAGAATTGCCAGCCGCCCGTCGTTCACCAAAGCGCCATAAAGTAAAACGCCGGCTTCATAACCATCTACGGGCGAGTTGGCTGCAAAAGCCAATTTCCGGCTTTTGCCAGCCTGACTCAACAACAACAGCAGGCTGTCTTTTCTTCCTCCATTGACGGCGCCGGCAGGCAACCACTGTAGATAGGCCTCATCGGCTAACCAGTGGTTGGCTATGCCCAGTTGAAGCTCGGAAGCTTCCGGCCAGCGATCCAGCAGAAAACAGTCGGGCTCTCCGGTTGTCGTAGCCAACTGACGATAGTCAATTTGCCGGATGTTATTAAAAAACAAACGGGAAGGCGCCGTCGTCCTGAGCCGCTTATCCCCTATGGCCTTGTAATTATCCGCAGGTCGAGGCGAGCAAGCTGCAATAAATGCCATAACCATCACTAATAAAATGCTACTTTTCATACCTTTTTTATACCTTAACGCCCAAATAGCATCTCCAACAACATGGGGCAAATAAAGTTCTGGATTGTAGCCGCCATCCTGGCTGCCATTATCTGGCTGGGCAACAGCCACGGCGTTTTGGGGAGTAAAATCCCGGCATTAGGTAGCTTCTTTTGTCCTTTTACAGGGTTCTGGAAGCAGGCAGACCCTGTCAACGACAAACCCGCCAACTTAGAGCTCGCCAACCTAGCCGGTAAAGGAAAAATTTATTTCGACGAGCGGCAGGTGCCCCATATCTTCGCTGCACGCGCAGAAGACGCTGCATTTCTACAAGGATACGTTACTGCCGCCCATCGTCTCTGGCAGATGGATATGTCGGTCAGGGCAGTGAGCGGAAGACTCTCTGAAGTACTCGGCCCCGACCTCCTCGAACGAGACCGGCTGCAACGCCGCAAAGGCCTTACAACCGCCGCTGCCAATAGCGTGGCCGCCTGGGCCGGCCAGCCCAAAGAGATGGCCCTCATTAAATCGTATGCCGACGGCGTCAATGCTTACATCGCAACGCTAAAACCCTGCGATTACCCCTTAGAATTCAAACTGCTCGGCTACGAGCCCGAGCCCTGGTCTCCTTTTAAATCAGCCCTGTTCTTCAAGAGCATGGCCGAAACGCTCTGCTTCAAAAGCGACGACGTAGCGTCCAGCTATACGCGGCAAGTACTCGGCGACACACTTTTTGCCCAGCTATACCCCGAAGTAAATCTCAATAACTCTCCCGTAATTCCGGCAGGAACCCAATGGGGCTTTTCACCCATCCAGTTGCCCTCTTCTGCCCCCGCAGAAGACCTGACTCATCTGCCTCCCTTCGACAAGCTCCCCACCAGCCCCGAAGGTATAGGCAGCAACAACTGGGCCATAGCCGGCAGCCGCTCGGCATCGGGCAGCCCCATACTCTGCAACGATCCTCACCTCTCGCTTACGCTTCCTTCCATCTGGTATGAAGTACAATTCCATACCCCGGAGGTCAATGCTTACGGCGTATCGCTGCCCGGCGTACCCGGCGTAATCATTGGCTTTAACGGCGACATCGCCTGGGGCGTAACCAATGGCTCTCAGGATGTGCTCGACTGGCGACGCATCACCTGGGCAGATACCACCCGCAACAGCTACTCCTTAGATGGGCAAACCCATAAAACCACCTGGGTTGTAGATACCATCTGGGTAAGGGGCCAAAGCGCCCCGGTACTGGAAACAACGCCCTGGACGGCATGGGGGCCGGTGGTTTACACCAGCGAAGGCCATCCCAACCAGGATTTAGCCATGCAGTGGCTCGCTCATGAAAAGCCCCAGGATAAACCCTTTTATGAAATTGGCGCCTTCTTTCGCCTCATGCAAGGCCACAACTACAACGACTACAGGGCTGCGCTCTATGGCTGGGACAGCCCGGCCCAAAATTTCGTCTTTGCCGACAGGCATGGCGATATAGGCATCACCGTCAATGGCAAGTTTCCACTAAAACAGCAAGGTCAGGGCCGCTTTGTAGAAGACGGTGCCAGTTCCGCTACCGGCTGGGCCGGCTATATCCCCCACGACCATGTGCCGGCTGTGCGCAACCCCGAGCGCGGCTTTGTGTCAAGCGCCAATCAAGTGTCTACCGACGCTTCCTACCCTTACTACTACAACGGCTACTTCGACGATTATCGGGGGCGCTACATCAATCGTCGCCTCGAAGCCATGAAAGGCGCCACCACCGACGATATGAAGGCCCTGCAACTCGACAATTACTCCATACGGGCCGAAGAAGGCGTACCTGCCCTGTTGGCTTTGCTGGGCGAAGACCCCCCGCTCTCCGATGAAATGGCCCGCGAAATGTATACCGACCTCAAAACATGGAATTACCGCTACGACGCCGATAAACGGGCGCCAACGGTATACCAGGATTGGTATGCCCGCATCTACCGTCTCACCTTCGATGAGCTTTACCTGCGCCCTGATTCCAATGCGCTGCTATATCCCGAACACTGGGCAACCATAGACCTGCTCGCCAAGCAACCCAACCACCTCATATTCGACCAAACGGCTACCCCCCAACGCGAAGGCGCAGCCGACATCGTGCGCATGGCCTGGGAACAAACGCTCCAATCGCTGGCAGGCATCTACCGCACCCCCGAAGCGACCTGGGCCGGATACCAAAAAGCCTCTGTGCCTCACTTGGCGCGGCTCAATGGCTTCGGCTCTGATATACTTCCCTCCGGCGGCTTTCGCGATGCCCCCAACGCCTTGTCAAAACACCACGGCCCCTCCTGGCGCATGGTCGTAGAGCTCACTCAGCCCGTAAAAGCCTTTGGCGTTTATCCCGGTGGGCAGTCGGGCAACCCCGGCAGCCCCCACTACGATACCGGGCTCGACCATTGGGCTAAGGGCGAATACTTCGCCTTGTCTTTCTGGACTAATGAGTCGGAAGCCGCCAACCAGCACAAAGGAGCAATCTGGACCTTCAAATAGATTTTCTGCAAACGACCAAATAACAACCGATTGTTATGGCAAGAAAACGAAAGACCGCCTTTGGGTGGAAAGGTATAGCGCTGGCACTGGGCGTAGCCTTAGGCGGCTGGCTGATTCACAGCATAGCCCCCTGGTATGCCGTAGCCGGCATTGCATTTATTGGCGGCTGGGCCGCCGGCTTGCCCGACGGCCCGGCCGCCGGCTGGGCGGCGCTGGGCGCAGCCCTCCTTTGGGCCGCCTCCGCCGGCTGGATCAACCTGCAAAACGAAGGTATCCTCGCCACCCGCGTAGGCGCGCTGCTGGGCGGAGTAGGCCCGGTTGTCATGATATTCGTTACAGCCCTCTGGGGCGCGCTGCTGGGCGGCTTAGGCGGATGGTTGGGCGCCCAGCTTCGACCCAAGCCCGCCCACAGGTATCGCTAAGCGCAAGAATAGCCCCTTCGGTCGATTTTTTCTGCACCGTTGTCGCATTCGCCATTAATATTGGGTAAATTTATTGCGATTATTCACCCCATAAACGCTCAGTAGGGTCATGGATGCCATGGAAAAAGCGCGCAAGCGCGTCAAAGAACAAAAAGAGTTTTATACCCACTTAGCCACTTACATCATCTGTGGCGCCTTCTTCTTTCTGCTCAACCTATTCACCAGCCCTTCCCACTGGTGGTTCGTCTACCCTATGCTGGGTTGGGGTATCGGCTTAGCTACTCATTATTTTAGAATATTTGGCGTGCCAGGCTCAGGCATCGGCTCAAATGCCTGGGAAGAAAAGGCCTTAGAGCGCGAAATGCGCCGCCTCACCGGCGGAAGCACCAACCGCACAGAAGACGACGAGTATATGGAACTCCGCGAAATCAACGGCAAAGATAAAACCGGCGAAGAAGCCCGCAAAAACTGGCGCGAAGACGATTTGGTCTGATTTTTTTTTGGGCCCCGCCGCATAGCATCTGCTCTTTTTAGCAACCTGCGCGGCGCCGGGTGTTCCGCTATTATGCCTCCCTTGGGGTCGGCATACCGCTGCACCCCCTGGTCCGGCAGGAGTGCGTTTTACCGGGGCTGCGCCGGTGGGGGGGAAGGGTGTTAAGGGTGTTAAGGGTATTAAGGGTATTAAGGGTGTTAAGGGTATTAAGGGTGTTAAGGGTGTTAAGGGCCCGCCCGCTGGGATCGGGGAGCGCCCCAGGCATAAAACCGCTATCCCAAGCCCTAAACCACTAACCCTGAGCCACGACGATCCCCGAGCCATGTAGTTTTTTTAACATTAAGGTATTAAGTACATTAAGGGGCGCCGCTTTGGCAGGAGGCAGGCGGCCTGCGCCGCTTGGGTCTTAACTATCTTAATGGTGAAAAAACAGATCAGCGTAGCGGAGCATTGCGCTTTCGCTCCCCGATCTTCCTGCGCTTGGGCGCTTGCGCAGGCGCTTAGGTACAGTTCTTTATGCTTGGGGAGCTCGGGGGATCGCTGACGCTCCGGATCGGGGAGCGCCCCAGGCATAAAACCGCTATCCCAAGCCCTAAACCACTAACCCTGAGCCACGACGATCCCCGAGCCGTAGTTTTTTTTAACATTAAGGTATTAAGTACATTAAGGGGCGCCGCTTTGGCAGGAGGCAGGCTGCCTGCGCCGCTTGGGCCTTAACTTCCTTAATGGTGAAAAACAGATCAGCGTAGCTGAGCATTGCGCTTTCGCTCCGGATCGGGGAGCGCCCCAGGCATAAAACCGCTATCCCAAGCCCTAAACCACTAACCCTGAGCCACGACGATCCCCGAGCCGTAGTTTTTTTAACATTAAGGTATTAAGGACATTAAGGGGCGCTGCTTTGGCAGGGGCAGGCGGCCTGCGCCGCTTGGGTCTTAACTTCCTTAACTAGCTTAATGGTGAAAAAAAAATAAATCAGCGTAGCTGAGCATTGCGCTTTCGCTCCCCGATCTTTTTGCGCCGGGCGGAATTCAAAAAAGATAATCCTCCCTACCTCTTGCATAGGGAGCTCGGGGATCGCTACCACGCTGCTGCGGAGCACCCTGCTCACTCAATCCCGCTCACTGCTCACTCAAAAAATCACCGCTCATTCCCCCGGACCAGGGGGTGCAGCGGTATGCGTGATTTACCCCGTGGAATAGCGAAGCGTATATTCCACGGGGTGAACGAGCGCATAATAGCGAAACACGTTTACCCGGAAGAGCGTAGCGAAGATTTAGCCGACTAGCGCAGCGACGGCGGACGCGGCGGCGCCGCGCAGGATGACAAAAGAAGTAGATGCCATGCGGTTGGGGGTTTACCCGAACGCGTAGCGGGCGCGGCCCCTAAAAAAAAAAAATCCCACTTAGTTTGACTTTTAAACAAAGATCCTTTATCTTTGTCAAGTCGTTAGTTAGTTTACAAACAAAACTAACTTAATTTTTATCTCAATAACCCTCAAAAACAGTTTATTATGGGCTATGGACACTGGTCGAGCGCCGACTACGACAACTACCGCGCCTCTTACGCGAGCCGTTCGCGCGACGACATTTTCCGGCAAAACCAATCGGCTCGCGTATCGCCGGCTATGGACCCGAATGGCTTGGGGTACCGGGAGAGCCGCGACTCGGCGGAGCATCCCAATTCGCTGGCCATTTCAATCTTCCTCGATGTGACAGGCTCGATGGGTAAGATTCCCGAAATTCTGATCCGGCACAAGTTGGGCGACCTTATGGACACCCTGATTGACCACCAGGTGGAAGACCCACAGATTATGTTTTCGGCGGTGGGCGACCATTACAGCGACCGGGCGCCGCTGCAGGTAGGGCAGTTTGAGTCGAGTACGGCGGCCATCAACGGCGGATTGGCCAACATTTTCCTCGAAGGCGGGGGCGGCGGGCAGAACATGGAGTCGTACCTGCTGGCGTGGTTGGTAGCGGGGCATCATACGGCCATCGACTGCTGGGAAAAACGGCGCACCAAGGGCTTTCTCTTCACCATAGGCGACGAAAAAAACTGGGATTCGTTGGATGCCGGTCGTCTTACCTCGCTGATGGGCTACAACCAGGCGCGCACCTTATATGCCGGCGAACTGCTGACGGCGGCCCAGTCGATGTACCATGTTTTCCACATCCACATCAATGAAACGGGCTATCGCGACAATCCGGAGGTGATTCAATACTGGCGTCATCTGCTGGGCGAGCGGCTGCTGATTTTGGACGATCACCGTTCTTTGGCCGAGCTCATTGCCACCACGGTAGCGCTGGTGCAGGGCGTGCAGGCCCAGCAGGTGCTCAAGAAATTTGACGGCGGCGTAGCCGGCCATATTCGCAAAGCATTAGGGCTATGAATACGCATATCGTACTGGGCTTAGGCTACGGCGACGAAGGCAAAGGCTTAGTGACGGACGCCCTCTGCGCCCGCAGCCGCCGGCCGTTGGTGATTCGCTTTTCGGGCGGGCATCAGGCCGGGCATACCGTGACGACGCCCGACGGGCGTCGCCACGTCTTTTCGCAGATTGGCAGCGGGGCTTTTGCCGGCGCTGCCACTTATTGGAGCCGTTGGTGTACCTGGTATCCGGTGGGCATGGCCAATGAGCTGGCGGCTCTGCGCAATATGGAGGTTTTTCCGCGCATGTTCATCGATGCGCTGGCGCCGGTGACTACGCCTTATGATCTGGCTTACAACCGCTACTTAGAGCGCCAACAGCGCCACGGCAGTTGCGGGCTGGGCTTTGGGGCCACCATGGAGCGGCACGAAACCACGCCGTACAAACTCTACGCGCAGGATCTCTTCTTCCCTACCCTCTTGCCGCTGCGCATGGAGGCCATAGCCCGCTATTATGAAGATAAGACTCAGGGAGCATTGGAAGTTGATCCCGCGCTCCTTGAAGCCTTTGCGCATGCGACAGCGCTGCTCGTCGAGGAGGTAAAATGTGTACACGAGGGGCATTTTTTCCGGCATACGGCCCCGGCTTACAGCGATCTGGTTTTTGAGGGCAGCCAGGGCATATTGCTCGACCGCGACCACGGTTTTTTCCCTCATGTTACGCGGGCGCATACGACCTCTATGCAGGCCATGGGGTTCATCCGGGAATATGGCCTGCCTATGCCCGAGATATACTACCTCACCCGGGCTTATCAAACGCGCCACGGCGCCGGCCCGATGACTTATGAAGATACGCCGCCCGAACTGGGAGCAACCCCCAACGAAACCAATCAGTATAATGAATGGCAGGGGCATCTCAGGCGCGCCATCCTCGACCAGGATCTATTAGCCTACGCCCTGCAGTGCGATCAAAACTACAGCGCCGGCGCGGGCGCTAACTTAGTCATTACGTGTTGCGATCAGTTGGCCGGCCCTATGCGCGTTGCCGAGCGCGGGCAAGTGCGCGCCCTGCCCGGCCCTGAGGCCCTGGCCGATCTTTTGCCCGCTTGCTGGCATCAGGTATGGCTGAGCGAAGGCCCCACCCGGGCTCACCTCAAACAACAAGCCCCCGGCCTTGCGCGATAAAGATTGTTGTAGACAGGCGACGCTGCAATGGCGCTCGCCACAAGCGGCCCGGCAATCTTTGCCGTACTAATTGTATTGTTTACACCAAATTCGCAATTTTCAATTACCTTAGTGCGCTCATAAGAAAAAGGCAATATGCCCTCACCGTCCATAAAGGCCATTATACCCGTAGCCGGCGCCGGCACCCGCCTCCGCCCCCTGACGTATACCCAGCCCAAACCGCTCATTCCGGTAGCCGGAAAGCCCATCATCTCGTTCATCATCGACCAGTTGCTGGCGGTGGGTGTGCAGGAGTTTGTGTTTATCATTGGCTACTTAGGCGAGAAGATACGCAACTATGTTGGCCAGGCCTACCCCGACCTAAAGGCTGATTTTGTAGAGCAGCAGGAGCGATTAGGTTCGGCTCACGCGCTGTGGCAGTCGGCTACCCATTGGAAGGACTGCGAGGAGATTGTCGTTTTTTTTGGCGATGTGCTCATCGACGCCGATCTGCACCGCATCATCTATCACAACAAATCCTGCTTAGCCGTCAAGCGCGTTGACGACCCCCGCCATTTTGGCGTGGTTGAGTTGGAAGACGAACACGACCTGAGCAGTGTGCGCCGGGTAGTGGAAAAGCCCCGCATACCCAAATCTGATCTGGCGATGGTGGGCGTGTACGCCATACGGGAAGTGAACGCATTTTATGAAGCCCTGGCTTTCAACATATCCCGCGATATCCGCTCCAATGGAGAGTTTCCGCTTACCGATGCTCTCATGCGCATGATTGAGCACGGCATCCAGTTTGAAGCGATGCCCGTAGATAACTGGTTTGACTGTGGGCAAAAGTCGGTACTCCTCGATACCAATGCCATTTTCCTCGATCGGGCCGGCTACGCCACGGAAGACCACGGCCCCTACGACAACTCAATTGTTATCCACCCCGTCAATATTGGCCCCAACTGCAACATCGCCAACTCCATTATCGGGCCGCACGTTACCATTGGCAATGACGTCACCATCAGCAACGCCATCATTAAAGACTCTATCATTGGCAATTACACCAGCATTCAGGAGGCTATATTGCACCGGTCTATCGTAGGCAGCGACACCTCCATAACGGGCATACGCCAAAGCCTCAACATCGGCGACAATACGGAAATAGACTTCGGAAATACCTGATCAATACCCCTTGTAAATATACTATCTTTGCCGTTGAAATCGTTGATACCGCCATGCGAAAGCCGTGCTTTTCGCCGGGCGGCTCCGACGGCCGTTATAATGCATATCAGCGTACATGAAGGGATCATCATCCGAAGGTAACCGATTAGAACAAATGGGTCGGTGGGCATGGAACAAGGCGCAAGCCGTTGCTAAATATTTATTAGATCGCTGGGACCGCTGGGCCGCTGGGAAAACCCGCTGGCAAATAGCCTACAAGCTGGGGCTGGCAGGCGCCGCAGCCCTCATGGCATTTTTATTGCCGCTGATTTTGGGCGTGTATCTGGGCGTATTCGGCCCTTTGCCCAACTATGGCGAACTCAAAAACATACGCAACAACCAGGCGTCGGAAGTATACGCCGAAGATGGAGTGGTGTTGGGTAAGTACTATATCGAAAACCGCTCGAATACCAGCCTTGACGAGATTGCCGAACCCGTACTTCACGGCCTCGTCGCCACTGAAGACGCCCGCTTTTTTCAGCACGGCGGCATAGACCTGCGGGCCTGGGTTCGGGTGCTGGTCAAAACAGTACTGTTGTTTGACGAATCATCAGGCGGAGGAAGTACCCTGAGTCAGCAGTTGGCCAAAAACCTCTTCCCCCGGCGCCGCTATTGGCTTCTGGGCACGCCCATCAATAAAATACGGGAGATGTTCACGGCCCGTCGTTTAGAAAAAGTATACACAAAGGAAGAACTCCTCAACCTCTACCTCAACACCGTGCCTTTTGGCGAAAATGTATACGGCATCAAGGTTGCGGCTCATCGTTTCTTCAATAAAACTCCCGATGAGCTCAAAATCGAAGAAGCGGCCGTACTGGTGGGCATGCTCAAGGGCAACACCCTCTACAACCCCTACCGCAACCCCGAACGGGCATTGGAGCGCCGCAATGTGGTAATTAAGCAAATGCAGCGTTACGGCTACCTCACTGAAGGCGAAACCGACTCCCTCAAAGCGCTGCCCATGACCATCGACTACCAGAAAGAAGGCAATAACGAGGGGCTGGCTACCTACTTCCGCGAACATCTGCGCCAAGAACTGGAGGATATCCTGGCCGACTATCGCAAGCCCGACGGCTCAGCCTATAACCTCTATACCGATGGCCTGAAAATATACACCACCATCAACTCGCGCATGCAGCAATATGCCGAGGAGGCCGTCAGCGAGTATATGCCCAAAGTTCAGGACAACTTCAACCGCGATTGGGCCAAGGGCGAAGCCTGGGGCGGCGAGGAAGCCCTTGAGCAGGCGCTGCTGGCCACCGACCGCTATAAAACCATGCGCGAACAGGGCTACAGCAACGCTAAAATACGCAAGACCTTTGAAGAGCCCATTCGCATGACCATTTTCGACTGGGAAGAAGGCGCCGTAGATACCCTGATGAGCCCCCTCGACTCGCTCAAGTATTACCTTTCCATGCTCAATACCGGGCTGCTGGCCGCTGAGCCCCAAACCGGATTGGTGCGGGCGTGGGTTGGCGGTACGGCCCATCGCTTCATCAAATACGACCATGTAAAATCGCGCCGCCCGGTAGGTTCTACCATCAAGCCCGTTGTATATGCTCAGGCCTTGCGCTCGGGGATGCTACCCTGCGAATATACCCCCAACCAACAGACTACTTACGATCAATACAACGGCTACTCGCCCCGCAACAGCGATGGCGATTATGGCGGCGCATATTCCATTCAGGGCGCTTTGGCCAAGTCAATCAATACCGTAGCGGTAAGCGTAGGCATCCGCGCCGGCCTCGACAATGTAGCTACTTTAGCCCGCCAAATGGGCATCAACAAAGGGCGCATCAAAGCCATGCCCGCCCTGGCGCTGGGCGCTGTGGAAGCCAGCCTGATGGAAATGGTACAGGTATACTCCGGTTTTGCGGCAAGAGGCGTGCGCCCCGGGCGGCTCCATTACCTCGACCGTATAGAAACCGCCGACGGCAAAAAAATTGTCAGCTTCCCCCGGCCGGGTTCCAAGAGTAGCGTGCGTGTATTAGAACCCGACGTAGCTGATATCATGATCACCCTTATGCAATCGGTTGTCGACAGCGGCACAGCCCGCAAGTTGCGCTATGAGTTTGGGCTGGGCGGCGCCGTAGCTGGCAAAACCGGCACTACGCAAAACCAGGCCGACGGCTGGTTTATGGGCTTTACGCCCCGCCTCGCCGTAGGCGTATGGGTGGGCTCCGACAACCCTGCGGCTCATTTCCGTTCGCTCAGCCGGGGGCAGGCATCTTCCACCGCGCTACCCATCTGGGGCGGCTTTATGCGCAAGGTATCCCGCGATGGCAAACTCAAGAGCTGGCGCGGCGGCGCATTTCCTACGCTCAGCGACTCGCTGGCGGCCTACCTCCAGTGCCCGCCTTATCTGCCGGAGATGCCCGTCATGGAAGATTATCTCGATATGATGCAAAACCCGTCGCCGGAGGAAGAAGCGCCCATAGACCTCCGGGCGCTACCTGCCGAATTTATCCAGCCCATCATCAATGCCAATCCCCGCCAACCGGACGAAGCACCCGCCGACTACGAGGCGCGCATCCTGCGACTGGCAGAAAAGGAATACCGCAGGCAGTTGCGCCGACAGCGCAGGCAGGACTTCTGGAACAAGCTCAACAATCGGGAGACTCCGCCGGAAGGACAGCAGTAAACGTGCTTACTTCTTAAAAATGAAGTATACCGCCGCCACCAGAAAAGCAAAGCCAATGAGGTGGTTGAGTCGGAAACTCTCCGTCTTGAACACCAGCAATGTAAAAACGGTGAACACCACCAGGGTGATGACCTCCTGAAGCACCTTGAGCTCAACTAAGCTGAACGGCCCTCCGTTGCCCTTAAAGCCAATGCGGTTGGCAGGCACCTGAAAGCAGTACTCCAGCAAGGCGATGCCCCAACTGATGAGGATGACGGCCGGCAACCCCAAGCGATGAAAGCCAGGCATATCCTTAAATTTGAGATGCCCGTACCAGGCTAAGGTCATAAACAGGTTGGACAACGCCAGCAGCCCAATGGACAACCAACTGGGCGGCAAATTGAACTTAGACATGAGTAAGCCGGATTAGCCTTCAAAAAACAGCGCCGAGATTGATCGGTGTTCGTGGGTGTTGCGGATGGCCCGGGCAAAGAGCTTCGAGGAGGTGAGCACCTTGATCTTGGGCGAGCTTTGCCGCAGCGGTATGGTGTCGCAAACGATGAGCTCCAGCAATGATGAATTTTCGATATTGTCGTAGGCGTTGCCGCTCAGCACGGCATGGGTACAAAGCGCTCTTACGCTGCGGGCGCCTTTTTTCATGATGATATCTGCTGCCCGGCAAAGCGTGCCCGCCGTATCTACGAGGTCGTCGATGAGAATGACGTCGGCTCCTTCCACTTCGCCAATGACCGTCATTTCAGCTATTTCATTGGCTTTTTTGCGGTATTTATCGCAAATGACCAAGCTTTTGCCAAAGTGCTTGGAATAAGCCCGGGTGCGCTTCACGCCGCCTACGTCGGGGGAGGCGAAGACAACATTGGTCAGGTCGATGTTTTCCTGAAGGTAGGGCATATAAATGGCCTCGCTGCGCAGGTGGTCGACGGGGATATCGAAGAAGCCCTGAATTTGGTCGGCGTGAAAATCCATCGTCATAATGCGATCGGCGCCGGCCGCTTGTAGCAGGTTGGCAATCAATTTTGCTGAAATGGGCACACGGGGCTTGTCTTTGCGATCTTGGCGGGCGTAGCCAAAATAAGGGATAACCGCCGTGATATAGCCGGCTGAAGCGCGCTTGGCGGCATCAATCATCAGCAGCAGTTCCATGAGGTTTTCGTGGGGCTGAAAGGTAGAAGCGACGAAAAAGACGAAAGCGCCCCTGACCGACTCATTGATGACGGGCTGCATTTCGCCATCGCTGAAGCGGTTTACTTTGAGATCGCCGAGAGACTGACCGTAATAATCGGCGATTTTTTCAGCCAGATAGCGGGAATCTGAGCCGGAAAAGAGCTTTACTTCTATCATGGTTATGTATGACGTTGACTTTTTTGTTTAGCCCGGGCCAGACGGACACCCATTGAAAGAAGAGTGCAAAACCGCATTTGGCGCCATGTGTACAACTGGAGAAATTTGCGCCATAAAGGTAAAGATTCTCGGCCGGTAAGCAGGTAAGCCCTGAAAGGAAAAAAATGTTTACTGGATAAAATGTTTGACCATGACTATCTCCTTGGGCGTAAGGTAGCGAAAATAGCCTCGGGGCAGGTCTTTCTTGGTGAGCCCGCCTAAATAAGTGCGGTCGAGTTTGAGTACCGTATACCCCAAATGCTCAAAGATGCGCCTCACGATGCGGTTGCGACCCACATGAATTTCGAGGCTCACGTTATCGCGGTCTTTTTCGTTTGTATAATTCGCCCACTCTACTTTAATAGGCCCGTCATCGAGGGTAAGCCCCTGTTGTATTCTTTCCAGATCGGCTTTGGTGAGGGCCCGATCGAGGGTAGCCTGATATACTTTAGGCACGCGGTGGCTGGGGTGGGTGAGCTTTTTGGCCAGATCGCCATCGTTGGTCAGCAGCAGCAGTCCCGTGGTATCCCGATCGAGACGCCCTACGGGAAAAACCCGCTCTGTAACGCGATCGCCCAGCAGGTCCATCACTGTTTTGCGGCCGTTTTCGTCCTTCACGGAAGTAATGATGCCTTTGGGTTTATTGAGTAGAATGTATACGAGATTGGCTTCGGGGCGGATAACCTCCCCCTTGTAGGCCACTACATCGGTTTTGGCTACGGTATAGCCGGGCTCGTACATCACCTGTCCGTTAACCGTCACTTCCCCCTTTTTAATGAGGTCTATGGCCTGTCGGCGGCTACAGATACCGCAATGGGCCACATACTTGTTGAGGCGCATGCCTTCGGCATCCGATTCGCTCCGTTTGATAGCGGGGGGAGGCCCGGCATTGCGAGCCCGGCTTTGCCGAAAATTCTGTTGCGGACGCTGCGCCTTTGCCATTTAGTTTGTCTTAGTTATAAGCCCATTTGAGGTAAACGGCGCCCCAGGTGAACCCACCGCCAAAGGCCGTCAGTATGATGTTATCGCCTTTGTGCAATTGGTTTTCATAATCCCACAGGCATAAAGGCAGGGTGCCGGCAGTAGTATTGCCGTATCGATGTATGTTAACCATAACGCGCTCCATAGGGAAATTAGCCATGCGGGCCACCGTTTCTATGATGCGATTATTGGCCTGATGCGGCACTAACCAGGCGATGTCTTCCGTACGCAAACCATTGCGTTCCATCACACGCGTAACCACATCGCTCATACCCGACACAGCGGCGCGAAAAACAGGCGCGCCGTTTTGGTATACGAAATGCTCGCGGGCCATCACCGTATCAATGGTAGCCGGGTAGCGGGATCCGCCTGCCTTCATGTGCAAAAACTCGGCCCCCGAGCCATCGCTGTGATGAATGTAATCGATGATACCTACGCTCTCCTCGGTGGGTTCGAGCATAACAGCGCCCGCTCCGTCGCCAAAGATAACGCAGGTAGTGCGGTCGGTATAGTCAATGATCGACGACATCTTGTCGACGCCAATGACGATGACTTTTTTGTGCGAACCGCTCTCAATAAACTTGGAGCCTACCGTAAGGGCGTACAGGAAACCTGAGCAGGCAGCATTGACATCAAAGCAAAAAGCATTTTTAAGCCCGGTAGCCGCCGCCACGAGGTTGGCCGTATCCGGGAAAACCATATCGCCGGTGACGGTTGCGCAAACCACCAGCTCTACTTCTTCAGGAGCCGTTTTGGTTTTGGCCAGCAGCCCCTTTACGGCTTCAATGGCCATGTAGGATGCGCCTAAGCCTTCGCCCTTCAGGATATGGCGCTCTTTGATGCCGGTGCGGGTGGTGATCCACTCGTCGGACGTATCTACTATTTTTTCCAACTCTGCGTTGGTCAACACATAGTCGGGCACATACCCCTGCACCCCCGTAATAGCTGCGTGAATCTTTGTCATGCCTGTCGGTTTGCGAATGCTTTGGCCTGCTTATTGCCAAAAACGCCGCAAGGTAAGAAATAATAGCGATTACTTACACTTCATTTGCGCCCTTACTGTGTTTTCGGCACCCTGAAAAAGCCCTTGACTAAGCCCCTACTCTGCCGCTTCATAAGGAGGATGACCTTCAAGTCTTTCTTCATAATCGCGGTAAGAAATGGCCAACAGCCCCAAAAAAGTAAGCAAGCCATTCAGAGCGATGATCAGAAAGCCAAACGTAAAGCCAAAGAGCAGCCTGGCCGAGTTCATCTCTATAAAGTAAGAAGCAATAGGCGACAGCACACAGATGATCACCACCAGATTGATGCGCTGCAATGGGCGCGGTATCCAGCGCCCCCACCCGTAAACCGACAGATCAAGCACTTCCCTGACTTTGAGCGATGTAAGTATACCAAAGGCAAACAAGCCCAGCAGCGGCCCATAGGTATAGCCGGCCGCCACAAACAGCTTGTTGATGACCGCATCGTTGTTCCAGGCGTAAAAACCCAGAATAACCAACAATGTAAGTACCGAAAACCCAATATGCACATACACACGGGTACGCCTTTGGGCGGCTTCATCGAGGTCGCTCTTCTCAAAATTGAGAAAGTCTATGCAAAAAGAAGTGGTAAGCGCTGTAAGTGTAGAATCGGCACTGGAGTAAGCCGCCGCAATGAGCCCTAATATAAACACGATACCCGCTACCGGCGAAAGATGCTCCAAAGCAATTGTCGGGTAAAGATAGTCCGATTGTTTGGGTATGTCCAACCCCACGCTGGTGGCGTAAATGTAAAGCGAGGCGCCCAGTGCGAGAAAAAGAATATTCGCTAAAAAAAGGATAATCGAGAAAGTGAGCATGTTTTTCTGCGCTTCGCCTATGCTGCGGCAACTCAGATTTTTTTGCATCATATCCTGGTCCAGCCCTGTCATAACGATGGTAATAAGGGCTCCGCTGATGAACTGCTTAAAAAAGTTGTTGGGGTCGCTCCAGCCGCCTTCAAAGAAAAATACCTGGCTGTATGGGCTGTTGACGATCATCTCCGCCAAGCCGCCCAGCGAGGTTTCCATCGCACCGCTGATGAAAGCAATGGTAATGGCTACGGCCCCAAGCATGGCCGCCGTCTGAATGGTATCGGTAATAACAATCGTCTTGAGCCCCCCCCTGAAAGTGTACGCCCATATCAGCAGCAGCGTGCCTGCCACCGTAGCCCAAAAGGGAACCCCCAATTGCTCAAGGGCAAATTTGTGCAAAACAATAGATACCAAATAAAGCCGGAAAGAAGACCCGATCATCCGGGACAAAAGAAAGTAAAAAGCCCCCGTCTTATAGGAATAATGCCCTAAGCGCTGCTCCAAATAGCCATAGATGGAGGTAAGGCGAAGGCGGTAGTAGATGGGCATCAGCACCAGCGCAATAACCGCATAACCCAGCATATACCCCATCACCACCTGCAAATAAGAAAAATACTGGTTTGCGCCCGTAGCGCCTACCTTGCCCGGAATGGAAATAAACGTAACCCCCGACAAGCTGGCCCCAATCATACCTATGGCCACCAATACCCAATTGGATTGCCGACCAGCCAGGAAAAAATTATTGTTATCGTTGCTCTTACCTGTAAAGAAGGAAATGGCAATCAGCATTAAAAAGTAGGCCCCGATGAACCCCAAGATGGCCAATGCCGAGAGTTGTTGCCCCATAAAAATCCCATGCAAGCGGCCCTAACCAATTCACTTGGCGAGCGGACCTGGTTGTTTGATCTAAAAAAATCAGCCAAAGGCAGTTCGCCTATGGCGGCAGCAAAGATAAGAAAATTTCACAGCCAGCCGACTGCGGCAGCCCTAAATTTGGGAAGTATCACTACCATTGTGCTTGTAAAGTGTTACTATTATTAGTAGCTTTGTGCTTAGTACATATTACACCCAACTTATGCAATACTCCGGATATTTAAAAAAAGACCTCCCCGCAGGGCTGGTCGTTTTCCTCGTTGCGCTCCCCCTCTGCTTAGGTATAGCGCTGGCATCGGGCGCGCCTCTTATGTCGGGGCTCGTTAGCGGCATCATTGGCGGCATCGTAGTAGGCCTGCTCAGCGGCTCCCATCTCAGCGTTACAGGGCCGGCCGCAGGGCTTACCGTTATCGTGCTCGACGCCATCACCGAGCTGGGGTCTTTTGAGCTGTTCCTCGTTGCCGTAGTCATTGCCGGTATATTCCAATTGATACTGGGTTATGCCAAAGCGGGCATCATCGGCCTCTATTTCCCCGTGTCTGTCATCAAGGGTATGTTGGCGGCCATCGGCATCACGCTCATCATGAAGCAATTGCCTCACTTCTTAGGCATCGACACCGATGCCTTCGGAGAAACTGGCTTCTGGGGCACCGACGGCCGAAACCTCTTCGAAGCATGCGCCTATGCCCTCACCCACGTAGAGCCCGGCGCTTTGGTCATTGGAGTCGTATCCCTGCTGATCATCATTGCCTGGGACAACCGCATCAAAGCCTTTATCCCCGCTCTGAAAATTGTTCCCGGCGCCTTGTTGGCCGTCATTGCTGCCGTGTTTATCAATTTCTTTTTTATACAGTCGGGCGCCGAAATGGCCCTCAACCATACCCACTTAGTCGAAATTCCGGCCCTGTCGCTGGGCAGCGGCAGCACGCCTTCCAGCTTTAATCTGCCCGACTTCAGCGGGCTCGCCAACCCCGCCGTTTGGAAAGTGGCCGTCGTCATTGCCATTATTGCCAGCCTCGAAACCCTCCTCAGCGTAGAGGCCGTCGATAAGTTGGACCCCCACAAACGACATACCCCCACCAACCGCGAGCTCAAGGCCCAGGGCGTAGGCAACCTCCTCAGCGGCCTGCTCGGCGGCCTGCCCATGACAGCCGTCATCGTGCGTAGCTCCGCCAATCTCGAAGCCGGCGCCCAATCCAAAATGTCGTCGGTATACCACGGCATATTGCTGCTGGTATGCGTAGCCCTCATACCGCAGGTACTCAACCTCATACCCCTGTCGGCCCTCGCCTCCGTGCTGCTGGTAGTGGGCTTCAAACTCACCAAACCTTCCCTGTACAAGCTGCAATTCCGCAGCGGCGTGCGCCAGTTTGCGCCCTTCATCGTCACCATTGTGGCCATACTGCTCTCCGACCTGCTCATGGGCATCCTTATCGGCATGGCCGTATCCATTTTTTACATCCTCAAAACCAATTACAGCACCCCCTACTTCTACCACGAAGAGGCGCTACCCGAGCAAGGCCCTCAAAAACGCATTAAATTAGTACTCTCCGAGCATGTGTCGTTCCTCAACAAAGCCAGCCTCCAGCAAACCCTCGACGATCTGCCCGCCAATAGCGAGGTCATCATCGATGGGTCGCAGGCCGTAGAAATCGACTTCGACGCCCTCAACATCCTCTACGACTTCCAGGAGGCCGCCAAGGACAAAAACATCACCTTCAAGCTCGAAAATATCCCCGCCCTCTAACGGATTTGGGGGGCTGTCGGGCCGGGGCGCACAACCGCTGATGATCGTCAACCATCATCCCCCGGCCCGCCACCGCGTCGTCCGCTCTTATGGGGCGGCCTTTGGGGGCCGCCCCATACCGCTCCCACCGCTGCCCCGGGCATCTGCCTCCGTAAAGCGCTCTACCCCAAAAACTATCCCTTGCCCGCCCAGCGGCGCAGCCCGGCCAATGGCTGCTGTCCGAACCAGAGGAGAGTGCAGCGGCATGGGCCAAGATATGCTGAAATATCCTTGGCCTCGCCGAGCTTACAATCAGCATTCCCCTGCCCTGCCGCGCCGTCGCCTCTTGGCCTGCGCGAATAAGGGCTGCAACTTTGCCGGCTATCGCGTTGTTTTTTCCAAAAAGCATCATAACTTCGCCTAATGAAGATAGCCAACCCGCTATACGACCACGCCTTCAAGTACCTGATGTCGAATGACAAGTTGGCGCGCAAGGTGCTGTCCGTCATACTGGAAAAAGAGGTGCTCGAACTGGAGCTATCTCAGCAGGAAGTCGTCATGGAAGATGAAGAGCGCCGCTTCACGCTCTACCGCTTAGACTTTAAGGCCGTCATAGAGGACGAAACCGGCCGCCGCGAAACCGTGCTCATTGAGCTGCAAAAATCCAAGCTGCCCACCAATGTGCTGCGCTTTCGCTCTTATCTTGGCTTGGCCTACACCCAAAAAATAAAAATCAAACACCCGGAAACTCAAGTAGAGCAAGACAGCGCCCTGCCCATCATCTCTATTTATATCCTTGGCTACAACGTGGAAGACATTCCATACGTTGCCGTCAGCGTGAACCGCCGCGTCATTGACATGTCAAACAAGGAGGAATTAAACCTCCAGAGTGACTTCATTGACCTCCTCACCCATAAGACCTGCATTTTGCAGGTACGCCGACTGCCCAAACAGCGACGCAGCCGCATTGAGCGCTTTCTTACCCTCTTCAACCAAGCCTGGGTCATGGAACAAAAATACATCCTCGACTTGCAAGAGGTGCCCGAAGGATTCGAAGACATAGCCCAATACCTACAGCGCCCCCTACAGGAGGAAGACATACGCGCAAAGCTGCGCGCTGAAGAGGAAGTAGAGGCCATGTTTGCTCAGCAAGAAGCCGAGAACGCCTACTACAAGCGAACAGCAGAGGAAGAGCGCAGGCAAAAAGAAGAGGAGCGCAGGCAAAAAGAAGAGGAGCGCAGGCAAAAAGAGGAAGAGCGCAGGCAAAAAGAACAGGCGTTGGAGCAGGCACGCGAAGCCCGAATCAAATTGGCTCGCTTGCTACTACGCTCAGGGATGGCGGTCGGAGATGTAGCCCTCGAAACCGGCCTTTCGCAGGATGAGCTAAGCAAACTGGAGTAACAAGCCTATGTGAGGGCTAAGCGTTTTCATATAGTTTGCGCCGGCTTGGTGCGGGGTATTGCCTCGGCAACGACCTCATTTGTTAAATAAATGTTAAATTTAACACCCCGTTCAACCAATTTTTAATTCCAAAAACAAGTTATTTCATAGAATATAATTCTAAATCCTCAAACATAGCCCGCCCGCTTGCCGGATAAAATTCCCTTTGCCAGTTTAAATCACCGTAAGTCATTCGGCCCCAAAATGGCTTAACTATTGATTATCAATTGTGTAACCTGTATCTTTGCCATAGATTTACATCTTAGTGTTTTAATTACACTTAGTCATTATTTGGCATAACCTCTCAATTCCTCTGGAAATGATTAAAAAACAGTATTCGAAGACCAAGCCGGTGTGCAAAGTGACGTTCAGCGTGCCGGTTGCTCAGGTGGGCGAAGGCGTTGACCTGCGCGTGCTGGGCCAATTTAACGAATGGAGCTGGGACAAAGGCCTGCGCATGCCAGCCAAAAAGGACAGCTACCAGGCTGATTTGGAACTGGCTGCCGGCCAGGCTTACGAGTTTCGCTACATGGCTAATGGCCAGGCTTGGTTCAACGACGAAGCCGCCGACGACTACACGGCTACGCCTTTCTTCAGCCACAACAGCGTGTTGGTGCTGGAAGCAGTGGCCGTAGAAGAAAAGGCTGCACCAACTAAAAAGGCTGCTAAGGCTGCCGATGTAGCCCCGGTGGCCAAGGCCGCTGAAACCAAGGCTGCCGAGCCCAAAGCGGCTCCGGCCAAAAAAGCAGCCCCTAAGAAAGCCGACAAGCCCGCCACCGACGACCTCACCAAGATCGAAGGCGTAGGCCCCAAGATCGCCCAACTGCTGAATGCTGCCGGCATCATCACCTTTGCCGACCTCGCCAAGGCCAAGCCGGCTAAATTGCGCGAAGTACTCGACCAGGCAGGCCCGCGCTTTAAAGTACACGACCCCGCCAGCTGGGGCAAGCAGGCCAAATTGGCTGCTGCCGGCGAATGGGATACCTTAGCTACGCTTCAGGAGCAGCTCAAAGGCGGCAAATAAGCCGTAAGAAGAACAAGACCATTTGAAATACAACAAACCGGGTTTGGGCCGTTGGCCTGAGCCCGGTTTTTTTTATTTCCTCCCGGATGTTGGGCGTAACCGGGCAAATGCCTATTTTGGCGCTCACGAAAAACAAGCGCATGGCCACGGTAAAGCAATACAGCCTTTTTACAGAATTTGACATCAACCTGCTCAAAGGGGGAAAACACTTCCGCCTGTATGAAAAACTAGGCAGCCACAGCGTCCAGGTTGAGGGCGAATGGGGTTACTACTTTGCCGTATGGGCGCCCAACGCCCGGGAGGTATCGGTAGTGGGCGGCTTCAACAACTGGAAAAGGGGCGCTCACCCATTGGTATCGCGCTGGGATGGCTCGGGCGTATGGGAGGGCTTCATCCCTGGCATAGGCAAAGGCCAACTGTATAAATATGCCATTACAGCCCGCGACGGGCGCCGCTTGGAGAAGGGCGACCCCTTTGCCCGCTATTGGGAGATCCCGCCTAATACAGCTTCCATTACCTGGGACGATCACTACGAGTGGACCGATCAGGCCTGGATGGACAATCGCCGCAACATCAATGGCCTCGACAAGCCTTACTCGGTATACGAAGTACACTTGGGCGCCTGGCGCAAGCGGGCTGGCGGCGCCGAGTCGCTGAGCTATCGCGAACTGGCCGACGAGCTCACCGCCTACGTGCAGCAAACCGGCTTTACGCATGTAGAGTTTCTGCCCGTCATGGAGCACCCCTACTTCCCGAGCTGGGGGTACCAGATTACGGGCTACTTTGCGCCCACCAGCCGCTTTGGACAACCCGAGGACTTTAAATACCTCGTCGATAAACTACACCAGGCGGGTATCGGCATCCTTCTAGACTGGGTGCCCAGCCACTTCCCCAACGATGCGCATGGCTTGGCCGACTTCGACGGCACCCACCTCTACGACCATGCCGACCCCCGCCAGGGTTTTCACCCCGACTGGAAGAGCTGCATCTTCAACTATGGCCGCAACGAGGTGAGGTCGTTCCTCATTTCAAATGCCTTGTATTGGCTGCATTACTACCATATCGACGGCCTGCGCGTAGATGCCGTAGCCTCTATGCTTTACCTCGACTACAGCCGCAAGCAGGGCGAGTGGATACCCAATCAGTATGGCGGCAACGAAAATTTAGAAGCCATTTCCTTCCTCCGGGAGTTCAACGAGACCGTCTACCGGGAATACCCCGACGCCATCACCATAGCCGAAGAATCGACGGCCTGGAGCGGGGTGTCGCGACCCGTGTATTCGGGCGGCTTAGGCTTTGGCCAGAAGTGGATGATGGGCTGGATGCACGACACCCTCAACTATTTTAAAAACGACCCCATCCATCGCAAATACCACCACAATGCCATCACGTTCAGCATTGTGTATGCTTTTACGGAAAACTTCATGCTGCCGCTGTCGCATGACGAAGTGGTACATGGCAAGGGGCCGCTCATCGACCGGATGCCGGGCGACAACTGGCAGCGCTTTGCCAACCTACGCCTGCTGTACGGCTATATGTTTACGCATCCGGGCACTAAACTGCTGTTTATGGGCGGCGAGTTTGGGCAAACCAGCGAGTGGAACCTTGAGCGCGGCGTAGAATGGGGGCTGCTGGCCCACGAGCCCCACCAAAAAATGGTGGCCTGGGTATCGAAGCTCAACCGGTTCTACCGCGAGCGCACGGCCCTGCACGAGCAGCAGTTTAGCCACGAGGGTTTTGCCTGGATCGAGTTGGGCGACTGGACCAACAGTACCCTGTCTTACCTCCGTCGGGGCAAAAAAGAAGGCGACTTCTTAGTGGTTATCGCCAACTTCACGCCTGTGGTGCGCAGCGGATACCGCGTGGGCGTACCTGAAGAGGGCGTATACCGGGAGGCGCTCAACAGCGACGACCCTGCTTATGGCGGCTCGGGCGTGCGCAATGAAGGCGACTTCGCCACTGAGCCGGTCATCTGGCACAATCAGGGACACAGCCTCGTGCTGACCCTGCCGCCGCTGTCGGTAGTGGTACTCGAACGGACTGGCGCCCCGAAAAAGCCCCGTGCCAAAAAAACAGCCGCCATTGAAGCAGCCGAAACGCCGGCGCCCAAATCGGCGCCCAAGCGCAATAAGGCAAAAGCTTAGCCAACAGGGATCAATCGTTATCTTAGCAGATAGAAATCATGGCCGTCGGAAGTTTTAATACAGCTAACCAGACCTAAAAGCGATTTTTCGCTCACCCGGCGCATCGCCAGTGAAAACAATGAGTGGACTCCGGCCCGCGTAGCCCAACACCAGCAATGGATGGCTGCGCAGGCCAAGACCATCTGGCGTGTTGCGCAATTGGGTTAATCTGTTGTTCTCGGCTATACCTATTTCAATAGCGCTACCCGCTGCGTCCAGCTTCCTGTTGCTGTTTGCAGCCGCACCCACAGTAGTCCGACCTGTTGATCGTGAGCCGGCAGTGCGATATGGGTTTCGTGCTCCCCGGAGGGCATTGTTTGCGCCTGACCGTACAACTGCCGCCCCTGGGCGTCGAATACGTCTATGCGCACCTGCTGTTGTTCGGCGAGCTGATAGCGCAGGTTAAACGCCCCGGCAATGGCAGGATTGGGGTATAGCAGCGGCGCGCCCTGCGCCGGCGCCACATCAGAAACATCGGTCATGGGCTGACAACTGTAGACGGCTTGCCAGCCAGAGGCCGAGGTATTCTGATCGGAAATAAAACGGAAGGTAAGTTCGCGCCCATTGGAGGCCGCTACCTCCCCAGGGCTATTGCTGCCCGTATAGGCGCCTATGAGCGGCGCTTCGACGCCGGCGCCATCGTAAATCCAGAGGGTATCGTAGCCGCTTTCGAGCTGAAAACTCGTAAACGACACCACCAATGCGCCGGCGTCGGCGGGGGCCAGGGTAAAAGTTATATTCTCGTTGTGGTAGTAATTCCAAGCCGGGCCTCCACTGTCGTAGAGCGTATCAGCGCAGAGCGGCTGTATGGCGCAACTGCTGAAATGGTCGCGCAGCAGATTCCACAGATCGTCGTAGCCGGCATCGTAGCCCAAGGCCCAGATGCCTATGCCCGCCAGCCCGCGCTGCTGCGCCATCTGATAGCGCCGCCCCAGGGTATGTGGCGAGTTGATGAAACACTGCCGCCAGGCCCCGCCGCTGGAATACACAAAATAATTAGACATGCTGGGCTCGTGGTAGCGCGGGTTGATGTAAGTAGCGCTGTTGTCGCGCACCGCCTTGTACGTGCGCGACGAATGGAAAGCGCCCGTAGTAGCCGCAGGCGCCTGGTCGCTTACCGTCTCCCATTCGCGGCCGTAGTAGGGTACGCCCAGCAGCATCTTCTCGCGGGGCGCGCCGGCGTTCAGGTAGTACGCGATGGACCGGGAGTGGTTGCGGTCGTAGCCGGCCGTAAAGCTGTACAGCGGATCGGTGGGGCCGGCCTGGGTGCTGCCGCTCCAGTAATAATCGTAGCCCATGATGATAAACAGATCGACGTAGGGCGTCATGGCCGCTACGTTAAACACCGCACTCCAGTCTACGGCAGGCAGCGCTACGGATAGCTCAGCCTCCGGCATAGCGGCGTGCAACTGCGTGCCCAGCGCCATGATAAAAGCAGTGAGGTTGGCGCTCTGCGCGGCCGGCACCGCCTCAAAGTCGATGTTGACGCCATGCGCGCCCCGTTGTTGCACCAGCGTGATGAGGTTGGTGATGAGGGTTTGCTGAGCCGCAGGGCTGGCGAAAAAAGTGGCGTGGTTGCTGAACAAAGTGGCACATAGATGCACCTTTGTACCATGTGCCAGCGCGGCGTCTACTACTGCCGCCGAGGCCCAGCTATAGGTATTGAGCGCCATACCGGTATTGGCGTTCACCTCATAGGCGAAGTAGGTCAGGTCGCTGAGCAGATTCCAGTCGTACTGGTTTTCCAGACCGTTGCTCCAGTAGGGATGCCAGCCGAACACGCGCTTTTGCAACTGGCAGGTATCGGTGAGAGGCGAACGCATAATCGGCTCTTTTCCGGCCACTTCAAGTTCATTTAAAGCCTGCCAGCCCTCGGGGCTTATGCCCAATTGCCTGTGGTATTCTAATTGCTCCTGATGGATAGAAACGGCCGGTTGCTGAGCGGCTAAGGCCAGCGCATACGCCAGGGCCAGGGCCGTAAAGGCAGAGCGGATCGTCATGGCTTTTTTGTTTTGGGCAGTAAATATATCAAAATATCAATAGACTTAACACTCGGCTTAGACGAAATCCCATTTGTTTTCGTATATATAGTTCTCTTTTTTCACTTAACCTCCATTCATGAAAAATCAGGTACTTTGTTTTGCTGCGTCTCTTATGTTCAGCGTTGGCGCCTGGGCTCAGTCCCGGATCAACATTACCTTTAGCGCCACAGAAGGCATTGCGCCACAGGCCATCCTTCACTACCCCAATGGAACGCAAAAGTTGATCAACCAGGCGGGCCTTGTCGACTTGCCTCAGAAAGGGCAATACCGGCTGTCGGCTGTACCCAAACGCAAAGCGAACCCCATTGCCGACGAGCTTTACAGCTTCAAAGACATCGTTATCCATACCACCGGGGCAGACAGCACCTATCAGGCGCGGGGTGTTTACAGCCGGCATCAGAGCACCGGCATGCTCTTTGTGCCCAACCGGGCCAACGAAATTTTAGGCTTCCACTGGCAAGACCTGCAAAACGGCAATGCCGAGCCCCAGGTAAAAATAACCACCCCCACCGAGGTACTGCTGTTGGCGGCCGACACCCTTGGCAACCTCTGGTATTGGGATAACGAATCGCTCAACAAAATCAACTTTGGCGACGTAGCCACGGGCCAGGCCCGAATAGCCCTCAAAGCGCCAGTACCCGTAGCTTACAACGCCCTCTTCAACAGCAATGCCATGCGCATCGATCGCCTCAACCGGCTGTGGATGTCGTTGAGCGTTGAGAACAAAGTTGTGGTGATCGACCTCGCCAAGATAAGCAATGGCAAAGCGGCAGAGCCTGTAACTACGCTCCAGCTTGAACTGTCGCCTTCCGATCTGGCCCTTAGCGCCGATCTGTCGCAGTTGGCCCTCAGCACCGTCGGCGGCTTTGCCGTTTATGAGCTGCCCAAGCCCCTTCCCGCAGGCGTTGTGAGCCTGTCGCCACGCACCCGGTCTATTGAAATCGGCAGTTTTGCCGCCGTCGATTTTGATGCCAACGGGCGCCTGTGGGCCTCCAGCCAAAATGGGGGTCTTTTTAGCTTTTCTCCCCGTACATTGAGCGCAGGAGAGATTCGCACCGGCCAGGAAGATCAGGAAATCGGCACTCCCGACTACATTTACTGGGGTATCCTCTTCGACAACAGCAACAAACTCTGGGCCATGCCCCGCTGGGAAGACGGCAGCGGCATCGACCTGTTTGACCCCCAAAAAGTGAGCAACAACGAGCCTGAGCAGCGCTACTCCTTTGCCCGGAATGTAGAGCATGGCAAATTTGTGCTTGTCATGCCCAGAAGGTAGGCACATCAGGCCGGGCCCGCGCCCTTTAGAGCAGGGCGCCCGGGGCAGCGGTGGAAGCGGTATGGGGCGGCCCCTTAAAGGCCGCCCCATAAGAGCGGACGACGCGGTGGCGCACCGGGGGTAAGAACAGAACGCACAACGAAGGCCAAAGCCCCGGTGCGACAGCCCCCAGAAAAAGATAAAAAAACGACATAGCTATGAGCGGTTGGGCTTGCGCTGAACCGTTATAGTTGTAAAAAAAAGAGTCATGAAGCGACGTTCATTTCTTCAGCAATCAATGGCGGGTAGTGCGGCCCTGCTTTTACCGGGGTTTTTATCCAGCTGTGGTAAAGACGAGCCTTTGCAGCCCATTGTTACCGACAAAGCAGTACTCATCATTGGGGCGGGTATAGCGGGCCTTGCGGCGGCAAGGCGCCTGCGCGAGCGCGGCGTACAAGCGATTGTACTGGAGTCGCAGGAAAAATGGGGCGGGAGGTTGCGCACCGACCGCAGCTTAGGCGTGGCCTTTGACGAAGGGGCCAGTTGGATACATGGCCCGCGTGGCAATCCGATTACGGGCTTAGCCGACGAGGCCGGAGCGACCACCTTTTTTACGGATGACGACGATATTAAGGTATTCAACTTAGATGGCACGCGGTATGCCGACAGCGCCTTGGACGATGCCGAGAGCGCGTATGAAGATGCGCTCGAAGCCGTAATCGAGGCAGGCGCAGCTAATCGATCGTTTGAGGATGTATTTAGCCAACTCTTTCCAGACCGGATCAACGATCGCCTCTGGAAATATATGCTCTCTACCTACCTCGAATTTGATACGGGCGGCGACATCAGCGAGTTGTCGTCGCGGCAATTTGACGACGATGAGGCTTTCCGGGGCGATGACGACATCATTACCAACGGCTTTGACAAAGTAGCCGACTTTCTGGCTCAGGGCTTAGATATACGGTTGAACGAAAAGGTAGTGGGCATTGATCATGCCGGTGCGCGGATTGTAGTGCAAACCACAACGGATACTTACACGGCTGATTATGTGCTTATAGCCGTGCCGTTGGGGGTTTTACAGCGCAACGTCATTGCCTTTGCGCCTGCCTTGCCGGGCAGCAAGCTCGAAGCCATAGCGGGCCTGCGTATGGGCGCCATCAATAAATTTCTTTTCGTATGGCCAGAGGCTTTCTGGGAAGACCTCCAGTACATTGGCATCACGCCAGATGTGCGAGGCAAATTTAGCTACTTCCTCAACGTCAGGAAGTTTGCTCCGGTCAATGCGCTCATGACTTTTGCCTTTGGCAATTACGGCAGGGCCACAGAGGCCATGAGCGACACAGCAATTACAGACGCCGTCATGGGCCATCTGCGTGCCATCTATGGCCAGAATATCCCCATGCCTTCGGCTATGCTGCGCACCCGGTGGAGTGAAAACCCACATACTTTTGGCGCCTATTCTTTTGCGGCTGCCGGCATAGACACTTCCGCTTTCGACGCTTTGGCGGCCCCTGTAGAAAACAGGCTTTTGTTTGCAGGCGAGCACACCTCGCGCGATTATCGGGGTACGGTACATGGCGCTTACCTGACCGGCATCCGGGAAGGCGACCGGCTCATTGCCCTACTGGAAGAATAGCGCCGGAAGGTTGGCAGGGCCATCTGGCCGATACACGGAGGCGAGGTTTAGAGGGGTATTTTATAGTTCTCCAAGCCAAGATTTGTGCATCTGGGTTTGCTCTTTTTCCGTCTGGCGGCGTTAAAAAGCCTCGCCATAGCTTAGGCTATGTCTACGTTTTTTGCCTGGCCAGCCGAAAAAATAGCGGCGTCCATTTTTCACTCATCCTGACTTGGAGAACTATACCGACACCCAACCCAACCCCTATCCTGTACCGTCTATCTCCATAAACCATCACCATTCGTTATGAAGAGATTACTATTTTGGGCCGTTGTGGTCTTGCTGGGCGCCGGAGCCATGAGCAGTTGCGCCAAAGAAAATGATCCATCCGGCAGATTTGAAAGCACTTATTCGGACTCGGCGGGCGTGGCTTCTGAGTCGGGCTCAGGTTCCGGATCGGGGTCCGGGTCAGGATCGGGGTCAGGGTCCGGCAGTATCCCTGCGGGTCAGATGACTGCCGGCGAGTGGAACGATATAGAGAACTGGGCCTTCTGGCTCGACCTCCAGGCCAACGACACCATTGGCGGCTATCGCGACTACTGGCAGTACTACCCCAACCAGTGTTACGCCGTGCGGCTAACGGATGCTGCCGGCCAGCCTGCCGTTGACGCGCTGCTGGAATTGCGCAGCCCTGAAGGCCAACTGCTTTGGCAGGCGCGCACCGACAACAAGGGCAAGGCCGAGCTCTGGGCCGGGCTTTTTGGGGGCCAGACTTCTGTGGGCAGCCTATCGGCCAGCAAAGGGGGCTTTACGGCCCAGACAACGACGCCCATTGCCTTCCCCACAGGCGTCAATACACTGACCCTCAACGGATCGCCCGCCCAATCGGGCAATATAGACGTTGCTTTTGTGGTAGACGCCACGGGCTCTATGGGCGATGAGATCACCTATCTGCAAGCCGAGCTCACCGATGTGCTCCAGCGCGTGCAGGCCCTCAACGGCGGCCAGCAACTGCGGGCCGGAGCCGTATTTTACCGCGATGAAAACGACGCTTACCTCACCCGGGTACAACCCTTCACCACCAATTTCGGGCAGGTAAATACCTTTGTGAACAACCAGTCGGCAGGCGGCGGCGGCGATTTCCCCGAAGCTGTTGACGAAGCCTTAGCTGTGGCCGTCGGGCAACTGGAGTGGAGCAGTAACGCCCGCGCCCGGGTCATGTTTCTCATCCTCGACGCTCCCCCGCATAAAGACGACGATAAACTGACCAAGATGCGCTCTGCCATCACCGACGCAGCCCGACGCGGCATTCGGGTGATTCCGGTAACGGCCAGCGGCATCAATCAGGAGACGGAGTTTCTCATGCGCTACGTGGCCTTGGCCACCAGCGCTACTTATGTGTTTATCACCAACCACAGCGGCATTGGCGCCCCTCACTTAGAGCCCACCGTGGGCGAATACGAAGTGGAGTACCTCAACGACCTGATGGTGCGCTTAGTGAAAAAGTACAGCGAATAAGCTTCGCCTCAGGGAACGTTTTTGCGCGAGAAAGGGTTTGATGTGCGAGAAAACGGCGGGTTTTTAATAAGGAAAGGTTGCTTTATTCAAAATAAAGCCTTATTTTAGCCTGCAATTCATCCCACGTCAATCCCTATGATATGAAAATGCATCAACAGGGCAGTCGGCAGACCGTAGAAGTCGACAGCCCCAATGTAAAAGTAGCCTTATTGCCTGGCGGCGGCGGAGAAAACGATTATCAGTTGGTCATTCAGCGCCGCAAAGACAATGGCTTTTATGGCAATCGCATGGTGATCCCGCTTTCCGACCTCGACGAGCTGGAATCTTTGAGCGATGTGCTGGGCGCCTTGTACGGCAAGGAGATCAAGCGATTGCGCAATTTGCAGCGAAAAGGCTAGGCGTCGGCTCGGGCGAGCCTACGGGTTATGGTTCTCCAAGCCTAATCTTGATTTGGAGAGCCATAACCTAAGTCCGACAGGGCTGCGGCCAGCGCGCCGCCCAAGCGAGCGTTGTTGAGTACCAGCGCAACGTTTGAAACCAGGCTCTCCCCCTGTGTGAGCGCCTCCATGCGCGCCAGCAAAAATGGCGTTACTTCCTTTCCTTTTATTCCTTTGGCTTCGGCCTCCGCCAGGGCTATCCCGATGGCGGCTTCTATTTTTTCAGCGGGTATTTCATCGGGTTCGGGCACGGGATTGGCCACTACTACGCCGCCTAAGCCAAGGCGCCAATGGGTATGCAGCATTTGGGCTAAGGGCAGGGGCGCATCGAAGCGATAGTCGGTTTTGAGTCCGCTGCGCCGCGAGTAAAACGCCGGAAAGTCGTGCGTCTGATACCCCACTACGGGCACGCCCTGGGTTTCGAGGTATTCCAGGGTCAGCGGCAGGTCGAGGATGGCTTTGGCGCCGGCCGTGACGACAGCCACCGGAGTGGAGGCCAGCTCTCTGAGGTCGGCTGATACGTCCATGCTCAGGGCGCCGCCCCGGTGCACGCCCCCGATGCCTCCGGTAGCAAAGATGCGGATACCGGCCCAGTGGGCAATGAGCATAGTAGCCGCTACGGTAGTGGCGCCGGGCAGTCGTTGGCTGAGCAGGGCGCCCAGATCGCGTCGACTGGCTTTGACGACGCCGGCGCCGGGCCGGCCCAGCCGCTCGATGTCGTCGGTGCTGAGGCCCACGCACAGCTTACCATCGAGCAGGGCGATGGTAGCCGGCAGCGCCCCGCCGGCGCGCACGGCCGCTTCTATAGCTAAGGCCGTCTCCACATTGCGCGGGTAGGGCATACCATGCGAGATGATGGTAGATTCGAGGGCCGTCACCGGCTGTCCGGCGGCTAAAGCTTCGGCCAATTGGGGCTGAATGCTCAGCCATTCCGACATTCGATTCATAACAAAATAAGTATGCTACGCTTCCGGCGGGCCTGTGCGCATGGAGGCGTATAGGATAGTTCCTTGGTTAGCACAAGCCCCGCAATTGCTCCAGCAGGGCTTGCTCATTGAGGGCGCTGCTCACGGCGCCTTCTTCGCGCAGCGCCAGGGCTGCGGCGGCTAATCCGGCGCGGGCGCAGTCCTCTACGGGCCAATTGCGGCGATTAGCCCAGATCAGGCCTGCCATAAAAGCATCGCCGGCGCCGGTGGTGCTGGCCACGGGCCCTTTAGCGGCCGGCAGCAGGTGCATGGCCTCGCGGTCGGCGGCAAAGACGCCTTCGGGGCCTAAGGTGATGAACACCCGCTGTAAGCCCGCAATGAGCAGCGACCGGGCTACCCGCTCCAGGTCGGCGCGGGTGCGCAATATTTGGCCGGTGAGGGCTTCCGCCTGTTTGCGGTTGGCCTTTAGGGTGTGGTAGTGGCCCAGCCGGCCCGTCACTTTTTGGCAAAGCACCGCGGATATGGGGTCGAGGTAGAGGGGCGCCGCCCAAGCCTGAGTAGCTATCCAATTGAGGGCCTCTTCGGTGCAGTTGGTCTCTACGACAATAGCCGATGCCGCCTGCAAAGCCGGAAGGCGTTCTGCCAAAATTGCCGGCGTAAGCTCGTTCATGGCGCTAAGATCGGCTACGCCATGATGGAGGTCGTTGTCTTGGCCGTAAATGGCCAAATGCCAGCAGCCCTCTCCTTTTTCGCGCTGAAAGCTGTAGTCGAGGCCAATACCCGCCCTACGGGCATGAGACGCCAGCCCCCGGCTGAAGGGATCGTCGCCAAATACGCTCACCAACTCAGGATGCAGCCCTAAGCGAGCTAAGTTTTCAGCTATATTGCGGCCTACGCCCCCAGGCGCGCGCAGCACCCGGCCGGGGATGGATTCGCCGGCTTCCAGCGGGCTGTGAGGGAAAGCCATCAGGTCGGAGATGGCTGCGCCTATGATAAAAACGGGTTGATGCATGGGCATAATCGCTTTAAAGGGTATGCGGTTTGGGCGTACAAGCTAAGATGTATACATCCTGGCTTGGAAACTGTAAACGGGCTAATCACCCTTTTTCTTATCGGCTTTGTATTGCAAAAAGTAGGTCAGCGCTACAATCACCAGCGCCAACCCCAGGCCATAGCTCCACAACTCGCCCGGCGCCTCTTTCCAGGTGAGTACCCGCCCCAGGAAGGTGACGCCCAGCACGACAATGGTGATGTTGACAAGTTTTTCCTTCAAATCGTCTATCGACTTGATCTGTATCCATTCGGGCAGCGCCAGATCGGGGTTGATGAGCAACTCATACAAACTCAGCGCAATCATATAGAAGACAATCGACAACAAAAACATATCCAGCGCCTGTATGGCCTGGGCAATGACCTCCTCTTTGTCTTTGGAGAGCACCAGCACCTTTTGGAGCAGGAACACCAACTGACCCACGCCATAATAAGTGAGCCCCAGCGCCAGGGCCAGCACGCTCAGGATGGGAAAAAGCGCCAGCCAGCGAAAGGGGCGCAGCGGATTGGGAGAAGAAGCCATAGCCAATTTATTTGCAGCTCTAAAAGTAAAACAAAAAACCAGCCCTTGCAAAATCAGGGCCGAATCATCTTCAGATGCGGTATGCCGTCCTCTAAATAAGGCTCATTTTGATCGACGAAACCCAGCGATTCATAAAAAGCCTTGAGGTAGGCTTGCGCCCCGATCTTGATGGGCTGCGGCCCCCAATGCTGGTACAGTTGCGCTATTGAGTATTCCATCAGCGGGCGGCCCAGCCCCTGATTGCGCGCCGTCGGCGCCGTTACCACCCGCCCGATTGAGGCATAGTCGGGATAAGATACGCCTACGGGCAACAGCCGGGTATGGGCCACCATCTGCCCCGAGGGATCGAGGCCCATCACCATGAGGGCGGCCGGATCGCGGTCGTCGCAATCGAGGTAGGGGCAATTTTGCTCCACCACAAACACCTCCTGCCGCAATTGCAGCAGCCGGTAAAGTTCCTGGAGTTGAAGCTCCGCAAACGGGACGCATCGAAAAGTAACCATAAATGAGCCGGCGCCGAAGGGCAACACGCACCCTCCGACGCCGGCAAATATACCAGAAAGAATTAGTTTATCAGACTTGTTGCAACAAGTCTATTCTACTGCATTGCCATCGCGGTCCAGCAGCGTCACCTTGCTGAAGCCTAAGTCCTGCATACGCGCATACTGCGTCTTAGCGTCGCCCGCTACCACAAAGATCATGTGTTTGGGGTCGATGGTGCGGCCGATGAGCTGGCGGGCCTGCTCAAGGGTGAGCCCGCGGGTAGCATCCTGCTCCTGTTGCAGGTAGTTGAGCGGCAGGTTCAGGGTGCTGATGTTTTCCAGCAGTCCAATCTTATCGCCCAAGGTCTCAAACTCGCGGGCGCGGCTCTTCAGCGAGCTGGTTTTGGTGATGTTCAGGTCTTCCTCCGTGAAGGTGCTGCCATAGTCGGCCATCACTTCGCGGAAGAGCTCTACGGCTTCGCGGGTCACGTTGGAGCGCACGCTGGAGCTGGCTAAGAAGAAGCCCTGATTGGGGCGACGCGTAAAGCTGGAGTAGGCGCCGTAGGTATAACCCCGCTCTTCGCGCAGGCGCTGGAACAGGCGGCCCGACGAGCCTCCGCCCAAGCGATCGTTTACCAGAGCCGACAGGAAGTAGTTGGGATCGTTGCCGGTAACGCCGGGCGAGCCGATGCGGATGACCGACTGCTTGGCGTCGGGTATGTCGATGAAGTAAAGCTCGGGCGCCGCTACGGGGGTAGCCAGCGGCATAGCTGTCATCTGCACTTTTTTAGCCGCCCAGCGGCCCTCCAATGAGCGCAGCGCCTGGTTTACCTGATCGGTTGCTACGGCGCCCACTACATGGAAGCTGGCTAAGTTGGGCGAGAAGGCCCGGTTGTAGTAATCTTTGAGGTCGTCGAGCGTAATGGCGTTCACTGTCTGCTCGGTGCCCACGGCGCTCTTCGACAGCGGGTGCTTATCGCCGTAGATCAGTCGCGTAAATACCCGCGAAGCCACTACCTCCGGGCGGGCGTTCTGCTGCTGAATCTGGGCGATGGTGCGCTGCTTGGCGCGGCCAAACTCGTCGGCATCCCAGCGGGGCTCCATCAGCATCTCTTCCACCAGCGCTAAGGTAGCGTTGAAGTTGCGCGCTAAGCAGCTCGCCTCGATGGTGATAAACTCCTGGGCCGTCGACATCTGGATGCTGGCGCCCAACTGCCCGATGGCGTCTTCGAGTTGCTCGGGCGTCTTATTGGCCGTGCCCTCCATCATCAGGTCGGTGATGAGGTTGGCTACGCCTATTTTGTCGGCGTTATCGAGCAACATCCCGCCTTTGAGGCGTATGCTGAACTCTACCAAGGGCAGCTCGTTGCTTTCGATGCCGTAAACTTTCATGCCGTTGCCCAATTGGTTGGTCCAAATGGCGGGCACTTGCGTTACCGGGTCGGGGCCCAGGGCCGGCACTTTTGAGCGGTCGATGCGCGAAGGCGTACGCGGGAAGTTATTGTCGTCTTCCGGCAGCGGCGCCGCTTCGGCGCCCTGTACGATGGGCTCCTCCTCTATGGCGGCGCGGGTAGCGCCCGTCAGCGCCAGTTCGGGTTTGCCCTTGGGCACAAAGCTGGTGATCACATGCGGTTTGCCTTTGATGTAGCGCTGGTATACGCGCATGACGTCTTCTTTGCTCACCGCCATGATCTTGCGAATTTCTTCAGCCAAAGCGTCGGGCGTGCCCCGGAACTCGTTGTACTGCGCCAACTGGAACGACTTGTTCAGCAAGCTGGAGAGGCCGTTGTAAAAATCCGTCTCTAAGCTGTTTTTGATGCGGTCCATGTCGCGGTCGTCAATGCCATTTTGCTCAAACCGGGCCAAGGCCTCCTCCACGGCAGCATGCACCTCGTCGAGGTCTTTACCCGAGTGCGCGCGCACCAGCACGTTGAATTTACCGGCGATCTCAAGGCCGCTGTTGAAGGCCGCCGCCGAGGGCGCCAGTTCCTTCTCTTCCACCAGCACTTTGTACAGCGGCGCCCGCTTGCCCTGCGACAGCAACTGGCCCAGATAGCTCAGGGCATAGCTGTCTTCATGGCCTTCTTCCACCGAGGGCCATACCATGCGCAACTCGGGCAGTTGGGCAAAGTTATCTTCGTGCATCAGCGACACCGTCTTCGTCAGGTTGCCGGGGCGGGGCTTGATGGGCTCTACTGCCGGGCGGGTAGGAATCTCGCCGAAGTATTTGTCTACCAGTTGCTTCACTTCCGGCCGGCTGATGTCGCCGGCAATCACCATAGTAGCGTTGTTGGGGCCGTACCATTTTTCGTAGAACTCCTTCACGTCGTCGATGGTAGCCGCCTGCAAGTCTTGCAAGCTCCCGATCACCTGCCAGTTGTAGGGGTGGTCGGCGGGGTAGATGGCCTTGTCGATGACGTAGCCGGCATGGCCGTAGGGTTGGTTGTCTACGCGCTGCCGCTTTTCGTTCTTCACCACCTGCTTTTCGTTTTCAAGCACCGGCTCCGTCACGGTATTGATCATATAGCCCATGCGGTCGCTCTCCATCCACAGGATGCGCTCTAAGGCGTCTTTGGGCAGCACTTCGTAGTAGATGGTGCCGTCGTTCCAGGTACCGCCGTTAAACTCGCCGCCCACGTCGTTGATGATCTTGAAGAAGTTGCCCTTGCCTACATTTTCCGAGTTCTGGAAGAGCATGTGCTCAAAAAAGTGAGCAAAGCCCGTACGGCCGGGCTTTTCGCGATTGCTGCCTACGTTGAAGAGGATAGCCACAGAAACAATGGGGTCGGAGTGGTCTTCGTGCAGAATCACCTCTAAGCCATTGGCTAAGGTGTACTTTTCATAATCGATCTTAAACGACGTCTTGTCTGCTTTAGCCGCTCCTGCCGGTTTTACGCCCCGCTGACAGCCGGCGCTAACAACCAGCAAGCCCAGAGCAAACAACCAAGGGAGAAGTGATGATTTACGCATTTGCATTCGGTTTTGATTTGTGCCGCAAAGATAATCGAAAGCCCAACTAATCGGCTGCTTTTGACGCGCATGTCTGCGAACCGGCTAAGGTTTGCTGCGAAATAGCCTTTTCTTTTGGGGCCACGCCGCATAGCATCTACTTCTTTTGGCATCTTGCGCGGCGCCGGGTGTTCCGCTCCTATGGCCACGCCCGCTGCCGTCCTTTAGGGGCCGTCAGCGGCCATAGCCATACCGCTGCACCCCCTTGTCCGGCAGGAGTGGGGGGGGTAAGGGTTTTAAGGGTTTTAGGGGTTTTAGGGGTTTTAGGGGTTTTAAGGGTTTTAGGGGTTTTAAGGGTGTTAGGGGTGTTAAGGGTGTTAGGGGTTTTAAGGGGGTTAAGAGGGCGCCCCTGATCGTCTTAGTGTGCCTTTAGGCCACTAAGATGATATATTTGCCGGAGTTACTCCGGCCGGCATACGGTTAATGAAGTGGATATGCAATCAATCACCCTGATCGTCTTAGTGTGCCTTTAGGCCACCCGCCCGCCCGAGGTCAGGTCGGGTAAACTAGAATGATATATTCCGCCGGAGTAGAGACGCGATGCATCGCGTCTCTACTCCGGCCGGCATACGGTTAATGAAGTGGATATGCAATCAATCACAACCCCTCATTAGCCGCCTACTAACCGCTGCCGCGGCGCCTTCGCTTGCATCAGCGATCCCCGAGCTCCCCAAGCATAAGGAACTGCACCTAAGCGCCTGCGCAAGCGCCCAAGCGCAGGAAGATCGGGGAGCGCAGCCGTTCTTCGAAGCGCCAAAGGGGATTTATAGTTCTCCAAGCCAAGATTTGTGCATCTTGACTTGCTCTTTTTCCGTCTGGCGGCGTTAAAAAGCCTCGCCATAGCTTAGGCTAGGTCTGCGTTTTTTGCCTTGCCAACCGAAAAAATAGCGGCGTCCATTTTTCACTCATCCTGACTTGGAGAACCATAAAGCATCGATACCCATCAAAGAGATTTGAGAAAAGGGGGCATCCCCAACTGGATAAGCTCATCTATAAGAGCATCGCTGGGTACCTGTGGGGAAAGCCATGCTCTTAGTAAATGGCTCGCAATGGGTGCTGTCCATTCATTCAGCACCAGTGACATGACCAGTTCGGGTACTTCCCGCTCTGCTTGAGCCATAATTATCGCTTTATCGATCCATGCGCTGATGTCTACTTGAGAAACTGCTTCATTAGGATCTTCCTGCACAATGCGCACGGCGCGTGCTAAGTCGGGCAAGAAAGCGTTAAAAATCGGGTTGCCATCACAGCAGTTGTCGTCGTTTAGGTAAGGGTGATAAGACTGTCCATGTTCAGCTGCCAGATGTCCAAAAATTTGCTGCCAGTGCTCGCGAAGCGCTTGGTAAGTTTTGACATTGGTCAGGAAGTCTTCGAATATGTTATATTTTTTCATAAAACTCAGCCTAGTAATTTAATGAGTAGCCACACAGCCAAAATAAATATTACCGAGACAAAAGCCTTGCCGCTTAGTACCTCTATATCGACTCTGATGTCTTTAGTTCCTCAAACCAGAAAGGTTTTTATCTTCGGAGCATCTAATCCTCCATCTACTTGCTCTATCATACGCTTAGCTTTTTCAAAGGATTTTTCTCGCTGTTTCCACTCATTTTCTGGTAATTCTTGTTCCAGTTCGCTCAATAACCTGAGCCCATCTGTCTTTGAGAGCGGTTCATCCTGACTCCAAGACTTCGATTGTTCAAGACCTCCGCCCTGAGCCTGGATTCGTCCTCGGTGTTTTTTGCGTTCAGACATGAGCGTTTTCTGCTTAATAAAATCCAGATAAAGGGACTTGTTTACATTCACTAAACAAGTGCAAGATACGCCAGAAATTTTGCAAAGTCAAGCATGATCATCTTAGGGCGCCTTTAGACCACCCGCCCGCCCGAGGTCAGGTCGGGTAAACTAGAATGATGTATTTGCCGGAGTAGAGACGCGATGCATCGCGTCTCTACTCCGGCCGGTATACGGTTAATGAAGTGGATATGCAATCAATCACAACCCCTCATTAGCCGCCTACTAACCGCTGTCGCGGCGCCTTCGCTTGCGTCAGCGATCCCCGAGCTCCCCAAGCATAAAGAACTGCACCTAAGCGCCTGCGCAAGCGCCCAAGCGCAGGAAGATCGGGGAGCGAAAGCGCAATGCTCAGCTACGCTAACTACACGGCTCGGGGATCGTGGTGGCTCGGGGTTAGTGGTTTAGGGCTTGGGATAGCGGTTTTATGCCTGGGGCGCTCCCCGATCCGGAGCGAAAGCGCAATGCTCAGCTACGCTGATCTGTTTTTCACAATTAAGGTAGTTAAGGCCCAAGCTGAGCGGGCCGCCTGCTCATGCCTAAGCGGAGCCCCTTAATGTCCTAACTACCTTGATGTCTTTTCCTATTATGAGTTCTCATACTTATCTTTGCCTAAGAAGATGAAAAAAGGATTGAGACCAGAAGTGATCAAGCGTTACAGTGATTCATTTAAGCAGGAAGTAGTAATGCAGATCGAAGAAGGGCTAAGTGCCCAGGGCGCCTGCCGTCGTTATGGCGTATCGATAGCATCGATCGACCGATGGATCAAGCGCTACGGGAAACAAGAAGCATTATGTAAAAAAATCATGGTTATGAAGCCAGACGAACAAACAGAGAATCAGAAGCTCAAAGCACGGATCAAGGAATTGGAAAAGGCCGTTGTTTCGGTTCAGTTGGACAAGTTAATAGCGGATAGCTATCTGGAAATAGCTTGTGAACAGCTAAAGACAGATGCTGCGTCGTTTTAAAAAAAAAGTAGATCAGAAGCGATGATCAAGACGGTAAAAAAGTCTAAAAATCAATTATTTAAATTGAGCGTTGAAGATATTACAGCTCGCTTTAATTACACACGTCGCAACTACTACAAAGCCCGTTTGAACCATGATCAGGAGGTGTCAAGTCAAGGCAAAGCCCTGGAATTGGTTCAACGGGAGCGGGCGCAGCAGTCCAAGCTAAGCGGCAAAAAGCTACACAGTATGCTGAGCCAGGAGCTGGTAGAGAAGGGCATAAAAATGGGCCGTGATAAGTTGTATGACTTACTGAGAGGTCATGATCTGCTCATTAAGCGGCCTAAGGGATGGACAAAGACAACGGATTCCAACCATCGGTTTGGTCGATACCCTAACTTGCTCAAAAACATAGAGTTGAACAGACCAAACCAGGTTTACGTATCCGACATTACCTACATTCGTACCTTGAGCGGCTTCATGTACTTATGCTTGATCATGGATGCCTATAGTCGTAAGATTGTAGGTTGGTGCCTACACGATACACTGGAGGTTGAGGGTTGTTTGAACGCATTGGATATGGCCCTTTCGGCCTTGAGTAAGAATGAGCGCAAGCACTTGATTCATCACTCGGACCATGGGGTACAATATTGCTGCGATGCATACTGTAAAAAATTGAAAGACAATGGAGTATCCATTAGTATGGCTGCTGTTGGAGACTGCTACGAAAACGCACAGGCTGAACGCCTCAATGGTATTCTTAAACAAGAATATGGGTTGGGGCATACGATAAAGAACAAGAGTATTGCCCGCCAGCTTGGTAAACAGGCCATTGAGTTATACAACACTCAAAGGCCCCACTTGGCACTCAAAATGCATACTCCCTCGCAAGTACACAGCGGTGCTGCCAAGCCAGTAGTGCGAATGGGCTGGCCTAAGAAAACATTTAAGCACAAGGTAGCATAAGCATCTGTGCCAGCTAGCGGCAGTTCCCAGCTAAGCTGGGATACTGTAGGTGGATGACCACAGTCAAGGGGCTCCGCTAAGCCGGTAACTGACTCGATTTATGAACCTCATTTTATCACTAAGTGAGAACTTTTTTTAGGAAAAGACACTCCATTCACCGCTCACCGCTCGCTCCTTCACTTCCCGTTCCCCGGACCAGGGGGTGCAGCGGTATGGCTACGGCTGCTGACGGCCCCTAAAGGGCGGCAGCGGGCGTGGCCATAGGAGCGGAACACCCGGCGCCGCGCAGGGTGACAAAAGGAGTAGATGTTATGCGGCGGGGCCCCAAAAAAAAGAAAAGCCCCTTTTTTCCGGCTATGGGGCATGGGGAGGGGCGTTGTGCGTGCGGCGTAAATGACGAGCGCCGCGCCTTCACATGGATGGTGTGAAGCGACGCGGCGCTGCGCTATATGGGGCCTGCGAGGCCCTGCCAACTAACGCGGGTGGGGCGGTATTACTCCGCTACCACTTCGAAGGACAGCTCGGGCTGCACTTGTTTGTGCAGGTTGATGACGGCCTTGTACGTGCCCAGTTCTTTGATGTCATCGGGTACGGAGATGCGTTTGCGATCTACGTCGATGTTGAGTTGTTCGCGCAGGGCTTGCGCCAGTTGGATGTTGGTTACGCTACCGAAGATGCGGCCGCTTTCACCGGCTTTGGCGCCGATGCGGAGCACCTTGCCCTGGATGGCGTTGGCTACGGCCTGGTATTCGCCGAGTTTGCGCATTTCGAGGGCTTCTTCGCGGCGGCGAAGCTCGGCCAGACGCGCCCGGTTGGAGCTGTTGGCCACGATGGCGAAGCCTTTCGGGATCAGGTAATTGCGGCCATAGCCGTCTTTGACCTTTACGATCTCGTGCTTGTCGCCAACGTTATCTACGTCTTGTAGGAGGATGATTTCCATGGCAGTTACTTTTAACGATGAGCAATGTTAAGCAGCATTCCGGCTTACTTGAGCAAGTCGGTCACGTAAGGCAGCAGTGCCAGGTGGCGTGCGCGCTTTACGGCGGTGGCAACTTTGCGCTGGTACTTCAGCGAGTTGCCGGTGATGCGGCGGGGCAGAATTTTGCCTTGCTCGTTAATGAAGGACAGCAGGAAATCAGCGTCCTTATAATCGATGTATTTGATGCCGTACTTGATGAAGCGACAGTACTTCTTCCGGTTACGGCCAATTTTCGGGTTGCTTAGAAACTTAATATCGTCGCGGCTGGCCATGACTTTTGTCTTTTAATGATGTCGATGAATTGGTGGACAAAAACCGTTGGGGAGAAGGCTATTCTTCTTCTTCGGCGGCAGGGGCGGCGGCTACTACCGGCGCTACGGGCGCGGGGGCCGCAGCTACGGGGGCAGGAGCGGGCGTGGGCTCAGGCGCGGGGGCAGGAGCTGCCGGAGCGGCGGGGGCTTCTGCGGCTTCGCGACGCGGGCCCTGGCTGTGGCCCTGACCCTGGTGATGGCCCTGCTGGCCCTGACCTTCGTCTTTCGGTTTTCCGCCTTTCTTTGCTTTGCCTATGAGACCGCCGCGCTTGTCGGCATTGTACTTGATGCCATATTTGTCAAGACTAACGGTCAAAAAACGCATAATGCGTTCGTCACGGCGAAGCGCCAATTCGACATTGTCGATCAGTTTGCTGTTGGGGGTCGTGAACTCTATGCAGTAGTACACGCCGCTATTGCGTTTGTTGATGGGGTAAGCCAACGGCCGGAGCCCCATTTCGTCGATGTGGACGATTTCGCAACCCTCGCTCTTGAGGAGATCGACATATGTCTGAGCTATCGCTTTAATTTCTTCCCCCGATAGCACAGGGTCTACGATGAACGTAACTTCGTACTGTTTCATTGGATCAGACATAATGGTTTATAAAAAAGCGAGCGCAAAGGTACGGCTATTTGTTGAAATACCTATAAATGTGGCATTTATTTTTTCGGGGGCAAAATTATGGCTGTGCGTTGGCGGGCTATGGTTATCTTCACCGGGGAAATCTGAGCTGCTATGACGCTGTATGTGCTTGTTCGCTACGCCCATTTTTTGGGCATTTTTGTGTTGGCGGCCTCTTTAGCTGCCGAGTGGCTGCTGTTGAAACCTCAACATACCCGAGCTGAACTGCGAAGGTTGTCGATCATTGACGGGGTTTATGGGCTCAGTTCGATTGTGGTGGTAGCGGCGGGCTTCACGCTGTGGCTGTGGGTAGGCAAGCCAGCCGATTTTTACGATGGCAACCCGGTGTTTTACACCAAGTTGGGTTTGGTTGTGGCAATGGGTTTGTTGTCGGCTTATCCCACGGTGTTTTTTATTCGGGAGAGTCGGCGGGGCGGGCCGGAGGAGGAGGTGGAAGTACCCAAGGCGGTGTTTCTGATGTTGTATGCCGAGCTGGCGCTATTGGCCGTTATTCCGCTGACGGCGGTGCTGATGGCCCAGGGTATTGGGAAATAAGGCCTTTGCCGGCCGGTTGTTGTGATGCAGTGATAAAACCATCTGTACAACATGAAAAAATCATTAGAACAAGCCATACCGGAGTTGTTGGCGGCGGGTATACTCGATGAGGAGACTGCGGCGCAGATCCGGGCTTATTATGCCCATCCGCCCGAGCGGTCGGTCAATTGGCTGTACGTCATCTTTGGCATTCTGGGCGCCTTGCTGGTGGGTCTGGGTTTTATTTTGATTGTGGCCCACAACTGGGATCAGTTTCCCCGCATGGTGAAGACGGGCTTTGCGCTGCTGCCGCTGCTTGTGGGCTATGCGGCGGGGGTCTATGTGATCCGGCGGCGGTTGGATGAGCCGGCCTGGCGCGAAGGCGCGGCCACCTACATTACGCTGGCGCTGGGGGGCTGTTTGGGGCTCGTCAGTCAGATTTACCACCTTGAAGGCTCATTGTCGGCTTTTCTGCTCACCTGGCTGATATTGGCCTGGCCCCTGATGTGGGTCATGCGCTCGGGTATGGCTTCGCTGCTGTACTGGATCGGCGCTGCCTGGATGGTGATGCAGGGCGGCTACTTTGAAAGGTGGGATGATGGGTCGGAGACGCACCTTTATTACTGGCTGCTGCTGGCGGGGGGCTTGCCTTTTTACCTGCGGTTAGTTGCCCGGCAGCCCGACAGCTTGTTTGCGCGCTATCACCACTGGGTGCTGCCGCTATCCGTGACCATTGCGCTGGGCACGCTCACCGACGGGCAGGGGGCCTGGATGATGCCGGCGTATCTGAATCTTTTTGGGGCTTTTTTGCTGCTGGGCCGAAGCTCGTTTATGGCGGGCTATAAGGGCATTGCCAATGGCTACGCCGTACTGGGAGCGCTGGGCGGGTTGTTTATTCTCTATTGGCTCAGCTTTCACTGGTACTGGGACAATTTCCAGCAGTATCCGCTGGTGTGGGCGGGGCGCGAGTGGCTGCTGGCTATGGGCTTACTGGCAACTGTGGCAGCGCTGGCCTGGTGGAAAAACCGGGGGCTCAGCCTTGCTGAAATCGATCCGCTTGACGGAGCTGTTTTGGGTGCGAACCTGCTGTTCTTTATCGGGCAGGCGGCGCCAATGGTTGCCGTGGTGGGGATAAACCTGCTGCTGTTGGCGCTGGGCTTACTGCTTTTGCGGCGGGGCGCCCAGCAGACGCACTTAGGCTACCTCAATGCGGGGTTGCTCACGATATGCCTGCTCATTACGCTGCGCTTTTTTGACGTGGACATGTCGTTTGTGGCCCGTGGGATGCTGTTTGTAGCGATGGGCTTAGCTTTCTTTTTTGCCAATTACCGCATGATTCAAAAACGCCAGAAAAATGACTAATGCCAACGCTTCCAAGTGGCTGCTGTACGGCTTCATCGCTACGGCGCTGCTCCAATTGGGTTTTATGGGCCGGATTATCCTGCAAAGCGAGCATACGCTGCGCGAGGGCAAGGTCTACAGGTTTCGCTGCGCGCCCGTAGACCCCAACGACGCCATGCGGGGCAAGTACATTCAGCTCAGTTTTAAAGACGTTGAGGTGACGCCGAGCTACGGCGAAGCCTGGGCGCCGGGCCAAACGGCTTATGCCTATTTTTATGTAGACCACGACGGCTATGCCGTGCTCAGCAGTCTCTACGGGAAGCCCCAATCCGACGACATTCCCTATCTGAAAGTGCGCATACGACACTTCGACTCAGAAAACCAGCGCGCTACGGTCAGTTTCCCCTTCGAGCGCTACTACCTGCCCGAAGACAAAGCGCCCAAGGTGGAAAAGCTGTACAATGAAACCCTCCGGCAGACCGACAAAAAGGTGTATGCCGTAGTGCGCGTGCCGCTGGGTAAGGCGCCTGTGCTGGAAGCCGTAGAAATAGAAGGCAAGCCTATTGAAGCCTGGGGAGCCGAAGATAATTATAGTTCTCCAAGCCAAGATTTGTGAATCCTGACTTAGAGAACTATAGGCTGCCCCCAACGCCAATACATCAGCCCCCCCAGCGCATAGGCGGGCAGATCGAAGACATCGGGGGTAAACTGCGCCGACCAGTGCGGGAATACCGCCTCGGATACCGCTGCCACCAAGATCGTAGCGATGGTTATTTCCGCTCCCGACAAGGGCGCGCTACGCCCCCACAGCAGCGCGCGCTCTAAACGCAGTCCATGCAGCAGCAAGGGCATACACAACAGATTATCGAGGTAAGCATCGGCCCACGGCAGCGGCCAGTGCGCCACTTTTTGGCAAAGCTGGTGCGCTACAAAGAGCAGGGCGCTGCTATAAAACAAGGGCGCCGCCGCAGGCCGAAGCAGAAACAAGCCGCTCATGCGGCTAAAAAACGGCGGCAAACGCTATCGTCAGACCAATGATCAGGAAAGGCGATAAAATGATCATGAACACAATGCCTACAAAGCGCAGAAACAGCTTGTAGCCCAGCATCCAGGTGGGATCGCCCTCGCGAAAGGCAACGTAATCCTGAAAGGAGCGGTAGGATTTTCCCGTCCACTCCATCATTTTGTGGGCTGCATCCGGCTCGTGATGGGGCGCCTCTTCTTTTTTATCTAATCTGACTTTCATAAGTCGGGTGATTTTGTAGTGCTCCAAGCCAAGATTTGTGCATCTTGGCTTGGAGAACTATAGCAGATGAATATGAAGAATATGTTTTTGCTTCTTTAGGGCCGGTTTTTGACCCCGTCCACTAAATTAGTACAAATGTACTAACTTTTTTTCAAACCATAGTACAACTGTACTAATTTTTTTTACCTTTGCCCAATGAGCACCACAAAAGACAAGATACTTGCGGAGGCGCTCCGGCAGCTCAATCAGGATGGGATTGGCAGCGTAAGCATACGCTCTATAGCGGGCGCGCTGGATATGAGCGCGGGCAACCTCACGTATCACTTCAAAAATACCGACGCCATCATTCAGCAGCTCTACCACAACTTAGTGGCAGAGGTCAACGGCATGCTGGCTGCCCTCAACCCGGCTGCCCTTGATATGGGCGTTGTTTTTGAGAGTGTGCGGCTCACCTGCGGCATTATGTACCGGTATCGGTTTATTCTGCTCGACTTTGCCCAGGTTGGGCGGCGCGTTCCCGCTATCCTCGAACACTTCCGCAACTTAGTGAATGTGCGGATGCAGGAGTTTGCCTTTTTCAACAGCGTTCTTCAGCAGTTGGGGTACCTCAAGACCGAGCGGGTACCCGGCCAATTTGATGTAGTAACCCTGCAAATGATCATCTTAGGCAACTCCTGGGTCATAGACGCCGCCATCCACTTTCCCGAGGACACGCCTCCTGAAGTGCTCACCAATTTTTACGCCCGCCTCATGCTGGGTTATCTGGCGCCTTCGCTCACGGAAAAGGGGCTGAAGGAGTTGCTGGAGCATACGGGGGATTTGCGGGGGTTGCGGTATCCGGGGGCAAACCAGCCGGCATTTAGTAACTTTATCCATCAACAACCATGACCACTCCGCCGCCCCGCATCATCATCCTCGGCCCGGCCCACCCCTACCGCGGCGGGCTGGCGGCCTTCAATGAGCGCCTCGCCCGCGAGCTCATGGCCGCAGGCTACGAGGTGGCGCTGTACACCTTCACGTTGCAATACCCCAACTTTTTATTCCCCGGCAAGACCCAGTATACCGACGCGCCTCCCCCTGCCGGGCTGCGCATCGAGCGGCAGTTGCACGCCCTCAACCCCTTCAACTGGCTGCGCGTAGGCTGGCTGATGCGCCGGCAGCGGCCCGCCGCTGTGGTGGCGGCATTCTGGCTGCCGCTGCTGGGGCCGGCGCTGGGTACAGCCCTCCGGCTGGCGCGCAGTCGCCACACCCGCACTTTAGCCTTAGTGCACAACTTAGTACCCCACGAAAAGCGCCCCGGCGACGCCCTCTTTGCCCGCTATTTTGCCGGGGCCGCCGATGGTTTCATAGCCCTGTCGGAGAGCGTGGCCGACGACATACGCCGCTTTGCGCCCGGCCGCCCGGTAGTGTGCACCCCCCACCCCATCTACGACCACTACGGCCGGCCCGCAGACCGGGCCGAGGCCCTCGCCCACTTGAGCCTGCCTCCCGAGCCGCGCTACCTGTTGTTCTTTGGCTTCATTCGCCGCTACAAGGGCCTCGATCTGCTGCTGCGGGCCTTGGCCGCCTGCCCCGACCCCCAGTTGCGCCTCATCGTAGCCGGCGAGTTTTATGAAGACGAGGCCCCCTACCGGCAACTCATCGACGAGCTGGGCATACGCCACCGATTGGTGCTGCACACCGACTACATCCCCGACGAGGAGGTGCGCTACTACTTTGGCGCCGCCGATCTGGTGGTGCAGCCCTACCGCACCGCCACCCAAAGCGGCATCTCCCAGATGGCCTACCACTTTGGCCTGCCTATGGTGGTCACGCGGGTGGGCGGCCTGCCCGAGATTGTGCCCCACGGCCGGGCCGGCTACGTCGTAGAGCCCCAGCCCGAGGCCATCGCAGCCGCCATTACCGATTTTTATGCCGCCCATCGGGCCGAGGCCCTGCGCCAGGGCGTGGCCCAACTGCGCCGTCAATACGGCTGGGATGTACTGGCCGGGCATATCCAGGCCATGCTCAGCGGGCTAAATGCCTAAGTGTGCGTTCGGGAATCCGCGCGATCATAAATTCCCGAATACCCCCTAAAAAAGCGCCCGCCCCCAAGGCATACACCCCGGCGGCGGGCCGCACAATTGTCATAAAAAAGCAAAAAATAGCCCAGATAATCAACTACTTATGGTATCGCCAACAATTAGATCGTCTTCTTGGCTAAGTAAAAGTCAATGACCTCGTAGTTGTTGAGGTTGGCAATGCGCTCATCCATTTCCTCCAGCGTTTTCGGCGGCGGCACAATGGCCTTGTCGCCGGGGCGCCAGTTGATGGGCAGGGCGCAGTTGCACTCATCGGCCGTTTGCAGAGCCACTAAGGCGCGTTTTATCTCGTCCATATTGCGGCCCACGTTCAGCGGGTAGTACATCATCAGTCGCGTAATGCCCTGGGGGTCAATAAGAAACACCGCCCGCACCGCTGCCGTAGCGCTGGCGCCGGGGTGCAGCATCCCGTACAGGTTGGCCACCTTCATATCCAGGTCGGCGATGATGGGAAAGTCCATATATACATCCGTCTTCTCGCGCACATTATTGACCCAGGCCAAGTGCGAGTGGATGCTGTCGATGCTCAGGCCCAGCAACTTGGTATTGCGCCCGGCAAAAAAGTCCTTATCGACGGCAAAGGCCGACATCTCCGTCGTACATACCGGCGTAAAATCGGCGGGGTGCGAAAACATCACCACCCAGCTACCCTTGTTATATTCCGAAAAAGTAAGGGGTCCGGCCGTGGTAAGGGCCGTAAAATCGGGTGCAGGCTCGCCCAATCTGGGCATAGAAAAAGTTGTCGTATCCATTGAAAATACCTTTGTTTGATGAATATGGCACAAAGGTATCCCCCGCATCCATCCCCTTCCGTGAACCGCATCACATAGCCGAACAAGCCGAATAAAAGCCTTTTTTAGGGCGTGCCCCCCGGCCCCTTTGGCCGCCTGCCCAAACGATAATGTGGATGCCCGGGGGCCGGGGGTCGGGCTATCCGCTATTATACCCTCCCTTGGGGTCGGGTATATCGCTTCTATCCCTCACGCGGGCGAAAAGCTCCTGCTACAGCATACTTCACAATACACTTTCCAGCACGCTTCGCAGTATACTTCCCTTGGGCAGCCCTGCCCGGCAAAAACGGCCAAAGGCCGAAGCGAGCGGCGGCGGCTTCCGGTCGTGCGCGCTTTGGTACTTGCCATACACTTTGTAGAAGAGGGTGGGATCCCACCCTCTTAGCCTGCACACCAACTCCCCGCTCCACAACCACCACCACCCGGCATACCTCCGGCATCCGAGCAAAAACGGCCAAGGGCCGAAGCGAGCTGCGGCGGCGGCTTCCGGTCGTGCGCGCTTTGGTACTTGCCATACACTTTGTAGAAGAGGGTGGGATCCCACCCTCCTGGCCTGCACACCAACTCCCCGCTCCACAACCACCACCACCCGGCATACCTCCGGCATCCGCCCTCAAGCCGCAAGGGCCTGAAAACGCCATCCGAAATGCGCCGGCTACCTGTGGCGGAAGCGGGGCTATGTCTGGCATCCGGCTGGAGGAGCTATCTCAAAAAGAGCATAACCCTCATTGGCCGGCGCCAAGGCTGCGCAGCAAAAAATGATTTTCCCGTATTCGGGCTGATGACGAACAAAAGCGATGGTGATTATGAGTATGGCTTGCGCCTCGCGTATAAGAGAAGCTTTTGTTCTATTGATTAAGCAAAGGTAAATAATTGTTTTATTTTGTGCAAATTTTTTTGGCATTTTTTTTTAAAACCATTTAAAACAATTGGGCAAGTCCAAGCTTTGTTTGGCGCTTTCTTGATGGGCTTTGCCTGAGTGTAGACAGGGGGCAGGGGGTTGGCGGCGGGCATCTCAATGGTCTTGTTGGAAGGGTAAATCTGAGGGATTGCCGCTGGTTATTGGAAAATCAGTCAGATAAGACCTTGGGCAGCTCAGGCCTTTGAGATAGTTTTTTATTTGAGCCAGCCCCCCTTTGTAATCAGCGTATTCTTTTCCCAATAAAACGATGACTCCTTCGGTGACCTTATCGGAATTTGAGACGGCTAGAAATTTGCCGCCAAGCATTTTGTCTTTATAAAAGCTCATAGAAAGAAAAGAGCCGCCATCAAAGATGAAATAACAGCGGATGTTTCTTTCTTCGCTATTTCCCAGCTCTATGAATAATTTGCCATTAGCCAACGTGGCTAATCCATTAAATTTTTTGGTATAATCCCGATAGAGAGAGTCTGCCTCTACATAAAAGCTATCCTGCTTATGCTCGCTGTAGGGGTAAAATCTAAACTCGGCACGATGCCAAAAGCTATCGGGGGTGATTTTATCATCCGCAGCGATGTAGGAGCCCTTAAATATAAAAGGCGCGCTGTTGGGTTTATGGGGGGCGCCTGCGCCTGTATTACCATTGTTATCATTATTTCCTTGAAATAACAGCGCGCCAAGGGCAAGGCCAATCACCAATATACTCAGGAAGTAAAATATCTGCCTGTATGGCGTGATAATGCCGAAGAACCGCCCACCGAACGTAGCTTGCCCGGTAGAATCGGTCTGGGTTGTCATCTGATTTTCAATGGCATGCCCGGGGCCGGTAAGTTTTTGTTGCAATGCATCCACATCCGCTATTTCGGCATAGCGCAAGTAAATACGGAGGTTGATGTTGCTAATGTTTTTTTCACCATTAGCATCGAATTGAGGCTGATGCAAATCGTAATAAGTACTGGGGCAAAATTTATCGTCAAGCGTTTTCTCTACATGAACGATCATCATTTCGCGTACTTCAGCGGTTTTCCACATAGCTTCTAATAAAGACCCTCTTGGTGGAGAAAACTCCCACTCTCCATTTTTTTTTCTCCAGGTTGTAGTCATAACCTTGGGATGCCTGATCCCTACCCGCTCCTTATGCCCATCCTGATCCTGTGCATATCGGGCCTCCATTACTTGCAGTAATGTTTTTATTTCCCTTGCGCTTAGCTTAGCCATAATACTGGTTTTCAAAAATTTACATTTCTCGAAATTTCCCGAAAAGACAAATTCTTCCCCGAAATATCTTTTCCCGGCATGGTAGTTCAAAGGGTATTTACTTCGCCTCTGGTTCGGTTGTGAAGTTAATAACAAGATCGGACTCCTCTTTCAGAAACAATCATTTTTAATGATTACATGCACTAATCGATCATACATTAAATCGTTTATATGAAAAAATGGATAATCGCTTTACTGGTTTGTAGCAGCATGGCTCAGGGAGCCCATACAACAGGCGTGGATGAACACACTTCCCCGGGGTATTATTTGCCAGGCCAATGGTACGCATCGATTCTGGGCGATGGGGTTCAGTGGGACCTTGTCTGGACGATTTATCCAAACGGGACCTCCTCGTTCGTTTCTTCATGCTGCGGAGGCAGCTACATTGGAAATGCGGCTTATGGTTCGTGGACCCTCCAGGGGAATGTCATTGCGGAAATTGACCAGCGAGGCAACACCAGCTATGGCATCATCTACTGGATAAATCCCGATTACTTTATTCTGGAAACCTACAACAACTCGGATACCCCCGGGCATTTAAGGCACTATTACCGCGTAAAACCCTAACAGTGTGCTTATCTGCACGGCCCATAGAGGTCACTGTTATTTTTTAGAGTAAGGGCCATATTAGTCCGGACCAGGGGGTGAAGCGGTATGGCCATCTGCACTGCGGCCTCCAAAGGACGCGGGGCAGATGGCCATAATAGCGGAACACCCGGCGCCGCGCAGGGCGCTATTGGGAGGTGAATGTTATGCGGCGGGGCCCCTAAATTTTGCGGCGTTTCCACTGCTCGTCTATGGAGTAGGCGCCGGGGCCCAGCATGAGCAGGCAGAGGTAGGGAATGAGGAACAGCAGGGCGCCCTCTTTATCGGCAAAGGGATCGGGGCCGTGGGCGATGAAGGCCGCCACCAGCATGGTAATGATAAGGGGGATGGAGGCCCAGCGGGTGAAGAGGCCCAGCGCCAACAGGGCGGCGCAACCTACCTCTGCAAAGACGGCTAAGCCGAGGGAAGTTTCAGCGCCTAAGCCGATGGGATCGCCAAATTTGACGGGGCCGGGGCCCATGAGCTTAGCGAGCTTTGGCAGCCCGTGATTGATGATCATCAGGCCGCCAAAGCAGAGGCGCAACAACAGCAGGGAGAGGTCGAGCCGGGGAAGAGGATAACCGCTCATGGGCGCCGCTTAATTGTCTGTGGATTTTTCGAGCAGGCCTTCCTGTACCGCCTCTTCCTGGTAGCCGTGCAATTGTACGGGGTTGCGTTCCTTGCTGCGCAGGCGCAGGTTGAGGAACTCGACCAAGAGGGAGAAGGCGATGGCGAAATAGAGGTATCCCTTGGGTATGCTGCCGATTTCGGCGCCGGCAATGACGGTATGGCCGAGGTGAGCTCCTTCGGCGATGAGCATAAAGCCGATGAGGATGAGGAAGGAAAGCCCCAACATTTGGATGGTGGGGTGCTTATTGACGAAGTTGGCCACGGGCGTAGCGAAGAGCATCATGATGAGCACTGAAATGACGACGGCCACGATCATAATGACGAGGGCGCCGGTGAGCCCGTTGGTCATGCCTACGGCGGTGAGTATGGAGTCGAAGCTAAAGACGATGTTGATGAGGGTGATCTGCATGATGACGGCGTTGAGGGTAGCTTTGCCTTTGCTTCCTTCCTGCCCATGGTGCTGTTCGCCCTCTAACTTGTGGTGGATCTCGGAAGTGCTCTTGTAGAGCAGGAAGATGCCGCCGAGAATGAGGATGATGCTTTGGCCGGATAGGGCGGTGTGAATGAAGCCGTTGTGGATTTCGATCCAGGGGGCTTCCATAGCTACCAGTACGGATACGCCGAGCAGCAGCACGATGCGCATGACCATAGCCAGGATGAGGCCTATGTTGGTGGCTTTGGGCCTGTCGGCCGGCGCCAGCTTATTGGAGGCGATGGAGATGAAGATGATGTTGTCGATCCCGAGCACAATTTCGAGGAAGGTAAGCGTCAGCAGGCTTATCCATACTTCTGCGCTGGCGAGGTTGGGCAGTACAAATTCCATGATTCGTTAGTGCAATTTGAGTGCAAGATTACAAAAATCCGGCGCTCGTTGCATCTGTGGGCCTTATAAATTATAAAGCGCCAAAAATAGCCGCCACTACTTCGTCGCGTTTGCTGCGGCTCACGGGGATTTTATGGGCGCCAAGATGCAGCAGGTTTCCTTCTATGGAGTGCACCCGATCGGTGGCCACGATGTAGGACTTATGCACCCGCAGAAATCGACCGGCGGGCAGGGTATCTTCGAGATTTTTGAGGCTTTCGAGGGTTACGAGGCGCTGGTCGGGGCATACGATGCGGACGTACTCTTTGAGCCCCTCAATGAAGAGGATGTCGGCGAAGCGCACCTTGGCCAGCTTGCCATCGACCTTTACGGTCATAAATTCGCGATCGGGGGGTTGATAGACAACTGCCGGGGGCATAAGTTGGCGGGCTTTGGCTACGGCCTGCATGAAGCGCTCGAAAGAAAAGGGTTTGAGGAGGTAGTCGACAGCATTGAGGTCAAAGGCGTTGAGGGCATAGTCTGGATAAGCGGTAGTAAAGATGGTAACGGGGGGGCGGGGCAGGCTTTGGAGCAGATTGAGACCGCTGAGGCCGGGCATTTGTATATCGAGAAAGAGGAGGTCGACGGGTTGGGTTTGGAGGAGGGTCATGGCCTGTACCGGCGACTTGAGTTTGTCGACCAGGGTCAGGTCTTCTACTTGCGCAACGTAGTTTTCGAGCAGTTGGAGCGCGAGAAACTCGTCGTCTACCAGCAGGGTTCGCAATACGCTCATGCCGTTGGATTTTGTGTCTGGCGCGCCACGGGCAGGCTCAGGCATACGGTAAACACTTGGCCGCGGGTTTCAGCGGCGAGCGCCGCCTGACGTCCATAGCGCAGCTCCAGCCGCCGCCGGATGTTGTGGAGGCCTACGCCGCCCACTTCATCTTTTTGCTGATTGGCGGGGTTGAATGAGTTTGAGACGGTAAAGATGGCCATAGTTTCGGAAACCTCCAGATCGAGTTGGGCGAAAGCTTCGGGGCGTTCGGCAAAGTCGCCATGTTTAAAACAATTTTCAACGACAGGGATGAGCAGCACGGGCTCTATTTGGGCGCCATCGAGGGCGCCGCGGGCCGAAAAGCTGATATTGAGGGGGGTCTCGCTGCTCATCTGTACGAGTTGGATAAAGGCTTCGATCTGGGCAATTTCTTTTTTGAGGGGGATGAGGGCTTCCCGGCTGTCGTAGGTCACGTAACGCAACAGTTGGCTGAGTTGCAGCACCATGGGCGCCGTTTTTTCGGAGCGCATAACGGCCAGGCTGTAAATGTTGTTGAGGGTATTGAAGAGGAAGTGTGGATTGATTTGGGCGCGCAGCAGTTGCAGTTGGGCTTCCTGCTGTCGGCTGATGGTTTCGAGGCTCCGGCGGTCGTTTTCTTCTTTGATGCTCCAGATGCGGAAGATGGTACTGAACAACACTGATCCCATATTGGTGACTACGGCTGCCAACCTGAGGTTGAAGGCAGGGTTGTTGGCAAAGAGCAGCCGCTCGGCTTCATCCATGGGGAACAGCAGGTTGATGCGGGTGCGCAGCACGGCGAAGGCCAAAATCAGGCCTATGGCATTCAGGCCGTAAGCCAGGTAGCGGCCCCGCTCCAGCCAACGGTCTACGAAGGGGATATTGAGGTAAAAGATGGCGGCCATAGCGCCCATGTTGGCTAATCCGCGCAACAGGCTTAACTCAAAAGAATAAAAGCGGGCAAAGACGCCGGCGTGCATCAGCCAGACGACAACCCAAATGAGGATGTGGAGGGCCGGATTGGAGAAAGAAAACCTGCTCATTGTGTTCATTGCTTGCCATTGGGCTCAAAGGTAGCACGCAAGTGCAGGAAACAAGCTGGGATTTCAACGAATGGTGTGATTTGGGGTATAAATGGGAAAAAAATCTGCGTATCTTTGCAACAGGCTTCGACTCACAAGGTAGGAGGGGTTGTGATATGGGGCTGGGAAACCACAAATCTTATCGATATGTCAAAGAATACCTCAAGCTTCCTCTTTAGCCGCCAACTTTTAAAAGTGCACGGTTGTCAAATCCGCCAACTGTTTCACAAAATAGCCGTCATGAAAAAATCCACTTTTTTTATTTTAATCTCGATTTTGATGTTTTCTGAAACATTAGAAGCTCAAATAAAAATTTATCAAACAGCGAAAGGCACTAATGACAGGTTAAGCCAATTAGCCGATGTGTTTTTAGAAGAGTACGGCCAACCATCAGAGGGGCAACCCACTTTATTTATTGACCCTACTCATAAATTTCAGCAATTTATCGGTATAGGAGGCGCATTAACAGATGCCAGCGCAGAGGTTTATGCAAAACTACCGGCCCCGCAGAAGCAAGAATTGTTAAGAGCTTACTTCGATAAAGAAAAGGGTATTGGGTATACCTTTGCAAGAACGAATATTGCAAGTTGTGATTTTTCGAGCGATATGTATGACTATGTGCAGGAGAATGACAAGGCGCTAAGAACGTTTAGTATTGCTCATGACATGTCTTACAAAATACCATTGATAAAAGATGCGATGGCGGCCATTGGCGCTGAATTTAAAATATTCGTGAGCCCATGGAGCCCGCCAAGCTGGATGAAAAGCAATAACAACCGCCTGCGTGGCGGCACTTTGCTCGAAGACTACAAACAGTCATGGGCAAATCATTTTATAAAATTCATACAGGCTTATGAAGCCGAAGGAATCCCCATTTGGGGGTTATCGGTACAAAATGAGCCCATGGCGGTTCAAATTTGGGAATCATGCGTATTTACTGATAAGGAGGAGCGTGATTTTGTTAAAAATTATCTTGGCCCCACATTACACGAAAATGGTATGGGCGATAAGAAATTGATTATTTGGGACCACAATCGCGATTTGATTTACCAAAGGGCTTCCACTGTATTAAACGACCCTGAAGCGGCTAAATATGTTTGGGGGGTAGGCTTTCATTGGTACGAAACCTGGACGGGAAGCGATATGCAATTTGAGAACTTACAAAGAGTTAAAGAGTCCTTCCCTAATATTAACTTAGTTTTTACAGAAGGAACTGCGGAGCGATACTCAAAAGAGGCTGTTGACGACTGGAGGTTAGGCGAGTTATATGGTTATTCGATGGTAAATGATTTCAATCAGGGAACAGTTGCCTGGACGGACTGGAACATCCTGCTCGATGAAAACGGAGGCCCCAACCATGTAGGCAATTTTTGCTTCGCCCCGATTCATGGCGATGTTTCAACGGGTGAATTGATTTATACGAATAGCTATTATTACATTGGCCACTTCTCCAAATTTATAAAACCCGGTGCAAAAAGGATAAGTTGTTCTGCAAACCGTGATATTATCCAAGCCACTGCTTTTGAAAACCCGGACGGAACTGTAGTGGTTGTTGTTTTAAACAAAAGTGATGAAGACCTGGAATACAAATTATGGTTGGATGGGAAAGCTGCTACTATAACAAGCTTATCGCACTCCATTCAGACAATTGTTATGTAGTAAACTTCCTTTACTCCTTGTATATAAGTTGCGGCTGTGTTTCTATTGCCGGCGTCGGCAGGTTTTGTGCGTTGATCGCGAGTTTATCCGGGCCTGTATGCACAAAACCCGCCAATACTCGACATGGCAAAATATACTCCGGGTGCATACTTCTTTCACTAATGTTTACGAAAAAAAAAGAGTTACGCTGATGCGTAACTCTTTTAAATTTCAGTGTCGGGGTGACAGGATTTGAACCTGCGACCACACGCCCCCCAGACGTGTGCGCTACCGGGCTGCGCTACACCCCGAATAAGTTGCTTCTTTCTCTAAAACAAGCCCCGTGAGAGGGGGTGGGTAATACTGGATTCGAACCAGTGACCTCCGCCCTGTCAAGGCGGCGCTCTAAACCAACTGAGCTAATTACCCGCAAGCTTCATAGCTTTTGGAAGCGGATGCAAAGATAAGGCGGCTGCCAATTTCTGGCAATAGTAGGCGCTATTTTTTTTCAATAAGACTTGATGATTTTTAAAATTTTGATTTTCATTAAATTACACATAAAAATAAACAAACTCAAACACAAATAAAGCATTTTTGCGAAAATTCGCTAAAACAAAGCGCTACTTTCAGCGCTTTAAACTACCTTTATGCGCTAATTCTTTTCAACGCATACGGAATGGAAGCCTACATTATTAAAGGATACCGCTCGGCGGTAGGAAAAGCCAAGCGTGGCGGTTTTGCCAACTATCGTTCAGACGATCTGGCGGTAAACATCATTGAGCATTTGCTGGCGCAGACGCCGGAGTTAGACCCCCAACTTGTAGACGACGTAATTGTGGGATGCGCTAACCCGGAGGGCGAGCAAGGGCTCCAGATCGGGCGGCAAATTTCCATGCGGGCTTTGGGCAAGACGGTACCTGGCTTTACCATCAACCGGTATTGCGCCTCGGGGCTTGAGGCCATCGCCATTGCCGTAGCCAAGATCAGGTCTGGTATGGGCGAGGTATTTGTGGCCGGCGGAGCCGAGAGCATGAGCGCCATCCCGATGACGGGCTACAAGCTGGCGCCCAGCTATCAGGTGGCCAGCACTACGCCCGACTACTTAGTGAGCATGGGGCTGACGGCCGAGGCCGTAGCGCGCAAATACAACATCAGCCGGGAAGCAGCCGACACTTTTGCGGCGCGCTCGCACAGCTTAGCCGCCGCCGCTATAGACGGGGGGCGTTTCACCGATGAGATTGTACCCATAACGGTTCCCGACGTTTTTGTCAAAGACGGCAAGCGGGTAGAAAGCGCCCATACGGTGGCTATGGACGAAGGCGTGCGGCGCGATACCAGCGTAGAAGGCTTAGCCGCCCTGCGCCCGGCCTTTGCCCAAGGCGGCGTAGTGACCGCCGGCAATTCATCGCAAACCTCCGACGGGGTAGCTTTTGTGCTGGTGGTGAGCGAAGACATCGTAAAGAAGCTCAATCTGGCGCCTGTAGCCCGCTTAGCGAGCTGTGCCGTAGGCGGCGTAGACCCGCTCTATATGGGCATTGGCCCTTGTGTGGCCATCCCTAAGGCGCTGCGCCAGGCCGGAATTACGCTCAACGACATTGATCTCATCGAGCTCAATGAGGCTTTTGCCGCCCAGGCATTGGCCGTTATTCAGGAAGCCGGCCTCAATCCGGATATTGTAAATGTCAATGGCGGCGCCATTGCATTGGGGCATCCCCTGGGTTGCACGGGCGCTAAGCTATCCATTCAGTTGTTCAATGAGTTGCGCCGCCGCAACGGCAAATACGGTATGGTAACCGCCTGTGTAGGCGGCGGCCAGGGTATAGCAGGGGTATATGAGTTGCTAAACTAAAGAGGCTTTAATCATGTGAACAAAAACCTCGGGCCGCTGCGCGGCCCGAGGTTTTTAAATGCCCGGAAACAAGGCATTTGGCGCCGGGTTGAAAATGGCGTCATCGGGCTCTTCATATCGCTTGCTCTAAAAGGTATTGTTTTTTTACTGCATCACCGGCCGCTTTCACTGCATGGCAGGTTGATGAGGCAACCTTTTGGCCGGCGCTGTGTTTGTCATGACATTTCCATGACAAAACCCGGCTTAAAGCCGGCCAGAAGCTCGCTATACTTATGAAACAACTTGGGCTGATTTGTATGCTGGCGTTGAGCGCCACCTTGTTTTCCCTTCATGCGCAGATGCCGGCTTTCCCTGGCGGCGGGCGCCCCCAGGGGCCCGTTATTACGGGGCGCATAACCGGAGTAATCACCGACTCGATAAGCCGGCAACCCGTAGAATTTGCTACCGTAGTGCTGTTAGATCCTACTCAGGACAAACAATTGGACGGCGTAGTAACCGAGGCCGACGGCAGCTTCAAACTACTGAATGTAAAAGCCGGGCGCTACCGGATAAGGGTATCTTTTTTGGGTTATAGCGACAAGGTGCTGGCCGATGTAAATACCACGCCTGAAAAACCCGACCGCGATCTGGGGCCCGTAATGCTGTCTCCTGCGGGCATCACCCTGGAGCAGGTGACGGTGACGGGAGAGGCCGCTTTTGTGGAAAACCGCATCGATAAGTTAGTTTATAACGCTGAGAAGGATATAAGCAATGCCGGGGGCGACGCGGCCGATGTATTGCGTCGGGTGCCGCTGCTGTCGGTAGACTTAGACGGCAACGTATCGCTGCGCGGTTCCTCAAACATTCTGGTGCTGGTTAATGGGCGTCCCTCCACCATCTTTGCCGGCAGCATAGCCGATGCGCTGAAAACCATCCCGGCCGATCAGATCAAAAACGTGGAGGTCATCACCAGCCCTTCGGCTCGTTACGACGGAGAAGGCTCGGCGGGTATCATCAACATCGTCACCAAGCGAAAAACGGCAGAAGGCATCACGGGCTCTACCAATGTAAGCATAGGTACCCGCCAGAACAACGCTACTCTGAACCTCAACGGCATGAGAGGCCGTTTTGGGATGAACGGCAGTGCAAACGCCTTCTGGTCGTGGCGGCGCGAGGGCGAGCTGGAGTTTCTGCGCGAAGACTATAGTACTGCGCCCACGACGGTGTTTGTGCAGGAGGGCGCCAATGCTTCACAGGTATTGGGCTATAATGGTTCGCTGGGGGCTTTTTACGACTTCAACGCCTATAACGCCATCAATGCCAGCGTGCGCTTCAACGGCTTCGGCAACAAGCGGGACGGCCAACTCGACGGCCAATTGGGCGCCTTGGGCGGCGCCCCCGATGTAGTATTTGAACGAAACAACGAAAACCGGTCGCTGCGCAACGGCTTCGACGCCGTACTCGACTACCGTCGTACCTTCCCCAACTCGGAACGCGAATTTACCGCGGCCTTGCAACTGAGCGGCGCGCGCAACAACGCCAACAATGAGGTTTTCCAAACGGGATCGCAGTTGTTGTACGAGCAGGACGTGCGCAATGAAAATGACGGTCTCAACCTGGAATACATTGGCCAGCTCGACTATGTGCATCCCTTCTCACCCACCATAAAGATGGAAGCCGGGGTGAAGAGCATCCTCCGCCGCATCGACAGCGATTATCAAACGGAGGTGCAGCCCACCGACAACGGAGGCTTTGTGCCTGTGCCCTTCCTCACCGATCTCTTTTTCTACAATCAGGATGTATACGCCGGCTACCTGTCGTTTAACCTCAAAATAGCCAAAAACTACGGTTTGCTGGCCGGCGCCCGCTACGAACACACTTCCATCAGCGGCAACTATGAATCGGCCGAGCAGCCCGCCTTCAGCCAGAACTACGACAATCTGTTGCCCAGCATTACCTTTAGCCGCTCCTTTAAAAACTTCCAAACGCTGAAGCTCAGCTACAGCCGCCGCATACAGCGGCCCAGTTTGTTCTACATCAACCCCTTTACGGAGATCAGCGACCCCAACAACGTGTCGGTGGGCAACCCCTACCTCAACCCCGAGCTGGTTGATCAATTGGAACTGAGCTTCAATACATTTGTGAAGGGCGTATCCCTCAATGCGGCCGTCTACTACCGCGAAACCAACGATCTTATTGAAAATTTCCTAACCATCAACCCTGAAACACAGATATCGCAAACGAGCTTCCTCAACATTGCCCGCGACCGCTCCCTGGGTTTCAATGGCTTCGCCTCGGCTACCCTCAAAAAGGTTTTCACCATCCGGGCAGGCTTTAATGTATTCAACTACAATGCCGAATCAACGATAGATACCATCGACCTAAGCCGCGACGCCATAATATGGAATGGCAATGTGAGTCTCAACTGGAAGTTGCCCAAGGAATGGCAGGTAGAAACCTTTGCCTTCTTCCGCTCGCCCAGGCAAACCCTGCAAGGCATCAACCCGTCCTTCTGGCTCATCAGCTTTGGCATTCGCAAGGATTTCAACAAGCGCTTCAGCCTCGGGCTGCGTGCCATCGACCCCTTTTTCCGGTTCAAGCGATTCCCCAGCGAGCTCCGGGGCGACCAGTTCTACCAGCGCAGCACTTTTAGCATCCCTTTTCAGAGCTATGGCATCAATTTGGTGTATAATTTCGGGAAATTGGATTTCAGCCAGCAACCGCGAGCCCGCCGTAACAAAATCGACAACAGCGATCTCAAAGGCGGAGGCGAGAGCAACTTTTAGCAGCAAAGACCGGGAAATACCCTATTTTGGCGGCCAAACCAAAATAGGGTTCCCATGTCTCCTTTTTACGTCATCGACGGCAGGTACTACGACGGGCTCATGATGGGCATGGCCGACCGCATGGTGCGAGAAAGCGCCGACGGCTATATCTCAGAGCTCGACATCCAGGAAATCTACCGATTGATGGGCGGTACTAAGGGGCGTTTTTCGACCCTCCAGCACCGCACCCTCGACCTCATCGGGCAGCGTTACAAGCTCACCACCAAAGCCAAAGAATGGCTGGCAGCCCACCCGCCCGCAGGCCTTTCCATTGAGGCTACCATTGAGCGCATCATACAGCGGCAGCTCAATATGCCGGGCGTAACCAGCAAAATCGACATCGCCGAAGCAGAACGGCAGATGGCTTTGCCTCATGTTGTAGACTTTGAGGAGGCCTTAGCCAAAGCCCTGCTGATGTGGGAGTATCCGCCCCGCTATCACGGCGAAATTGTGCTGCACCAGCTTTTCGACGAAGGGCTCATTGCCAATGGCTCGGCTTTGGTGAGCGTAGGCCTGCAAAGCCTGTCAGAAGTAGTCGTTCATTTGGCCCCGCTCAACGGAGATATGCCCGGAGGAATGGACCTCCACCCTCCCTATGGCAGCGTAGACGACTATTGGGTATTTGCCATCCAATCGGAGGAAAATTTGGTGCTTTACGCTTATGTGCACCGCCACGACCCCGACAACTACTACGGCCATAGCCGGATATGGCAAGAGTGGACGCTGGCCGACCGGTTCAGGATCGTGGCTGAAGACTTCCTTTCGGCCGAAGATATGGACATCGATATTAATGAGGCCGAAGCCACGCGCCAGATGAACGCCTATGGCAGCTACTTCGATATCGAAACGGTCTTTTATTCGGCCCTATACCGGGGTCTTCTTGGCGGCGAGGGGCGCAATACCTTCCGCCAGACCATAATGCTGGAAAACCGCATAAACGTAAACTCCCTCGACAACAGCCTCTCCGAGCTGGTATTCCGCTATCACCGCATGGCGCGGGTACGACTGGTACCCGAGGCCGGCCCGCCGGCCGGCGCCAACTGGGTGTTGCCCGACTGGTTTGAGGGCAATTTTGCACAGAATTGGTACTTTGCCATAGATTTCCCACAACTCACCCACTACCGCTTCGTCGTTGGCGTATCCAGAGAAATATTCAGAGGCAGGGTGCGCACCAGTTCCGACCGGTTTACGGTAGGCTCGCTGGGGAACGCTACCCAACAGATAGAGCATGTGCTACGCCGCGAATATACCCTCAACCACCTCGACAACGCCATTGACCCTCTTGAGTTTGAGCGCCAGATGAGGCTCTATGACCCGCCCTGGCGCGAACCCGCCACCGTCATACGGCAGTTGCTGAGCGTGCTGCTCAATGACACCGATACCGAAGGCTCTTTCCTCTCTGTGATGGTGCAAGATCGCCCCGAGCTGCTCATGGAAGCCGCTGAGAACGAAGACAGCATCATCGAAGGCCTGTCGGTGCGGGCCAGGGAACTCCTCGACGAATCGCGCCTGCTGCTGCTGCCGGAAGAGATAGTCAGCGGCGAAACCCAGCCCAGCGGCGAATACCGCAACCCCCACTGGGGCTTAGGCATAGAAAATTCTTATGTTTTCCAACTTATCGTACCCGGCTTAGGCGAAGATGCCATCTTTTTTATTTGCGTGCTGCGCGACCCCATGCCCTACGAACCTTCCATCAACTACCTCGCCGGCTCTAATATCGATGAGGAGGGCGGAGAAGAGGGAGAAGGCGACTTGTTCTTCGGCAGCGACCTCTTCGGCGATGACGACGACGATTTTGACGACTACTTTGAAGACGACGAGGACAGCGAAGACGACAATTAATAACAAAAGCATCAGCAGGCCGCCTACAACAGACGGCCTCGCCTCCCCAAATGCCCCGCTCATGAACAACGGATCTTCCGCACAAGAATACATTCTCCGCATCGACTGCCCCGACGAAAAGGGCCTCGTACACAAAATTACCGGCGTGCTCTTTCACAATGACCTCAACGTCATCCGCAACGATGAGTACGTCGATCGGGAGTCAGGTCATTTTTTCATGCGCACCGTATACTCTGGCGCCGCCGCCCCCGAAAAGATCATTGCCGGCCTCAAAGGCATGCTGCCCGAGGGCGTAGCCATCCACCTCACTACCCGCTCAGCTAAAAACGTGGTGGTGCTGGCTACTAAAGAGCATCACTGCCTCAGCGACCTGCTGGTGCGCAACGAATACAAAGACCTCGACATCAACATACTGGCTGTAGTGGCCAACCACGACACCCTTCGGCCGTTGGTAGAACGCTTTGGCATCCCCTTCCACTGCATTACCCACGAAGCCCTAGATCGGCCCGCCCACGAAGCCCTTGTATGCGCCCAGATTGATGCCTATGCCCCCGACTACATCGTGCTGGCCAAGTACATGCGCGTGCTCACGGCCGCCTTTACCCGGCGCTACCCCAACCGCATCATCAACATCCACCACAGCTTCCTGCCCGCCTTCATCGGCGCCAATCCCTATCGGCAGGCCTTTGAGCGCGGGGTTAAAATCATCGGCGCCACCGCCCACTTCGTCAACGACGAACTCGACGAAGGCCCCATCATCACTCAGGACGTCATCCACGTCAACCACTCCAAATCGGCCAAAGACCTCGCCCGCGCAGGCCGCGACGTTGAAAAGATCGTCCTCGCAAAAGCCCTTCAATGGGTGCTCGAAGACCGCGTCTTTATTCACGGTCGGCGCACCGTGGTATTTGAATAGCCTTGTTCTGCGGGCGTTCCTGTTTATAGTTCTCCAAGCCAAGATTTGTGCATCCTGACTTGGAGAGCTATAAGCGAAGTTTTTTTGGGGCCGCTGCGGAGCCGCGTGAGGGGGTGCAGCGATATGCCTCCCCCTTTGGCCTGCGGGATAGCGCAGCGTATATTCCGGGGGCCAAAGGGGGAGGCATAAGAGCGGAACACCCGACCCCGCGCGCCTGCGTATGGGCATTTGCGCCCCAAGGCGCCGGGTGGATGCCTGCGCGCGGGGGCACGCCCAAAAAACAGCAACAAAATACAATAATCTCCATTTGAGGGGATTCGAGAAAAAAAATATATCCCGATAGATAGTTTGGTTTATCTTTGTTAGGCACCAGTTGCTTTGACCTTGAAAACCATTCTACTAACCTTTGCCAATCCCGCCACAGAACCGCTACCCACCCTGCGGGAAGAGGATGATGCTTTGTATGATTTGCTCGCGCAACGGGCTCAGCAGCGTCATTTTTTTCTACACCGCGAATCGCATACAGAAGTTGATGAGTTGCCGACGTTTATTGGGCGGTATCGCAATGATCTGGCGGTCTTTCACTTTAGCGGTCATGCCGGGCGCGACCGCTTGGTGATGGGCGACGGAGATGCGCATGGCGGCGGGTTAGCGCAGTTGTTGGGGCAGTGCCCGCAGTTGAAGTTGGTGGTATTGAATGGCTGCTCGACGGCAGGCCTGGTAGCGGCCATACAAAAGCAAGCGGGCGCCGCCCCTTTGATACTGGCTACCAGCGCGCCGGTGCAAGACAGTAAGGCCACTTATTTTTCCAGTCATTTTTACGAGGCGCTCTTTCAGCAGTGTACCATAGGCGAGGCGTTTGCCCTGGCGCAGGGGGCGTTACAAACCCGATTCTCTGATGCGCCGGAGGCCGCCATTCACCGCTCGGTATTTGCTGCGGAGGAGGCGGAGGAAGATGATCCTGTATGGGGGCTGTATGCGACGTCGCAGAACGAGCATTTGTTAGACTGGCGGCTGCCGAATCAGCCCGAAGACGCCATAGTTTCCGATTTTGTTCCCAATCAGGCGCTGGTTGACGCGTTATTTTCTGCTTTGAGCGTTTACCACGACGATGTGCGACGGCTATATCAGCAGGAGCGCAATGGGGTTGCCATTGCCGCCAACAAGAAGCGCATGGCAGTACTAAACGCCCTGCCGGCCCCATTGGGAGAGCCGCTGCGCAAGCTGATGGTGCCCGTAAGCGACGAGAACGAGGGCTATGATAAAGTGAGCGAGGCGCGGCTGCGCCAAATGGTTCAGGCCTATGGCGCGGCGCTGGAATTGCTGGCATTTGTGCTGCTGGCTCAGTTGTGGGAGTTGTACTACGCCGATGCGCCGCCTCAGCTATCGGAAGAGGAGAAGAAAGTGCTGGCCAGTTTGTTTAAACTGAGCAGAGCCGAGCGCGAGCAGGCCGACCTGTTAAAATTTGTACAAGCGATACGCGAGATATTTGAACGACATCAGATTGAGTACTTTATTGAAGAGCTCAAAGCATTGAGGGAGATTATCGCCACCGATAAGCGATTCAACCAGTCGGTAAGCTTTTTGAGCGGATTGAGGCGACAGGTGGCGGAACGTTCTTTTGCCCCCGGTTCATTGGGGTATTTGTGTAAAACGGCTGAGGAGTGCCTGGCCTATCTGTATAGCCGCATGAGTTTTATGGCCCGCTACCGGCTGGCTACGATACAGGGCATAGATGTGCAGAAGTATCGGCACAGGCCCCGGCCTTCGTTCAACCATACGGCGGTGATGCTGCACGATCTGCTCGGGGGGTTCGACGTTTCCTGGGTGACGCTAGACCGCTCGCTTGACAACCGATCGGTGTTGCTCATCAATGAAGAAAACTGGGCATATCTGAATCTTTCTCCCTTTGTAATCGATGAAAATGCCTTTGAGGAGAAAACCGATGTATGCAAGCTCTATTTTTTCTCGCACTACCTGCCAGGCGCCCGTACTTTTTGCTTTAAGTACATGAATAAGCCCGATGATCCGCTACTGGAGGTAAACGAACAGCGGCATGGGTTGGTGAAGGAGCAGTTTGAGGTTTTTGCCCAGCTGATTTTACAACAACCCCTACCCCAGCCATGAAAACGCCTTTTAAATTTCTGGATGCTTACGGGGCTGAAGACAAAGGCGCCTTCTTTGGCCGCGATGAGGAAGTAGCCGCCTTGTATGATATGGCGGCCAAAAACCGACTGATTCTGGTATACGGACAGTCGGGTACCGGAAAAACGAGTTTGGTACAGTGCGGGTTGGCTGGGCGTTTTGACGCTACAGATTGGATGCCGCTTTTCATCAGGCGGCAGCACGACATCAACGACCGGCTGGCGAGGGCGCTGGCCGAGCTGTCGGAGCTGCCTGCCGACGCCCCCATAACAGACTTGCTCGACGATATCTATTGCACTTATCTGCGCCCTGCGTATTTGATTTTTGATCAGTTGGAGGAGTTGTTTGTGTTAGGGAGTTCGGCGGAGCAGCGTCGCTTTACAGACAACATCAATGCCATACTGAAGTGCGGTACGCCCTGCCGCATATTGTTGATTATCCGGGAGGAATACTTAGCTTATTTGTATGACTTGGAGGCGCATATACCCGGGCTACTTGATCGGAGGCTTCGGGTGGAGCCTATGGGCAGGGCCAAGGTAAAACAAGTGCTGACAGGCGCCTTTGGCCATTACAACATGACGCCGGAGGCGCCGGAGGAAACTACCCTTGAGGCCATTGTCGATCGGGTAAGCGGAAAATCGGGCGTGCAGTTGCCCTTTCTTCAGGTGTGGCTTGATCGGTTTTACCGTGCCATTTTCACCAGCCAGTATCCGATGCTTCCTGCGAGCGAAGGCTTGGCCTGGCCTGCATTGCGGGTTATCAGATCGGAAGTAGATCAGTTTGGCGATCTTGCCGATGTGCTGGAAGACTTTCTCGAAGAGACTACCGCGGCTGTAAACGCGGATGTGGCGGCCCGGTTCCCCACAGCGGAAGAAAACGCTGTTCGAAGCCTTTTGGACGTTTTTGTTTCGGAGGAGGGTACGAAGCGTCCTCTGGCTTTTGAGTGGAAGGGCGAAGCGCTTCATTTTGGACATCCCTGGTCGGAGATGTTGTCGGCCTTATCGCCGGAAGCGCTGGGGTTCATTTGTCGTCGATTGGAGCAAGCCCGTTTGTTGCGTTTTTCAGAAGACTATACCGAGCTGGCGCACGACGCCTTGGCCGCTCATCTGCATGCTACCCGGTCGGTGGGGCAAAGAAGGCTACAGGAGTTGTATGCACGGGTGCTCAGTTTGTATCGCAACCATCAGGAGACGGGTGAATGGTTGAGCCGGCGGCAGCTCAACAGCATGGAAGAGCATTTGCCGCAGCTGCAATTGAGGCTTGCGCCAGAGATATGGGGTTTTGTGCGCCAAAGTCAGGCCGAAGCAGAAAAAATAGCGGATGCTGCGCTACAAGCCGAAAAAGACAGGCGCAAAAGGGCCCTCAAACTGGCCGGGAGGGTGAGCGCGCTGGCGGTAATAGCCACCGTAGCTGCCGGGATTGCTTTTTTTCAGTACAAAGCAGCCAAGAAGGCGCAGGCAGAGGCTTTGCGTAGCGCGCTGGAAGCCAGACTCCAGATCGCTCGCTTGCAAAAGGTACAGGGGGAGTACGATTTGGCCCTTAAAGAGCTGAACATTGCTCAACGGCTGGCGACGGAGTTGCCTGAGGAGGAAAAGCAGGAGGTGGATGTATTGCAAACGCAATGGCAGGCCGTGAAAGGCCACGTAGGCCGCGGGCAGGAGATGAGCCGGCGCGAAGACCTGAGTAGCGCCCTCGCACAGTATGACTCGGCCCTGGTAGCAGCGCCGGATGCTTATTTGGAGCAACTCCGCACCAGAACTCATGAGAAATTAGACCAGCTTTTCAATGACTACATGCGCAAAGGACAGGCCTTATTAAATGCAAGGCAGTACGAATTGGCAAGAATCAACTTTGAAAAAGCCCTCCAACTAAAGCCTAAGAGTGAGGAAGCCCAACAAAAAACCAATCAGCTAAGGGCAAGAAACTAAGCAGTTGTGTTAAGATTTTAATTAAAGAATCGACTGATACATAATAACCGGCCGCGGCGCCAGTAGAAACCAAGGTATTCCACCTTAAAAATGCAACCCGTATGAAACCACTGTACATTCTACTTTCAATAGTAGTTTTCACGGTAGTAGATAGCGTTTATGCCGAGGGCCGCAGGGGATGGCCGGAAGCCGCTCACGCAAAACAGGATTCGCCTGCATTGCCGCCGGATTGTGGCAATGCCGTTCCCATTAGTTGTGGCACGGTACTTACCAACCAGACTACATCAGGAGGCGGCAATGACTTCACCAGAACGGCTAACTACAGTTGTTTGCCTGCTGAGATTCAGGGGGATTACAATGCCCCCGATCGCATTTACCGCATCAGTGTGCCGGAGCGGCAAAGTGTGCGTTTTATTCTGGATGTGCAACAAGACCGGGATTTGGATATGTTTCTCTTTAATGCCTGTTTTTCTACGGTGGGTTGTACAACCTACTCCAGCACGTTTAATCGCGAAACAGGCATTTATCGGGAGGTAATGGATGTTACGTTGGAGCCCGGCGTCATTTACTACTTAGTGGTTGATGGCTTTATCAATAACAGTAGTGCAGCCATAGGCTCATTTAGCCTAAGCGTTAATTGCAATTGCGCCTGTACAGAGCCCGCGAACAATGAGCCCGACGGGTTTAAGATACTATCCGATGATTTTGGGGATTATGTGTCGGGCCAGTCGTTGGATGAACAGTCAACGCGCTGGAGAAGGTGGTCGGCAACCGCCGACTCCCCCAATGTAACTACGCTGGACGGCGGCCAAACCGTCCGGTTCCAACGGAACGGCGCCGTTGATCCAGACATGCTTTATTTGCTCAATCAAGCTACTTCAGGCGTATACCGGTTGTCGTGGAACATGCGCATAGAACCCGGTAAAAGAGCTTATTATGATGTACAAAGATCGGTGCCTGACTTTAATACGGGCAGCGGGGGCAATTTTGCGTTTCAGGTGTATTTCAACGGCGATGGCGCCGGAGAGCTCAGGCTGGGTGATGGATCATCACAGGTTTTTCCATTTCGTTATCCGGAGGGTGTTTGGTTTAGAGTGGTTAACCTTATTGATGTAAACGGCAGTGATTTTTTTGGCACTTCACTATTTATCAACAATGACTTTATAGCAAAATGGAATTTCAACGAAGCTACCCCTAACCCCATAAACCGGCTTTCAGCCATCAGTTTTTATGCCATTGCCAATGCTGATTTTCACATAGACAATCTCTGTATTTGGCAGCAAAACCCAGGTTGCACGTCTACCCCGATATATATGCCCGTATGTTCCAAAAATGGCCTTGTTTTCAATAATGAGTCTCTGGCACGTTGCGCTTTGTATACGTCGTTTGAGCTTTGGCCCTGCTACACGGCCTGCGACCTTGGCGGAACCTTTGTATACAGAGGAGATCAGATCAATGGCGGGTTTACTTCCTCCGACTTTGGGTTTACCGAAGACCCGCTGGAAAGTTGCACTGGGTTTTCAAACGTACCCTATTTTATGGATGTCTACATTTTTTATCAGGATGACGAAGACGATTGGAACATCAATTTCAACAACAATGGAGACAATCGAATACAATACTTTATTTTTGGTTGTAAAGTACCCACAGGACCGGGAGGGCAGTGCCGGTTTGAACGCGGGGAATGTTATGTAGAAGACAACCCTGAGCCTGCTGCCATAGCTTGCAACCGGATGTACTACATCACGGTAATAGGGCCATTGGGCGCTACTTATAATTTCAACGTCATTCCTACAGGCCCCTGCCCGCCTAACCCGGACGAAATCCCCGTAGAAACATCTTCCGCTATGGTCAATGGCAGTGTTGGCGCCAATAACTTCGGCGCGGGGCAATATACGGAGTGTTACAATGGTCCAAGGTCTTACAACGGCGGCGAGAAAATCTATAAGTTTACACTTACGCGCCCGAGCAGCGTAAACATTACCCTCAGCAGTCCTGGCGCCCAAATGGGAATGTTCCTGAGTTCATTTGTTTGTGGAAATGACTGTATCGATTTTGCAGAAACTTCTACGGGGCAAAGTACGGCCCAACTCAATGTATTGCTTAATGATGGCACGTACTACATTATTATTGATAAGGCTTCAACTGCGGGGAGCAATAACTTTAGTCTGACCACTGAGGCGCAGTCGTTACCCCTCTTTTACTCTTTCGCTTCTACGGGCGGCAGTACAGCGGGTTGTGTGAGTGAAACGAATCATCATGTGGTGCAAATTCAGCATACTGCTTTTAATTTTTCTGCTTCTGATCAAATTCATTTTCTATATCCGGATGCCGACGGCAGGCTCACTACTTCCGACAGCCTTTATCGAAACTGGCATAACCTGCAACAGCCTATGCTGTTTCGGATTCCTGCCGACCTTCCGAACGATGGGTTGAAATGCTCTTATGCCCCAGGCGATACGTTTATCATTTATATGAGTCTGATCGAAAATGGCGCCAGGGTGATCAAAGAGATGATTCCTACTTATAGAACGCTCAACCCACCGGGCGTTACGGCCACCAATACTTTTGCCCCCAATGGGCGCACCATCATCGATTCTTTTTATGTAAGAACGGTACAGACCTTTGGCAGCCAAACCCTGGAGCTCAATCCGCCTGCCGGGGCGAGCAACAGTACCATTCTGTTTTCTACCAATATACCCTGGGGTGTTGATAACCCGGCGCCCGGCTGGATTACCCTGGATCCTTCGGCCAGCGATGGCGCTGAAAACATCAGCGCAACCTTTACGGCCAACCCCGGCGAAGCCCCCCGATCGGCCATATTGCGTTTTTATTCAACCGCTTCACCCACAATATACCGGCAATACATCAAAATTGAACAACGGGGTGTGTGCAATCCCAATCCAGCCCTCAGCATCAGCGCTACCGCCACCAACGTTTGTATGGGAGACAGTACTACGCTCGCTGCGGCGGTAGGACCCGGGCTTGAACCTGTATTCCGCTACGCCTGGAGTACCGGCGATACCTCAAGAACTATCCGGGTATCGCCCACAACAGCCACTACATATAGCGTAACCATCACCAACCTCCAGCCTGGTTGTAATGTGTCTAAAACATCGTCTATTGTTGTAAACATTGCTCCGGAAGCTGCCGCAGAAGCAGGGCCGGCGCGAACCATAGGCTGTAGCCCTCCTTCTATCCAGCTTAGCGGCAGCGCATCGGCAGGTAGTAGCTATCTCTGGCAGGGGCCCGGAATCTTATCCGGAGCAGAAACACCAACCCCCTTAGTCAATACTGCCGGTAGTTACCTTCTCCGCGTAACCAATGCTTTCGGTTGCCAGGCTTTTGACAGCACAATGGTTTCCTTAGATACGCTTAGGCCTTTAGCCGATGCAGGCGCCATACAAACCCTGTTGTGCAATCCCAATACCGTACAGCTCAGCGGCAGCGCTTCGGCCAATGCTAATGTGCAATGGAGCGGGCCGGGCATCGTATCAGGAGGCAATACGCTCACGCCGGTCGTTAACGCCACCGGTACCTACACCCTGACCGTAACGAGCAATGCAAACGGCTGTACCGCAACAGACGCGGTGGAGGTAAACGCCAATACAATGGCCCCGACGGC